>VFQU01000164.1_pt1 | contig 78867 bp, 68 predicted proteins | sample 3512311 | NCBI WGS metagenome assembly VFQU01 (sample SAMN10412377, study PRJNA504923) | tailings metagenome | isolation source: Relicate 3 Philex TSF3 active mining site | place: Philippines: Tuba, Benguet | collected 2017-08-29 | reverse complement strand
GCCGATCGTGCTGATTTTGGATCAGTTTGAGCAGTTCTTTGTGCAGTTTCAGGAGGCGGAGAGAGCACGCTTTATTGGGGTGCTGAAGGAGTGGTACGACAGTGCTGTGCCTGTGAAGATTTTGATTGGGATTCGGGGGGATTTGAGCGATCGCTTGGTTGAGATTCAGAAGGCGTTGGGGTATTCGCTGCGTCCGTCTCAGGTGCATCGATTGGAGAAGTTTGCGCCCGAACAGGCGACGGAAGTGCTGCGGGTGATGGCAGAAACGGAGAAGTGGTCATTTAATGAAGCGTTTGTGCAAGAGATGGCGCGGGATGAGTTGGCAGGGTTAGATGGGAAAGTTGCACCCGTGGAAGTGCAAGTGCTGGCGCAGATGGTGAGCCGGGAGCCGAATGAGGAGAATCGGCGGTTTGATAAATTGGCGTTTCAGCGGTTGGGCGGTGTGGATGGATTATTGGGTCGATCGTTACAGCGATCTCTGGATGCGATTCCGGTGAAGTCGGAGCGGAATCGGGCGTTGGAGGTGTTGCTGGCACTGACGGATTTGGAGCGGAATGTGCGATCGGGGGCGTTTTCAATCGAGCAGTTGCAGCAGATGACGGAGAAGGTGCATGGGTCGCCGTCGGAGGTGGCGGTAGCAGTGGCATGGCTGGCGGAGTCGCGGTTGATTACGCCGGGAGATGGGGAGGGGAAAGTAGTATATGAGCTTGCTCATGAGCGATTGATCCCGGCGTTGCGACAGGTGGCGAATCAGGAGCTAACAGATGCAAACAAGGCGAATTTGTTGCTCGATCGACGGGTGAATGAGTGGTTGGGAAGCGGGAAGAGTCGGCGGTATTTGTTTAATGTGCAGGAGTTGTGGCTGTTGCGGCAGCAGCGGGGCTTTTTGGAGTGGGGACAGAAGCAGGCACAGAAGCGGGAACTGTTGCGGCGAAGCTGGTGGAAGGAGCGGCGGAATTTAGCGATCGTCAGTACACCAATCGCGTTTGGAGTTGGGTTTTGGATTTGGTCGAATACCCCTGAAGGTCAGGTACAGTGGGCGCGATGGCAATTGATGGAAGCCGATCGACTAGTGGATTTAGAAGGCAATGAAGAAGTTTTCATAGCGTTAACACTAGATGCTTTGGATTCAGCACAGGCTCCACTGCCCCTCTTTCAATACTTCGGCTGGAACGGTTTAACTGTAGCATCGATGAGAGAGCCGATAGTTAAATCTGCACGAGAATTGGGGGGGATAAAAGATCAGAGCCGAGCGCAAGAATTGTTGGAACAACTTCTGGCACTTTCCGTAATGAACCAAAAAGCATCGACTACAACAGAGGCTGTGAGTGCGATCGCTCAAGCCTACTTCAAACTAGGAGACAAAGACAGAGCCAAGCAACTCCTATCTCAAGCAAGCAACACAGCTAAATCAATGCAAGACGATTTCGATAAAGCAGGCACTCTGATGGTGATCGCTCAAGCCTATCTCGAACTAGGAAACAAAGAGAGAGCCAAGCAACTCCTATCTCAGGCAAGCGACACAGTTAAATCGATGCAAGACGATTACAGTAAAACAGATACTGTGAGGGTGATTGCTGAAGCGTCCCTCAAACTAGGAGACAAAGACAGCGCCAAGCAACTCCTATCTCAAGCAAGCAACACAGCTAAATCGATACAAGACGATTCCAGTAAAGCAGGCGCTCTAGTGATGATTACTGAAGCGTCCCTCAAACTAGGAGACAAAGACAGCGCCAAGCAACTCCTATCTCAAGCAAACAACACAGCTAAATCAATGCAAGACGATTCCAGGAAAGCAGGCACTCTGATGGTGATCGCTCAAGCCTACTTCAAACTAGGAGACAAAGACAGCGCCAAGCAACTCCTATCTCAAGCAAGCAACACAGCTAAATCAATGCAAGACAATTCCAGGAAAGCAGATACTGTGAAGATGATCGCTCAAGCCTACTTCAAACTAGGAGACAAAGACAGAGCCAAGCAACTCCTATCTCAAGCAAGCAACACAGCTAAATCAATGCAAGACGATTTCGATAAAGCAGGCACTCTGATGGTGATCGCTCAAGCCTATCTCGAACTAGGAAACAAAGAGAGAGCCAAGCAACTCCTATCTCAAGCAAACAACACAGCTAAATCAATGCAAGACGATTCCAGTAAAGCAGGCACTCTGATGGTGATCGCTCAAGCCTATCTCGAACTAGGAAACAAAGAGAGAGCCAAGCAACTCCTATCTCAGGCAAGCAACACAGCTAAATCGATGCAAGACGGTTTCAATAAAGCAGATGCTGTGAAGGGGATTGCTGAAGCGTCCCTCAAACTAGGAGACAAGGAGAAAGTCAAGCAACTCTTATCTCAAGCAAGCGATACAGCTAAATCAATGCAAGACGATTACAGTAGAGCATACGCTCTGAGTGTGATCGCTCAAGCCTACCTCAAATTGAGCGATCACTCTCAAGCACAAACGATCCTCATCGACGCGACCAAGAGTGCAGAAGCCGCTCAAGATTCTAATTCACTCAAGCAAGTAGCCCAACTCCATGCCGACCTTGGCAACCGAGGCGAAGCCCTCCGGCTTGCTCAACGCTGCAATGGAGAGGATAAAGTCGATGTCCTGGCTCGTATTATTCGAGTTCATGCAGAGCAGAAGCACCCTGAGTTTAAAGTGCTGCGGGAGAAGAAGGAAGAAGGAGAGGAGTAGGGAGTGGGGAGTAAGAAGGTCAGCGCGATCGAGAAAAGACGAGCATTCCTCCTCCGACTTCTCCGAAAAACCACGATCGCTAAATTCCCCTCCTACGGAAAAACTGTGGAGATTGCCCACAGAGATCTTCTCGATCGTTAGCCAAGCTGAACCCAATTCTGATCGAAACCGGACGCAGAAAGCGCGATCTCATCCATTTGAAAATCGGGGGGTAACAGTTGATCTATCACCCCCGATTTTCAACTTAGAGCAAGCGTGAACGAAGTCAGATAACAACATTCAAGACTCTACGAGTCTCCAAACAACTACGGTTTCACTTTCCCGATCGTTGCCAATTTACCATCATCCTTGACTGTCCAAACATCGTAAGAGCCAACCACATCGCCTGCTGCATCGATATCGACATCACCACTTGCACCCTGGTAATTGATATCTTTGCCCTCTTTCAGCAATGCCAGACCTTTACAAACGTCAGTCACTTCTTCTCCAGGGGTATTCGTGACTTCGCGGAGTTTATCTTTCATCGCTTCACCGCTATTCGACTTCGCTGCCTGTGCCGCTAAAGCTAGAATCGCTGCTGCATCCCAAGCATGAGCCGCATACGCAACTAACGGACGCTTCTGCTTCTCTTCCCACAACTTCGTAAACGCATCTAAACTCTTGCCACTTGCCCCTGGAACCGTTCCCAACGCCCCAGTCAAAATCGATTTTCCGTCTTGTCCTTTGCCAACTTTATCCACAAAATCTTGAGAATAAACGCCATCGGTCAAGAGGAACTGCGATCGTTTACCCTGCTCATACGCTGATTTAACAATCAAGCTTCCTGTATCCGCATAGAGAACAGCGGCAACAGCTTTCGGATTCCCGGCAAAGGCAGCAGCAGCTTCGGTTTCAACCGTTGTTGCTTTCGGATCATAGCGAGTGGGTCTTGCTTTGTTCAGCACTTTGCCGCCTTGCGATTCAAACGCTTTAACAAACTCCTGTTCAAAGCCAACGCCATAATCGTTATTAATCACGATCGTGCCTGCTGTATCCAAGTTGCGCTCGGTCGCCAGTCTGGCTAATGCCTGAGCTTGATAGGTATCAGGGGGAGCCGTTCTTGCCCAATAGCCTTGATATTTACCTTCTTTAGCAGCTTGGGTAAAGACGGGGCTAGTACTTCCTGGTGAAATCAAGACGACTTTATTACGAACCGCGATCGGTAAAGCGGCAGTCGAAACACTACTGGCAAACGAACCGACAACGCCTGCAACTCTCTCTTTCTCAGCAAGGCGGGTCATCCCTTCTGCACCTGCGGCGGGATCAGTTTGATCATCGACACTCACGAGCGTCATCGGCTCACCATTCACACCCCCACAGGCATTGACCGTATCAACCAGCATCGGCACTGAAGCGACCATTTGCTGTCCGACAGACGCAAGATCCCCCGTTGAAGGTAGGAGTGAACCAATCTTGAGACCTTTAGCAGGGGTAGAATTTCCAGACGTTGCTCCTTGACCTTGAGATGTGGGCGGGGCGGATTCTTGGCAGGCAGCCGCCAGAATTCCAACCGTGAGAGTGACGGCAGCAAGGGATAAAGCGCGTCCAAGTTTCAGACGGTTTGAGGAAATCAGGTTGCTCATTGATACAATTCAACTCCTAATCGATGAAGCCGATTGTAAACCCAAGTCTTCCAATATTCAGTTTTCTTTACTGAAATTCGTGGATTGATCCAATAACCACCACAATTCTCCTTGAGGCTGAATCAGCCGCGCTGGATAAGTATCCGTATCAGCTTGATCGGCGAAGATCTGAGTGAGTGCGTGGTGTTTGTTTGAACCTGCGACCATGAAAATGACGGTGCGGGCTGCGTTGATCAGCGGCACTGTGAACGTAATGCGAGGATTGCCGTCTTTGTTGCCCACGGTGATGAGGCGATCGCAGACCTGTAACGCCTGAGTATGCGGAAACAGAGAAGCCGTATGAGCATCATCGCCAATGCCAAGCAAAATCACATCAAACGCAGGGAATTCTCCCGGTTTTGAGTTGAAGAATTTTTTGACTTCCGCTTCGTGTCGATCGGCTGCGATCGTGGGATCAATCGCATCCATCTGCATCGGATGAATATTTTCCGCCGGAATCGGGACGTGATTGAGCCATGCCAGTCTTGCCATACGTTGATTACTATCCGGATGATCGGCAGGAACATAGCGTTCATCGCCCCAAAAGACGTGCAATTTTTCCCAAGGCAAGTCTTGTTGAGCGAGTTTTTCGTAGAGTGGTTTGGGCGTGCTGCCGCCTGCAAGCGCGATCGTTGCAATATTCCGTTCGGCGATCGCACTTTGTAATTTCTCTAAAACGAGTTCGAGAGCACGATCGACTAAAGCAGGGACATCAGACAAAACTTCAATCTGTGGGTTCATAGCGGATTTGTAATACTGCACTCATCAGAATAAGAGAGGATTTATGATTTCTCTGCTGTCTTTAGCTGGACTTTATGTCTCATATCGTTGTCAAAGACCTCAGCAAGACCTTTTACTTATCTGAACGAACGTCTGGACTCTGGGGATCAGTGCGGGGACTGTTCGATCGAAAAACGAAAGCAGTTCAAGCCCTAAAAGGCATTTCGTTCTCGGTTGAGCCAGGAGAACTCGTGGGATACATTGGTCCAAATGGCGCAGGCAAATCGACCACAATTAAGATTTTGAGCGGCATTCTCGTTCCTTCGGGTGGCACTTGTTTGATTGGAGGGCGGACTCCTTGGAAAGATCGCATTCAGCATGTGGGGCGGATTGGCGTTGTTTTTGGTCAGCGCACTCAGCTTTGGTGGGATTTGCCCGTGATCGAATCGTTTGAATTGCTGCGAGATATCTATCGTGTGCCTGAATCGGTTTATCGATCGACCTGCGCAGAAATGATCGAACTCTTGAACTTAGAAAGCCTGCTGAATACTCCCGTGCGGCAATTGAGTTTAGGGCAAAGAATGCGCTGTGATTTTGCGGCTGCAATGTTGCATCGACCAGATATTCTCTTTCTCGATGAACCAACGATCGGACTCGATGCAGTTTCAAAACTATCAGTGCGGAAATTTATCAAATCCCTGAATCAAGGGCATCAAGTGACGACCATTCTCACAACTCATGACATGGATGATATTGAAGCCCTCTGCGATCGCGTCATCATCATCGGCAATGGTGAGATTCTCTGTGATGGGTCGCTGGCAAAACTGCGATCGCAAGTTTCATCACGTCGCTATCTCAAGATTGATCTCAAAACCGATCAGTTTCAATTTGAAGCTTCAGGAGTCAGTGTTTTAAATCAAGAAGGTCATACGATCACACTCGCTTTTGATCCGTTGCAAATCTCTGCTGCGACTTTGATTCAGAAAATCACAGAGCGCTATGAGGTTGAGGATTTGTTTGTTGAGAATCCGCCGATCGAGGAAATTGTTGCTGAACTGTATGGAGGCGCGAGATGAATGCTTATCGATCGCTCTTTGTTGCGCGATTTTCGCTCTTACTACAATATCGCGCCGCAGCTTTGGCAGGAATTGGCACTCAGTTTTTCTGGGGATTGCTGAAAGTCATGGTACTAGAAGCTTTTTTTCAGCAATCGACGACCGCTCAACCGATCACGTTGCAAGAAACATTGGGATATATCTGGCTCGGACAAGCTTTTCTGTTTGCGATCGTGCCTTGGTCGGGCGATCGCGAAATTCAAGAACTGATTCGCTCTGGAGCAGTCGGATATGATTTGCTGCGCCCGACAGATTTATATAACTTCTGGCTAACTCGTGCTTTAGCCATGCGAACCGCTCCGATCGTACTGCGTGCCTTGCCTTTACTCATCCTGACAATGGTGCTTTTTCCGCAAATTGGACTGGCTGAATGGGCATTAGCTCCGCCTCCTTCGGTTGCATCTTTGGGTGCTTTCTTGCTGACTTTCATGGGAGCAATTCTACTTTCTGCGGCTCTCACCATGCTGCTGACCGTTTCAATGATGTGGACACTTTCTGGAGAGGGACTGAATCAAATGGCTCCAACTTTAGTCACCATCTTGTCGGGCATGATTGTGCCATTGCCCTTGTTTCCAGATTGGTTCAAGCCCATTTTGGCAATTCTGCCCTTTTCTGGTTTGCTCGATAAGCCCTTTCGCCTGTTTACAGGCAATCTACCGCCCGAAGCACTGCTCAATGTTTTGCTTCATCAGACCGTTTGGATTGTTGTGCTCATCGGATTAGGGCGATTTCTCGTCAGTCGAGGCGTGAATCGACTGATTATCCAAGGAGGCTAGAGATGAATGCTTTACAGCTTTACTTACGATATATCTCTGTCTCATTTCAAGCTCAAATGCAGTACAAAGTCTCTTTCTTACTGCAACTGATCGGACAATTCGGTGGAACAGCGATCGAGTTCTTTGCTATCTGGACATTGTTCAATCGCTTTAATCAGATTGGAACCTGGACACTTGCTGAAGTTGCGCTATTTTATGGCACAGTTAATACTGCTTTTGCCTGTGCCGATGCGATCGCGCGAGGTTTTGACCTGTTTGGCAAACTGATTCGAGACGGCGGATTCGATCGCTTATTGTTGCGTCCGCGATCGACGGTTTTACAACTTCTCGGAACGGAATTTACCTTAAAGCGAATGGGTCGCTTACTCCAAGGATTAGCGGTGCTAGGTTGGTCGCTCTCTACTTTGCAGATTCCTTTATCTCTGTCTACAGTATGGCTGCTCTTTACCGCTTGGCTCGGCAGTATTGCGCTATTTGTTGGAATTGTGATTGTGCAGGCGACGCTGACCTTTTGGACAATTGAATCGCTCGAAATCATGAATATCCTCACTTACGGCGGAGTCGAAACGGCGCAATATCCGTTTTCGATCTATCGCAAATGGTTCCAGCGATTCTTTACTTTTTTGATTCCGCTCGCTTGTGTCAGCTACTTTCCGCTGCTCGCTGTTTTAAATAAAGCTGCTGAATTTTCAGTCCCGTTGTGGGTGTGTTATGTTTCTCCGATCGCTGGCTTTATTTTCCTAGGGGTCTCACTCAAATTGTGGCGAATTGGCGAGCGGTATTACTGTTCAACTGGAAGTTAATGCTCAGAAGTTCATGCTCAATCCGGGCTAAACCGTGTATCGTAAGTGAGATTAAAAATCTCTTAAATTTTTGATTGATCCCACTCAAGTACGTAAGAGCGGGATAGTATCGATCGAACATCGTCCACGGTTGTCCGAAGAGTAGAGCGCACGAATGAAACGAGCATCAAGGTTCCTGGCTTTTCTGCTGGGGTTAATGTTAGTGATGTTGCCAGCTAGCATTCCCTGGATTGTCCCAAGTATGGGTCAATCCTCCGCTAAACCCGCCCAGAAACCGACTGCTGAGCCAGATCGATCGCAGCTTCGACCGTTTGACGATGTGATCAAAGAAACAAAAACGATCAAAGGATTATTCACGCTCTACCGCAATGAGAAAAACGGGAAACTGTTTGCGGAAATCCTGCCCGATCAGCTAGAGCGCAACTATCTGGCTACGATGACGCTCGAATCGGGCATCGGACAGAGTGGAATTTATAGCGGTTTACCGATCGGAGATTTTCTCTTCACCTTCCGGCGAGTCAACAACAATATTCAATTTGTCGTTCCCAATATTTACTTCCGAGCCGAGCGCGGTCTGCCGATTGAGCGATCGATTCAGCGATCGTTTAGCGACTCTGTGCTACAGTCTTTGCCGATTCGGAGTATCCATGCCGAGCGCAAAAGCTTTTTAGTCGAACTCAATCCATTACTCCTCTCTGATCTGCCTGGATTGTTACCCGTTCTCTCTGCAACATTAGGCGGCTCTTACAGTCCAGAAGCAAGCGCTTCGTACTTTGAAACAGTCAAAGCATTCCCTCAAAATGTAGAAGTCGAATCTGTGTTTGGCTTTACAGGCGGAGATAAAGGTGTTGATGCACCCACTTACATCAACACGTTGCCGGACAGTCGAGCTTTTTCGCTGAGAGTTCGCTATAGCTTGTCTCAACTGCCAGAAAATAACGGCTATCGTCCTCGGCTTGCTGACGATCGCATCGGCTACTTTATTACTGCCTATAAAGATTTCACAAACGACAATTCTAGACGACCTTTTGTTCGCTATATCAATCGCTGGAACTTACAAAAGCAAGATCCAGCCGCTCCTGTGTCGAAACCCAAACAGCCGATCGTATTTTGGATCGAAAACAGCGTGCCATTAGAGTATCGCGATGCAGTTCGAGATGGAGCATTGTTCTGGAATCAAGCCTTTGAGAAAGCTGGATTTAAAGATGCGATCGAAGTAAAACAGATGCCTGATCAAGCCGACTGGGACCCGGCAGATGTCCGATACAACACGATTCGCTGGTTCAATAGTAATGATGCCATCTTTGCCATGGGACCATCGCGCGTCAATCCGCTAACCGGTGAGATTCTCGATGCCGACATCATGGTGTCGGCCGACTTTACTCGGGTCATGAAAGAAGACTATCGGACTTTGGTTGAGCAAAACCAAATGCGAACAGCGCCTTTCGTGTCGCAATTAGTCGGGAATGCTAACCTCTGTAACTATGGTATGGCAGCGCGATCGCTGGCACAAACAGCCAAAGCACAAGAAAAGAAACCGATTCCTCGCTTGCGATTCGGATCTCATCTCGGCAACTATCAAGACCTATGTTTTGGCGTCGATACTGCTAAACAATTTGCTGTCGGCAATATGTTTTTAGGAATTATGCAAAATGAATTGCCAAGCAGCCCTGAGCGCAAAGCATTTGCTCAAGAATTCATGCGTGAATTGATTGCTCACGAAGTCGGTCATACTCTAGGACTGCGGCACAATTTCCATGCGAGCGCAATGCTTAAACCAGAAGAGTTAAACAATCCCGCAATTACACAGCAGCGCGGGTTAACGGCTTCTGTGATGGACTACGCACCTGTGAATCTTGCGCCCCTCGGCACAAAGCAAGGCGATTACTTTACCCATCGAGTTGGAGCCTACGACGAATGGGCGATCGAATACGGCTACACCCCGATCGATGCAAAAGTTCCCCAAGCCGAAAAGCGCGAACTCGATAAAATCGCTCAACGTGCTCCGACTCCTGAGCTTGCCTATGCAACCGATGAAGACGTGACAACGCTTGATCCAAAAGTCAATGTCTTCGATCTCAGTGGAGATTTACTCACCTATGCGCAGTGGCAGCTAACGAATGCGCGAGAAATGTGGAATCGAGTCAACCAGCGATTTCCAGTCGAAGGAGATAGTTTTAATGAAGTGCGGGTTGCTTTTAATGCCGTACTTGACTACTACTTCCAGTACTCGCTCTTTTTACCAGAATACATTGGTGGACAGTATTTCAACCGATTCAAAGCCGGAGATGCCAAGGGGAGATTACCCTTTGAGCCAGTCTCCGTTGAGCAACAACGCCAAGCTTTAGCTTTGATTAATCAGTATGTTTTTAGTGAAGAGCCTTTCCGATTTTCGCCGGATTTGCTGAATAAGCTAGCACCTTCTCGCTGGGCACATTGGGGCAGTGAGCCAACCTCGAACCTGGACTATCCGATTCATGACAATATTCTGTTTTTGCAGAGCATTGTTTTGTATGACCTGCTGAACTACGATCGCTTAGCTCGTCTCAGAGATTCCGAATTGCGAGTGCAAGCAGGACAACCGACACTGACGATTCCTGACTTGTTTGACAGTCTGCAATCGAGCATTTGGGGAGAAGTGACCAATCCCAAAGATAATCTCAAACTCTCAGGATTGCGGCGGGCACTGCAACGGCAGTACATGAATGCCATGATTTCGATGATTCTGCGCGAAGTTGAGGTTCCTGAAGATGCTCGCACGGTCGCGCGCTATGAATTGAGAAAATTGCAGAAATCGATCGATCGAGCCATGCGGAAAGTCAATGATCGAGACATTTACACCAAAGCTCATTTAGAAGAAGCACAAGATCGAATTGGCAAAGCCTTAGAAGCACAACTGCGATCGCAGTAATCTAACGAATAGCATACAGATTAAAGACCTCTGTATCTTGAAACATGGGTTCTTGCTCGATCGTAATTTTGCTAAAGCCCTGCTGTTTGAGTAACGTAGCAATTTGGTCAACTCGCTGCGCTCGATTGTGAATTTCAACTACAATTTGCTGAATCTTATGCCAATCTTGTAATTCAATTCCCAGGAGCACATCTAATTCGCTACCCTCAACATCAATCTTCAGCAGATCAATCTGTTGAACGTCGTGATCGCGAATGATGTCAGACAGCGATCGCATCTGGCAACGAACCGACTTGACCCGTAAGAGCTGATTCAACTTGAAATTGACCAGCAGCGATCGCAAAAAAGATGGAAATCGTCGTAACAGAGTGATATCAGCGGGTTCATCATCCGATGGGTTGGCAAGTGAAGTCGCGATCGTTTGGCGAATCGTCGATCGGGTTTGTTCCCAAGAATCAGAGTAAGCCGTCGAGAGAATGGTTAGATTTGGATAGTAATCCAATACAACCGATTTCGATGCTTGCGCGAGTCCACACTCAAACACCTTCATCCCGTTCTGTGGCAGCAGTTGTGCATTGCGCTTTAAAACTTGAAAGACCTCTGGAATCGGCTCAAATGCATAAATCTGTAAATCGTTTTGACACTGCTCAGCCGCCCAAAGGCTAAATAACCCAATATTTGCCCCAACATCAAACAACGTGTCGCCTGGATGTAGCTCAATCCCATTCCGAACGTATTGTTGAACCTGTCCATAAACAACAGGCACTTCCTGTTTCCGCAAGTAGTAAACTCGCTTGCCATTCGGAAGTGCCATTGTTGGAATGCCCATTTGCGGAACCCTTTGATCAGGTTGTATACTCCGCGTTGATTTTTACATAGTCATAACTCAGGTCACAACCCCAAGCCTTTCCACTGCCTGAACCATTGCCAATCTTGACTCCAATCACCACAGGCTGATCCAAAACTTGGCGATCGCCGTCTAAATTCTTCGCCGCCTGTTGCTTCAAATATTCATTTGCCGCAACGCGATCGAACGATTGGGGCTGACCATCTTTTAATAACACAAACTCACCAAGCGTAATCTGCAACTCTTCTTGATCAAAAATCACATCTGCTCGTCCTGCTGCTCCCGCAATTCTGCCCCAATTCGGATCGCGTCCAAAAATCGCAGATTTTACTAGCGAAGATCCCGCGATCGTTCTGGCAACTTTCCGAGCCGATTCATCATCACTTGCACCCGACACCTGAACTTCAATCAAACAAGTCGCGCCTTCTCCGTCTCTCGCGATCGCTTTTGCCAAATGAATACAGACTTCTGTCAGCATCGCTTCTAATTTATCCGCTTCAGCTCCCGCTTCCGTAATCGCAGGCGTTCTTGACTGACCGTTCGCTAAAGCAATCAAACTATCATTCGTACTAGTATCACCATCCACAGTAATTTGATTAAAACTGCGATCGGCAGCTCGACTTAACATTTGCTGCCACAGATGAGAAGACACGGCTGCATCACAAGTGACAAATGCCAACATTGTTGCCATATTCGGGTGAATCATTCCTGATCCTTTCGCAATTCCACCAATCCGAACAGGGCGATCGCCGATCGTGGTTTCTAAAGCAATCGATTTCGTGACTAAATCTGTGGTCACGATCGATTTTGCAGCCGCATCACTTCCGGTTTCACTCAGACTCGCAACCAGATTCGGAATGCCGGATTTCAGCGCATCCATTTTAATGCGTTGACCGATCACGCCTGTTGATGCGAGCAACACCATATCCGAGGAAATATTTAAAGCTTGCGCGACTGCTTGAGCGCTTTCGAGCGCATCGATCATGCCTTGTGCGCCTGTTGCAGCATTCGCCTGTCCCGCATTACAAAGAATCGCGCGAGTGGTGGATTTAGTTTGAAGACGTTCTCGACAGTAATCGACGCAAGCGGCGCGGACTTGACTTGTAGTGAAAACTCCAGCCGCGATCGCGTCTACCTCTGAGACGATGAGAGTGAGATCGGGTAAGCCGGAGGGTTTGAGTCCTGCAGTAATTCCTGCTGCCTTGTAGCCTTTAGGTGCTGTAATACCGCCTGAGATTTGCTGCCAGTCTGCCATGAAGTGTAGCCCTCTCTCTAATTCCTGAACCGCGATTATATCGGGAGTTATGATGGAAGGCTAGTGTTTTGGCGAGGAAATCAGACGCTTCTCTCAGGTTCCATTTTCTGATTTCCTTTGCAAGCCAACTCGGAATTCGGCTTTAAAAAGAAAAAAGGAGGGTCGCGGTTGGCGAGTCCCCCCTGTCATCAGGGTGCATCTACTTATCACAGTATGCCATTAATGGGGTGAGGGGTAAAACCCCTCTCAGCGGATCTTCGTAAAAAATACATGGATCTTTCGATAAGGCTTCACAAAAATCAGTGTTTTTGCGGTGAAGCAAGCACAATGATGCGTTTGATGTGTCTACTGAGTACAAATCGCACTTAGAGCCTGATCAAATTGCGACTTCACCTTAGCCTTGATTCAGCTTCTTTGCCAAGAGTTGATTGGTCAGTTTTGGATCTGCCCGTCCTCCGGTTTCCTTCATCACCTTACCCACAAAGAATCCTAAAAGCTTCGTCTTCCCGGCGCGATACTGTTCTAGCTCATTCGGATTCGCTGCCAGAACGGCATCGATCGCTGCTTCGATCGCGCCCGTATCTGAAATTTGAATCAGTCCTTTCTTCTCGATCAGTTCCTTTGCCGAGCCACCTGTGGTCAGTAATTCTGGCAAGACATCTTTCCCAATTTTGTTACTGATCGTGCCGTCTTCAATCAGGGCAATCAATTCCGCCAAGGTTTCAGGCTGCAATGCCAATTGAGAAATACTCAGTCGCTCCTGATTTAGATAAGCACTGATATCTCCCATAATCCAATTAGCTGCCAGTTTGGGATTTGCTTTCGCTGCGATCGCTGCTTCAAAATAGTCCGCGATCGCTTTATCCTCGGTCAAGATTCTCGCATCGTAAGCGGATAACCCCAACTCATCTTCATACCGATGCCGCTTCTGGTTCGGCAATTCCGGCAGTTGAGATTTCCACTCTGCTAATTGCGTCGGAGCAACCTCGATCGGACCTAAATCAGGTTCCGGGAAATAGCGGTAATCGCTTGATCCCTCTTTGATCCGCATACTAATCGTGCGTTGTGCGCCTTCTTCCCACAATCGAGTTTCTTGAACAATCTTTTCACCGTTCTCGATCGCAGCAATTTGCCGTTCAATTTCGTAATCGATCGCTTTTTGAATGGCGCTAAACGAGTTCATATTCTTGATCTCGACTTTCACACCGAATTCTTCTTGCCCAATCGGACGGACGGACACATTCACATCACAGCGCAGTGAGCCTTCTTGCATGTTGCCATCGCTGACTCCGAGATAGCGCATGATCCGGCGAATTTCTTGCGCATATTCAGCCGCTTCTAATCCGGTACGCAGATCGGGTTCCGAGACAATCTCACACAAAGGCACACCCGCACGGTTGTAATCAACCAGAGAATAGGTCGATCCCGCCAGTCGATCGCTGCCTCCATGCACCAGTTTGCCTGCATCTTCTTCCATGTGCAGTCGCGTGATCCCGATGCGTTTTGTCTTCGCTTTGCCGTTTTCATCCAACAGCGGTTTGCCTTTGTTGTCGGTCAGTTCGATTTCGATCCAGCCATGTTCTGCGATCGGCAAATCGTATTGTGAGATTTGGTAATTTTTCGGTAGGTCAGGATAAAAATACTGTTTACGATCAAACTTGCTGTAGGGTGCAATTTGGCAATTTAACGCTAGCCCAGCCTTAACTGCATATTCCAGCACTTTCTGATTCAAAACGGGCAATACCCCTGGCATTCCCATGCACACAGGATCGATATTGACGTTCGGATCAGTGGTGAACTTGGTTGAGCTATCGGAAAAAATCTTGGTCTCAGTGTTTAACTGGCAATGAGTTTCAAGACCGATAATCGCTTCATACTGAGTTTTAGCGGGAGCAGCAGTAGTCATGGCAAATCATACGCCTGTAAAAAGGTTTATTCATTTTAAATGATGAAGGTTGATTTAGAAGAGGTAGGGAGTAGGGAGTGGAGAGTAGGAAAAAGAATTTATCCCCTACTTCCCCACTCCCACTCCCCCCACCCGAACCGAGACAACGTAGGCTAAAATTGCTACACCCTGAAAAAGACTGAGTAAGATTGAGAAAACTTCCCGATCGGGAACCGAGGAATTTGGAATGCTGGTTTGCCCTCAATGCCAATTTGAGAACCCAGAAGAGCATAACTTTTGTCAGGCGTGCGGAACTTCATTAGTTGAAAAACCCTGCCCCAATTGTGATGCACTGGTCGATTGGAGTACTTATGAATGCCCAAAATGCGGCGCGATTACGGGAACCGTGCGATCGCTAGCAGTCATTCCTCCAGGAGGGACTTGGCAACTTGAGTCACGCTATCAAATTCTCGACGCGACCCAATCGCTGATTCAAGTTCTCGATCGCGAACCGCTCAAACCTGCGATGATTGATGTCCCGCCAACGAGTGCCATACCTTATCTCGAATTAGAACCCTACTTACATCAAATTCTGCCCTTGCTTTACAACGCCTGGCATGAGGAAGAGCGAGACTTTCTGGTGTTAGAAGCGCGATCTCAGTTCACTCAACTCGCTACCTTTCTCAAGCACAATAAGCAAATTCCGATGCTGCAAATTCTGCATTGGTTTTATGAAATGGTGGATCTCTGGGAAGTTCTCGAACCCCATCACCTGACTCAGAGCTTGCTGAGTTTGCCCAATCTTCGACTCGATGAAGATCACCTGCTGTGTCTCGAACAACTGCTACCCAACAGCGCAACTGCGCCGACCCTGCGAAACTTGGGTACAATCTGGCAAACACTGCTTGCTCAATTGACTCAGACTCAATCTGCGTCTTTGCATTTCCTGATTGCTGATCTCTGTACCGAATCTGTTTCCACACCTGACCAATTAAGATCACGGCTAAAAGCGATCGCCCAAGAAACCCAAGCTGATTTAATTGACTCTGAGATTGAGATCATGTCTGACCCACAAGTGCCCGATTTTCCCCAAGCTCCGATTCCCAACTCCGAAGTTCCACCTGAAGAGATCGTCACGGTATTTGCCGATTCGGAGCCAGATTCAGAAGGCGATGATATGCCCACGATCGTGCTGCCGATGCTATTGTTTAGCCTTGACGATGCAGGTCGAACCGATATTGGACGGCAGCGAACTCACAACGAGGATTGCTTCGGGATCGATGCAATCATTGATAAGGTACAGTCTCCTACAGGCAGATTAGTGAAAGCACGTGGGCTGTACATCCTGTGCGATGGCATGGGCGGACATGCCAGTGGAGAAGTGGCAAGCCAAATGGCACTGGATTCTCTCAGAGCATTCTTCCGGCAATATTGGCGCGAGATTGATGCAGGCAAAATTCCTGCCAAGTTGCCTGCGGCAGATGTCATTCGGGATGCGATTCAGCAGGCGAATAAGGCGATTTATAACGTCAATCAGGAAGGACTAAAATCAGGCAGTGGCAGAATGGGGACGACTCTAGTCATGCTGCTGGTTCAAGATACGGAAGCCGCAGTCGCGCATGTCGGAGATAGTCGCATGTATCGCTATACCCGCAAGCTCGGCTTGCAACAAGTGACGCTCGATCATGAAGTGGGACAACGCGAAATTCTACGAGGCGTTGAGCCTGAAATCGCATACGGTCGCCCAGATGCCTACCAACTGACTCAGGCATTAGGACCACGGGACGAGTATTTTGTGAATCCAGATGTGCAGTTCTTTGAAATTAACGAAGATATGGTGCTCATTCTGGCATCGGATGGCTTAACTGATAATGATCTGCTGGAAACGTATTGGCAAAGTCATATTGACCCACTGTTGAGTTCGCAGACCAATCTGGATCAGAGTGTCGCGAATTTGATTGAATTGGCAAATCAATACAATGGGCACGACAATATTACCGCGATCGCAGTTCGAGCTAAGGTTCGCCCCAATTTGGATCAGTTGCGGTAGAGATAATCTGCTTTTAAGTCAGGACGATATTTCTCGAAATAAGCACGATCGTTGGGTGTCCAACAATTGATCCAAATTTCGGATTCATCAATGTTGTATTCTGTCTTTCCCCGGTTTAGACCGCGAGCCTGAGCGAGTTCCAAAGGACAATCAACCCAGATTGTGAACCCATAATAGGAGCATAAATCTGGATGGAGTACGCTGATGCCTTCAATGATCAAATAATTTGAGTCAGGAAGCTGTTTTAAGTTTCCTAACTTGCCTTGTTCCCAATCGAAGACTTGATAGGTAATGGGCTGATTTTGATGGGCTGGAATGATGACTTGCTGTCTGAGTCGATCTCGATCGAACACAATCCAATCTTCGGATAGAACATTGCAATCGGGAAGCCAGAATTCGTCGATCGAAACAGTCTCAACGTTTTCTAATTGTTGAGCGAGTTCTCTAGCAAGCGTACTTTTTCCAGAGCCGCCAAAGCCAGAGATGCCAATTAGAAAAGGTGGAGACTGAAACCGCGATCGAATTTGATCTGCAATCTGCAAAATCATATCTATAGCAAAACGGGCGAAACTCAAATGGATCGCCCGTTTCAAACAAATTAGTCTTCTTCCCAACTTTCAACCGCTAATAGTTCACTGACCGGATCTTTCATTGAAAACTCGAATGCTTCTAATTCTTGTTTCCAAAAGCTCCAATCATCCCCATAAAGCAGTGCGATTTTCCAAAGACTATCATTTGGCTTCAGCAGCTTCGAGTCCACTAATTTTTGAACTTGACGCTGCAACTTCTCCATCGGATGAGCAACCTGTAGGTTCATACCTTTGATTTACCAAAATTCAATTGAGTTGTACAAATGTTGCATACGGGCTACAGCCAGAAGACATATCACTGAGGAGGTGTCTGTTTCTTACGGCGCATTGCCATTCCAGCTACTAATATTAGCTTACTTTTTTGAGTTTTTGACAAGTCGTTTCAACAATTCGCTTTCGGATTGCCGTACATACACCGGGAAGCATTGAAATTTATTGTTTCTTGATTTCCCGATCCGTAAATCTACCCTGAATCTATTTCTAGATTAAGATGCGCCCCGTATTTTCTAAGCAGTTGTACTGCTTATGAAACCAGAATTGGATGCCCTCCAATTTTAGCAAGATAGTCGATCGTAGGGTGCATCGATCGTGTTGCAATCCCTTGACAGGGATATGTCTATGCAAGTTCTAAAGCCTCGCATCTAGACCCTGCGGATGAAATCCGCCAAAGCAAACTATGCAAGAAGTCTACTAGGCAATGGTGATTGAGCACGTTGTTGCAACAATAGCCCATACTCTAAACTTTCAACGACAGCTTGATAGGACGCTTCCAGGATATTTCCTGAGACTCCTACCGTTGCCCAACGTTGAACACCGTTACTTGACTCAACGAGCACACGCGTTTTGGCGGAAGTTCCCGCTGCACCATCGAGAATTCTAACTTTGTAGTCTGTGAGGTAAAAGGTTTCAATCTCAGGATAGACCGTGATTAAGGCTTTGCGTAAGGCTGCGTCTAAAGCAGAAACAGGTCCATTCCCTTCTGCGGCTTCCAGAATTTCTTTGCCTGCGATCGCAACTTTTACCGTTGCTAGCGATCGCGCGCGTCCACAATAACTATGCGTTGGGGCTGCCTCTGCCATCATGTCGTAATGCACCTGAAATCCCCGAACTTCAAAGGGTGCATTTCTCTCTCCCAAAGCCTGCCGAATCAGCAATTCAAAGCTCGCTTCTGCGGCTTCAAACTGATAGCCATCTTGCTCTAGATGCTTCAACGATTCAAGAATCTCCCGACAGGTGGGATCTTGACGATCGAGATTGAATCCCAAAGATTTTGCTTTTGCCAGGATGTTGCTAATTCCGGCTTGCTCTGAAATCACAATTCGCCGACCGTTCCCTACCAGTTCTGGCTGCAAATGCTCGTAAGTAATTGGATTACGCTGCACTGCGCTGACATGCAATCCGCCTTTGTGGGCAAATGCAGACAATCCGACAAATGCTGCATGATCATCTGGCGCAAGATTTGCGACTTCACTGACAATGCGACTGACTTGAGCCAGCGTCGCGAGCTGCTCAGCGGGTAAACAGTCATAGCCTAATTTCAATTGCAAGTTCGGAATCACCGAGCAAAGATTGGCATTGCCGCAGCGTTCACCATAGCCGTTGATCGTGCCTTGAACCATGGTTGCGCCAGCATTGACCGCCGCGATCGCATTTGCAACCGCCAAATCACAGTCATTATGCGGATGGATGCCGATTTTCACATCTCCAACTGCATTTCTCACATCTCTCACAATCTGCTCAATCTCATGCGGTAATGTTCCGCCATTGGTATCGCAGAGAGTTATCCATTCTGCTCCTGCTGCGATCGCGCTTTTCAAGGTTGCAAGCGCATACTCTCGATTGTGCTTATAGCCATCAAACCAATGCTCTGCATCATAAATCACTTGGCGATCGTGGCTTCTGAGATACGCGATCGTGTCTTGAATCATCGCGAGATTTTCGTCGAGCGTAGTTTGTAAGCCTTCGGTGACATGCAAATCCCAGGACTTGCCAACAATCGTGATCCACTTTGTTCCGGCTGCTAAAATCGGCTGCAACATTGGATCAGTTGCAGCCGTCTTTCCAGGACGGCGAGTGAAGCAGAACGCAACGATTTCAGCCTGACTCAGCGGTTGCTCTTTGAGGTGCCAGAAGAATTGCACATCTTTGGGATTTGCTCCGGGCCATCCGCCTTCGATAAATGGAATCCCGAGTCGATCGAGTTCTCGCGCAATGCGGATCTTGTCTTCGACTGAAAATGAAATCCCTTCTCGCTGAGCACCATCGCGCAATGTTGTATCGTAAATCGATAAAGAGATTGGAGTCATACGTTTGACTCTAAAAAAATTAAGACAGCTTCCTATTCTGAAAGACTGAGAAACCTTCCAGAGTGACCATTTGCAAAACTTAATTCAACGAGGTGCGAAATGCCGCAAATTACAGCCCAGGGAAAGACGATTGAATGTGAATCCGGTGCAAATTTACGTCAAGTTTTGCTCAAAAACGGGATTGATCTCTACAATGGCGGTTCTACTGTGATTAACTGTCACGGCCTCGGAACTTGCGGAACCTGTTCAGTTGAAATTGAAGGAGAAGTTTCGCCGATGGAATGGCGCGAAAAAACTCGCCTTTCTCTGCCACCCCACAATCCTGAAAAATCTCGTCGTTTAGCCTGTCAAGTTCGCGTGTTAGGTGATATTCGGGTTACAAAACACAGTGGATTTTGGGGACAAGATGACGCGATTCAATGGGAATAATGCCTGCTTCAGCGTTAACGATAGATTGACATCATGATCGCTGAATAGCACAGTAGAAGTAACAAAACCCGCCAAGGCTATGCGCATGAGTGCATCCTCAAACTGGCGGGTTTCTCATTATCCTGGACTTTTCAAAAGATTAGAAGAGTCGCTGCATTTGGCTAGAGCAATAAAATCATAGAACAGTACAATTATTGGGGCGCAAACCCTAGCGCTATACTTTACACAAAGAGCGTTTTTTGCCCGCGATCGGGCTTTCTAGAAAAGAAACATTACGTCAGGCAAGTGTTATGAATCCGACTGGAAGAATTGTGGGTGGGGGATTGGTCTTAATCGCATTGTTATGGATTTTGCGAATTGCAGGAGCCTTACCTTTTAGCGATCGCTCAATCAATCAAGTGGCAGCACAAGTTCCCCAAGATCGTCCTCCCATCTCAGATCTGGATGCCTCGCGCACCACGATCGCGAACTTCAACCCTCCGACAACAACTCAGCCGTTAAATCCGAACGGAACAACATCGGGGAATGGTTCTTCCACGATTGGAGATTTGGCAAATGCTCCGGGAACGAGTACTGCTAACTCAGGCACTTCGACAGGCAGCACAACCAGACCGAGCGGAGCCACAACACGACCCGCAATTCGAGGAGCTTGGTAATCGATGCAACGTGAGGTGTTGATCATCGGTGGCGGTATTATCGGACTCGCGATCGCGATCGAACTTAAATCTCAAGGCGCGGCAGTGACCATTCTCTGCCGCGATTTTGCTGAAGGGGCAACTCATGCAGCAGCAGGAATGCTCGCGCCTCAAGCAGAAGAACTTCCGCCCAGTCCGATGCTCGATTTTTGTCTAGAGAGTCGGGCGCGCTACCCCGATTGGATTCATAAGCTCGAATCTTTAACCGGAATGAATGCTGGATATTGGGCTTGTGGCATTCTTGCACCACGGTATCAACTCAGTGCCCATGATCAATGGCTCAATCGAGCCAGTTTACTCACGCATCAAGCAGACCTCGGTGAAGAAGTCGTTGGAGGCTACTGGTTCCCGCACGACGCGCAAGTAGATAATCGCGCGCTAGCAAAAGTGCTATGGATGGCAGCAAAAGAGCTAGGAGTGGAAATTCAAACCGGAATTCACGTTGAGCGATTTGCGGTAGAGACTAACATTCATTATCTAGAGACAAATCAGGGAACTTGGAAAGCCGATCATTACATTCTGGCAACCGGAGCTTGGTCACAAGAGTTACTGCCGATTCCTGTCTTTCCCAGAAAAGGTCAAATGCTTGCGGTGCAAGTTCCCGACCCTGCAAGGCTGCCCTTGCAACATGTGTTGTTTGGAGACGCTTACATTGTGCCGCGTCAAAATGGGCGCATTATTATCGGCGCAACTAGCGAGAATGTTGGATTTCAGAGAGGCAATACTGCGATCGGCATTCACACGTTGTTAGCAAAGGCCATACGACTTTACCCCCCGATCCAGAACTTTGCATTGCAAGAGATTTGGTCGGGGTTCCGACCTGCAACGCCAGATGAACTGCCGATTTTGGGCGAAAGTCCCTATGCAAATTTAACGCTTGCAACCGGACATTATCGCAATGGCATTTTACTGGCTCCGATTACGGGTAGTACGATCGCGCAATTTGTCCTCACGCAAAAGTCTGATCCTCGGCTAGAAGCGTTCCATTATTCGCGGTTTTCACAGATTCTCTAGGTTTGGGAGGGGGCAATTTTCGGCATAATGGATATCCGCAATCCGCGATCGAGGCAGCATTATGCAAACTTTAGAAAAAACCCTAGACAAGAATTTAGAGGACAGTTTAATCATCGCAGGACGCAAATTTCGCTCCCGCTTGATGACTGGAACCGGAAAATATCGCAATTTCGATGAGATGCGTCAAAGTATTGATGCGAGTGGCTGTGAAATTGTCACAGTCGCTGTGCGGCGCGTACAAACGCAGGCTCCTGGACATGAAGGACTCGCGGAAGCGATCGATTGGAACAAGATTTGGATGCTCCCGAATACCGCAGGTTGCCAAACCGCTGAAGATGCGATTCGAGTGGCACGCTTGGGGCGTGAGATGGCGAAACTGTTGGGACAAGAAGACAATAATTTCGTCAAACTCGAAGTGATTCCTGATGCGAAGTACCTTCTCCCTGATCCCATTGGCACACTAGAAGCGGCTGAACAATTGGTGAAAGAAGGTTTTGCCGTCCTGCCTTACATCAATGCAGATCCACTGCTGGCCAAGCGATTAGAAGAGGTAGGATGCGCAACCGTGATGCCATTGGGGTCTCCAATTGGTTCAGGTCAAGGGATTCGGAATGCGGCAAACATTCAGATCATTATCGAGAATGCCAAGGTTCCGGTTGTAGTAGATGCAGGGATTGGGACTCCCAGTGAGGCAGCGCAAGCGATGGAATTTGGTGCGGACGCATTGTTGATCAATACCGCGATCGCTCAAGCAGCGAATCCGGCAGCAATGGCGCGGGCAATGGGATTAGCTGCTGAAGCCGGTCGTTTGGCATATCAAGCAGGTCGAATTCCAGTCAAGGCGTATGCAAGTGCGAGTTCGCCGTTAACGGGCAGGATCAACGATTAATCAAAGGGTGACTTCGTTACCTGCATTCATTGTGCAAAGTAGGGAGATGGGGGGCAATAACCTTAATTTCAGACCCTCTCCCTATCTCCCATCAGATTGATCGTGCTGTACTAATCTACAATTCGATCCAAAGCCCGATCGCTCTTTAAATAAGCTGAGTAAACATAGAGCGATTGCGGATCGACTTGATCCGACTGCATCTTGTAATCGTGCGTGGCGAATTCGATTTGTAGCATTAAGCGATCGTGGCGAATCGGGGGCATTCCTTTGTGGAAGCACAAGGTATCTTCGGCAAACCCAAACCCTGCATTGCCACATACTGTCACTAATTTATCGATTCCGTAAGTCTCAACAATCTCAGAATCTCTAAATCGCTTTCTCACCCATTCGTGAGCAAATCGCTTTCGACGATGCGTGCCTTGAATACAGGCATGAGCACCCGTGAGTGAATCGACATTCGTGAGATAGAAAAAGAATTTGATAAAGCGGTAATCATCAAGATCGTAATGAAACAGTTGCGCTGCTTTACGACGAGCGTGTAAAGGGGCTTCTGTTGCAAAGCTCCACCAAAGCTGACTACTAATCAAAACTGGCTCGGTTCCTAAATACTCTGCTGCGATCGACAACAATGTGGGATCTTGAGTCAATCGCTCGATCGCAGGACAATTCTCCACCGTATTGAAATAGTGCGCCGTGACAAATGCCCGGTGATACCATTGTTGCGCTTCTCGCTTGCGGGTGTAGTGAAAGCCATATTCCGGTTTACGATCGCCATAACAAGGGTACTGCTTTGCATAAGTAATGATGTCTTCGCGCAGATCCGGCGGCAAATTCAAACCTAAGTAAATTCCGTCCTTGACTAAAGACTGCACGACTGTCTCAGGAGCAGTTTCGGGAAACGCAGACTCGCCTGAAAATCGAGCGATCACGCTTGCACGGGATCTGAACCGATGGATCAGCGATCGCACTGCACCAAACCGTCCTAACTTCCGCATCAGTAGCCAATTTGGATTTTTAGTGATCCCTCGAAACAACTCGTAGCCGTAGTCATACGCATCATGGTAAAAATTGCGCAGCCAATAGAAACCTAAGAACACATCCGTCTCCACTCAAACAGATTTGATAACTAATGATTGATGAGCCTTCATTTCACCCTTACAGGAGACTACAGAGACTCCCGGTAAGTTTTTAAATACTTCATGATTATTCCCGCTCAAGGATGAAGTTTTGACAAACTTAATAGCTTTATTTCGCAAGAAAAACTCATAGATTTGATGAATCAAAAGGGATAAAACTAAATAATTAAAACCTGAATTATATAGAAGCAAAACATTTTTTTGATTACCTGAAATAGCGAATTCGCAAAGCTTTCGTCAAACTTAATGTAATTGTTAAATACAAAAAGTTCTTCTGAATAATGTGGGCTAAGAAAATCTATAGGGTAAAATCTGCCAAAACAGGTTACATTGCTCTAAGTGATATGACATTCCTCACCTCGCGCACTTATGAGGATTCTTAAAACAGTTCGGATCGCGGTGAGAAAGTTTGAATGACCTAGATAGCGTTGACGTAGGAGTGAACTTCCAGCTTTATGTTTGACTGTATTGTTGTTGGAGCAGGTCCCGCCGGCGGAACTGCTGCTTACCATCTCGCAAAACGCGGACGTTCAGTTTTAGTGTTAGAGAAAGACGCTCTGCCTCGTTACAAACCCTGTAGCGGCGGAGTTTCACCTGCGATCGCGCAATGGTTCGAGTTTGATTTCAGCCCCGTCATTTCTCGCAAAGTCAATACAATCCGCTATACCTGGAAGCTCGGTGATCCGGTCGATGCGACACTGGAAACGCCTGAACCGATGTGGATGGTACGCCGTGATGAGTTTGATCAATTTGTGATCAAACAAGCTCAGCAAGTCGGGGCAGAAGTTCGAGACGGAACGGCGGTAACGGGGATCGAATTTAAAGGCGATCGCTGGCTCGTTCAGACCACCGCCGGATCTCTAGAAGCAAAGTATCTGATTGCAGCAGATGGTGCAAAGGGTCCGATGGCGAAATGGCTCGGATTCAAAGAGCGCAAGACGCAAATGGGTGCAGTCATGGAAGCACCTCATGCGATCGGGCAAACGGCTCAATTTGATTTCGGCATGTTGAAGAACGGATTTATCTGGAATTTACCGAAATCCGAAGGGTTCAGTGCCGGAACTGCATCATTTAGAGGCAACGATAAGACCGACTTTGATAAAGCCTTGTCGAATTATGCAAAAGAGGCTGGATTCAATACGAGCGGCGCACAGATTTATACCCATCCGATCGTATTTTGGGACGGGGATCAAGTCTTACATACTCAGAATGCAGTCCTTGCTGGAGAAACGGCAGCGATCGTTGATCCAATGACCGCAGAAGGCATTCGTCCTTCGATGTTTAGCGGCATGAAAGCGGCAGAAGCGATTGATCAAGCACTCAACGGCAATGCAAACGCGCTTGCTGAATATACCAACGTGATTCAGCAAGAGTGGGGCAGCGATATGGTTTGGGCACAACGATTAGCAAATCTGTTTTATCGAGTTCCGGGGATCGGGTACAAGGTGGGTGTGAAACGTCCGACTGCAACCGATCGTTTGGGCAAAATTATGTGCGGTGAGTTGCGTTATGCAGATGTAGCCACCCGCGCATTGAAGCGTTTAGGCGGTGGATTGATCCCTGGAATGGGCGGTTAGTCTAGCTTTTAATGAAGCAAAGCCTCGGAATTAATCTAAATTCCGAGGCTTTGCTATGCTGACTAATGTAGGTAGAGTTTTGGGAATGCGATGAAAACTCGTAGCTTTACAGTCATTATCTCTAAAGAAGACGACATGTATATTGCCGAATGCCCAGAAGTTGGCACAGTTGATCAAGGTGAAACGATCGAACAAGCTGTTGCCAGACTGAGAGAAGCAACCCGTCTGTATCTTGAAGAATTTCCGACCTGCACTCAGCAACGCATTCCCTAAGCTTTTTGCTCGTAGTAGCTAGAAATATGCTCGTAAACATGTTGCGGAAACTCTAGATCTCGATAGACATTACAAGCATCGGGATCATCAGGATTTGGACAAATTGGAAAGTTTTGATGCTGCTGCCAATCTAAAACACGATCGCGTTTCGGTGGATTGTAATCTTTGCCTTGAACCTGCTGATAAAGCGATTTTGCTTCCGCCTCACTGCATTCTTCATCTTTCAGAAGATACTCGATCACCTCTTCCTGCGAAAGAAAATGCCGAGCCACCATTGCGAAAACTAAACGCCCATAATGCTCGATATTTTCGCCCGCATCTAACGCATCCAGTAAATGCGCCATCATGTCACTTTTTCTCAAATCTTCGACAGACATAGACTTCTCAATAAATTGATCTACTATGACTGTTGTAGAACTGATGATCTAAGATGACTTCTGCCAAAAGATTCAAATGATCCGCATCAAGCTGATCCAAAGAATGATCTGATTCACATCAAACATCAGCCGATTACAATTGGGTCTAATGCTCGATCGTGCCATTGCCGCTGCGACCATTCCGAAACATAAGGACGCAGAACAAATTTCACAGGTTCACCATCCATCACGTCAATTCGTAGAAAAGAATAAGGACGCTGTTTGTCCTTTCCTTGCCCAGTTCGTCCGACAAAAAGTTGAGACTTCGCCACAATGCGATCGTCTTCTTCAATCTCGGTTCCCTCCTCTCGTTGTCGTCGCAAACTATAGCCACTCCCACCACAGATCACCCAATTAATATTGGAATCTGCATGTCCAGTCTCAACTGTCCGAAGGTACTCAAAACAATGAGCGTGACCCGTAAGCACAAGATCAACAATCGAGCGCTCCTTGATATCAACCGCTTTCGCTACATCATCAAAAACCTGCCGCAATCGATAGCGCACCGCATGAGTTTGTGCTTGATACCATTTCGTCGCCTCGGTCACATAGGGGGGATGATGAAAATAGATAATTCTGCCTCGCACGTCAGGAGAATTGAGCGATGCAATTAAGCGATCGCGTAACCAGTCTAACTGCTCATAATCTGTCACCGATGCTTCTGTATTCAATTGCTTATCAATGTCAAGCTGAATCTCTTCAAGTTGTTGAAGTTTGACACGAATATCGTCTGCTGCGTCTGACTGTTCGGGTTGATTGACATTTAAGCGAGAGAGTTCTTGTAGCAACTGTTGCATTTCTTGCTCGATCTCGTTACGACGATCAAGTAATTTCCCACGGTCTTCTTGAGTACTCGAAGGCACAATCGGCTCATTAAATGTATTGGAGTCGAGGGCAAAGAAATCAATCCCGCCGTAACGGAACGTATAGTAGCGGTTTGGCAAACGAGTAAATAACCCAGGCTCGTATTTTAAGCACCGTCCCGTTGAAGTTTCAGCCGTGTAATGTCGATCGAGATGTTCGGCTAAATGCATTGGGTCTTTCAACCACAACGTGTCCATGAACGCTTGGGCAAATGCTTTTCCTTGATAAGATCCATGAAAACGAATATCGAGATCAATCTTTTTTCGTAATAACAGTCTCAATGGATAAGAAATCTGAGCTAATACACCATAAAATAGGGTTAAATCATAATAATCATGATTTCCCAACACAGGTAAGAATGGGAAGTTAAACACCATTTGATCAAACTTAATCTTGGTCGGTGTTTCTCCCCCAACTAAAAATTCTCGGTAAGGCTCAATAAAATTTTGGGGATAAAATTCACTAGAGCCAACAAGATAAACGACATCTCCAGTATGTAAAACAAACCGACATTCGTCCTTATGAAGCAACATCTGCTCAGCAATTTGGCGTTGGGGAAAATGCCCAGGGTGTCGTCCCGATCCACTATCACCAATCACCAAGAAAGAAAAAGCATTTTGTTCGCGCGGATCATCAATGACAAAACGGGTTTGATCAATTCCGCGATCGCGCAAACTAGGGGCTTTCCACTGCACCCGCTCCTGCATTTTTTGAATTTTGAGTGCAGTAGAGGGTTCCGAAACAAATCTCATCATGATCAATCTCGATACATGATTAAATTCTGAACGCTGAAACCCGAATTTTCAACCATCTGTGTAATCCTGGATCAATGCGTAAATTTCTAGCTTTCTAAGGAACCCATCATGGACGACAAGTTAATGTTAATGATTCCGGGACCAACCCCTGTCCCTGAACAGGTCTTATCGGCAATGGCAAAGCATCCGATCGGACACCGGAGTGGCGATTTTGGCAAAATTGTGGCAGAAGTCACGCAAAATCTCAAATGGCTCCACCAAACGCAAAATGATGTCTTAATCCTCGCAGCAAGCGGGACAGGCGCGATGGAAGCCGGGATTATTAATTTTCTCAGCCCAGGCGATCGCGTTTTGGTCGGAACGAATGGAAAATTTGGCGAACGATGGGCAGAAGTCACGGATGCCTATGGCTTGCAAACCGAACGCCTCTCAGTAGATTGGGGGAAACCGCTTGATCCAGAAGCATTCCGACAACGCTTGGAAAGTGACACTGACAAGCAGATCAAAGCGGTCATTGTTACCCATAGTGAAACTTCAACGGGTGTGATCAACGATCTCAAAACGATCAGCAGCTATGTCAAAGCACATGGAGCGCTGATGATGGCAGACACCGTGACCAGCCTCGGTGCAACCAGCGTGCCCGTGGATGAGTGGAGCTTGGATGTGGTGGCATCGGGTTCACAGAAAGGCTACATGATCCCGCCTGGATTGGGATTTGTTGCAGTCAGCGCAAAAGCTTGGGAAGCCTACAAGACGGCAAAACTGCCTCGGTACTATTTGGATTTAGGCAAGTATCGCAAGTCGAGCGCAAAAGATACCACGCCGTTTACGCCTGCGATTAATTTGTTCTACGCGATGCAAGCCGCGCTGAGAATGATGAAAGCTGAAGGCTTGGAGAATATTTTTGCGCGTCATGAACGCCTGCGCCAAGCTGCACGGGCTGCTGTAAAAGCGTTGAATATGCCTTTGTATGCAGCAGATGAGTGTGGCAGTCCAGCGATTACTGCCGTGATGCCAAACGGAGTCGATGCAGAACAAATTCGCTCTGTGATGCGGAAACGATTTGATATTGCGCTGGCAGGTGGACAAGACCATCTCAAAGGCAAAATCTTCCGAATTGGGCACTTGGGATTTGTCAGCGATCGAGATCTATTAACCGCGATCGCGGCGCTAGAAGCGACCTTGCAAGAGTTGGGCTATGACAGCTTTACGCCTGGGGCAGGAATTGCAGCAGCGGCGAAGGTTATCTCGAATTCCTAATTGAACTGCCGCGTTTCGGCTACGCTCACCGCTCAGTGCTGAAGATCTTTAGGTTCCAGTGCCTTTGCGGATTGATCGCAGCCGAAACCCAATCCTCAAGATGTCACTCGCGCTAATTCTGTATTCAAAGGGAATTCTGGGAAAGTGTTACTTTTCAGAACCCCCCTATGAGTCGTTCCGTTTCGATCGCGTCAAATCTCCAAGACCTTCAGACTTTAATTCTGTCTTTTCATCCGGTCATCGCGATCGAAACCGTCGAAGAAGAGCGGGTACAAGACTTGCTCAGAACAGCAACGCAAGAAATGGGCTTATCGTTGTTTGAGTGGAGCATGACTCAGGGATTAGTTCGTGTCTCTCAGAGCGATCGCTGGACAAATGAGTATGCTCCGCCCGGACAAACTACTTCTGGGTACGAAAACTCAGGCGATCCGCTAAAGCTGCTCGAAACAATTCAATCTTTAAACATCCGAGGAGTCTTTTTACTCAAAGATTTTGCGCCACACCTCGAAGATGCAAAGACAGCCCGGCAGTTTCGAGAACTGGTGCAATTGTTTGGGCAAACGCGATCGGTGATTGTTCTAGTGGGGGCTGAGATTGCATTGCCCGTCGAACTTGCACATGATGCTTGCTTTTATGATCTCAAACTTCCAGGACGAGATGAATTGCTGCAAGCTGTTCAAGACATTGTGCGATCGCTGCGCGTCAAAAATCGGGTGCAAGTCGAAGTCCAAGATCAAGACTTACAACTTCTCGTGAAATCGCTTAGCGGGATGACCTTAAAACAAGCGCGTCAAGTAGTAGCTTATGCCGCTCTAGAAGATGGCAAACTGACGGCGCAAGATGTGCAGCGAATTCTGCAACGCAAAGCGCAGATTATTCAAGAAGGCGGCGTTTTAGAGTATTTCCCGATGGATGATACGCCGCTTGATTTGGGCGGTTTTACCGGACTCAAACAATGGCTTGCTTATGCCAAGGTTGGATTTAGTCCGCAAGCTCAAGCTGTGAATTTGAAACCACCCAAAGGAATTTTAATTGTCGGGATTCAAGGCTGCGGGAAATCTCTGGCAGCAAAAGCGATCGCGCGCGCCTGGAAGATGCCCCTGTTAAAGCTCGATGCAGGTCGGCTGTATGACAAATATGTTGGTGAATCGGAGAAGAATTTCAGACATGCGATCGCACTTGCTGAATCGATGGCTCCCGCCGTGTTGTGGATTGATGAAATCGAAAAAAGCTTAGGCAACAATGGTGGAGATGCGGACGGCGGTTTGAGCCGGCGAATGTTTGGATCATTTCTCACCTGGATGCAAGAAAAAACAGGCGAAGTCTTCGTGATTGCTACCGCAAATGATCTCTCCCAAGTCCCGCCAGAACTGTTACGCAAAGGGCGATTTGATGAAATCTTTTTTGTCGATTTACCGGACGATCGCGAACGCCTGACAATTCTACAAATTCATCTCACCCGCCGCCGCCAAAATCCAGAGACGTTAGATTTATCAGCTTTGATTGCTGCAACCGATGGATTTAGTGGTGCAGAGATTGAACAAGCAGTCATTACAGCGTTGTATAAAGCGTTGTATTTGAATAAACCGTTAGAGACTGCACTATTGTTAGAGGTGATTAAATCGACGGTTCCACTGTCGATTACGCGGCGTGAAGATGTGCAGCGACTTAGAGCGATCGCTCAAGAGCGGTTTGTTAGTGTTCGATAATTGCCGATTTCAATCGTGACCTCGCTCGACTTGTTCCTGAGGCACAGAATATTTTCGTTGCTCAAATCCCGCCACCTCAGACAGCGTATAGAGTGGGCGGTTTTTCACTTCCTCATAGATTCGCCCAATGTATTCTCCCAAAATTCCAATACTGAGCAGTTGTACCGCACCTAAGAAGAAAATGGCGACTACGATGATAGTTAATCCAGTCAAGGGTGAAGCTGGATAAGCAATTCTCCAGTAAAACGTCAGCAGCATCATCACGATCGCAACTAAAGCAGCAAATAATCCTACATAGGTTGAAATCCGCAGCGGCACTTTCGAGAAGGAAACTAAGCCATTGATGGCTAACCCAAGTGATTTGTGAAATGTGTATTTCACATCGCCAGCAATTCGAGGATCGCGCTCGAATTGGATTGCAGTCTGAGAAAATCCAACCCACGATCGCAAGCCCCGAATGTAACGATTGCGCTCAGGCATTGCATTGAGTAAATCCACGACTTGACGATCCATCAAGCAAAAATCGCCTGTATCCGTTGGAATATCGACATCCGCAAGCTGTTTGAGCAATCGATAAAACACAAAAGCTGTCAAGCGCTTAAACCATCCTTCCTTGCGCCGCTGAGTCCGCTGAGCATACACCACTTGATAGCCTTGTCGCCACTTCTCAATCATGGCGGGAATCAGTTCGGGCGGATCTTGTAAGTCTGCGTCTAAGATGACAATCACGCGACCTCGAACATAGTTCAAGCCAGCCGTGACGGCAATTTGATGTCCGAAATTGCGAGCTAAGCTGAGATAACAAACGCGCGGATCGCGATCGTGTAATTCTCGAATTAACTGCAAAGACCGATCTCGGCTCCCATCATTGACCAAAATCAATTCAGATGGGGCATCGAGCCTGTCCATTAGCGCACTCACACGACCATACAGCGCGGCGATCGTCTCTTCCTCATTGTAAATCGGAATAATTAGCGTGTACTTCGGTAAAAGCATCAAACCCACCTCCACAACAAGATCAACGCGATCGCACTTAGACTACTGACTGCAACGCCGATCGTAAAGATCGTTGTCCATCCATACCAAAGTTTGACCTCGGATTTTCCAGATGGAACGCGAATCTCGATCGTGCCATCTTTTGCCTTTGAGAGATCTAACTTCGCTTCATTTGCTTTTCCTTGCCAAGCCGGATGGTAGTAAGTTCTGAGTTTAAGGATTGCGGGTTCTGGCGTGTCGATATTCAGGACGCGAGATTGACCTGTCCAACGTTTGATATCAATTTTGGCAGTCTTAGGAGCTTCCATCACAGGAGCTTGACCTCGCAGAGGTTCTGGAATTTTGCCATCGTCTAGGGGCGGTCGATATTCTGGCAGATCGATGAGATTATCTGAGTACGGATCGTGAACAATCGCTTTGATCGTTTCCAGATTCATGATGGTTCCTCTGCCTGCATGATTCAAAGTGGGCAGACGGCGAGCAAGCTGAAAAGAGTATCTAAAATTTGCAACTAACACTGCCACAATGATCAGTGCAAATAGAATCTTCAGCCGCGATCGTTGCAGGGCATAGACCGCGATCGTGCAACTAATTCCCCCTGCCAGCGCGAACATTCCGAGTAGTCTCACCGGAAATTGCACCATCTGTAACGTTGGACTAGCTTCCCACACTGGAGCCGAGAGAATGCTCATCATGAAAGCAAGCGCGATCGCAAATCCTAGTACTCCCAATGCTGGACGCAACACTGTCTTGCGATTCCAAAGCGTTAACGCAATCGCTGAGAAAATTAAGATTGCGATGCCTTGATGGACATAGATGTAAGCCATTTTTTGTAATTGGCTAAGCGGCAACAATTGCAACTGTCCGCGGCCAATCATATTGGCTTGAAAGCCTCCGTTCACAGCTTTTAAGGCTTTGATATTGGCAAAAGACTGTTCTAGTACAGCAGGAAGCAGAAAGAATCCTGCAAGTCCAAATCCTATGCCTGCTGAGGCAAATAGTGGCAGAATTCGTTTCCAAGATTGCTGGATCATGAGCACGAAAAGATATCCGACCCAAGCGATTGTACAAAGCAGCAAGGTTGGAACATGGGTTAGTGCAACGACTGCCCAAAATAGAGCGAGCACAACTTTCCATCTCGGTTGCTCAAGTGCTTTATCTGTAAAGTACAACCCCAACGGCATCAACGGCTGAGCAAACAGCGCTGGAATTCCCCCAAAATAAGCTAAGTTTGTGAGTTGTGGAGCCGAAACATAGAATAATGCGCCGACAACCGCAGCTAATTTTCCCCACTTGCGTGCTGTGTAGATGTAGAATCCTAACCCGGAAGTAAACAGAGCGATCGTACAAAGCACCGCGATCGTTTGCTGAATATCAAAGCCTGAACGCCTAAGCAGCGCACCGAGGTAGTAAACCAACGGGGGATAAAAAACAAAGGTGGGACTGCCGTATCCGTAGTTTGTTCCACCTAGCCAGCGGGGGTAAATCGTTTCCGTCAGCTCTAGAGCAAAGTGCTGAATCCAAGTCATATGCCAGGACAGATCGCCAAGTCCATTGATTCCATCTCGGAGCATTCGCCATGCGATCGCGATTGCGGCAAGGCTAATGAGGAGAATTGCGATTGTGTCGTAAACGCGCTTAGAAATCGAAGGACTTCGGGAAAGTCCAGAGAAAGAAGGAAACATAGTGGGGCAGATTCAAAGGGGCTTGAAGGTATTTTGCCCAATTTATTGGCGTGCTAGCGTTTGAATGCAGAATTCTCGAAGGTGCGGATAAGAAACGCTATCATCGTCACTCGCTTGACTCATTGCGAAGCAATTTCATAGTCAAGCACAGCTTGTTTGTATGACTGTTCTACCTTGATGAGATAGTAAGGAAACGTGCTAGCTGAAATTAAGGTTCAGCTAGTGATGCATATCAATCAGTTAAGTTAGTACTGATTCAGCTAGCACTTCTGAAGTTGATTGATAAAAGCTCAATGCAGAAGCTATTGACGAGTGCGATCGAGTTTAGAAACGACGCCGCCAAATGCAAAATTTTGCACCATCTCGCTTGCCAGAAAGTCATGCGGAAAGCCAAGCTCGATCGTACTCACATCATTCAATCTCTGAAGCTGTTCTGAACTGAGTTCAAATCCTAAGCAATCCATGTTCTCCTTGAGTTGATCGAGCTTGCGCGAACCAATGATTGGAATGATGCTACCCGGTTGTTGACGAATCCAATTCAGTGCGACTTGCGACGGGAGCTTACCTATTTCAGCAGCAATATCGAGCACAGTTTGAGCGATCGCGAGTTGCTTTTCAGTGACCGGGCGCGAAGTATCAGGATTACTCAATCGTCCTTCCACAGGTTCCGGCTTATTATATTTACCCGTTAAAACTCCTGCTCCAAGCGGACTCCAAGCCGTTACTCCAATCTCAAATGCTCGTGCCATAGGCAGGAGATCTCGCTCGGGAGTACGTTCAATCAGAGAGTACTCAATCTGTAGTCCGATAAACGAAGTCCAGCCGCGAAATTGCGCGATCGTATTTGCCTGAGAAATAATCCAGGCAGGTGTATCTGAGATGCCAATATAGAGAATCTTGCCTTGTCGAACTAAGTCATCAAATGCTCTCATGACTTCTTCGACAGGTGTTGTAAAGTCCCAAGCATGGAGCCAAAGTAGATCGATGTAGTCTGTTTCTAGGCGCTTCAAACTTGCTTCAACTGCTTGCACCATGTTTTTCCGATGATTGCCAGCAGCATTCACCCCGCCGTTGCCCATGTTGAGTGAGTACTTTGTAGCGAGTACCCACTTTTCGCGATCGCGTTTAATAAATTCTCCAACAAACTTCTCGCTGGTTCCATTGGTATAGAGGTTTGCGGTATCAATGAAATTTCCGCCTGCTTCTGCAAAGGCATCAAACATTTTGCGGCTCTCTTCATACGCTCCGCCCCAGCCCCAATCCTCTCCGAAGGTCATTGTGCCGAGACACAATTCCGAGACTCTGAGACCGCTCTGTCCTAGTAGTTTGTATCGCATCGTTTTTCTAAAAGTGCAGTGAAGGGTAACGGTTCATTCTTCCCCGGATTGAGGGAAATTGAATGAAGCATTGCATGACATGCTGCAATTGAAAAGTCATCGAATCAATCGGACTCGCGGTGCATCGATTGCGCATCGCGTCGAGCATCTTAATTATCAAGACTAGGCTAAAACTCTCCGATGAGTCAGGCTCAGAATCAATTTCTTAGTGTTGTTTTACAAATTGCAATAAACGGTTCAACTTCATGACGAATTTAGATTTAGCATCGCGCGAAAGCCTAGCAAAATCTGACCTGTGCGCTTTCTACTCATCCTGGGCATAATGAATCCGCCCACCAAGATACTCACGGTTCTGTCTGATACATTCACCCTTTGGATTGACGAAACAGGAAGCCAGCATGTCCATTGAGAAACTTCAACCTGCACCTACGCAGCAAGTCGGGGTCTACACGCCATATTATCCTCAACAAACCAAAAAACAACTTCTTCCATTTGCGATTAGCCTCTATCAAAAAGGGGCGCTTGAAGGAGAACGCAGAATTGAGGGAGCTGAAAGTATTCCGTTTATTGCGACTTGGAATGTTTCAACCCTACCTGCGGATTTGTGCCGTTGTCGGATTCAATTTGAAGGCAATGCTGAACTCAGTTATGAGATCATGATGGCGAACTTCGAGTTTGTTGACTTCTTAATTGATGTCATTCTTAATTTTAAGCGGAGTCGGCTTTCTGATTTTTCCCAGTCGTTTTATCGCAAGCTGTTGCGCATCGACGAATAGAGGGTTCAATTCCATCTGATTCTGATCAAGTCAGGGCGATCGTAGAATTCTACGATCGCCCTGACTTTTGCCGTAGTTCCGAACTGAGTGTATCCAAGATTGCGATAAAATTCATAAAGCTACAAGGCTGTTCATTGAGTCATCATTATCCGGAGTAAGCGCGTGCCAAAGTCCGCCAAGTATTTAGTCATCGGTTCGCTAGAAGCTTACAGTGGCAAATCGGCTGCCATTTTAGGAATTGCTCATCAACTCAAAGCGAAAGGGATTGATCTTGCCTACGGCAAAGCGTTAGGCGGCGGCTGGGGTCAAACTCAGATGGCAGATAATGATGGTGATATTCAATTTGTAGCAGAGGCGATACAACTGCCCCAAGAACGGCTCCAGGCTCCCGTCCTCAACCTCGATACGGATACGGTTGAAAGACGGATTAGTGGAACTGATCAGCAGGACTATCCACAATTGTTGGCGCAGCGATCGCAAGCGCAAAAAGGCGATTTAGTCATTCTGGAAGGACCTGGAAATCTCAGTGAGGGTAAATTGTTCGATCTCTCATTGCTGCAAGTCGCAGAAACCATTCAAGCCCAGGTAATGCTCGTCACACGGTTTCATTCTGTACTCTTGCTCGACCAGATTTTGAGTGCAAAAGAGCAATTAGGCGATCGCTTGTTAGGAGTTTTGATTAATGATGTTCCGGCGGATCAGATCAATTCCATCAATCAGTCACTCCGTCCTTATCTAGAACAGCAAAATATTCCCGTGCTAGGGGTGTTGCCGAGTAGTACGTTGTTAAGAAGCGTCAGTGTTGCAGAATTAGTGCATCAATTAAATGCAGAAGTGCTCTGTCGCCCTGATCGCTTAGATCTCATGGTCGAAAGTTTGACGATCGGCGCGATGAATGTCAATTCTGCTTTGAAGTATTTTCGAGCGAGACACAATATGGCGGTGGTCACAGGCGGCGATCGCACGGATTTACAGCTAGCAGCGCTGGAAACTTCCACGCAGTGTTTGATCTTGACCGGGCACATTGCCCCGACGAAAGAGATTGTGGCACGCGCAGAGGATTTGGAAGTGCCGATTCTTGCAGTCGATTTAGATACATTAACAACTGTTGAAATTATTGAACGAGCATTTGGAGAAGTGCGATTGCAGGAGCCAATTAAGTTTCAATGTATTTGTCAAATGATTGAAGCTCATTTCGACAGCGATCGCTTATTGTCCGCTTTAGGATTAATGCCAGCAAGTACACGATGACACAAACATTAGTTTCAACCGCATTCCGAGTCGGAATTGCAGGTCCCGTGGGATCAGGGAAAACAGCGTTAGTTGATGCCCTTTGTAAAACGCTGCGCGATCGGTTTGCGATCGCAGTTGTGACGAATGATATTTACACGCAAGAAGATGCGAAATTTTTAGTGCGATCGCAAGCTTTAGACCCGAATCGAATTTTGGGAGTCGAAACGGGAGGCTGTCCTCATACAGCAATTCGGGAAGATGCATCGATGAATCTTGCCGCGATCGAGCAGCTTGAGCAGCGATTTCAGGATTTAGAGCTGATTTTCGTCGAGAGTGGTGGCGATAATTTAGCTGCAACCTTTAGTCCTGAATTGGTTGATCTGAATCTCTATGTAATTGATGTTGCAGGCGGAGATAAGATCCCGCGCAAAGGTGGTCCCGGCATCACAAAATCTGATCTATTGGTCATTAATAAGATTGATTTAGCGCCCTATGTCGGTGCCGATCTGCAAGTTATGGAGCGAGATGCAAAGTTGATGAGAGGGGATAAACCTTTTGTCTTCACAAACTTAAAAACACAAGCTGGATTAGGCACCATTGTTGATTTTGTGACCACTTACGCAGGGCTGAACCTGACGCAAAAATAACAAAATAACCCTTAAATTGTAGTCCTCAATACAATTCTTGCCAGAACACAAGCCCTAGTATTTCAGAGATATTACTGAAGCTTGAAATCGTGACATCTCTGCGACTCGCTCCTTCGCAGAGCCAATCTTTTTTGGATTGTTCGATCGCTCTTGCTTGGTTCAATACGTCACTACTTTGGACTATGACAAACTCATTCGGACGGCGTGAATTTATTGTTTTTGGCTCCACTCTTGCAGGGAGTATTTTGTTGAAATCGTGCGGAGCGCCCACAGCTTCAACGGGTTCAAGTTCAGGTTCTTCTCCTGCTGCTTCTCCTGCTGCCAATACCGCAGCATCGGGCAACACGATCAAGGTGGGAATCTTGCACTCGCTCTCTGGCACGATGGCGATCTCTGAAAAGAGTGTCGTCGATGCTGAGCAATTAGCGATCGAGGAGATCAACAAAGCGGGCGGTGTGTTAGGCAAGCAGATCGAAGCGGTCGTTGAAGATGGCAACTCGGATTGGCCAACCTTTGCTGAGAAAGCGAAGAAATTGATCGATCAAGACAAGGTGGCAACGGTCTTTGGTTGCTGGACTTCAGCAAGCCGGAAAGCGGTATTGCCTGTGTTTGAATCGAAAAAACACTTGCTCTGGTATCCCGTGCAGTATGAAGGGCAAGAATGCTCTAACAATGTGTTCTATACGGGTGCTGCTCCCAACCAACAGATCGAACCTTCGGTCGAATGGTTGTTGCAGAACAAGGGCAAAGAGTTCTTCTTGGTGGGTTCAGACTATGTCTTCCCCAGAACTGCAAATACGATCATCAAAGCTCAGTTAGCAGCTCAAGGCGGAACGGTGAAAGGGGAAGACTACATTCCCTTAGGCAACACCGAAGTCAAATCGGTTGTAGACAAAATCAAGCAAGCGCTTCCGAATGGCGGCGTGATCTACAACAGCTTGAACGGCGACACGAACGTTGCATTCTTCAAAGAGCTGCAAGCATCTGGCTTGACACCTGACAAGTATCCTTCGATGTCGGTGAGTATTGCAGAAGAAGAAGTTAAAGCGATCGGGGTTGAATACCTCAAAGGTCACTATGCAGCATGGAACTACTTCCAAACGGTGAATACACCTGCTAGCCAAAAGTTTGTGCAAGCATTCAAGGCGAAGTATGGCAACGATCGAGTCGTGAACGACCCGATGGAAGCTGCTTACATCATGGTTTACCTGTGGAAGCAGTCCGTTGAGAAAGCAGGAACCGCTGATGATCTCGATAAAGTGAAAGCAGCCGCGTATGGTCAGACCTTCGATGCACCCGAAGGAAAAGTCACCATGAACTCGAACCACCACTTGTCGAAGTTTGTCCGGATTGGTGAAGTTGGAGATGATGCGCTGTTCAAGATTGTTTCCGAAGGCAAGGAAGCGGTGAAACCGTTGCCTTGGAATCAGTTTGTTGCAGAAACGAAAGGCTTCTCCTGTGATTGGTCTGATCCGGCGAAAGGTGGGAAGTTCAAGCTGACAACCTAGGGATTGATGGCTCTGTCTCATGTCACAGAGGTAGGGAGTGGGGAGTAGGGAGTAGGGAAAGAATTGTACGATTCCGTTTCCCACTCCCCACTCCTCACTCCCTACTTCCTCATTTCTGTCATACCGACTTGGAGGAGATTTTGCTATCAGGACTTTTGAATGGATTGTTCAGTGGACTAAGCCTAGGTTCAGTACTGTTACTTGCAGCATTGGGACTGGCGATCGTCTTTGGACTCATGGGTGTGATCAACATGGCGCACGGTGAGTTAATGATGCTCGGCGCTTACACAACTTTTGTGGTGCAAAATGCTCTGAAGCCGTTGGGTGGCATTTGGTTTGATGCCTATATTTTTGTTGCTTTGATCGCAGCGTTTATTGTGACTGCCATATTTGGCGTGGTGCTAGAGCGTGGGGTGATTCGATATTTGTATGGGCGACCGCTGGAAACGCTGCTGGCAACGTGGGGTGTGAGCTTGATCTTGCAGCAGTTGGTTCGCAGTGTGAGTTGGCAATTTGTAGTTGGGCTGATTGTCTTCTGTGCGTTCTTCTTCGGGGGACTGTGGTTTTTAGCAAAACGCCCGAATTTTGAGCAATTTCGAGGGTGGGCGATCGCGCTTTTACTGCCGATCTCGGCTGGGATCGCGCTCTCGCTCGGAAATTATTTAGGTCAAGCGTATGGGCTGCTGATGACCAAACCGTGGTTTGGCGCGCAAAACGTGGATGTGACGGCTCCGCGATGGTTGCGGGGTGGATTGTCGATCGCGGACACACAGCTTTCCTATGCTCGGATTTTTATTATTGTCTTGACGATCGCGTGTTTGTTTGGCGTGTATTGGTTTTTAAATCAAACGTCCTGGGGCTTGCGAATTCGTGCGGTCACGCAGAATCGCAGCATGAGTGCTTGTCTCGGAATTCCGACGCAGAAAGTGGATGCTTTGGCATTTGCGATCGGGTCTGGGCTAGCTGGAGTCGCAGGATGTGCGGTGAGTTTGCTCGGATCAGTTGGTCCTAATACGGGACAGAACTACATCGTCGATACCTTTATGGTGGTCGTCGTGGGTGGGGTTGGTAAGTTAGTCGGCAGTATTATCGCAGCACTGGCGATCGGAACCGCGAACTATATTATTGGCTCGAACTTGTTAGTCGATGCGTTTAGTTTCTTTCCGCCGTTGGCTGAATTCTTTCGGTTCTTCTCAACGATCAGCATGGCAAAGGTGATGGTCTTTGCATTAATTATTGTGTTTCTACAGTTCCGCCCGGCTGGACTGTTCCCGCAAAAGGGTCGAACGGTGGATGCTTAAAAAGAGGATGACGTTGTGAAAAGGGAAATTCCTTGGTGGAAAACGAAATCGTTTGCAATCGAAGTTGGACTTGTGATTGCGATCGCGCTCTTGCTGATCTTTGTGATTCCGCCTTTGTTAGTCGGCGTGGGTCAAGCCTTTCGCGTGAATTTGCTCGGGCGGTTTTTAGCGTTAGCAATTGTGGCGTTAGGGATTGATTTAATCTGGGGCTACACTGGCATTTTGAGCTTGGGTCACGGATTGTTTTTTGCGCTCGGTGGCTATAGTTTGGCAATGTATTTGCAGTTGCAAATTCCCGCCGGACAACTTCCTGAATTTTTCAGTCTCTATGGCGTCACTGAACTGCCAGCTTTTTGGTTGCCGTTTTACTCGCTGCCGTTTACGGTCTTTGCGATCGTCTTGTTGCCGACGGTCGTGGCGGCAGTGCTAGGCTATCTGGTGTTCCGAAATCGGATTCGGGGCGTTTACTTTTCGATTTTGACGCAAGCGGCTTTGATCGTATTTTTCAACTTCTTCAATGGTCAGCAAAAGTTGATCAATGGAACGAATGGATTGAAGACGGATACGGCGACTATTTTTGGACAAGCGGTAGGTTCGCCCGAGGTGCAGTGGGTGTTCTACATGCTGACGGTCTGGTTGCTGGTGGGCGCTTATGCACTGTGTCGATGGCTCACGAGTGGTCGACTGGGACGGTTACTGGTTGCAGTTCGGGATGATGAACCGCGCTTGCGATTTTCTGGGTATGACCCGACGGCATTTAAGGTATTGGTGTTTGCGATTTCTGCGGGACTTGCGGGGGTTGCAGGTGCATTGTTCACGGTGCAGTCTGGGATCATTTCGCCCAAGTCGATGGACATTGCTTTCTCGATCGAGATGGTGATCTGGGTGGCAGTTGGCGGTCGGGCGAGTTTAGTCGGCGCGATTTTGGGTGCTTTGATTGTGAACTTTGCTAAGAGCGTGCTGAGTGAACAGTTTCCCCAGGTTTGGTATTTTTTCCAAGGTGCATTGTTCCTCACAGTTGTGACGGTGCTGCCGGGTGGATTGGTGGGCTGGATTCGCAATGAAGGCTTAGAGCTTGTGCGATCGCGAATTCTTGGCAAACGCTACCTGATGACCTACCCAAGTTTAGAAGAAGATCCGGAAGTGCAATATGAGCGAGAAAATCTTGCAAATCGAAAATCTGACCGTTAGTTTTGATGGCTTTAAGGCGATCAATGACCTGAATTTTGACCTGGATGCGGGCGAGTTGCGGGTGGTGATTGGACCGAATGGAGCCGGAAAAACGACCTTTTTGGATACGATTACTGGGAAGGTGCAGCCGACAGTTGGAACGGTCTACTTTCAAGGTCGAAACACAAAAGGTCTCAAAGAACACCAGATTGCGCGGTTAGGTGTGGGGCGAAAGTTTCAAACGCCGAGGGTGTATCTAAATTTGACTCCGCGTGAGAATTTGGAGCTTTCTTGTACGCGCGATAAGAATATCTGGAATGCGATCGTTGGAAAAACTCCGGCTGCGGAACGGCGAACGGTGTCTGGGCTGCTGGAAACGATCGGGCTAGATCTCAAAGCGGATATTAAGGCAGCGTTGCTGTCTCATGGCGAGAAGCAGCGGTTAGAGATTGGCATGTTAGTGGCTCAGTCTCCAGATTTGCTGTTAGTTGATGAGCCAGTTGCCGGGTTGACGGATGAAGAAACCGAGAAGGTGGGGGATCTGTTACTAGCGCTGGCAGAGAGTCATTCGATTATTGTGATCGAACACGATATGGAGTTTGTCAGACAGATTGCTCGTAAAGTCACAGTGCTGCATCAAGGCAGTGTGCTGTGTGAGGGTTCGATGGATGAGGTACAAAACGATCCGCGAGTCATTGAAGTATATCTAGGGCAACAAGAAGATCACGCTGCGTAATTTACTATGACGAATACAACGTTAGAACCAATGGGAATGGACATTGCGGTTCCGATGCTTCAGGTGTCGGGATTGAATGTGTACTATGGCGAGAGTCATATTTTGCGGGATGTGGATATGACGGTGCATCCGGGCAAGATGGTCTGTCTGATTGGGCGCAATGGGGTGGGAAAGACGACGCTTTTGAAGTCGATTATGGGGTTGCTGAAGCCGCGCCGAGGAACGATCGATCTGGGTGGTGAGGCGATTACGATGAAGACTCCAGATCAGCGTGCCCGGTTGGGGATTGGCTATGTGCCGCAGGGTCGGGAGGTGATTCCTCGGCTGACGGTGAAGGAGAATTTGATGTTGGGGATGGAGGCGTTGCCACCGAAGAAGCGTACGGCTGACATTCCGGATGAGATTTTTGAGTTGTTCCCAGTGTTGAAGACGATGCTGGCTCGGATGGGCGGGGATCTCAGCGGTGGGCAACAGCAGCAGTTAGCGATCGCGCGGGCTTTGATGGGTCAACCGCGGTTGCTGGTGCTAGATGAGCCGACGGAGGGGATTCAGCCGTCGATTATTCTGGAGATTGAAGCTGCGGTGCGGCGGATTATTGAGACGACTGGGATTTCGGTGTTGCTGGTTGAGCAGCATTTGCATTTTGTGCGTCAGGCGGATTGGTACTATGCGATGCAGAAGGGCGGGATTGTGGCTGCTGGATCGACGAGTGAGTTGAGTAATGAGGTGGTACAGCGGTTCTTAGCGGTTTAGCAATGTTGTGGTGACAGGCTGGAATAATTGTTTTATTATGAGGGCGTGGTTTTTTTGGCAAACCGAAGCGGGGGCGAAAACCCTGGGGGGTTTGCCAAATAGCTAGAACCAAGACAATTCAATAGTTTTGAGAATTGCAGAATTCGCCATCGCTGTAGAATAAAGGCTGGGATCGACTTTTTAGATCACCTTTGCCAAAAGTGGTTCTACAACCCTTGTTCAGTAAGGATTCTAGATGGCGGACTTTCAGGCACTTAAATCCCGGCAACGGGACTGAAACCTATCTGCTGAGCGACATATAGCTGCTGCCGAAATGCTTAACTTTCAGGCACTTAAATCCCGGCAACGGGACTGAAACCCAAATCATCCCGACGATCGAGCGATCGTCAATGAGCTTTCAGGCACTTAAATCCCGGCAACGGGACTGAAACTCCGTAGGGATCGGCACTTTGCGGCGTAATGCAGCGATTGCCTGTCTTTCAGGCACTTAAATCCCGGCAACGGGACTGAAACATTTCTTCCACCGAGCAACTGTTCGCGTAATGGCTGCTTTCAGGCACTTAAATCCCGGCAACGGGACTGAAACTAACGCTTGCAGACCTGAAGATATTTGGTTTCGAGTGCTTTCAGGCACTTAAATCCCGGCAACGGGACTGAAACGTCCCAACAGAGTCAGAGTTTAGACTTCCAGATTGCTTTCAGGCACTTAAATCCCGGCAACGGGACTGAAACATGCCGGGAGGAGTGAAAGGCTCATTGGCAGGACTTTCAGGCACTTAAATCCCGGCAACGGGACTGAAACGGATAAGAATTATCAGATGAGTCTGAGGAAGACTCCTTTCAGGCACTTAAATCCCGGCAACGGGACTGAAACAATCCTCTCGGTCTACAGGAAGGTAAGTGTTCTCACTTTCAGGCACTTAAATCCCGGCAACGGGACTGAAACTGCCCGTTAAGAAGATGCCATGCGACGGGTCGGGGTCACTTTCAGGCACTTAAATCCCGGCAACGGGACTGAAACATCGTCCAAATCAATCGGCGTTGCAATCTGCGTTTTCTTTCAGGCACTTAAATCCCGGCAACGGGACTGAAACACTTGAGAACATATGTACTAAAAGCGGAGTTGATGTCTTCAACTTTCAGGCACTTAAATCCCGGCAACGGGACTGAAACATGGAATTCGATCCGGCTGCTACGATTCGTTGAGTAGGCTTTCAGGCACTTAAATCCCGGCAACGGGACTGAAACAAGTCTTCCGGTAGCTTCCAAGGAATTGATCCTTGGAACTTTCAGGCACTTAAATCCCGGCAACGGGACTGAAACTCTTCAGGCGTTGTTAAGGTTTCAGCCTCACCGGATTGCTTTCAGGCACTTAAATCCCGGCAACGGGACTGAAACAATGACCGGGCACATAATCGAGCGATCGCTGTCGAACTTTCAGGCACTTAAATCCCGGCAACGGGACTGAAACGGCAAAAGACGGTAAGGACATTAATGACCTTGTGAAACTTTCAGGCACTTAAATCCCGGCAACGGGACTGAAACTGACGAGTCGAGATTGTCGTGTAGGGGGCATATTGACTTTCAGGCACTTAAATCCCGGCAACGGGACTGAAACGAAGACCCTAAACTGAACCCCTGGTTTGAGGCTGACTTTCAGGCACTTAAATCCCGGCAACGGGACTGAAACTCCAAGGCTCGGGCCGATCAGGACGGCGGCGCGGCGGCTTTCAGGCACTTAAATCCCGGCAACGGGACTGAAACTTCAAGAAAACGGCGGCATTCACGCATAGGGGGAAGCTTTCAGGCACTTAAATCCCGGCAACGGGACTGAAACTAGGCCTCACGCAGTGCGCCGATCGGCCCGATCGCTTTCAGGCACTTAAATCCCGGCAACGGGACTGAAACAGAATGTCGGTATTTATGCACTTGCCGCTACTATGGCTTTCAGGCACTTAAATCCCGGCAACGGGACTGAAACTCTTCTTTTTCGATTTCAGCGATTTTAGCTTCTAGCTTTCAGGCACTTAAATCCCGGCAACGGGCCTGAAACATGTGCGATCGCTCACTTTCGAGATGACCTTACGATCGAGAACTTTGAAAGTTAACAAAAAAGTAGGAGTATAGTCTTGAAACTGCTTCTGCTTTTGCAATAGGAGAACGCAATGCCAGAGATTCCACGGCAACTGAAACCCGACGAATTGCATCAATGGCAGCTAGCAATTGCAGAAGCCGATCGACATAACATTCTTTGTCATTGTCGAAAATGTGACTACGAATGGGTCGCATCCAAACCCGAACCTTGCCAATGTGGAAGCAAACAGGTCGAACATATCGCCTGCTGGCAGTTTCCAGATGGTTAGCGAATCGGGATAAACGGAAAAACTGTTCTAATAAACTTCCGTAATCGCAAAAGCCCGATCGTTCTTCTTAGTTCCGGTGAAACCTGATCGCGTGGATTTTCAGGAGGACGTTGCCGAAGTCGAGCCTGAAGATCAGCATATTCAACCGCCGTTAGCCGTTTATTATCAATCGGCGATCGCGCTTCTGTAATAATCTCAGTTCGCGCCACTTCCTCGGGCAAATCTTCCGGCGGTGGAAGTGCCGTTGCAGGCAGCGCAGCAGTCAGAATAAACAACGTCACAAGCTTCCAATTCATAGCTGATAAAACGTCAGTGCAGTGTTGCCGTAGCGTTTTTGGCGAACGATCGAAAATCCCGAATCTGGTAACTCATACTCAGGACTATGCTCGATCGCAAACTCACCGTGGGGCGCAAGTAGATTCAGTTGCTCAACCAACTGTAAGACCGGAACATACAAATTGCTCGCATAAGGCGGATCAAAATAAATTCGATCGAACTGTTGCCCTTGCAAACGATTGAGTTGTTTGACCACATCTCCTCGTAACAACTCATAAGACTGATCTGGCTTAGCAACTTGTTTCCAATTTTGCTCAATCACAGCACAAGCTTTGGGAGACTGTTCAATCCCAACTACGATCGAAGCTCCTCGACATAGAGCTTCCGCCCCCATCGAACCACTTCCAGCACACAGATCGAGCCAACGACACTGATCGATCGTACCTTGCCAAATGTTAAACACTGCCTCGCGCACCCGCGCTACCGTTGGACGAGTCGCCTGTCCTGGAAGCGTTTTCAGCGATCGATTGCCGTAAATTCGCAAACTCATACCTGCAATAGCTGACGTTGATTCACTAGCTCAACAAAGTTCGAGAGCAACTGCAAGCCAGCCGTAGAGGATTTTTCTGGATGAAACTGCACTGCCATCAGATTATCTCTCGCGATCGCAGCCGTCACAGTTTGCGTTCCATGCGTAATCGTTGCTGCCCGAATGCTCGGATCAGTCGGCTCAACATAGTAGGAATGCACAAAATAGACCCAAGGCTTCTCACCTAAGCGCTGCCAGAGGGCACAATCTGGCTGAGTGAACTCTAATTGATTCCAGCCCATGTGCGGAATCGTGATATCAGGCTCATGGTGAAATCGCTTAACAACTCCTGGCACAATTCCCAATCCAGCTTCTTTGCCTTCTTCGCTCGACTCAAACAAGATTTGCAAGCCTAAACAAATTCCTAAAAAAGGCTTACCACTCGCAATCACATCTTTAATCGGCTGAACGAGATCGCGAGATCGCAAATGCTGCATCGCCGGATCAAACGATCCCACCCCTGGAAGCACGACCGCATCTGCGGATTCGATTTCTTTGGCAGAGTCCGTCACGATCGTAGTTGCACCTGCGTTATCTAGCCCTTTACAAGCCGAGTGCAAGTTTCCCATATCGTAATCAATGACCGCGATCGTGGGCATTGCTCATTCCTCCAATCTAATATTTAGATTCTAGTAGCAATCTGGAACGATGAAAATTCTCCTCACCTCATTTTCGACTTGGATGCCTCACCAGCTTTCCAATTCATCGGATGATTTACTCCAAGCGATCGCTGATCACCAAGACTGTCATTTTCTACGCAGCATCCCAGTCGATTTTGAACTTGCACCAAAAGTCACGATCGCCCAAATTCAAACGCTTAATCCTGCTGGCATTATTTGCTGTGGAATGGCAGAATCGCGCCAAAAGTTATCGATCGAATCTAATGGCAGATTTCAGAGCGAAATTCTGCGATCGCGCTTGAATCTAGAAACTCTGCTCGAAGGAACGACCACCACCGAAATTAGTCATGATGCAGGAGATTACGTTTGTAACTATCTCTACTATTCCGTTTTGAAGTATCTAGAGCATTGCCAACTAAATCAACCCTGTGTGTTTATTCACGTTCCAATTTTGACTTCAGCAAATCACAATGCGATCGTTGAAGATTTTCTGAGCATTCTCGATCGCATTCGATCGCAGTGCAATGGATTGATATAAAGCTTGCCTGTGCAAAACTGACAGTAACAATTGCCCACAGAAATCTCATTCTAAAAATATCGATTCAGCGAGGCATACCATGACTGCAATCGTCATCAATCTCCGTCCCACGATCGAACTGACCGACGACGAGTTTTACAAGTTCTGTCAGCAGAATCCAAACCTCCGAATTGAAACCACAGCTACCGGAGTGCTAATTGTTACGCCACCCGTGGGAGGAAGAACTGGAAAACGGAATGCTGATCTAACAACTGATGTTGGGCTTTGGAATCGTCAGGCTGATTTAGGAGTTGTGTTTGATTCTTCGACGATCTTTAAATTGCCAAATGGAGCCGATAAATCGCCCGATGTTGCCTGGGTCAGTCACGATCGCTGGAATACTTTAACTCTAGAGCAGCAAGAACGCTTTCCGCCGATCGCCCCTGACTTTGTAATTGAACTACGATCGCGCACCGACGACATCGAAGACTTAGAAGCCAAAATGCAGGAATACATGGACAACGGAGTGAGACTCGGTTGGCTAATTGACCCCCAAACGAAACAAGTCAAAATTTATCGACAAGTTCAGTCTGTTGAAACGCTACAATCACCTCTTACACTGTCAGGCGAAACTGTCTTATATGGATTTGTACTCGATCTCAGCCGCATTTTCCGCTGAATCGTCAAGAATTCAACCCGGCAAATAGCAAACTGCGATCGCGCTTTTTCGGTATGATCAATCCCGCTCTCGATCTTGCATTCCTTTATGTTGTCGCTTCTCTCCAGTTTGATCTTGTCACAAGCAACGCCTGCTCCTACGCCAACTCCCACACCGACTCCTACTCCTCCCCCACAGCAAACGATCGTAGAACCGCAAGAAATGCGCGTTTTACCGGGAGAATTAGATTCAGTGCCCGTCTTCAACAGCAACAGCCCAGAAGTGGTGCAAAAAGAAGGAATTTTACTGTCCACATTTCCCGCAGCAGGCAAACAATTTCCATCAGCGCACCTCAATCAAAGCTTTTCCGGCAGATTTGACATCTTCACGCATCACATTGCCAAAGCCCTCACCCCAGAAGATTTGAGAACGCTTTATCTCGGTGTGATTGCTCACAATCCTGGCAAGACCGCGGTAACGATCGACATTCTCCAGGCTGCGAGCTATCTGAGCCAACCTGATGCGCCGTTTATTTCACTCGATCCCGCGATCGCCAATGACGATGGCAAAACTTTCGCAGGTCCCGGCAGTCGCGCTGTCGGGGAAGTCCTGCGCGGATTACGCCAAGATATCTTTCCGGCTCAAGTTGTGATCCCACCCGGGGAAAGCCGGATGTTAATGAACTTGCCGATTCCTGTGAAGCCGCTCACCCCACCGCTCAATGGTCGATCGTCTTTGATGAGACTGCGCAGCACTGGAGAAGTGTATCTTGCAAGCCTAGGCATGTTTGCCAAACAAAATCCCGACAGCACAGAACGCGAACCCACGGTTGAAGAATGGGAAGCATTGCTCAATACAGCAGATCTGTCAGGACCACGCGATAAAACGCCAACCCCGATCGAAGAAACCACAGGCACTTTAATCTACGGACGAGTTGCAGGGGTCGCCGTTGGCTCGCAATGGAACGGACGAATTTTAGATGCAAACCGAGATTCTCTCAGCATTCCTGCACCAGGGGCAGGCTTCTCTTATGGATTAGCCACGCTGCATCGCGGCACATTGGGCACGAATCAAAACCAAAGCGCTAAAATGATTCGCCGCTATCCTGATACAGCCTATCAAGCCCACGGGAACTATGCCATTCAATATAGTCTGACGATGCCGCTGGAAAATACCAGCGACCAGCCTCAAACCGTTGTTCTCACGGTCGAAACCCCGCTGAAGCGAGAAGACACCGACAAAGGACTGCGCTTTCTTGAGCCTGCGGGACCGCAGATGAACTTTCGCGGCACCGTCCGTTGGAGATTCAACGACGATCAAGGATTACCCCAAACTCATTACGTTCACCTCGTTCAACGTCGCGGTCAACAAGGTGCGCCGCTTGTCACCTTGCAGATGCAACCTCAAGAACGACGACTCGTGCAGTTCGATTTTCTTTATCCCCCGGATGCCACGCCACCACAAGTACTGACGATCAAAACCCTTAAATCGGAACCTGCACCGTAAAGCAAGTGCCAACTCCAACCGCGCTCTGAATCGCAATTTGTCCTCCTAAGAGATCAACGCAGCGTTTGACGATCGCGAGTCCCAAACCTGTGCCGGGAATGGCACTTGCATTCTGAGCGCGATAAAACGACTGAAACAATTTCGATTGCTCAGATGCGGGAATGCCAATCCCTTGATCTGCAACTTGTAGGGTCAGATGGCTGGAATGAACTTGCAAATTGCATTCGATCTTGCCGCCTTTCGGTGAATACTTGATGCCATTCGACAGCAAATTCACGATAATGCGCTGGAATAGAGTGGCATCAATTTGGGTCACGGGCATCGTCGTTTCAGATGAAAACACAATCTCATGGCAAGACGTATTCGCCTGGGCTTCTTCGATCAGTTCTGCACACACTTGTACAGGGTTCACCTCGGTCGGACTGACCTTAAATTCAGGCTGCTCTGTCCGACTCAGCACTAGGACATCTTCTAACATCTGAGCCATCTGCTTGATCTTCGATCGAATTCGCTGAAAATGCTTGCGAGCACGATCGCTCTGCGGAGCCGTCGCCGTTTGCAATAAATCGATCGAGGTCGAAATCACCGTTAAGGGAGATCGCAATTCGTGAGCGGTATCTGCTAAAAATTGAGTCTGCGGCTGTGGCGATTCTTGTGTCGGTTGCGGTGATTCAATCGGGTGGCTAATCGTGGCAAATCCGATCGGTTGATCGGTTTCGCGATCGCGAATCAAAAACCACTGACTTTCAAACCAAACCAATTCAGACGATCTTAAGAGTGCAAACTCGCCTCGCCACTCTCCAACTTCATAAAGTCTCGGCAAGATCGTGTCATTCCAAACCTGTTGCCGGGCTTCGTCTAACTTGAACTCAAATAATTTAAGTAAAGTCTTTCCACTCGGATTCAGACAAATCCACTCGTGATCGAGGGACACGACTCCGATTAAATCTTGACTCTGCTGAGCGATCGCGCCGAACCAACTTAACTCGCTCCAAACCTTTGAGGGACACCTGCTTTCAACCTCTGGCTTTCGAGACGCTTGAAAGCGAGAAGCATGATTGAGGGTTGGGGTAAAACACACTTTAACAGCCTGATGCGTTGACTTCATGGCAGCTTGCTTTGCTTAATCACATCCAGGGAACCGACTGCGACACGCTGATGTTGCGCCTCAGTGATTTCTATTAGCTAATTTCCCCGATCTCTGTGGATCATCCGTACAATTTCGGGCATCTTTATTGTTTCTTTATATTATTGACCTGTATTATTGAAAACAATTCAGCGATCGCGCTGAGCAAGGTGAACAATTCAGTGTTCACGCAGAAGTAGAAAAAATTGATACATACTGACGCTCGTTCTCTACGATTTTACGAATTTCACCTTGAGAATACGCAGGAGCGGTCTCGATCTTAATCCGTACAAGTACTTGGAAAATATGCGGTCTTGCTGCAACTTGAACGGTTCTGAACGTCTAGACGCAAGTTTTACCGTAATAACCCTGAAATTTTGCGCAAGTCATAGCCGTATAATTTACCAGAAAATCTGTCTGAGATTTGCGTGTTTGAACGCTTAGCGATCGCGTTCAGGCTCGTTTAATCTAAATAGGATTCATGAAGCTTTAACTTCGCTTTTTCTCAGAATCATCAGTTTGTTTACACTAAATCAAAAGCTAGACAAACTAAACTTGAAAACTTGAGTGCATCCATCAGATTTTGAGATTTATCTCTAGTTTATAAACGATTTGATTCCTTGCTCATTTCTTTAAGTACGAGACTTCAAGAAGGTAGTATTTTCACTAAGGGTGTACGTAATACTTTGCATTATGTGGAGACAGACTAAAAATTTGCATGGGTGTACCTAATGACACGCATGTGAATTTGAGAAAGTGAATTAGAGCGACATTTTTCACGTTTAATCAAGGCGTTTTCTACCAGGTTGATCGAACGGACAGGGTTGTTTTTGAAATCAAGACTCACATCTACCGAACTTTGAGTTGATTTCGTCCTGCATTACGCGACTGAGTAAAGAACGAGATTCCTTATGCGTGAAAAGCTTTCTGTTTCGGCGGCTTTCCTTCGGCTCTTTCAAACTGGATTACTCCTTCAATTCATCACAGGCTTGCTTAAATTGCCCCGCCGCTTGCGACGCTATATTTTGTTCGCAGGCGACAGTATGATCTTTCTAATTGCTGCCTGTATTGCGCTCAATCTGCGGTTTGAAGATTCCCCTTTGATTGACCAATTCTGGTATTACCAAGCATCTCTTGCGCTAACTGTTCCGATTAAATTCTGCATATTTTATTTATTAGGCATGTATCGACCTCTGTTACGGCATACAGGGGCAGAAATCTTATGGTTGGCACTAAAGGCAGTCATTTTGAGCGAAGCGGGACTGGTTGCATTCAGTACCCTGCTACATGTGCAGGTTTTACCTCGATCGGTTCAAATTATTTCTGCGCTGATCACTTGGATTGGAGTAGTCGGAATTCGGTTCTCAATCCGGCGCTTTTTGGTCCTGATCGATACTGCACCTCAGGCAACTCATGCGGCTGCTGTGCGATCGCGTCAGCGCCATAAGTCGCTGCCCTATTCAACGTCACAGCGGATTATCATCTATGGCGCAGGGTCGGCTGGATTTCAGCTTTCGCAGGCACTACTGCGTGAAACAGAATACCAAGTCATTGCTTTTGTGGATGACAATCCTGAAATTCATGGCAGATCGCTCGATCGCGCTCATATTTACAGTCCAACTCTGTTGAGAACGCTGATTGCTCAGTACCAGATTACGATGGTTTTACTGGCAGTGCCTTCTGCGAGTCCCCAAGACAAGCGTCGCATTCTTCAGAGTTTGAAGGGATTGCCTGTCAAGGTTAAAACAGTTCCTTCGGTGCGTGAAATTGTTGCAGGTCATGTGCCGATCGGTAAAATTCGGAATGTTGATATTTCTGATCTGCTCGGGCGCGCCGAAGTTCTGCCCGATCCGAGTCTACTTCGAGTTAACATCACTGATAAGTCAGTACTGGTGACAGGAGCAGGCGGCTCGATCGGGTCAGAACTCTGCCGCCAAATTGCCCAGCAAAATCCTCGACTTCTGGTGCTCTATGAGCTGAATGAGTTTGCTTTGTATTCGATTGAAACAGAGCTAGCAGAAACGTATCCCAATGTGCCTCGTTTTGCTTATTTAGGCTCGGTCACTGATGGCGATCGCTTATCGGAAGTATTGGAGAAGCATCAAGTTGAGACGGTCTATCATGCAGCGGCATACAAGCATGTTCCTTTGGTTGAAAGCAATGCAGCGCAAGGAATCATCAACAATGCCTATGGCACAATGGTGACTGCACAGACCGCAGAAAAATGCAGAGTTGAGACTTTTGTCTTGATCTCAACGGATAAAGCTGTGCGTCCAACCAATGTGATGGGTGCGACGAAGCGGATTGCAGAATTAGTACTGCAAGCATTAGCGGCACGGGCGAAAACACGAACCCGCTTTGTGATGGTGCGATTTGGTAATGTGCTGAATAGTAACGGGTCAGTTGTCCCCCGATTTCGACAGCAGATTGCAGCAGGTCAGCCGATTACACTGACACATCCAGAAATGACGCGCTATTTCATGTCGATTCCAGAAGCGTCACGGCTGGTGATTCAAGCAGGTGCAATGGCTCAGGGCGGTGAAGTTTTTCTGCTCGATATGGGTGAACCTGTGCGGATTTATGATCTGGCGGTGCAGATGATTGAACTGAGTGGATTAGTACCCGGAGCAGATATTGATATTGAAATTACGGGATTACGACCGGGCGAGAAGTTGTATGAGGAGTTACTCATCAGCGGAAATTCAATGGCGACGAGTCATCCTAAGATTTTTGCAGCACGAGAGGCAATGATACCCTGGGAGCAGCTAGAGCCATTGTTGGATCAGCTTTTCTTAGCGGCGTATCAGAAAAATGCTACTAAACTACGATCGCTGCTCAAAACTTTGGTTCCAGAATATCAGCCCAGTAGTCCGAAGTCGATGGATTCGGTTCTCAATCCGCAGCGTCGAACGAGTTGAGACGAGTCTGTTTGAGATGGAGATGCTCAAAGAGTGGGGAGTAGGGAGCTAGTAAGGAAACAACTCCCCACTCCTCACCCAACTTAGGGCTACGATAGCAACTAAAGTTTCTCTTGCGCAGGCGGTGTTACTCCCGTTTGAACTAAGCCCTGCTCAATTTCTCTGAGCAATTCAAAGTCCTCATCTGGTAAAACTCGATCGCTCTCTTTTTCCAAAAAGCTAAATGCCGATCGAAACTCTTGTGCATCTGCTGGAATGGGAGCATCAAAGTGGCAGGGAATAATCCGCTCAAAGTTCCAGCTTGCAACTTGATTTGCCCAATCCATCACCTTTTGCGGTTCACGATTGAGGATCAATTGCTGCAAAATCGGAGCAACCATTAATCGATGCTTGCGTAATGCTTCAAACGATCGCTGCCAGCCCGCTTTCCAATGAAACGGATACCAGCCGAATAGAGCTTTCTTTGAGCGATCGGGAGCTTTCATTGCTTCTCGAACCGAAGGAGCTAAGTCTGCGATATCCAGCGCACTAGGGCGAAAGTAAAATGTAAATAATGCCACGCGCTGCCAGCCTTTGAGACGATTGGCTTCTGTATCTTCGATGCGATCGACAGCAGTCTCACGCGCATGAAACAACAACGGATAAGGATCAAGCTGAATAATCTCTGGAGCAACTTCTGGCACTGAGACAACGGAATCTGTCACCAGTAAGGTGCGTGAGCTTTTATCCAACAATGCAATCTCTCCAAAGGGGCCGAGTCCCAATCCAATCGGGCCGAGAGTTGCAGACTCAAATTGGTTACTAAAAGAAACATTCTGCCCATCTAGCACATGAGTGCGTTGCTTTGGAAATCCCAACCAGGTCAGAGGTAAATTGGCTGGATAGCTCCATTGGCTCGGTGGAACATAGATTTGAGCTTTAGGAAATCGACGCGCAAAAGGTGGAACACAGACTTTATGCTCTAGTCCCGATATCGTTGGCAGAACAATGTATTTTACCTCGCCGTGTAGGGCGACTAGCTCATCGAGTAATCTTGAACATTCGCGGGTTAGGGCAACCGGAGCATAGATTAACAGTCCACCCTCATCGAGCTTAATCACAGTCATGCGAATCGGTGTGACCACATAAAAGATGCCTTGAAGCTGGTCAAATGTCCAAACGGCATCTTTCACAACTTCAGTTCTAAGGGTTCGACGCTGACGATAGGGATAAATGGGGAGGAGAAACCAATAGAACCACGATCGCTCTCTCGAATCTGTTGAAATGTCTTGCACCGATTGCATCCTTTCTCAAATCTTTCTTCATCTTAAAACGATGGGCTATACCGAATCGAGAAATAAATTCCATTCTCTTGTAAGGTGCGTTTCTCATTTTCGATCGACACGAGCGGAAAGCCAAAATCGATCCGCGCTGAAAAGTTTTCTCCTTGCCGCCACAAAAGCCCTAGACCCGCTCCGACGAGCGTATTCTTTTCAGGATTGTCTCCGCTGCGATTCCAGCCTGTTCCTAGGTCAACAAACGGTGTGAGTTGTACCAGTCCGTTTCTCGGTCTGAAAATCGGCAATCGTAATTCGGTCGAGAACAAAAAACCGTTATCGGTGAGCAGGGCATCTTGTCGATATCCTCGAACTGTTTCTTGTCCTCCCACGCCAATTTGTTCTAAGGGGACGAGTGTACGATCGGCAAGTTGCATATCTCCTCGCACTAGGAATAATGAGTCTCTTGCTAAAAGTCTTGTCCACTGTGCTTGACCTCGCCAAGCAAAAAAACGGCTGTCTGGTGCTTGCTCGTTGATGGTTGAATTCAAGAAATTCAAGCCCAGGCTAAATTGCGATCGCGCGGCAAAGACTTGGCGATCGCTGCGCTGCACATATTCCTGAAAGAAGCGTAAGGCTGAAATTTGAGTGCGTCCCTGTTCATCTGCGCCAGGAGAAAGGGGAAAAGGTCCAATATTATCTAGACCAAGCTCGGTCTGGCTTTCTTGGCGCGAGAACGTCCAACCGATTGCAAACTCATTTGTTGGGCGCTGAACAATCGGCTGTCTTAGCGTCAGTTCGTAGTAGCGCGATCGCGCTTGAATCTCCAAAATATCAAACGGCTCCTCAATCACTCGGCTGCGAGTGCTGCCATAAGCTAGTCGGAGTGTCCCGTTGCGCGCATTGAATGGAACAATATAGCTCAAATCAATGCCATTACTTCCGTCTGTGTTGGTGTAGCTAGCTCTAAGACCATCGCCTAAGCCGAGTAAATTTGCCTGCGAGACTTCGAGTTGTCTGCGGAACGAGCCGACACTCGGAGAACGGGAATTATCGAGCAAAGGCGAGAGGGTCAACGTTTTCGCTTCTGCGATCGTAATTTGTAAAACACTCGTGCCTGGGCGTGTACCTGCTTGCAAGTCGGCTGAAATCGAAGCAATCAAGGGGTCAAGCTGTAACAGCCGCAAGCCTTCTAGCAACCGATTTACATTCAAAGGTTTTTGAGCCACAAGCCCAATTCGGCTGCGGATATAAGCAGGATTAAGGCGACGGGTTCCGATGACATCAATGCTCGCGATCGCACCTTCAATGATTTGAATTTTGACGGTGCCACCCGTTAAAACCTGAGGTGGGAGAACTGCGGCAGAGGTGACATAGCCTTGTTTGATATACAGTTCAGTAATTTCAGTTCTAATTTGCAACAATTCTGCAAACGAGATCCTGCGATCGACATATTTGCGAGTAATCTCCGCGAAATCTTGCGGGCGAAAAACAGTACTGCCGACAATTTCAATTTGTTTAATTTGAATCGTGTCTGAGACATTCTCCGGAGGTTCAGGAGTGGGGGGAGTTAGACCCGGGAGTAGTTGATCAGGTGGGGGAAGTGGAGTTGAAGTGGGTTCTGGTGGAGAAGGCTGCGGCGGTTGCGGTCTGGGTAAATCTTGAGGTGGGGGAATTGGCAAAACGCGCTGAGCGAGAGCAGGCGATGGATGAACAAGAGGAAGTAGCGACAGGAGCAGAATTTGAAATCGCGAGTGAGAAGCCATATGTATTTTTCATCGTGGAGAATTATCGCCCACGTTTTATTTAAACCATAGTTAGGTCAGGAGATGAACGCGGCAAAATAAAAATTTCTCCTCGATGAAAAGGATTCAGCAGGAGGTGAATCAAACCAGAACGCGAATTTCAAGGTAATCTTGAAATCTGTCTTATCGGGACGCGTTTTCTAGTTTTTGATCCTCACTCCCATGCACAATTTCCTCCCCATCGCCTATTTCAAAAATCAATTTCTCCCTTTTGAGAATGCCAATTTGTCGATCGCAACCCATGCGCTGCATTACGGAACGGGTGCGTTCGGCGGATTACGCGGGATTCCGAATCCAGAGAATCCAAATCAGATTTTGCTGTTTCGCCTCGATCGCCATTGTCAACGCTTGAGTAATAGTGCAAGATTGCTGAATTTTGAGCTGCCTGCGGATAAGATCCAATCGATTATTACGGATTTTGTTCAGAAAAATCAGCCAAAAACATCGTTTTATATTCGTCCGTTTGTCTATACCTCGGATCTGGGGATCGCACCGCGATTACACAATATTGAACATGATTTCTTTGTGTATGGGCTGGAGTTAGGGGATTATTTGTCGCCGGATGGGGTGAGTTGCCGCATTAGTTCTTGGTATCGGCAGGAGGATCGCAGTCTGCCGTTGCGCGGCAAGATTAGTGGAGCCTACATTACGTCTTCATTGGCGAAGACAGAGGCGGTGTCTTGTGGGTTTGATGAGGCGATTTTGCTAAATTCGCAAGGCAAAGTCAGTGAAGCGTCGGGAATGAATATTTTCTTGGTGCGCAATGGGGAATTGATTACGCCAGGATATGACCAGGATATTTTGGAAGGGATTACGCGGGATAGTGTGTTGACGATCGCGCGCGATTTGGGAATTAAAACGATCGAACGTCCGGTGGATAAGTCAGAGTTATTCATCGCGGATGAAGTGTTCTTAAGCGGAACGGCGGCGAAGGTAACGCCTGTGAAACGCATTGAGACGTTTGAGTTTAGTAAGCATCGTCCAGTGACGGATAAGCTGCGTGAAGCGGTGACGGCGGTAACGGAAAATCGGAATGAGACGTATCGCGACTGGGTGAATGTGATTGAGATTTAAGTCGGAAGTTGTGATGGTTGTAGAGCGCTAGCGCGAAGCTGATTATCACAAAGAATCCCCAGAAAATCACTGTTATCCTTGATTAACGGAACGGTGATTTTCTGGGGATTTTGGAATTGATGCTGCGATCGCTTAATTGACTGCCGATGTGACCCAAGTCCGAATCAGTGCGTTCACTTGGTCAGGAATTTCGTCATGCGGACAATGTCCTGCATTCAAATAATGCTCGGTCAGTTGGGGATGATAGCTGCGGAATTTTGCACCGCGATCGCGCGCGTTAATCCAGGGGTCAGCTTCTCCCCACAACATTAACAAGGGTCGCGTTAGTTGTCCGAGCAATACATCGACTTTTTCTCCTTGTGGAGTGCGGAAGACTGATGCAAAGACTTTATCTGCGCCTTGATCAAAGGCAGGGCGTTGGATTTCCTCAATTAAGCGATCGGTGACTGCCGTTTGATCTAAGTAGACCTTTTCTAAGGTTTTTCGGATCGTTGATTTCTGCCGCACATACTGAAAGAGCAACCAACTTGCCCAGTCCTGGTGAAATAAGCTCATCACAAAGCTTCCCATGACTTGGCGAATCGGATCAGGCTTGGTTGTGCCTTGAATATCGGTAAAGGGACCTGCACTATTAATCAAAATTAATCCTGCTGACGATTCGGGACGTTGGGAAGCGGCACAAAGTCCAACATAGCCACCGAGCGAATTTCCAGCAACAACGGCAGGCGCACCGATGACTTCAGTGACGAATTCATGAATCTGGTCGCGCCATAGTTCACCGCTGTATTTCCAGTCTGGTTTTGCCGATCGCCCAAATCCGAGTAAGTCGATCGCCCACACTTCAAACTCTTGGCTCAATCCGATCACGTTTTTGCGCCAGTGATCAGTCGAAGCTCCAAATCCATGAATCAATAACAGCGGGGGGCGATTGTTCCGTTCGCCCATTTTTACATAGTAAACTGGCTCGTTTCGCCAGTTCCAATACTGTCCTGGAACCGTATCGATCGAAGAAGCGACCTGCATGAGACAATCCGCAATACATCACAGATTCAATTGTAAAACTTAGGGGATGTCTCAGGGGCAGAGAGCCGGAGAACTGCCTCAAAGAATGAGGGGATTGGGCTTGCTGAAAGTCTGTAGAAATTTTTAAAATCATTCCGACACTTGAATCGTAGACAGCGATCGCAGAATTTCCAAGCGCGATCTCAATTACCCATTTAGCAAGCTACAGAGCTTCTCAACTAATACAGCATGAGTCTGCAGAGATAATTCGCCCAAGCGACGCTGAACTATCGATCGACGAAGCGTAATCAGATGATTCAGACGGAGCGTAGAAGGCTTTCGCAACCCACTCATCACAAAATCTGGGTGAGACAAATCTAGAACGAGATCCGAATCGAGTAGCATGGCCGGAATCCGACTCGTAATCAGTGCAAAAATCAGATGGCGATTCTCTCCAATTGGGTCAGTGAGACAATATGCAGGACGAATCTTGCTAGCTGAAAGATCATCATAAGGAAACTCGATCAAGACAATACCTATGCTTCATCACTCACAGGTTCGCCATCTTCTAACGTGTAAATATCTTCCGCCGGATCATCTAACCAATCCTGAACAGAAGCTTGAACTGCAGAGGATGACCACTCTTGATTCAAAGAACTCTCTGAGTCAGGGAAGAGCAAAATCCCTCGAAATCTGGTTGATTTTGCTGCAGGGAGCGGTTGATCGATCTGGATACAACCTTCCTCATTCACGCTGCCTGTTACTTCAATCGCTCTCATAAAGTAGTACTTAGACGATCTATTTCATTTTACGCGACTTCAAAATTGGCGCGCCATTTCTGAAGGGCAATTGCTATTTTCCAATTTGCGATCGCACCTTCACCTAAAACCGCTCAACGCCCTCAAAAACCTTCTGTCCATGCGCTTGTGCCGCTTCTCCACAAGTCCGAGGAGTCGGGAACAACTTCGTCGGATTGGCAATTCCCTGCGGATCAAATGCCAATCTCACCCACTGCATCGTCTCTAAATCCGCAGGCGAAAACATCTCTGGCATATAGCACCGCTTATCTGCTCCAATGCCATGCTCTCCAGAAATACTTCCCCCCACTTTCACACAGAGCTTGAGAATCTCTCCCCCCAACGCTTCGACTTCTTCTAATGCTCCTGGAATTGCATTGTTGTACAAAATCAACGGATGCAAATTCCCATCTCCCGCGTGAAACACATTCGCCACGTTGTAGCCGAACTTTTGTCCCAAGGCTTCAATTTCACGCAGCACATATTCCAACTTCGTGCGCGGAATCACCCCATCTTGGACATAGTAATCGGGGCTCATCTTACCCATTGCCGCAAAGGCAGCTTTCCGTCCCTTCCAAATTGTTAGCCGCTCATCCGCCTCGGTTGCTACCGTGACATTTCGCGCTCCATTCTTTTTACAGATCTCCGCGACTCGCTGACTATTCAAGTCTGCTTCAACTTCTAAGCCATCTACTTCCACAAGCAAAATTGCAGTCGCATCGCGTGGATAACACCCAGTTGCGACGACATCTTCGACTGCATTGATACTCATGTTATCCATCATTTCCATCCCGCCTGGAATGATGCCCGCACTGATAATGTCCGAAACTGTCGCTCCCGCTGCTTCAACACTCATAAAATCTGCTAAAAGCACCCGAATCGACTCCGGTGTTTTCAAAATTTTCAATGTGATTTCAGTTGCGATTCCGAGCGTTCCTTCTGACCCAACAAACACTCCGGTGAGATCGTATCCTGGCGATTCGGGAATCTCACTGCCCAAATCCACGATCGCGCCTTCGGGAGTGACAATCTTCACTCCCAATACATGATTCGTCGTCACTCCATATTTCAGACAATGCACCCCGCCGGAATTCTCAGCCACATTGCCGCCGATCGAACAAATAATCTGACTCGATGGATCGGGTGCATAGTAAAATCCCGCTCCACTCACCGTCTGAGTCACCCAACTATTGATCACGCCCGGTTGAACAATCACGCGCTGATTCTCCAAATCCACCTGAAGGATTTTCCGCATCAAAGAGGTGACAATCAAGACACAGTTCTCGATCGGTAAAGCGCCACCTGACAGTCCTGTGCCCGAACCTCTCGCCACAAAGGGAACCGAAGCGCGCGCGCAAATCTTCACGACTTCTGCGACTTCTTCTGTCGTGCGCGGTAACACTGCGATCGCGGGACGTTCTCGATAGCTCGTCAAGCCATCACACTCATAGACCAAAAGTTCTTCGCGGCGTTGCACAACCCCCGATTTTCCCACAACTGCCTCAAATTCGCGTGCGATCGCTTGCCAATTGGGTTGGGTCACTACTGCCGTCATGATCATTCCTGTGCAACGTTATCCTTAACGTACCAAATTACCCTGATTTCGGGTCACAAGATCGTAGATAGAAACTATCAATTGTCCGTCGATTGCTTCTCAATCTGGCAAACTTCTGACTTACATCTATATGACCGTGCTGATTTTGGGACATGCCGCGGATCTTCATGCATCACATCTGTATCAAACCTTAGAACGATTGGGAATTGTCTGTCACTACTGGGATGTGGCAACGTTTCCGACCCAAGCACAAATTACTTGGTCGCCCGTATCTCAAGAAGGCTTATTGCGTCTGGCAGATGGGCGGCACTTAGCAGTCAGCCAGATTCGCAGTGTGTTCTGGCGACATTTTGCCGGGGTACGAGTGCCCAGATTACCTCATGCATCGGTGCAAAAAGCCGCGTATCAAGATGCGATCGCGCTCGTTCGCTCTCTGATTCAAATTCCTTCAATCCACTGGGTGAATCCCATACAGGCGTATCAACTGCATCGCGAGAAACCGCTGCAACTCAGCAAACTTCATCAATTAGGAGTCAGCCTTCCCGATACGATCATCACGAATGATCCAACTTCAGTGCGAGAGTTCGTCTATCGACATTCCAAAACGACCTTCAAACCAATTTATGGCGGAGCTAGAACCCAACTCATTTCAGCAGAACACTTGAATCCTGAACGCTTGAAATTGAGTCTAAAAATTGCGCCTGTGACGCTGTGCGAATACATTGCCGGAGCGAATATTCGATCGTATGTCATTGGTGACACCGTTTATGCAGCCGAGATTTGCAGTGCTGCATTGGATTTTCATGAGGATGACGATGTTAAAGTCATTCCGATCATCTTTCCGAAAACGATGTGTCAGCAGGCAATTGCGATCGCTCAAACCTTGGATGCGGAATGGCTGATGATTGATTGGAGATTAACACCGAGCGGCGAGTATCTCTTTCTCGAAGCGAATCCCAATCCATCCTTCTTAGCCTTTGAACAACAGACTGGATTTCCAATCACGCAAGCGTTGATTGAATTGTTGTTGAATTCAGACTGATGTGCTGCGGCTTGAGCAGGTTTGACAGTGTGAGAATCTTGACCAACTCTAGGGAGATGGGGACGGAGATGCTGTCGATGAAGGAGATGCTGTCGGAGATGGCGATGCAGACGGCGACGGAGACGGTGAAGGCGCTTGAATCGTTAGGGGAATCCCATCACTGGTCGATCGCTCGGTTGCTTCTATTTGTCTTGGATTCGTGCTGGCTTGTAGCTGTGCTGCTGTCAAATTGGTTTGATACTCGGACAATTGCTTGCGAATTCGAGGAATTTGCGCCGCAGGTTTGAGAATATCGATCGCTAATTTCCAGCGATCGATCACCAGTCTCCAATCATCCTTCGACTGCGCCACTCTTGAAAGATTCGCAGCACTCGCCGCTTTATCATCAGCTTGAGTCAGTAAAGTCTTGATTTCTTCCTCAGAAAGTTTCTGACCCGGTTTTACTGTGACCGTTGGCGGGAGCTTTATCTCAGATCCAGAAGGCTTGGGTGCATCAGGTTGTACTGCAACCAAACCTTGTTTCTCGTAGGGCGTTGGATCAACGGGACGAGACTCGACGTAGGCTCTGATCTTTGTGGGTAAAGGAGTACAGCTTGTGAGAAATCCTAGCATTGCGACGAGTGACAAAACCTTAACCATGAGCAGAGAACAAATTCGACCCCGTTAGAATGCCTCAATTTCCACATTTGATCACACAACAGCGTTAAAATTTCTTAATGAAGTCATGTCAGTGAGATGAGCGAATGCGTGTTGCGATCGTTGGGGCAGGATTAGCGGGATTAGCCGCAGCCGTAGAATTAGTCGATGCGGGTCACGAAGTTGAAATCTTTGAAGCACGATCGTTTGTCGGCGGGAAAGTTGGCAGTTGGATCGATGCGGATGGCAATCACATTGAGATGGGATTGCATGTGTTTTTCAACAATTACGCGAATCTATTCGCCTTAATGAAAAAGGTCGGCGTATATCAAGAATTGCTGCCGAAAGAACATGTTCACACGTTTGTGAATCGTGGCGGTGAACTTGGCAAGCTAGATTTTCGCTTCTTAGTCGGTGCGCCATTTCACGGATTGAAGGCGTTCTTTACAACCGGACAACTCACGATTCAAGATAAATTGCAAAACGCGATCGCGCTGGGGACAAGTCCGATTGTTCCGGGGCTGATTAATTTCGATGCCGCGATGAAAATGATTCGCGCTTTGGATGGAGTCAGCTTTGCTGATTGGTTCCGCAGTCATGGCGGTTCTCAGAATAGTTTGAAGAAAATGTGGGATCCGATCGCTCTCGCTCTCGGCTTCATTGATACCGAAAATATTTCTGCACGCTGCATGTTAACCATCTTTATGATGTTCGCCGCGAAAACAGAAGCGTCGCAATTGAACATGCTATCTGGCTCACCTGCGGAATATTTGCACAAACCGATCGTGGATTATCTAGAAGCGAGAGGTGCAAAGATTCACACCCGCAGACAAACCCGACGGATTTTGTTTGAAGGTGAGGGAACGAATACGATCGTGACTGGACTTGCGATCGCGAATGGTGAAACAGAAGAGATTATTACTGCTGATGCCTATCTTGCAGCCTGTGATGTTCCTGGAATTCAGAGACTGCTTCCCCAGGAATGGCGCAGTATCAAGGAGTTTGACAATATCTACAAACTCGAAGCAGTTCCAGTCGCAACAGTGCAAATGAGATTTGACGGTTGGGTGACAGAAATGAATGATCCAGCTGCGAGAAAGCAAGTTGACCATGCAGCCGGAATTGATAACTTGCTGTATAGTTCGGACGCAGATTTTTCCTGTTTTGCAGATCTAGCACTGACAAGTCCCAAAGATTACTACCGAGAAGGTCAAGGCTCTTTGATGCAAGTCGTGCTCACGCCGGGTGATCCGTTTGTGCCAATGAGTAATGAAGACATTGCTCAACATGCTCTCAAGCAAATTCATGATCTGTTTCCTTCCTCGCGCGAACTGAATATGACCTGGTTTAACGTGGTGAAGCTAGCACAGTCGCTGTATCGGGAAGAACCCGGAAAGGATCCGTATCGTCCTTCGCAAAAAACGCCGATCGAGAATTTCTTCTTAGCAGGCAGTTACACCCAACAGGACTATATCGACAGCATGGAAGGTGCAACGATTTCAGGCAAGCAGGCAGCTCAGAAAATTCTGGAACCGACGGGCTATAAAGTTCAAGGGGTTGGATTGTTTAAGTATTAAGCTATCGGTTGCTGAAAGCGACAATTTGAAAGCGTCCTAAGAAAATGCTTGAGAAGATGTTTGCACAGTATCGTTCATCGCATTCACCTGCCCCGAATTCATTCCGGGGCAGGTGAATGCGCTAGCGAAGAGTATTTTTATACTCTTAAAACACCATCCAAGAGTCGGATTTCAACTTCGTTTCACTCGTACATTGTCGAGGATTGAGCGAAGCCCGATTAAGACATCACTGGGAGAGGTAGCGTCCCATCGCTGAACCAAATCACATTTTCTTGACCCGTCACACTGACCCAACGAATATCTGAAAACCGATCGCCGTTGTAATCTCCAATTTCGGGAAAGAATGTAGCAGACTGCGCTGGAATATCGGAAATTTGCACTTCGATGTCTCCGGCGCGCCAGATTTGATTCTCGCCTGTACTTGGATTGCGAACGAGAAAATCTGTTTTGTGATTGCCATCAAAATCGCCCGTTTTGATCACAAAATCGCTGCTTGTGCTGGGTAAATCGATCGCGATTGGATCAGGTTGCAGACTGTCGCTTGTCCAAAGCCAAATTTGGTTTTGTCCGGTTAAGCGATCGCGCCAAAACAGATCACTGCGCCCATCGCCGTTGTAGTCAATCATTTCATAGTTCCAGGTCGGAGACTTCGTCTCAATCCATTCTCCGGAAGTACTCAGCGTCTGCGGATCGATTGTCCAGACCGCATTCTGTCCTGTCAACGGATTGCGCCAGAATAATTCATGGCGATGATCACTTATAAAATTTACAGCAGCAGGTCCCCAACCCGGTTCAATCTGACCGATCGAGCGTTTCACACGCTGCGCCCCATTCATTGCCCAGATCTGGAACTCCCCAGTCGTAGAGTTATACCAAAACAAATCGCTGGTTCCGTTGCCGTCAAAATCGCCGACCACTTCTGTCCATGTACCTTGCAGAGAATCAAGCCATTGGGCATCCAAGGATGAAGTTCCATCCATCAGCCAAATTGCATTTTCTCCAGTTTTGGGATTTCGCCAAACGAGATCCGTTTTACCGTCTTGATTAAAGTCGCCATATTTTGGAGTCTGCCAACCTTCTGGAATGAAGAAGATCGGACTTGATGCACTCGTTCTGATATTGGCTGATAAATTAATTTCTGGAATGCGTGTCGTGAGATCAAAACTGAATAAATCAGTCCGCCCATCTCCATTAAAATCAGGTGCTTTGAACGAATTCAAACTATCAAAAAATGTCATACTTCTCCTCACATAGGAACTCAGCAACAAGATGCCACGCTGGAATTCCGTTGCTTGAGTATCAGAGTGATGGACTCCGTGATGAACTCAATCATGAATTTAGCAGGCAGATGTAAAGTGATGAGAGCTAATCAGTTAATTTTTATCTTTAACCCCGGATTTTATCCCATTCAAAACAGAGATGGAACTGGATACAAATCCAAAGCATTGTTTGACATTATACAGAGTGGCTTGCCAACAAAAATCCGGCGAAGTTGTTGCCGTGCAATCTTCTAACAAAATGCAATCGTATCCTAAGAAATTTGCATCTTGTAGAGTTGCCATCACACACTGATCTGCATTTACGCCTGCAAAAAATAGCGTCGTTTTTCCTAAATTTCGCAGAATACTATCCAGCGGTGTATCCCAAAATCCACTCATTCGATATTTATCGATTTGAATATCACCTTCTATCGGTTGAAGTTCATCGACGATCGCTGCCGCCCAACTATCTTTTTGTAAAACAGGAGCCTGATTTTTCGGGAGCGGATTGCCGAGTCCTACACTTTGTCCGTCTGAATTGTAGACATATCGTGTTGCGGGGCTAATATTCAGTAAGTCACGACGGTTTCCCCAATTGACCCAAACGATCGATAGACCAACTTGTCGCGCGATCGGTAGAAATTGTTGAATCGGCACAATTGGCGATCGTGCAGGGGTAACATCCACTCCGATATGGGCTAACCATCCATCCGGGTGACAAAAATCATTCTGCATATCGATGACAATCAATGCAGATTTGTTTAGATCTAATCGTATTTTTTTTGTTGCGGTTTCGACCGTAATGATTTGAGGAGGAATAGGAGATCGAGTTAGATCTGCGATCGTGGAATTCACATACCAGGCATTCGGTGGAAGACCGAGTGGATACATCGGCTCATTCATATTTGGGGAACTCTAGGTTTCAATTCTTCTTCAATAGGTACTACAACTTTTGATCGCAAAGCTGTTCGAGGGATCACGAATCATCCGTGAGATCAGCTCAATTTTCTGATACAACTACTCTTAAATCTTGGCTTCTGATTGTTGAATTGAGTGCTCTAATTCTGTGAGTTTAGCAATGCGAATTTCTACATTAACGGCTTGTACGATCGGATTAATTTCCATATCAGATCTCGCGCAAACAGCAGCAGCAACGAGCGCGACGAATCTCGATGAAATTGTTCCGATTGAAGCTGAGTCTACTCAGACGCAGAGCGTTTCAGACGCTCCGAGTCCGAAGAGTGCTGCTGTTAAGCAAGCGATCGCGGCTCCAGAATTTTCGCGCTCCGCTCAACTCGTTCCTGCGATCGCAACTCCTGTCGCGGCTCCAGAATTTTCGCGCCCTTCCCAACTTGCTCAAGCCCAATTTGAGCAGACCTATCAACCCGTTTCTCCGACGCAAGAGTGGATCGTTCCGAGTCGTTCGCCTGCCTCAACCGCTCAAACTGCCCCTCGCCAAACTCCGCCGCGTCCAACCCCGACTCCTGCAACCCCGGCTCCGGTTCCTGCTAATCTCGTTCTCACAGCAACCGATGTGCAAATCGTGGGTGCAGACTCGGAGCTGCAATCGATCATTCGCTCTAAGATCCGCACTCAAGCGGGCGGAAATGTTAGTACTCCTCAGCTCGAGAGCGATATCGCCGCCATTTTAGAAACGGGGCTGTTTAGTACGGCAAACTTTACGACTCGGGCGAATCCGAATGGATTGAGTGTGACGTTTCAAGTGCAACCGACGACAGTACGCACAGTGAATTTGGTGAATGCTCAGGCGTTGACACCTGCGATCGCTAATCAATTTTTCCAATCACAACTTGGCGCGCCCGTCAGCCCAACAGCAATTAATGAAAGCATTCGTCAAATCAATGCTTGGTATCGCCAGAATGGATTCACTTTAGCGCGTGTGATTGGGGTCGTTCCGAGTCGGGATGGAGTCTTAACGCTGGAAGTTGCAGAAGGGGCAGTGAGCGATATTCAAATTCGCTTTACGGATGAGCAAGGCAGACTGGTTAATGATCAAGGTGAACCTGTGCGCGGCAGAACCCGCGAAAGTTTTCTACGCAATCAGATCCAACTAAAGCCCGGTCAGATCTTTCAAGAATCTGCGGCTCGTCAAGATCTTCAGCGCATTTTGCAAACAGGACTGTTTACAAATGGGCGGGTTTCACTCGAAGGCGATGCCCGTCAAACCACGGTCGTGTATAACCTGACTGAGGCGCGCAGTCGTGCCTTAAATGTCAGCGGTGGCTTTAATGATGATTTAGGCATCTTTGGCAACTTCAACTACAGCGATAACAACTTCAATGGAGTTGGGCAACAGTTGAGTGGGAATGCCTCGATCGGGACAAAAGATGCACAGTTTGATGGCAGATTTGTCAGTCCTTATCGCGCGACAGAACCCGATAAGCTTGGCTACAGTATCAGCGGATTCCGGCGACGTGGGGTGTCGCGGGTGTTTGATGACGAGCAGAGCGAATTAGCGAATGGCGATCGCCCAAGAGAAGGTCGATTTGGGGGAACCGTTGCGGTCAATCGTCCAATTGGGAATGGTTGGGATGGAACGTTGGGCTTGAACTATACGCGAGTGAGTATTCGCGATCGCGATGGTGATGTCGCGCGACGCGATGCAAATGGCGCACCGCTTTCCTGGAGTGGTACTGGGATTGATGATCTGACGACGCTCAGTTTTACAGCCGTTCGAGATCAGCGCAATAGTGCGATCGATCCATCGAGTGGTTCGATTTTGACGCTCAGTACCGAGCAATCGATTCCGATCGGTCGAGGGAACATTCTCTCGAATCGTCTGCAAGCGAACTACTCGCAGTATATGCCAGTGAATTTCTTTAATTTAGAAAAAACGCAGCAGCAGCCAGAAGTGTTGGCATTTAATGTGCAGGCAGGAACCACGATCGGAGATTTGCCGCCCTACAATGCCTATACGCTCGGCGGCCCCAATTCAGTTCGAGGGTATGGAGTCGGAGAAGTTGGAGTCGGACGGAGTTTTGTTTTAGCTTCGGCAGAGTATCGCTTCCCGATTTACAGCATCATTGGCGGAGCCGTGTTTGCCGACTTTGCGTCTGATCTCGGATCTGCAGATACAGTGTTAGGTGAACCTGGCATTGTTCGGAATCGTCCCGGAACTGGTTTTGGGTTTGGCTTAGGGATTCGCTTAAAGTCGCCTCTGGGAACAATTCGAGCAGGCTATGGAATTAACGATCAAGGTGAAGGGCGGTTCCAATTCGGATTCGGGGAGAAATTCTAAAGATAGCGATCCGCAACCACTCCCCACTTCACAATTGATTCAGGACTGATAGAGAAGCGCTAGATTAAGTCGATCGCTGTTTCAACAATTTTTCAGGAGAAATTTTCAAAAGATTTCGTCGTTTGTAAAATATCGATAGGGCAACTTACAAAAACCATCCTGTGGAGTTCAGTGTCATGTCTAAGAAAAAATTCGCGCTCGGTTTGATTGCAGGGTTTGGAATAGCAATGATCGCTGCTCCCTCACATGCCCAACAAGCTCCGAGCAGTGCTGATCTGCTTAGAGATCCCCAATCTCAAGATTCGCTCAGCAACTTATTCAACAACCGAGGCGATAACGCAACGAGCAGTCTGATGGACTTGATTCAACGAGTTTCGCAAGGCAGCGTTGATCCCGAAGCCTTTCGTCAACAGCAGCGAGAAAGCCTAGACGCTGCAACAGCAGAGTTTCTCAACAAACGTCGCCAAATGTTGCAAACTCAGCCTCAAGCCGCACCTGCGCCTGTGGTACAGCCATTGAATTAGTTCAGCCATTGAAATAACCCCGCGCGAGGTTAGAAACCCCGTGCTCATCGAACGAAGTCTCTGAAGAGACTGTATCTCTAAGCCATTAGCTAGGTTCGGGAGTCCCTTGAGGGAGTTCGCACAGTTAGCACCGGATTCAAAACCCGGTGCAGGACAGGAACGCAGTCTCGAACCCTCTGCTATTTCGGAATCGGTTGAAAGATAAATTTGCCAGATTTCGCACCTGTGACTCGCACGAGAGTAATTTCTGTTTCACGATCGCCTTCTGGGGTAAAACTGACGGACTGAACTGCCCCAATTGTTGTAAAGCTTGGGGTTGAAAGTGTCGCTCGAATACCATTTCGCGTTGGGGCTTTTTGCAGCGCAGCGATCATGGCTTGCGTCGCATCGTAGCCTAACGCCGATCGCCAGCCTGGGGCACGCCCCCAAACGGATTTCGCTTGCTGTTCAAAGGGCGAATTCTGAAGCTGAGTCTGTGCCGAAGGAATCGCCACAACCATTCCACTCGCTGCGCTTCCTAACTCAGTCAAAATTCGAGAATTGTACAACGCATCTCCTGCGAGAATAGGCAGACGTTTCTGATTGGCATTAATGATAAGTAGAGTGCGATCGAGCAATTCTGCATTCGGAGCCAAGAAAATCACTTCTGCGCCTTTTTTCATCGCTTGGGCAACGTTTTCTGCAACTTCGATCGCAGGATTACTCAAATCCACTTCATGCACGACTTTACCTTTATCCGCATAGTAGAGTGCATCTTTGAATGCTTCTGTCAGCGATTTGCTATAGAGATTTTTGGAATTGAAAAAGACGGCAGCTTTTCGCTTTTTCAATTGTTTGGTCATATAACTTACGAGCCGCTTGGCGGGCAGTTCATCGCTTGGCATTGTGCGGAACACATAGCGACTAAATCCGGATAAATTCTTGGCTGAACTCACCGGAGATATTGCAACCAGTTCTCCTTCTTGGTAAATCTTGCCTGCTGCCAGCGTCGTATCGCTCGTTCCATGTCCAATCACGCCCAAGACTGTCGGATCGCGAACCAGTTGGGTCGCAATTTGGCGAGCGAGATCCGGATTCGCATCATCAGACGCGATCGCGATTTTCAATTTCATTGCTTTCGTTTGATTGATCCGATCTTGTGCCTGAGCAATTCCTCGCAAGACTTCAGCCGAAGCTGTTGGATTTGTCCGAATCGGCAGAACGACAGCGATCGTATTTGCCTGCTCGGAACCAATTCGCGCATTGTTGAGATAGATCAGCGTTTCAGGATCGCTCTGATCGATTTTGTGGGCTTGTTCAAACAAACTGACGGCTTCTGCAAACTCGCCGCTTTTCATTTTGTCGATTGCCGCTTGTTTCAAGGGTTGTGGCGGTGTGTTTGGACTGAGTAACGTTTGTCCAACGCTGAGAAATTGCCCGCGTTGTCCGGGTGGGTCGGTCGGGGTTGGAGTGTTGCGGGTCAGTGTCCAAGCTGAAGCGCCAATGATCGCAGTGAGTCCGGCCGCGATCGCGCTCATTTTCAACGGCTTGTTCAAGACAGGTTTTGGCGATCGCAGTCGATTTTTTGCCTCGGAAATTGGCATCTGCGTAAAAATCGAGGACTTGACCTGATTGAGCGCCTCTAAGATTTCTGCCGCAGTTTGATAGCGATCGTTGAAGTGAAACTGCGTCATCTTCTCTAAAACGGCGGCAAAATCATGGCTGACCGTGACGCGATCTCGCCAAAGCAAGTTATGAGTATTAGGATCGTAAGCCAGTTGAGACGGGCGTACTCCAGTCAAAGCCTGAATGGCAATCATGCCCAACGAATAGAAATCACTGTTATATCGGGGCTGACCTAAACATTGCTCACTGGCGGCATAGCCAGACGTATAGATTGGAACACTGAGATCAACGGGTTCAGTTGCGATCGACGATTCTAAAATCGTTTTAACGGCTCCAAAGTCGATCAGTACAAGTTTCTGATCGCGATCGCGCCGGATTAAATTCTCGGGTTTCAAATCGCGATGAATCACGCCCTGCTCATGCACATATCCTAGAACTTGAGTCACATCTTCGACCAAATCAACGACTTGTGCTTCTGCAAGCCTGCGATCTCCGCCGATTTCTTCGCTCAACGGATGCCCTTGAATGAATTCCTGAACGAGATAAAACTCTTGATCTTCTTCAAAATAAGCGAGAAGCCGTGGAATCTGGTCGTGTCTGCCCAAGCGTTCCAGGGTTTCTGCTTCTGCAAAGAACATGCGCCGCACTTGACGTAGAATGGCTTCATCTTGACTCGAAAAACTCAAATGTTTGAGAACACAGCGAGGATTTCCGGGGCGTTTAGTGTCTTCGGCGATGTACGTTTGCCCAAAGCCACCAGAGCCAAGGGGTTGAAGAATTTTGTACCGTGCGTCGAGTATACGTCCTAGCATTGCAGCCCTGAAAAGCGATAATGGCATTGTAGGTCGATCGACAAGTTCAGGCACATCCAGTCATGAAAATTGAACAGCGTCACGAATGGGTGTTGACCGCAGAAGCCGCGATCGTCATTCAACAAGAACTATCCCAAGAAGTGATCACAGACGATCAGTTTGGGACAGTGAACTATGTGGCGGGGATCGATGTCGGATTTGAAGCAGAGGGAACGATTACCCGTGCTGCTGTCGCGATCTTAAAGTATCCCGAATTAGAGTTCTGTGACCATGCGATCGCGCGTCGCCCTACTACTTTTCCTTACATTCCCGGTTTTCTCTCATTTCGTGAAGTTCCAGCCGTGCTAGATGCGTTGGAGCAAGTCAAGACAAGCCCGGATTTGTTGCTGTGTGATGGTCAAGGGTTAGCTCATCCGAGACGGTTTGGGATTGCCTGTCATTTAGGAATCTTGACGAATCTTCCTGCGATCGGAGTCGGCAAGTCTCGATTGGTGGGCAAGCACGAAGAACCGCCGGATCAGCGCGGGGCTTGGGTTCCTCTGATTTATAAAAGCAACACGATCGGAGCCGTTCTCAGAACTCGTCCAGGAACGAAACCGCTTTATATTTCATCTGGACATCGCATTCGTTTAGAAAGTGCGATCGCGTATGTAATGGGTTGTACAACAAAATATCGATTGCCAGAAACCACGCGACATGCTCATAAGTTAGCCAGTGGGTGATCGCTCGATCGCGAAAGATATCCCGATCGGCAAGCTTGAATTGATGGCGGCGCACCCTGTACGATCGAGCAAATTCCAACTTGTCGCTGAGAACCGTGAAAAGATTTCTGATTGCGTTGCTTTTATGGTTGAGCATTGCATTTCCCGCCTACGCTGCTGAACGCTGTCGCCCAGTCAACGATCAGGAAGTCTGCATTGTTTCAATTCGGCGCAGTGCTAAAAACTATTGGGAATACCGAGCGATCGTCAAAGTCGATGGCGCAGTCAAACCCTTACAGATTTACGATTGTCGATCGAAAACAACGATTCAAGACAACAAAGTTTTAGAACTGTTTGAGCAAGACGGAACCGCTGAAGCCGTCTGTAGTTTTTTCAAACCTCCGCGTGATGCTTTTGGAGTAGCAGACGGCAAACCCAGAATCATGTCCACATTACCGACGGCAAAGTTACCCAAACAAAAACTGCCACCGCAGCGATCGCCAGAACCAATTCAATAAGATTTCCAATCAGTGCGCCAAAGCCAATTCCCAATGTGACTCGTCCGGCCGTTCTCAGCCGCTCTGAAGTCGGCAAATCGCTGCGATACAGAAACTCACCGATAAATCCCCCGAGCAATCCGCCGACTAAAATTCCAGCGATCGGGCCACCGAGCGGCAGTGCAGGCAGCAATCCAAAAAAGCCGATCGCCATCCCGATAAACATCCCCATCTGGCTCCACCGACTTGCGCCGATCTGTTTTGCACCCCAGTAAGATCCCAGCCATTCCACCACCGAACTGAGCAACAAGGCGACAAAAATCAATCCGAGCGGCAGCAGCGGAATCGCAAATTTCGTGACAATACACCACAGCAAAATTGCCACTAAGATTAAACTCGGCCCCGGAATTCCGGGCACCACTGCCCCAACGACTCCGACCAACATTACCGCCACCAATATCCAATAGAGCACTGTCAATTCCATAGTTTTACTCCGTCTGACCTATCCAAACTCGCCCTATCTACGCAAGACTGCCTGAGCAAATCGATCGCGCCCATCTTCTAGATCTCTCGGCAATCCTTGTGGAAATTGTTTCTGAATTGCTGCTTTTAATGCCTGCAACCGATTGCCGGGATCGGGATGAGAACTGAGAAACTCCGGCTGTCGTCCACTCCCTGCACTCTTTGCCAAAATCTGCATCACTTCTAAAATGCCACGGGGATCGTAACCTGCGTCCAGCATAAACTTGAGTCCTAAGCGATCGCTTTCGGATTCATCATTGCGACCGTAGCGCAGATTCACTAACTGGTTCGTGGCTTGTGCGATTGCAGCTGCGCCCTGTCCGCCATCTTGTCCCCCACTGGCTGCCACCCCGACTGCTGTGACTAGCGCGCTTCCTAACTGCTGTTTTGCTAAATGTTCTGCTCCATGCCGACCCACGACATGCCCGATCTCATGTCCAAACACGGCTGCTAACTGTGCTTCTGACTTCATTTGTCCAAGCAATGCTGCTGTGATAAAAACTTGCCCACCCGGTAAAGCGAAAGCATTCACGATTTTCGGATCGCGTAAGAGGTGAAACTCATAGGTATAAGGCGATTTTGACGCATTAGAGCGCTGCACAATCCGCTGTCCTACCTCATCCATATAAGTTTGCAAGCCTTGGTCGGGAAACAATCCACCGTGCCTGGCTGCCATCTGCTGGCGGCTTTGCAGTCCAAGCACAATTTCTTGTCGAGGAGTCAGTTGGACTCGCTGATTTTCGCCTGTGACTGGGTTTTGGCTGGTATTGCCGTAGTAGCTAAACAATCCCCCGATCGCGAAGATCAGCCCCAAAATTAATCGAATTAAAACACTCACAGCAGATCTCTGTCTTAAACTTGCAGTCCATTAATTCTCAAATGCTCTGATCAGATAAATCAAGTGTTCTGCTCTGCAATTCATGATTTTTAGCATGAACGTTTTAGATACTGAGATCGTTCGGGCACTCTCTAGACTGAGAAATGAGGGAAAGACATGAGCGATCGAATTGCAATTTTGCTAGCCGGTAATAAGATGACTGGCGACACGAGAGTTATCTTTAATTTAGTCGAAGGACTGATTGCTAGAGGGTTTGAAATTGATTTACTGCTCGCATCTTCTGCGCAATTTGTTTTATCAGATTTGTCGAAGCAGGTGAATGTGATTGATCTGCAGACTCCTGTCACCGCCCGCACGTCTAGTATGATCAAGCTGTTGTTTCCGTTGCTTCATTACCTTCGGCGTGTTCAACCCAAAACCTTGATCTCGAATTTGTGTTTTGCAAATGCGATCATGACCCTCAGCAAATTTCTCACGTTTCCAGCCCCAAAACTGGTTCTGGTGGAGCATCTTGCCCTCTCTACCGATGAACATGACGGTGAACCTCACAGTAAACTTCTCCCACTGCTGATTCGAGTGCTCTATCCACATGCGGATGCTGTGATTTCTGTGTCTCAGCAAATTGGTGCAGAATTGAGAAGTAAGTACAATCTCACGAATGTGCTGGCGATCGCAAATGCGGTCGTCAATTCTCGTCTCACTGAACAAGCGCAATCAGACCTAGATCATCCCTGGTTTGCATCCGATGAGATTCCGGTCTTTCTGGGAGCCGGAAGATTCGCGGCGCAAAAGGATTTTACGACGCTGATTCAAGCGTTCTCAATTTTGCGACAAGAGATGCCAGCTCGATTGGTGATTTTAGGAGATGGAGCCTTGAGATCTCAGTTAGAAGCTCAAATCCAATCCTTAGGGTTACAAGCCGATGTCGAGCTTCCAGGCTTTGTTTATAATCCCTACCAATATATGAGTCGCGCCACTGCTTTTGTTTTATCCTCGCGCTGGGAAGCTCTGCCGACGGTCTTGATCGAAGCGATGGCATGTGGGTGTCAAGTGATTGCAACTCAGTGCCGATCAGGCGTAGATGAGATTTTATCTGGCGGCGAGTTTGGGCAAATTGTTCCGATCGCAGATCCAGTAGCAATGGCTGCTGCGATGAAAAATTCAATTCAACATCCCATCTCACCGAGACTGCTAAAATTTCGCGCCGATGATTTCAGTATTGAACAAGCGGTTGATCGCTATCTAGAAGTACTCTAATTGCGATGATTATTGTGATAGTGAATTCTAGCGCCTGCCCATTGTAATTTCTCGCGTAACGTCTGGTAGTAAGAGTAATTTTCGCGCAGCACGATAAATCTTGCTTCTTCTGCTGCCATCCGAATATCCACCCGCTGTCCAGGCCAAATCGAAGTTGCCAGCACTCCGTCCATCCAAAGTTTTGTACTCAAGTCATAATCTGCCAAAGGCCAAATACTCACGACTGATCCAGACGGAATCAAAATCGGGCGACTAGATAAACTCAGGGGACAAATCGGCGTAACGGAGATCGCTGCCATACCGGGATGAATGATTGGACCATTCGCTGCAACGGTATAACACGTTGATCCCGTCGGCGTTGAAATAATCAGTCCATCGCCTTGATACTGATCGACGACTTCTCCATCAATTTCCATTTCTAAAATTGAGGTGATCATACGATCGGCAGATGCAGGCTTAATACACATCTCATTTAAGGCGAGAAAGCGATCGCTGACAGGCTCTAAATTTGTGCGATTTCCTTCATGTACGGTCGCCTGAAGCATCATTCGGGTCTGCACGGCGTAGCGATCGGCTTCTAATCGATCCCAAATCGTCTCACTGTCAAAATCATCGGGTGATTCGGTCAGAAAACCTAAATGTCCCCCAACATTCACCGCTAAAATCGGAATGCCATCAGAGGCTAAATTCCGAGCAGCAGACAATGCGGTTCCATCTCCCCCAAGTACGACAGCGAGATTGATCGGCAGAGACACGGAGGCTAGAAATACAGGATAGGGATTGTCTTTCGGACCACTTGGTCCCATGAGGACGTTGCAACCCCGCTTTTCTAACGCTTCGGCACACTTTTTCGCCCATCGTTGGCTGAGCGCATCACCGGATTTATGAATAATCAGAACTTGTTTTAACTGCACAGGACTCGATCGAAGTTTAGGACTGCTTCTTATTGTGCAGCCATAATCCGCCTTGGAAAACGAAAGGGCACCTCGAAAAATAGACGCTATTGAGAAGAATGAAGCTTATCGTCCCGCGTTTCTACATCTCTTCTCTATAAAAACGAATTTTTCAAGGAACCCGTTTATCGTCTAAGCAACAAGAAGGTGGAAATTTGAAGAGTCTCTTACCCTACAATTGTGTTCTCAACAATTGCATTCTCAGTTCTGCTACAGCTCTCCTAGTCGAGGTTTTGAACAACCTCCTGAGTTGCAAACCGCACTTTCGGTTTGGCTGCATACTTATCCTCAGCAGACCGATAGCCCGTAGGACAAAGCACAACGGAAGCGTATCCTTGTTCACTCAATCCCAACACCTCGTCATACTTGGCTGGAACAAATCCTTCCATTGGGCAAGTATCGATTTCCAACATTGCAGCAGTCGTCATAAACTGCCCCAGGGCAATATAGACTTGGCGGGTAGCCCAAGCCTGCACATCTGAAGGAGAGGGGCGCTGGTCAAGGAAGCCTTTGACGACATTAGCAAATCCTTGGAGTGACTCTACAGGCACTTGTTGAACTTCAGCCATCCGCGCAATATAGCGATCGACGTATGCGGCATCAATGTTTTTCTGGATTGCGAATACAACGAGATGAGAGGCATCGACAACCTGCTTCTGTCCCCAAGAATGCTCCAGCAGTTGTTGGCGAAGTTCTAGATTGCGAATGACTAGAAATTTCCAAGGCTGTAAACCAAAGGAAGAGGGTGAGAGGACTAGACTCTGTTCGAGGACGTTCCAGGTTTCGGTCGGAATCTTCTTAGCAGGATCAAATTGCTTCGTAGCATACCGCCATTGCAAGTGCTCTAGCGCGAATTGTGGGGATGCGATCTCAGACGTAGTTGACATAAAACCTGCCATTCTTCTAATTTCTGACTCTACAGTATCGTATTTGCTATCGATTCTGAGTACAACTGTTACTTGTCTAGTGATGAGCTATCTATTGGGAAAAGGGTTCTCTTTTATGGATTATCAACACACTATGACAATCGAGCCAGATAAGGTGCAGTGGCAAGTCTTTCATTCCCAAGGTATGTAGGACAGGGGCTGCTGATTTTTTCCTCACAAGTTCCTCAAACTTTTTTTCTATAAATTCAGCAGGTTTGAAGCCTATCCGATACATTCCGTTGGGAAGTGCAATTATGCTAGAAGCTCAAGTATCGAACTCCCTCATCAATGAATCCACCAAAGCGCAAGCGCTGGTGTTGCCATTTCAGCAAGTTGGAATTGCAGATATTCCCATCGTCGGCGGTAAGAATGCTTCACTCGGTGAAATGATTCAACAGCTCACATCCAAAGGCGTGAATGTTCCCAATGGATTTGCGACGACCGCATTTGCTTACCGCTCTTTCATTGCAGGGGCAGGATTAGAAACACAACTGCGTCAACTGTTCGCGGATTTGAATGTCGAAGATGTGCAAAATTTGCAAGAACGGGGCAGAAAAGCAAGATCGCTGATTCTCCAAACTCCTTTCCCGGTCGAATTAGAACAAGCGATCGCGAATGCTTACCAAACGCTTTGTGAGGAATATGGAACAGATACCGATGTAGCAGTCCGCTCAAGTGCGACCGCAGAAGATTTGCCAGATGCCAGTTTTGCAGGACAACAAGAAACCTATTTGAACATTCATGGCTTATCGAGTTTACTAGAGTCCTGCCATAAATGTTTTGCTTCGATCTTTACCGATCGCGCAATTTCTTACCGTCAACTGCGCGGCTTTGATCACTTAGAGATTGCACTATCAGTCGGCGTACAAAAAATGGTGCGTTCAGACCTGGCTGCGTCAGGAGTGATGTTCTCGATCGATACTGAAACGGGATTTAGAGATGCAGCGTTGATCACGGCAGCCTACGGTCTAGGCGAAAACGTGGTGCAAGGAGCCGTCAATCCTGACGAGTATGTTGTCTTCAAACCGACGTTGAAACAAGGCTATCGTCCGATTCTGGACAAGCGACTCGGTTCTAAAGAAATCAAAATGGTCTATGACCTCGGTGGAACTAAATCGACGAAGAATCGCTCGGTTTCACTCGAACAACGGCAGCAATTTGCGATCGCAGACGATGAAATTCTGCAACTCGCAAACTGGGCTTGCATCATTGAAGACCACTATTCACAAGTGCGTGGCGTTCTGACGCCGATGGACATTGAATGGGCAAAAGATGGCATCACAGGCGAACTGTTTATTGTGCAAGCTAGACCCGAAACGGTGCAATCACAAAAGACTCAGCAAATTCTGCGCACGTATCGGTTAGTCGCTACGCCTCCAGAACCCATGATCACGGGGCGGGCTGTCGGTGAAATGATCGGGCAAGGTAAAGCACGAGTGATTCTTGATGTGCATCAGCTTGATCAATTTCAAACTGGGGATGTTTTGGTGACGAATCGGACTGATCCAGACTGGGAACCCATCATGAAAAAAGCAAGCGCGATCGTGACGAATCAAGGTGGTCGAACTTGTCATGCGGCAATCATTGCAAGAGAAATGGGGATCCCAGCGATCGTCGGCTGCGG
>VFQU01000163.1_pt1 | contig 79140 bp, 73 predicted proteins | sample 3512311 | NCBI WGS metagenome assembly VFQU01 (sample SAMN10412377, study PRJNA504923) | tailings metagenome | isolation source: Relicate 3 Philex TSF3 active mining site | place: Philippines: Tuba, Benguet | collected 2017-08-29 | reverse complement strand
ATTTCCTTGGTCAGTGCCTGCTTTCCTTCAATTGTTAGCAACTCAGACGATTTCTTGCCACTCAGCAACATTAGGATACGGTTACGCACACTGGGCATATGCTTAGTGATACTGTCCGCCTGTGCTTGGTCTTCCACCTGCAAAGTCAGATCGACTTGCAGATATTGTGCCTCGGCGTCTGGCTGAAGATTGACAGTAAAAGTCTCCAGTTTGACGAACACTGGATCCTTGACCTCCACCTTTTCTTCCTTGGGCTTCCCCTCGTGCTCACCATGGGATTTTTGGCTGAAATACCAATAGGCAGCACCGCCACCCAACGCCAATATGAGGACAACCCCTACCGCTATGAGGATCAGGCCTTTTTTTGATTTTTGCGGCTGAACTTCTTTTGTGACTTCTTGTGCCATCTGCAATCCTTATCGCCGTTCTACTACTGGTTAGTAAATATTATGAAAGATTTGCCAGAATAGCATGCAGGAAATAGAAGGAGGAAATTACGCCAAATCCATGGATAGGCGCGGATAAAGAGAAGCAAGATGGGCAAAAACAATCACTGCTAGGATACTATGCTCCCGGCAGCTGACGTCACGGGACCAGTCAGATCATGACAAGGCCATAGGCAATACCGCTATCGCAGGAAATGAATGGCTATTAGGCGAAGGTATCTACCAACCCCATCACCTTGGCAGCCTTGGCTAGCACTGTCTCGGCTTCATTCCCCTGCGCACCTGTATTCGCGCGATTCATGCCTGCAGCTTGTTGCTGCGCCTCCTGCTGTCCAGAGCGAACATTGGCCTGGCCTAATTGCAAGCCTGATTCGCTCATCATCTGGCGCAAGTTATCCATACCATCTTCCAGCGCACGACGCACATCAGCCTGGTCAGAAAGGAAAGTCGTATCTGCCTGGTTATTATGCACATGAATAACCACTTGCAATGGCCCTAGATCAGGTGGATTCAATGTCAGTGAAGCGGTCTGCTCTCCACCAGTGGCCATCCAGACCACCTTCTGGCCAATTGCCTGGTTCCAACCAGGCTGCCCAAAAGGTGTAGGCACCAGATTGCCGCGCACATCCATGGCAGCTGCAGCCTGCTGGGCTTGCTGAGGCTGTTGCATGGGAGCCGTCGCAGTGGCTTGTACCTGTTGTTGTATTTGCTCCAAGGCGTCAGCAAACAACGAGGACTGTTCATCGTTGGCAGTCGGCTTTGGAATAGAAGCAACTGTGGGTATCGCGGCTTTATCAACTTCAAGCTCAATATCAGCGGCAGGCTTATCCTTGCCCTGCCACTCTACGGGCGCACGTTGCGCACCCAAATGCTCAAGCTCCTCAGCTACTTCCACGGCGGGCCTGCGCTGCACATCAGGTGTCATCGCTGCGGCTATCGGTTGCGCATCCGTCGCTACGGGCACTGACTCCTGCGTCATCAACGCAGCATCCTGCTCTGAGAGAGCCTCTTTATCGGCTACAGATAGCATCTCTTCCTGTACTAGCTTTGGATCCAGTAGCAGCTCAGCCGGTACCAATTCCGGATCAACCACCGGCTGCGACTCAGCTCCCAACTTTAGTTGCAATAGCATGCGCTGCTTCTGTATTGCCTGCTCGGTGCTGCCGACCTGTTTCGCCTCGGCCTGCACTTGCTTGGCAAGCACATCCTTGAAAGCCGAGCCTTCATTCGCAGTGTTGGTGGACTTTGCCGTCTTGGCGGCGGCAGCACTGGCTGCCGTATTGTTGAGAATCGCCGCCTGGCTGGGTACTGGAATATTCTGCATGCTGGAAGCTCCTGCTTATTGTCTACTCTGGTTACGGCTCACACGCATGGCATGCTCATCCATCATCTTTTGGTCGCGCTTGAGTTCGATCGCATTTTCACGCTTATCGGCACGATCAATCAGCACGTCATAAGACATCTTCTTCTTCTGGCATTCTTGCCACTCTTGTTTACGCAACTGGTATACTTGGCGCAAACGCTCCACATTCTCGGTCTGGCTCACGATCGCTTGTGACAACTTGCCGAGAAAACTCTGGTAGTTCTGGTAAATCTCTGCCGTCATGCCATTGCTCATGGCCTGGTCACGCTGGCTGACATAATCAGCGCGGTATTGCATCAACAGATTCAAGCTTTTTTCTGACTCAGCCAATTGCCGGTTGGCTTCACCCAGACGATCAGCAGCCACATCAACGTCCTTTTCGGCCAATCCCTGCAAGGTAGTCAACACCACCCGTTTTTGCTTAGACATGCCATCTCCCCTCTGGCTTAGTCATTAACTTACGCCTCCTACCAATGCAGCCAGATCATTGACGCTGGCCGTCCAGTGGGCGGACTCCTTAATATCTTGTTGCAAGAAAGCCTCAATTGCCTCGTGACGCATGATGGCCTCATCCAGCACTGGGTCACTCCCGCTTTCATAAGCACCGACATTGATCAAATCCTGATTGCGGGTATAGCGGGAATTCAACTGCTTGAGCTTACGCGCGTTTTTCTGATGCTCGGCCGACGTGATGTTATGCATGGCCCGACTGATCGATTGTTCTATATCAATGGCTGGATAATGCCCGCTTTCGGCCAAGCTACGGCTCAATACAATATGTCCATCGAGAATCGCCCGTGCAGAATCAGCAATCGGATCTTGCTGATCATCACCTTCGGTTAGTACGGTATAAAACGCGGTTATAGACCCTTCACCTGGCTTACCATTGCCAGCGCGCTCCACCAGGGCCGGAAGCTTAGCAAACACTGAAGGCGGATAGCCTTTGGTAGCAGGAGGCTCCCCGATCGCTAGGGCAATTTCGCGCTGCGCCATGGCATAGCGAGTCAAGGAATCCATGATCAACAAAACATCCTTGCCCTCATTCCGGAAATACTCGGCAATTGCCGTTGCATAGCTCGCACCCTGCAACCTCATCAGCGCCGGGACATCCGCAGGCGCAGCGACAACGACAGAACGGGCAAGCCCTTCAGGCCCGAGAATCTGTTCAATAAATTCTTTTACTTCACGACCACGCTCGCCAATCAAGCCGACAACAATGACATCTGCCGTGGTATAGCGCGCCATCATTCCCAACAGCACGCTCTTACCTACGCCAGAACCGGCAAATAAGCCCATGCGCTGGCCACGGCCAACAGTCAACATACTATTGATGGCACGCACGCCAACATCCAAGACATCCTCAATGGGTGCACGCGACAAGGGGTTAAGCGGGCGGGTATTGAGTGGCACGCTATTTTCACTATTGAGTGGTCCCAGCTCATCCAGCGGACGACCCGCCGCATCAACCACACGACCAAGCAAAGCCTCCCCCACAGGTAAATGCCTTGCACGATCAATAGCGCGGCGGCGTGGATGTTTTGCCTGGTTAGGCTTGGGCAAGGCTTCAGCCACTTCCAGCGCAAACACTTTTGCGCCCGGTGTCACGCCCTCAACACCACTTTGTGGCATCAGCAGCATGCGCCCACCATCAAAACCAACCACCTCGGCCTCAACCCGTCGCCCTTCTGCCAATGGAACGTAACAAGCACTGCCAATTGGCAATTTGATCCCGACGGCCTCCATCACCAACCCTGTCAATTTGGTGATACGCCCAGAAACTTCTAGTGACTCAACGATCTCCAGTATCTCGCTACAATCATTAAGATACTCTTTCCAGCCTTGTTGATGAAGGAGCGCACTACTCATGGTGCTCTATCCAGTCACTATGCTGGGCCAAGGCATCGCAAATACGCTTCCAACGCGTACCGTTGCTGGCATCAATCTGGTTATCACCAGTCTCCACCATGCAACCACCTCTCTCCAGGCTGGCATCCTCATGAATCTGCCAGTTGCTGTCGGCCATATCTTCTTGCAGGTATTTTTTGACCACGGCCACATCGTCAGGATGCACAATCAGGCGAGCAGGCTTCTGCACCACAGGCAAATAATGAATAGATTCCTGCACAATAGGCAAAATAATGGCGGGGTCTACCTTTAATCTATCCTTAACCATTGCCTTGGCAATATCCAGTGCCAAGGAGAGCAACTGCTCTGAAATAGCTTCATTGGCAGTCTTGAGCGCCTCGTCCATGCTTGACAACACAGCATTGAGCCGATCCCTATCTTGCTGCACCTGGGCCGCTGCATCCGCTATCCCAGTGTCAAAGCCCTGCTGCAGCCCAATTTTGTAGCCCTCACGCCTAGCCTGCTCTAGCTCTGCTTCTAGGCGGGCTTGTTTTTTCTCTTCACTCTCCTGCTCCACTTGTGGCGCAGGACGCACACTAGCGGATGGCGATTGCCGCGATGACTCTTCAGCAAAAGAAGCCATTTCCCAGCGCTGATACGCGGTTTGCTTCTCTTTAGGAATCATCACATCAGACATAAGCATCCTCACCCTTGCCGCCTAGTACGATCTGGCCTTCGTCGGCCAATCTGCGAACAATTTGCAGTATTTGTTTCTGCTGGGTTTCCACTTCTGACAACCTGACTGGCCCCTTGCTTTCCAGGTCTTCCTTCATCATTTCAGCCGCACGACTGGACATATTGCGGAATATCTTGTCACGCAATTCGTCTGTGGTTCCCTTGAGGGCCACAATCAATGTCTCAGACTGCACTTCACGCAGCATGATCTGTATACCCTTGTCATCAATTTCCATAATATTATCGAAGACGAACATTTCATCCATGATGCGCTGAGCCATATCGCTGTCATAACTCTTGAAACCATCCATCAGGTTGGCCTCATTGTCGCCACTCATGTAATTCATGATTTCAGCAGCAGCTTTTACACCGCCAATCTGTTGTTTCTTGATACTTTCATTGCCGCTGAGCAACTTGGTTAGCACGTCATTAAGCTCGCGTAATGCCGTTGGCTTGATACCATCTAAGGTGGCAATCCGCAGCATGGCATCCTGACGCAGGCGCTCAGTGAAATAACCCAGGATTTCCGCTGCCTGATCCGGCTCCAAATGTACCAAGATAGTAGCGATAATTTGCGGATGCTCATTCTTGATAAACTCAGCTACCGTCTGAGCATCCATCCACTTCAAGCTCTCAATACCACTGGAATCGCGCGTTTGCAGGATACGGTTCAGCAGGCCTGATGCTTTGTCATCTCCCAACGCCTTCGTCAGTACCGAACGGATATATTCATCAGAATCAAGGCCTATCGCTGTATTCTTATCAGCCTCATCCAAGAAGGAAACCAAGACCGACTCAACCTGCTCATGCCCGATGGATTTCATCGATGCCATGGCAGTACCCAATTTTTGCACCTCACGCGGGCCCAGATACTTCATGACCTCGGCAGCCTCATCCTCGCCCAAGGCAAGCATCAACACTGCACTTTTGACTACGCCATTATCACTCATTTCCATTCACCCAGTTTGTCACAATGCTGGCCACGACCTTGGGATTTTCCTTTGCAAGCTGGCGTGCAGCTTCCAGATTCTTTTTATAGCTACGCTCTGCGGGGCTTCTGGCTTCATCTGCTTCAGTGCCACCCCCAGCGATACCACCCTCGCCAGCAGATAAGCTGACAATGGCATCCTGATCTTCTTCATCCAGTTTGGCAAGTTCACCTTTCTTTTCATCTTCAGGTGAAAGCTTACGCAGTAAAGGGCGCAAGAAGCGACGATACAGCATGAATAGTACCAGCAAGACCAAGCCGTTCTTCAACCACTCCTTGGCCATATCAATGTTTTCCGGGTCTTTCCATAATGGGACTTCCGGGAACACCTCAGCTAATTCGGGCATGAAGGAACTATTCACCACACTCAATGAATCGCCGCGCTCCTGGTTAAAGCCCATGGCTTGCTTGGCAAGATCACTAATCTGGTTTTTCTCATCATCGGTCAACGGACGTGTCGTCACCTTACCCTGAGCATCCACTACCTGCTTATGGTTAACCACCACCGCCACCGTCAAGCGCTTGACCCCTCCCATGGGCTGCTGCTGGTAACGCACGGTCTTATCCACCTCATAATTGGTCGTGGTATTCCGCTCCGAATTCATGATGGGCGTGGTGACGGTAGTGCCAGGAGGTGTTGTCGTAGTGGTAGTCACCACATTCGCATTGGTCGTGGTGGTCGGACCAGCGCCTGGCGCGACGATAGGTGCAGTCGCTGGCGCGGGAGGCTGATTACTCAATGCTCCCGGCACACCACCCACGCCTTGACCTGGCAGAGTTTGCGATTCGTTGCTCTGACTACTGCGGATGGCAGCACCCTCTGGCGTTGGATTGGGCTTGTAGATTTCAGCCGCTTGCTCGACCACGGAGAAATCCACCTCAGCACTCGCTTCAGCATGCACGTTCTTCGCACCTACCAGTGGTGCAATAATAGATTCAACACGGCGCACGATATTTTGCTGCAACTCGTCCACATATTTCAGTTGCGTAGGATCAAGCTGATGATTAGCACCAGTATCCTTGCCGTTACCAGAAAGTAGGTTGCCATTCTGGTCAACCACGGTGACATTAGAGGTTGGCAAATCAGGAACGCTACTCGCGACTAGGTGTACGATTGCACTCACCTGACGCTGATCAAGCGTGCGACCTGGATGCAGATTCAGCATCACGGATGCCGTTGGTTTTTGTTGATCACGTGTAAATACGGTTGGCTTAGGCATCGCCAAGTGAATACGCGCTGCCTGCACAGTCCCGATAGACTGAATGGTTCGCTCCAGTTCACCCTCCAGGCCGCGCTGGAAATTCACTTGCTCGACAAACTGCGAAACACCAAATTTCTGGTTTTCCAGTAATTCAAAGCCAATATTGCCACCCTTGGGCAAACCTTGAGCAGCGAGTTTGAGTCGGATGTCATGCACATTATTGGCAGGTACCAATATAGCGCTGCCTCCATCGGCAATCTTGTAGGGCACATTCATCTGCTCCAGCGCCGCAACAATTGCACCACCGTCCTTATCGGAATAGCTAGAGAACAATACGCGGTATTCAGGTTTCTGACTCCAAAGCCAGAACACCACCATCAAGGCAATCACGGCAGCCGCACCCAAGGCCAGCAGCAGCTTGTTCTCCAAGAGTGACTTGAAGTTGAACGCGCCTCGTGCTGGTGCTTCGGTGGTAGTGTCCGCGGCCAAGGCCGCTTCGTTGGCTGCTGCCATAATACTTCTCCCATGCGATGGCAAAATAACTAGTTGCGCAGCATCCGCGATGCCTAGGTGCCATTCATCCTACGGTCACCGCTTTATCACTGCGATGCCATTATCACGATGCGCTGGCAAATTTAATCAGGAAAATAAGCTGGGTTTTATCGCCTTATTCCCATCAAAGAGTTAGCAAGACCAATGATAAGCTGCTGCCATGTTGAAATAAGTCCGCAAGGGCATAAGCAATTCAGGAGATTTCCATGAAAACTTCAGCGATAGATTCCGGCAGAATAGAAGCCATGATGGCGCAGCTCAAGGCAGCTACCCAAAAGCCTAATACTGCCAGTGTAGTGCAAGGTGTTACTGGCACCAACATGGCGCAGAAAACACAATCCACTACCCGTGTAGACTTCTCTGAGGTTCTGAAATCTTCGATTAATCAGGTCAACCAGGCACAGGTAAAAGCAGAAGAGTTGGGCAAAAGCTTTGCCATGGGAGATGACAAGGTAAGCTTGTCCGATGTGATGGTCGCGGGGCAAAAAGCCAACATTTCATTACAAGCCACGATACAGGTTCGCAATCGATTGGTATCAGCCTATCAGGACATCATGAATATGCAGGTGTAAGACCACACTCTTTGCGAGCGATACCACATACCCCAAAAACATTTCACTCCAACCTCTAGACCATCAATAAGCGTTAATCAACTTCGGGCCTGAGCAATAGATTGGGGGCGGGAGCATCTTCGCCATGCTCCAAGCGATAAAGCCAAGCCAATATCTCCGCAATCACCTGATACAGTGCTGGTGGAATGTGATCATCCAGATCTACCTGCATCAGTAGCGCAAGCAGCTCTCTGGATTCATGCACGAAGACCTCATGCTCCTTAGCCTTGGCAATAATCTGTTCCGCAATAATGCCCTTCCCCTTGGCCACCACGCGCGGGGCAAAGTCACCAGATTCATATGCGAGCGCCACCGCCTGCTGTTGCAAGACTGGATCATTCATCATGCACCACCGCCAATGCATCCAGCACCTGCCCATGGCTTGTCAATGCAGTAGCCAGGGCGGGCAACTCAGATTGCAAGCGCTTTATGGCTACCTGATCGGCAGCCGCGATACGAACGCGCAGATGCCCGGCATGTAGGACAATATTCGCACTCACACTGCCCAAGCTAGGTAGCTCCAGCTTCACATTACTGGATATTGGCCTATCGTCAGCGGCATCAGCATGAGTGTTATGCTCATCTGGGTCGACCTCCCCTTCGTGCAACTTTACTTGCCAATCCATCTTCTGTCCGGGCCAGACTTCCCCCTGCCAATGCACACGCTGATTCTCCAGCACAGCAATTTGCTTGTTGATCATGGACTCAGCCACGCTATTCGGCTGATTCTGTGGCTCCTGCAATAGGCTGGCTAAGGACAGTTTTCCCGCGGTAAATTTTTCCAGATGGGATTCATAGAACAAGCCAGAACTGGTAAATGCCCGCTGAATATCCTGCGCAACGATTCGAGGATTTTGTGGCGCATGCGTCATGACTTGCTGGCTAGTCAAGGTCTTGGAGGTTTCACCATTGGCGGCCTGGGCCAGTTGTTGACTCAGAATACGCGCACCACTACTGAGGGCAGCAGATACGCCATTATCAGCAGCAGGCAAGGGTAAAGGCTGGGCCTGTAATAAAGTATTGGCTGGTAGCCTTGAGAGTTCTAACTGACCAGCTTGCTGACTCAGTAACCGAAACGTGGGAACCGGGCTATCTCCCACAAACCGCAGCAACATTTGCTGACCTATGGTTGCCTGCTGCCCGAGTTCCATCTTGAAGGTGTTGCCCTGCACATTGACCTGAAAGACCCCTGGCTGCAAACGGCTCATGACCTGACCAAAATAATTTTGCCCTTTGACCAGTTGGGCAATGCGGAAATTAAGGTCTTGAACGGTATTGGCAATCTCCTCCACCGCCTGCACTGGCGCTACCCGGGTAAGGGGTGCAACAGCATCAGCTGGATCGGGAGATTGCTTGATAATCATCTGCCAGGCCGTATCAACTGCTTATAGGTATCGAACATCTGCCGATTTGCAGTGTTGTTGGTCAGAATATCCGAGAGACGCACCATCCATGGATCAATAATATTGCGAATTTGGCGATCAGCGTCCAGGATGCGCTTGAGATGTGAAAACTTGAGCTTTTGCTCAGGCTCGCGTAAGGGTTCAGCACAATTATCTTCATCCGCTCGCTTGATACGAGCAGCACACTCAGCCTCAAGCGTAGCAAGCTTTTCCCAATCATGTTGCTGGGCAGCTGCCAGCATTTGATCCGTAATATCGGCTACTGCTGCATATAAAGACAAAGTGTGCTGGGTACTCATGAATATGCCTTTTCCAGACCATGTTGGTTTTGTTGTAAAGTATTCTGAACCGGGTTTGCAGACTGTGGTTGGCTCGCAAGCTCGGACCAAGCCTCATTCAGTTCATTGAGCAATCTTAGCACCTCTTCTACCACGGCAATATCGCTTTGGCTATTCGCAATATACAGACGATTGCCCATGTAGGCATACAAGGAATCCAGGCTATTGGCAATCTCTCCACCCGCCTTCTTGTCTAGGCTGGCACGCAGTCCATTCTCAATAATGGAAATCGCCTTGGTCAAGTCAGCGCTCTTACTTGCATAATCCTGCTCGCGGATATGCTTGATCGCAAGATTACATGCCGTAATCGCTCCCTCATACAACATCACAACCAATCGGGTAGGACTAGCAGCCACCACCCCAGTTTCGACTCCAACCCTTGCATAGGCATTGACACCTGCATTGAACCCGAACATGAAAAGCTCCTTAATTAACTGTTAGCGCTAATAGCGGCAAGTTGTTGAGTAAGATAAGACTGCGTTGTCTTCATTTGCGTCATCAAGACATCAAGCGCCACAAACTGAGCACGATAACGTGCTTCTACAGCGGTCAATCTCACCTGCAAGGCATCCTCTTGCTTGGTCACGCGCTTGATAGAGTCCTGCAAGCCCTCTGTTCGACTTGCCAGCAGGCCAGCATCACTGGTGAACCCTTTGACCAACTCATTCAATTGTGCAGCATAGCCCACACTTAACCCGATGCTGCCACGGCTACCTGTTGCCGTACCACGCACAGAAACAACCAGCCCCTCGGCTGGATTACCTACAGCCGTACTAGTCAGCACTTGGCCTTTACCTGTAGCCTCTGCCCCATTGATTGTGCCTGCTACATCCAGCCCCTCAATCGCGACCGGGTCACTGCCAAACAGACCACTTGCTGCTGTACCTCCAGTGATCTCAAGTGTTGATCCAGTACCATATTCTGGAGAGGTAATTTTCAGCATTCCACCTTCAACAGAAACCTCAGCAGATGACTTCGCATTCTTCAACTGGGTCTGCAACTGCTGCGCCAACTCCTCTACAGAGGCATAGTTACCAGCAGCCAGTGTCAGGTTGTAAGAGACACTATTGATCTTGATGGATAACGTATCATTTACCCCTGCCTCAATATTCAAGTCAGGCGATGCGTTACCAGTCAGCGTCCCCCTAGTTGCGGCTTGCGTGATATTGATCGCATAGTTACCAGATTGTGTTTTGCTTCCCTGCGTGACGAAGCGCGTATCGGCATCTGAAGCCACACCAACCGCAGCAAATAGTTTGGCAACATCATCCAGGTTAGTATTAATCGCTTTTTCCAGTTTGCTTGAGTCGAGCGCAAGCGAACCATCTCGTTGTATCGCCACACCAATTTGGCTCAATGTACTGAGCGCATCAGTACCGCCGACTGCCTTTGTGAGCGACATCTTGATTTGAGAAGAAATTGATCTCGCTGTAGCATCCCCGAGCAATGCGCCATTTTTCCTGTCGGCAGCCGTCGTAGTACTATCATCAAACTTGGTCAGATTACGCAGCGTAGTATTCACGGCATTGAACGCAGTCACAAAAGCATTGACCGAGTCCTTGATGGCCTTTACATCCTTGGTAACATTTAGCGAAACAGCAGTATCAGGGCTAGCTTTGAACAAATTCAGCGTAATACCGTTTAATACGCCAGTCACGACATTGCTTGCGCTTTCCACGTCGATACCATCAATATTGAGCTTGGCATTACGTGCCTCTTGCAACTCAACCAAATTCTTTCCGGAACCAGCGCTCGCAGTTGGATCATAAGCAAGACGGGATAATCCATCAGCATCAGCATTATTACCATCGGCGTCAGCAACAGTGACCTTGATGCTATTAATCTCTCCAGACTCTTTTGAAGTCAACACTAGGCGTCCGCCATTCTGACCATCATTGACAATTGTCGCCGTTACACCTGCATCACCCGCATTGATAGCATCACGGATGCCTGCAAGGCTATTGTTAGCGGCAGAGATCGTCACACTTTTCGCGGTTTTATCAGGATTTGCGGTAAAGGTATTATTGGCTTCATCATAGGTACCCAGCGTAATCGTCAACGTGCCGGTGCCGACTGCACTACTGGTACTAGCAAAGCTTGATGTAGCCAGCTTCTGGGATTGTGCGAGCTGACCAACCTTGATGGAATAATTGCTCACCGTTGCAGAACCACTGGAAGTTGCGGTAAAAACCGAGCTATCCCCTGACGTGGCAGCCTGCACATTGAATTTACTGCTAGTAGAAAGATTGGCTAACGCTGTCTGAAAACTAGATAGCGAGCTCTGCAAGGTCGCATAGGCCGAAATCTTGGACTGGTAGGACGTTTTCTGCTGACTAAGCAACGTCAACGGTTTTTGCTCAACCGTCATTAAACTGCTGACAATCGCATCAATATCGAAATTGGTACTGGCAGAAATCCCGCTAGTGCTTGCCATAACGATGCCTCGCTTCCCTGAAAACCTAAAAAATCAAACTCAGGCTGTCTGCCTGATAATCAACCCCTGCAGCTTGCCCAGAGTTTTTGAAATCGCCAATACCTCCTCGTTAGGAATCTGGCGTAATACTTTCTGTGTTTCAGAATCAACCACTTTCACAACCACTCGACCTGAATCCGCATCTGTGGAAAACTGGATCGACTGCATCATGGGAGCGATAAATTCATTAATCTGCTTTACGGCTGATTGAACCTCATCATTAGTTGCCACAGGTGCAGGTTGCTGCTCACCACCTTTTTCTCCAGCACCAGGCAAAGACACGACTGATGCCGTAGGAGCCAGACTATTGGTCTGGCTATATGCCTCTATGTTCGTGATTGCCATGTTGAATTCCTTAAGCAAAACCCGCAGCCTCTGTTTTTCAAGAAGACTGCGGGATTTTCATACTAATAACCTGCCACTTGTCCTTAACCTCGGAGCAAGGTCAGCACATTGTTAGGCACAGAGTTGGCTTGTGCCAGCATTGCGGTACCCGCTTGTTGCAGAATCTGCGCCTTGGTCAAGTTCGCTGTTTCAGCGGCAAAGTCAGCATCGAGGATCCGAGACTTAGCAGCAGATTGATTCTCAACCGACACTTGCAAGCTGCTGATCACCGACTCAAAGCGGTTTTGTACAGCACCCAAGGTAGCGCGGCTGGTATTCACTGCATCCAATGCATCATCAATCGCATCAATCGCAGCAGTTGCGCTATCAGCAGTAGCACCGCTAATCGCTACGGTACCTGTCGCAGCCGCAGCAGCAACGTCCGATGCTGTGGAGCTACCAGAAGTCAGATTAATCTCACTTACTGTGATGGTATCTTGCGCTGTCGTACCTGCACCTACCTGGAATGTCAGGGAACCGGCACTGCCGTTGAACAGGGCCTTATTATTAAACTTGGTGCCTTCGGTAATACGGGTGATTTCTTCTTGCAGCTGCTTGAATTCAGCTTGCAGGTTGTCACGGTCACCAGATTCATTCGTAGCATTAGCCGACTGCACTGCCAGTTCACGCATACGTTGCAGTGCGTCAGTAATCTTGCCCAGTGCGCCTTCAGCAGTTTGCGCAAGAGAGATCGCATCGTTGGCATTACGGATTGCTACGGTTTGCCCTTTCACTTGAGCATCCATACGAGTAGCAATGGACAAGCCAGCAGCATCGTCCTTGGCGCTGTTAACACGCAGACCAGAGGACAGACGTTGCAAAGATGTATTCAGGCTGGATTGCGAAGTCGTCAAGTTACGTTGCGCATTCAGCGAAGCCAGGTTGGTGTTGATAATTGCAGCCATGTTGGTTCTCCTTCGATTTAGTTAATTTCCCAAACAACACTTGTTGCTTTTGGTATCGCTTCACAGCCTTGAATCACATCACTGTTAAGACTGTTATCGGTAGCATCGAAAAAAAATTTAGGTGTTGGTTGCACTAACTTTTCTCTCGCGCTGCATCTGATTGCAATGCCATGCCCCTGATGTCGGTTTGGTTAAAAAAATCTTTAGAGCCTTCTCCTTCTCGCAATTAAAAACGCCATTAAATTAATTAAAATTCAATAAGTTAAAAACAAAAATCAATTTTTTTTATTTTTAACCCTAAAGTTTTTAGTAGCTTATTTTTTAATTTTCAGAATGTAAAAAATATGCCACCACGCCACAATCAGTATGATAGCGTGAGGTTAAAGCAGGCAATCGGGATAAAAAGAGGGGTAAAAAGCGCCAGATCAGCGCTTGAAATTAATCGATCAGGTTGTTCTTGATCGCGTAGTGAGTTAATTCTGCGTTGTGGCGCAGGTTGAGCTTTTCCAACAATCGAGCACGATACATGCTGACTGTCTTGACCGATAGGGAGAGATTATCCGCAATCTCGCTGACAGAAAGACCTGAAGCAATCATGGTCAAGGTCTGGAATTCACGATTGGAAAGGGAATCATGGATAGGCTTATCCAAGCCGCCATCAACTTGGTCGGCCAATGCCAGTGCTACTTCCGGGCTGATGTACTTCTTGCCCTTGGCCACTGTGCGGATCGCCGTCACTAGCTGATCAGAAGCCCCTTGCTTGCTTAGATATCCAGAAGCTCCAGCACGCAAGGCACGAATCGCATAGGCATCTTCGCGATGCATGGAGAGCATTAATACCGCGACCCGCGGATGTTCTTTCCTGATGATATTGCAAGCCTCTATACCACTACGATCCGGTAGGGAAATATCCAGCACCAAGACATCCAACCCCTTGGTGCTAGCCAACTTGATCGCCTCAGTCGCATTTTTAGCATCTGCCACCACTTCAATATCTTCAGTTTCGGCAAGGATCTGCTTCAGGCCCTCCCGCAGGATGGCGTGATCATCAGCAATAATCACTTTAATTGTAGAAGTAGAAGTCAATGCCATGGTTATTATATGAAGTATCGTTATTGTTATTATCGTTTTGTTATTTAAGTGCCGTGGCAATATTCACTGGCTGCACTGGTAGAGTCACCGTGACTATTGTACCTCCTTGTTTACCCGCGTGCACCTTGCATTGCCCAGCAAGCGCTACCGCACGCTCCGCCATACCGCTAATGCCAAAGGCATTATTCTTTAACCTGTCAACAGGCGCAATGCCGATACCATCATCCACCACTTGCATCACAATCTCATCCGCTGATGCCGCCAAAGTCACCTTCACATAACTAGCCTTGGCATATTTAGCAATATTGGACATCGCCTCCTGGCAAATACGGAATAAGGTAATTGCATGATCAGTCGACACCGTCAGTTCAGGTTGATGACAAACAAACTCGCAAGGAATCCCGATTTTCTCGACAAACTGGGCTGCTTGCCATTCCAATGCGGCGACTATTCCCAACTCCAGTACGTTGGGACGTAAATCACTCGCAATGCGATGAGCGGCTTCAAATGTATCATCAACGATTGCCTCCAATTGCTTAGCTTTACTCAGTAATGTCTCTTGCTCAGGCCCCAGCCTTTTGATGATGGAAGACAAACCGAGGCGAATTGCCGTCAGGTTCCCACCTAGGTCATCATGCACTTCCTGGGCGATGCGCAAACGTTCTTTTTCCTTGATCTGTGCAAGCTGGGCAGAAAGCCGGGCTAGTTTTTCATGCGATTGGCGAATGGCTTGCTGTTCGCGTCGACTCTGCGTGATATTGGTCATGATGCCCTCCCACACAACCGTGTTATCGGGCATCTTGCGTGGACTAGCACGCAGGTTAATCCATTTCGTATCTTGCCACGCCTGCATCCAGAAGCGGCCCGTCCAATTCAGCACACTTAAATTATGCGCAGATTCGCTGACATTCTTTTCATAGGCGGCCTTATCTTCCTCATTAATGAGAGAAAGAAAAATATCAGGATTGGCAACTAATACTTCGGCATCCTCTCCCAGTAAAGGCTTACAAGCATCACTCAAGTAAACAAAACCCATCACGCCATCCCGGCTCATGTGCGCCTGATAAACCACGCCTGGCGCGTTGGAAATCAACGCTGTCAGGTTTGCCCCCTCATTCAGCACATGCAAGAGATGGCGACTGAATGCATGGGTATCCCGCATCACCAGCAATACCTGCCCACTGACACGCCCCACCATCAGTAAGCGAAACTCGCCCAGGTAACGATTAAGCTCATGCAACTCATGACTGATATCCAGCATGACTTGCTCTCTAGGCACAGCCTCCAAAAATTCCCTGACCTCCGGCTCTTTCAATGCCAACAGCAAATTCTCCACTGGGTGCTCCGCAACAGGCGCCTCGGCACCATCAACCAATACCGTCATTAATGTTAAGGACTGGGGGTCAATTGCATAAATATCATCTAGCGAACTCTGCGCTGCAGATTCAAGATACTTGCGGATTTCGGATAATGGCGACACGGCAACACCTGCTGAAAGTATCGGCAAAGCCTACCAGAACAAGTGATTAATTCAAGCCAACCTCGACAGTTACGCTAGCCTACTGACATATTTGAATCATCTCATGCAGTGACTCATGTATAACTTACGTTATATATTTACAAATATAATGAATTCATATTTAATCCCGCCTTTGTTTCAATTACTTAGCATCGGGGAGATCAATGTTCAACTATTACAAACCGCTCAGGCTTGCAGTCATTGCTGCAATGACTGTCAATGCCCAAACTACTTTTGCGGAGGTAGCGCCTTATACATTAGGTGAAATCAATGTCACCACTTTCAAGGAGGAAGCTGCCAGGCTAGCAAATGACACTATCACTCAAGACGATTTGCGACTGTTTAATCGGGAGACTGTCGGCTCTGCATTAAATATGCTCCCCGGCGTTAGCCTGACTGGCGCGCAGCAAAATGGCCAGGGCGCTCAACGCAACGAAACCATGGTACAAATCCGCGGATTCAATCTTCGCCAGATTCCTATCTATATTGACGGCATCCCGGTATACGTGAGTTATGACGGCTATGTTGATTTAGGTCGTTTCACTACATATGACCTCTCCAAAATCCAAGTCTCCAAAGGCTTTAGTTCAGTGTTGTATGGTGCTAATACGCTTGGCGGCGCAATCAATCTGATTGGCCGAAAACCAGTGAAAGACTTTGAAGGCAGTGTGACTGCCGGCTTGAAAACTGACCGCAATCTCAAATACAACGGTTATACAACCGATGCAAGCTTTGGTGGCAACCAAGGGACATGGTATTGGCAAGCCAATGCCTCTGTGATCGATATCAATCGTTATCGTATGTCCAGCGATTACACCCCGAATCGTTTTGAAGATGGTGGCGTCAGAGATAACTCGTATAGCCGTGATGGCAAGATCAACCTGAAATTTGGCATTACGCCACGTGAGGGCGATGAATATTCAATTAACTACATCAATCAGCAAGCTAACAAAGGCTCCCCACCTTATGCAGGTAGTAGCACGCAAACCGTGAATCGCTGGCAATGGCCCCAATGGGACAAGGAAAGCTTGTACTTTATTTCTAACACCAAGCTCGGGCAAGACAGCTATCTCAAACTACGTGCGTTTTACGATAAATTCGAAAATACACTGGAAAATTTTGGCCAGGACGCTACATACACAAGGTTAGCCAGTGGCTTCCCCAGTTATTACAGCGACCACACATATGGTAGTAGTGCAGAGTTTGGCACCAAGCTGAGCGAGAGCAATACACTGAAGGTATCAGCACATGTCAAATATGATGTCCATCGCTCCAATGATATTGGAAAACCAAAAGACCGCTATGCAGACCGCACAACATCTATCGGTATTGAAGATACGCATGCATTCACTGAGAAGCTATCTTTGGTAACAGGCGTCAGCTACGACAAACGCACCAACACTGACGCATCCACATTTACGTCCAATGGAACACCATTCGAGTTTGAGAAAGGCAGTGCACAAGCATGGAATCCCCAAGCTGGTTTGTTTTACCGCCCAACAACAAACAGTGACGTTCATTTCACTGTTGCCCGTAAAAGCCGCTTTGCGACACTGAAAGATAGGTTTTCCACCAGCTTTGGCACGACATTACAAAACCCTAACCTGAAAAACGAATTCTCTACCAACTACGAGATTGGTGCTTCAGGACTAGTACAGCCTAATCTTCGCCTACAGGGGGCTGTCTTTTATTACGATATAAAAGACATGATCCAGCAAGCATCGGGGCTCACAGGTTGTTCAGCGCCTGTCAGTGGTGGTGTTGGCTGTTATCAACAAGTTAACGTTGGCAAAGCCGTGAGTACAGGTGTTGAAATCGGCGCCACTTACTACGCTAGTGAAGATGTCGAACTAGGCTTTAGCTATAGCTACATAGACCGCGATAATAAAAACAAGCAATACACTTTGCTCGGCGTTCCACATAACAAATTATTTGCTTATGGCCGCTGGCAAGCGACAAGTAAGCTGGCTATTAGCGGCAACATTGATGCCAGTGACGGCACAACGCTATCCCGTCGAAATACTGGAACCAATGGCGGTTGGCAAGCAAGCAATGGTTACGCACTGCTCAATATTAAAGGCACTTACTTGATCAATCAGGACTGGACTGCAGACTTAGGCCTTAATAACCTGCTCGACAAGAATTACGCCTATATGGAAGGCTTCTTCCTGGAAGGCCGCAATGCGTTCCTGAATGTCACTCGCAAGTTCTAAGCAACTCACAACTAGATAGGAAACACCATGGCCCGCTCTCTTACTATCAAGGCAGCATTGAGCTGGCCAGTCCAGATTCTCATCACCTGGCTGATACTTGTCAGCCAGGTGTCATGGGCGGATACGACCAAGGTCATCGTGATGACCAGCTATCCGCAAGAGGTCGTCTCACCCTTTGAAGCGGCGTTTGAAAAACAATATCCGCAATACAAGCTGGAAATACTCTGGCGGCAATCCCGCGATGCCATGGCGTATTTCAAAGATGTATCGCAGCCAGTCGATGTGTACTGGACACCTGCGCAACGTAATTTCGCCCAGCTAGAAAAAATACAGGCTTTTCAGCCACTACATTTAACCCTTGATGGTTTACCTTCTTCCATCAATGGATTCCCATTGCGCGAAGGCAACTACATTGCCACAGAAATAGCAGGGTATGGCCTTGCAATTAACCCGCAGGGAATCGCTGCGGCAGGACTACCTGTGCCGCATGATTGGCATGATCTCGCTCATCCAGCATGGCGAGGCAAGGTGGCCTTGCCTGTACCGTCAAAAGTGGGGTACGCCCCGCCACTGATTGATATCTTGCTGCAAGGCTACGGTTGGCAGGCTGGCTGGAACCTGTTACAGGAGATCGCCGCCAACTCGGAGCTGGTAGGCATGGGTTCGACTTTTATTACCGATGACATTGCCACTGGCCGTTTGCTGGCAGGGTTGACCATTGATTTTTTCACGGCTTCTGCCATCGCGAATGGTGCACCTCTGCAATTTATTTACCCTGAAGTCACAGGTTATTCTCCAGCGCATATCGCGGTAATGAAGCAGGCAGCCAATCAGGAAGGTGCGCAAGCCTTCACCAGCTTTGTGCTTTCAGCACAAGGCCAGCACCTCCTGTTTCACCCGGACATTCGCAAGCTACCTGTGCGGCCTTCGGTCTATACAGATCAACCCGCAGGATATTTCAACCCGTTTAATAATCCGGCATTTACCTATGACACCAAACGTGGCCTGGCTCGCCAAGAGATCACCAATGCCTTGTTTGATGCCATCATCACGGAAAACCTGGCTAGCCTGAAGCAGGCCATCGCCACCATCCAGTCTGCCAGCAATACCTTAGGCGAAAATGCGCCACAAGTGCTGCAAGCAAAGAAGCTACTGCAATTTCTACCCATGGATGAGACTACCGCCGACTCCAAGGCTCCCAGGACATTAGATACCACTGAAACAGCACAATGGCAGAAGATCATGCATGATCGCTACCAAGCTGCCGCTCGCATTGCAGCAGGCTTGTAACCCTGATGTTGTATCGTTTTCTTGTCGCATCACTTATCGCAAGTACTTTTATTCCCAGACTTACCAGCGGTCAAGAAACAGTCAGGGTAGTGACCAACAACACCACTCGTGAGGCATACTCGCAAGCGATACAACCACTCTCCACAAAAGATATACAGACATTCCAGCAAGGCCGCGGCCTGGTGCGGCAAAGCTGGATTATCTCTCCCGCGCTTGATCGTGAAATCGCAGGTCTAGGGCCGTTATATAACCGCAACTCCTGCATCGCTTGCCATGCCAAAAATGGTCGGGGCTTTGCACCAGATTCACCAGAAGAATCCATGCGTTCCATGCTGGTTCGCCTCAGCATTCCCGGCAAAACCATCACCGGCGCTCCTTTGCCCATACCCTGGTATGGCGATCAATTGCAGGAATTCGGTGCGCCTGGCGTCAATGCTGAAGGCCGTGCGCATCTGCATTATGAAGAAACCGATGTCCTCTTAAATGGCGGTGAAATTGTCAGCTTACGCAAACCACGTATTTCATTCAGCAATCTGGCATATGGCCCTATGCCAGATAATCTGCAAAACTCTGCCCGCATTGCCCCCGCGATTTATGGCATGGGCTTGCTCGCCGCCATCCCGGATAGCACATTGCTAGCATTGGCGGCCCAGCCCAAGCCCGGCAAAATCAAGGGCAAGGTCAATTGGGTGTGGAGTGCAGAACAGCAAAAAACAGTGATTGGCCGTTTCGGCTGGAAAGCCAATGTCGCCACATTGCGTGAGCAAACCGCCAGCGCCTTGGCTGGCGACATGGGGCTAAGCTCGCATCTGTTCCGCCATGGCAATTGCGCCGAAGAGCAAATTGCCTGTCAGCAAGCACCCGTTTCCGGCATGCCTGAAATATCCGCCGCACAGCTCGAGCAAATGGAATTCTATCAACTTGCGCTTGCTGCCCCTGCACCCCGCCAGCAACAGCAAGCCTCCATACAGCACGGGGCCTTGCTGTTCCGTCAAGCCCAATGTGCAGCCTGCCACCAACCAGAAATCAAGACAGCGGCTTTCCCGCGCCTGACAGCCCTTGGTGAACAGCTGATCGCGCCCTATACCGATTTACTCCTACATGACATGGGGCCAGCGCTTGCTGACCAGCGCCCGGATTTTGCTGCCAGCGGCAGCGAATGGCGCACCCCGCCACTATGGGGCATTGGCCTGGCCAAACAAGTGGAACCCCATGTAGGATTTCTGCACGATGGCCGGGCGCGGACTATTCTGGAAGCGATCCTGTGGCATGGCGGCGAAGCAGAAGAGTCGCGCAACATAGTGCAACAGATGTCGCCACAAGAACGCCAACAACTGCTCGATTTCATTGAATCCCTATAAGCCGCTACACATCATCTTGCCGAGGTAGGTAAAGAGGCTATGATATGCCTGTCACTTGCCTAGCGTCCCTTACATCATGATCGCGATTCTCGAAGCCAAGCATGCTGGCTTGCTCTCCCGCCAATATTGGTCCCGCAACATCATGTCGGGGCTGATCGTCGGGGTGGTGGCCCTGCCACTCGCCATGGCGTTTGCCATTGCCTCCGGGGCCAAGCCGGAACAAGGCCTGTATACGGCGATTGTCGCAGGTACACTCGCCTCACTCTTTGGCGGCAGCCGCTTGCAGATCACCGGCCCGACTGGGGCCTTTATCGTCATCCTCTCAGGCATCACTGCAAAATATGGCATTGCTGGCTTGCAGATCGCAACCCTGATGGCAGGTATTATGCTGCTCATCATGGGGCTAGCGCGCATGGGCAGTGTCATTCGCTATATCCCGGAGCCAGTCATCATCGGCTTCACCAGCGGGATTGCTGTCATTATTTTTGTCGGGCAATGGCAAGACTTCTTCGGGCTTGCGCCACAAGCGGCACACCATTTCCACGAGAAATTACTGCACCTGATCACAGCACTGCCCCACCTGGAACTGCACACTACCTTGATGGGCATCTTCACCCTGGCGGTTTTGCTGCTCTCCAATCGCTACCTGAAAAAAATCCCTGGTCCATTGGTAGCCATCGTCTCGGCCACTGTGCTTCAGTCCATATTCAGTTTCAAGGAAGTCGCCACCATAGGCAGCACATTCGGTGGTATCCCGCAGGCCCTACCACAATTTTCCCTGCCAGCCGGCATCAGCGCTGCCACCATGCTGGAATTGATCGGCCCTGCCTTCACCATTGCACTGCTGGGTGCGATTGAATCCCTGCTCTCGGCGGTCGTAGCGGACAATATGGCTGGCACCCGCCATCAGTCCAACCAGGAGCTCATTGGACAAGGCATTGCCAACATCGCCTCGCCATTATTCGGTGGATTTGCCGCCACTGGCGCACTGGCGCGCACGGCAACCAATATTCGTAATGGCGGCAACAGTCCACTTTCTGGCATCGTCCATGCGCTCACGCTGGTATTGATCGTGATATTGCTGGCACCACTGGCAGCAAATATACCGCTCGCGGCACTGGCGGCCATTTTGTTCGTCGTGGCTTACAACATGAGTGAAGCACATCGCTTCTTGCATATGGTCAAGACCGCACCACATGCAGATGTCGCCGTGCTACTGATCACCTTCCTGCTTACGGTATTCAGCGACTTGGTGATCGCCGTGAATATCGGCATCATGCTTGCTACGTTATTGTTCATGAAACGCATGGCGGAAACGGTCAGCATCACGCAATTGAGCGATGCTGACCTCCAGCAAGAATACGGGCAACGCACATGGTGCCTGCCATCCAGCACATTGGTATACCGCGTGGAAGGCCCTTTGTTCTTTGGTGCGGCAGAACATTTACAACACCGGCTGCAAACCCTGCGAGAGGATACCGATACCATTGTGCTGAGGATATCGCGGGTACCCATCATGGATGCCACCGGCATGCAAGCCTTGTGGAACCTGCTGGATACCTGCAAGCAGCACCATATTCGCCTGGTCATTGCCGAAGCCAGGCCCAATATCCTGGAAAAATTGCGCCGCTCAGGCCTGGTTAGCCAAATTGGTGAGCAAAATGTGCTACCACACCTGCAATTTCTGTGGCCTAGCACCGTCACATTAGGCGCAGTTCAAAAATAACCTCTCTCTTATTCGCAACAAGCTGGCGTTTTCTTTACATTTTTTGGTAGTATACGGCCCACGCTAGGGGTCCTGAAGAGTCAAATCTTCGGGTGAGAAAAACCCTTGAACCTGACCTGGATAATGCCAGCGTAGGGAAGCGCAAAGCCACTCAAGGTCCATCCCGGAGCTTCTTTGTTCATTCCTGCGCGTGCCTTTCCGTAACGCGAGTGAACAACAATGCCAGCTTTCCCTTTCCGTCACAAACTTAGCGTGCTAGCAGTCGCCTGCACATTTTCGCCTGCTGCCTTGGCACAATCGGCAGATACCGACGATAGCGCATTGCCGGAGCTGGTCGTTTCCTCTGCATCAGCGGATACTAAGGCACGGCGGGCTAGCATTGGCAGTTTTTCCGACCGATCCTTACTGGAAACACCGGCCTCAATTACGGTCGTGACACAGGAACAGATGCAGGATCGCAGCGTACGCTCCACCACCGATGCAGTGAAATGGGATGCCAGTGTGCAAAACTCCTACAACGCTGTTGGCCTTGCAGATTGGTTTGCGATTCGCGGATTCGTATTGGACCAGGGCGCCAACTATCGCAAGGACGGACTGGTGATTCTGGCTCAAGCCATGGTGCCCATGGAAAACAAGGATCGTATCGAGATATTGAAAGGCCTGGCAGGCCTACAATCAGGCATTGCTGCTGCAGGCGGCATGCTCAACTATGTGACCAAGCGCCCCACCGATACGCCGCTGCACACAGCAACTTTTGAGGTACGCGAACGCGGTACGGTATATAGCGCGGTAGATATTGGCGGACATACTGAAAACGGCATCTTCGGCTATCGCATTAATGCCGCGGCGGAAGACATCAAATCATATATTGATGGCTCAACAGGCAATCGTAACTTCATTTCAGGTGCGTTTGATTTCCACCTGAGTCCACGTGCGCTCTTGCAGCTGGATCTAGATTATCAGCACAAATCGCAATTGACCGTACCAGGCTTCCAGCTGCTTGGGCCTGAACAGCGCATTCCGACAGGTATTCGCGCCAAGCAGATGCTCAACGATCAATCCTGGAGCAGCCCTGTCGTCGATGACAGCCACAATATCGGTGTGAAGTTCAACTACACACTGAACGACCACTGGCGTACCACCTTGCAGGCCAACCAATCAGTGCTACATCGCGATGATGCCGTGGCCCTGCCTTCCGGCTGCCAGGCCCAAGGGCTGGCAGTGGGTTATTGCAGTGATGGCAGCTATTCGCTCTATGACCTGCGTCGTAAAAATGACAAGCGCTCCATCACCACAACCCAGGCACTGCTACAAGGCGATGTCACCATAGGTGAGGTAAAGCATGATCTGACAGTCGGCCTTTCGACGTTGCGTCGTCGCGATCACTTTGCCGACTACGCGTTCCAGTATGTTGGCGATAGCAATATCTACAATCCTGTCTATTACGATAACTACTCAACAGCAGACGTCAATCCTGTTCACTTGCGCCGTAAAGATGAAGAGCGCGCGATGTTTGTACAAGATGTCATGACCCTGACCGAGCAGCTCAAGCTACATGCAGGCCTACGTTACGTGCAACTCAAACGTGACCAGTTCAACTCTTCAGGAACCACCACCCGTAGTACCGATGATCAATTCATCCTGCCGAGTGCAGCATTGGTTTACAACGTGCAGCCAGCAGTAGCGGTGTATGGCTCTTACTCCCAAGGCCTGGAACCAGGTGGCGAAGCACCCACTGGCACGACCAATGCAGAAATCATTATGGACCCTAGCCGCTCCCGGCAAATAGAGCTGGGCGTAAAAGCGGAGCCAAGCAGCAAGGTAAGCTTGTCTGCTGCAGTATTCCAGATCAAGCGCCAGAATGAATACGTCAACGACAATGGAAATGGCACACAGACTTATGTGATGAACGGCATGCAAGTCAACCGTGGCCTGGAATTGGCCGCACAAAACCGCATGACCCGTGACTGGATGCTGGGTGGCAGCTTCACCGCTTTACAAGCACGGGCGGAAGGCACAGACGATGCACGTATCGAAGGCAAGCAAGTGGGCAATGTGCCGAGATTCAAATCTGCAGTGTATAGCGAATACACATGGCCTGGCTTGCCTGCGCTCAAGCTGAATGCAACCTGGCTTTACTCCAGCAGCAAAAACTTCTCCCCCAGCAATGACATTGCTGCTTTAAACAAAAAGGTCGAAGGTTATCACGTGCTGAACCTTGGGGCTCGCTATACAGCCAAGCTTGGCAACACAGCCACTACCTTTAGGGCTGGGGTGGACAATGTGTTCAACAAGTTCTACTGGGGCGATGCATCCAGCGCTTTCGGCGGCTACATGATTCCAGGCGCACCACGCGTATTCCGCGTGTCCGCGCAAATTGATTTCTGATCAAACGAGTGTGCGGGGCTTGATGACATAAGGCAGGATAGCTCGATGAAACTTGTCGGGAAGCATTGGGAATCCTGCCTCCTATGCTAGAGGCAGAAGCAAAGCTCGCCCCTATCAAACACGATGAAGACAAGATAGTTTTCTAAGGTTATCTTGCTACAGATAGTAGCAATCACTAGCATCGGGATAGCAATATCAACCCTTTCAACCTGTCCCTTTCCCAGTCAGTTGGGGCACGGCAATTGCAATCGCGATGATCATCATTCCGCCAGCCAGCAAAAACGTCAGCCGCATCCCTGCGGCGATTGCTACGGAATACATTGCGCCACGTTGCCGACTGTCCCGCAACGTCACACATGGAATGTCCTACTTTCCAGCGACTGATTAATGTGGCAAACAAACGGGGCCGGGAAAGTAGAAACAAGAAGCGATCAACAAAACCCTAGGCTACCAGCTGGTACTGTATTGATACGCCTAAACCTTGCTTACAACATCAGGCACAAGCAATAAGCTCAGCCTGATGCAGGCTTTCACATACCCTTCTCTAATTTTTTGAGTGTATCCGTGAAGTGAGCGTTGCTTACGCTGATTGTGATAAAGCTGACGATAAATATGCAATGGTTTGCATCTCGCGTTGCTGCATGCAGCCATCCACGAGCCGATATGTGATGCCAGCATCCCGCAGTTTACACAGTAACCGAGCATGTACCTTCTGGCGCACCTCGTCGGACTCCCGCTGCATGCCATCAGCTACCCATGGCATGGTCGGCGCAGTGACTATCGTCGCAGCATAGTCATATGCCGCTGCCAGTCTCGCAAGCGCCATGTCTGCCTGCCCAAAGTAATGTTCGCTATAGACCAGCGTCATCAGCGGCGTGGTGTCACAGAACAATAGGCGGTTGGCATGTCGCTCAGCCTCTTTCTCACGCTGGCGTTGTGTAGTGGCAATCATGAACTGCTCGTCGGCACGTGGCGTACGTTGGAATGTCTCGACGAACTCACGCAGATATTCTGGCACCCATGCCGTACGATAATGCGCTGCCAGTGCTTCCGCCAGGGTGGATTTCCCAGTGGATTCAGCCCCAAGAATAGCAATACGCGACACCATATTTTTCATGGCAGGACGACAGTCGCTGACAATGACTTTTTCCAGGCCCGCAAGCCCAACACGGCTAGCACAACGAACAGGCCATAGAGCAAGGCTGTCAAATAAAGATGCTTGTATGCGTAGAGAGCGATGTAGAGGCCATCTATCAATATCCACATATGCCAGTTCTCCAGTATTTTGCGCGTAAGCAGGCATTGCGCCACCAAACTGCCCGCCGTCAGGAAAGCATCAATATGCACGACATCACTATCCGTAAAATGATGCAAGAGTAATGCAACGCTGGCATAAACAAACATCCAGCTACCAGCCACCAGCAGCCAACCGCGACGAGACAAGCGTGTCACGGTCACACCTTGATGATCGCGTCCGCCGAACAGCCATTGGTAAGCGCCCCATAGCGACACGGCAATAAAGACGAACTGCAACAGCATATCGCCATAGATGCGGGCATCGTAGAAAACAACGGCATACAACCCGGCAGAAGCGATTGCAAACAGCCATGCCCATGGCGACTGCCGAATATTCAGCAGTACCATGGCGATCGCTAACGCGAAAGACACTATTTCAAGCAACGATGTTTGCAGGAAACCCCAAAGCAGCAGAGGATCACTCATGGCATACAGTAATGAAGATGGGCAGGCATATTAACTGATTCGCCTGTCAATCACCCACAGTTCTCAACAGGCTCCAAATCCTGTAATTCTTCATCCGTGAACAAGCGCGAACGGATAAGGAAATGCCTGCCCGTCGCCTGCTCCAGTGAAAACATGCCGCCATGCCCAGGGATCGCATCCAACGTCAGGTGAGTGTGTTGCCAATATTCGAATTGGGTCTTGTTCATGTAAAACGGCACCCCATGCACCATGCCCACCTTGACATCAGAACTGCCCAACAAGAACTCCCCCTCTTGCAAGCACATGGGAGCACTGCCCTCACAACAGCCACCAGATTGATGAAACATCAGCTTGCCATGCTTGGCCCGTAACTCATCAATCAATGCCGCCGCCGCAGGCGTTGCCACTATCCGACTTGTCGCCATGTCATCTCCTTCATACCCACATTTACCCAGCCAGCAGAAACAACAACGCCCGGATTGAAGCAGTCAATCCGGGCGTCCATTCAAGCGCCTACTCTACTAGAAGAAACCCAGCGCATTCGGGCTGTAGCTCACTAGCAGGTTTTTGGTCTGCTGGTAATGATCCAGCATCATGCGATGGTTTTCGCGGCCAATACCGGACTGCTTGTAACCACCGAATGCAGCATGCGCAGGATAGAGATGGTAACAATTGGTCCAGACGCGACCAGCCTGGATAGCACGTCCAACACGGAATGCACGGCTACCATCACGTGTCCACAAGCCAGCACCCAGGCCATACATCGTGTCATTGGCAATTTCCAAGGCTTCCTTCTCATCCTTGAATGTAGTGACGGAAAGCACGGGACCAAAGATTTCTTCCTGGAAAATACGCATCTTGTTGTGGCCCTTGAACACGGTAGGCTCAATGTAATAGCCCTCGCTCAGGTCACCAGCCAGCTTGGTAGACTTGCCGCCAGTCAGCAACTCGGCGCCTTCCTCCAGGCCCAGCTTGATATAAGACATGATGATCTCAACCTGCTCGCTCGAAGCTTGTGCACCAATCATGGTGGACTTATCCAATGGGCTACCCTGCTTGATCGCCTTCACTCGCTTGAGCGCACGCTCAATGAACTGCTCATAGATAGATTCCTGAATCAGCGCACGGCTTGGGCAGGTACAGATTTCACCCTGGTTAAGGGCAAACAGGGTAAAGCCTTCAAGCGCCTTGTCGAAATAGGCATCATCCTTGTCCATGACATCTTCAAAGAAAATGTTGGGAGACTTGCCACCCAGCTCCAGCGTCACAGGGATCAAGTTCTGGCTGGCGTACTGCATGATGAGGCGCCCTACAGAAGTCGAACCAGTAAACGCGATCTTGGCGATACGTGGGCTGGTTGCCAGCGCCTTGCCAGCCTCTACACCATGACCATTGACGATGTTAAGCACACCATCAGGCAACAAATGACCAATCAATTCCATCACGATCAGGATGGAAACCGGTGTCTGCTCGGCGGGCTTCATGACGATACAATTGCCCGCAGCCAGTGCAGGCGCAAGCTTCCAGGCCGCCATCAGGATAGGGAAATTCCAGGGAATGATCTGACCGACAACACCTAGCGGCTCATGGAAATGATAGGCCACTGTCTCGTGATCAATCTCACTGATGCCACCTTCCTGCGTACGAATACAGCTAGCAAAATAGCGAAAATGGTCGATAGCCAGTGGAATATCGGCAGCCATGGTTTCACGCAGGGGCTTGCCGTTATCGATAGTCTCGGCAATCGCAATGGTCTCCAGATTGGCTTCCATCACATCGGCGATCTTCAGCAGAATATTGGCGCGCTCAGTACCCGACTTCTTGCCCCATGCGTCCTTGGCCGCATGCGCGGCATCCAGCGCCAAATTAACGTCCTTTTCGTTAGAACGTGCTACCTGGCAAAATACCTTGCCAGTCACCGGGCTGATATTATCGAAATATTGACCGTCTACAGGCGCAACCCACTTGCCACCAATGTAGTTGTCATACTTATTTTTGTACGGGACCTTAATACCCAGACCCTTCAAACTATCAAGACTCATTACTACACTCCTCCAAGAGTTATTGACGATTGTGCAGAACTGCCACGATTTGATCTCGGGATATACATCCCGTACCTGCTTTTTCGTTAATATACTACCTAGTCTAATTTTTGTCGCTGCTTCTGCCCATATGATTCACCCTTCCACCTTAGGATCACCCTTTGCTTCACCGACTATCCATTGATTCTATTGGAAATGTAACTACGCAGAGTCAGGCATCATCCAGCATAGACTTAAGGATTGCATTCCAACCACCTTGTCCACAGCGCCAGGAACAACGCCGTCATCAATCACAGCAAGTGCGTCAATTGCTGATCTCGCAGCTAGCAGAGACTCTTGATCAGGATTACACGCTGGAATCTCTACCACTCAGTAAAACATCGATAGGCAAACCCTATCTTACTTCTCAACCTTCTCCAGCAATCAGCCTAGCGCACTCCCATGGTTGGGCGGCCAGTAGCCTGAGTGTAGACACTGAAGGGATCAGCTTACTGGGTGTGGATATTGAAGCCATCAGACATAGGGATTGGGAGGCTTTTGCAGCCGAAGTGTTTCACCCTAAGGAAACAGCATGGCTGATGGCAGCACGAGATACGGAGCGCGATCGGCGTGGCCTCACCATCTGGTGCCGCAAAGAGGCAATATTGAAGGCAATAGGTGTAGGTATTGCATTTACACTATCCGAGATCGCTGTCTCTCCTGCAGGGCAGCTCATCCAGTTACCAATCTCACTGGGCAGTACAGAAAACTGGAACGTCGTGAGCAACACCATTAATGCTGGGGAACAACAAGCAATTTTTGCTGTTGCCTGGAAGAATGGGTAATCCGCTGGAAACGGTATAATCCCGAGGTTTTTCAATGCACACTATTCAATGCTTGGGACAAACCTGCTGTGACAACCTCTGATAACAAGATCATCCAGTGGTCAATGCCGCTCACCTCCTGGGCATACTGGTATGAGGGCATGAATGAGCCACCCGCACTGGAACTGCAATTCATCGACTCAAGCTTACGACGCAAGCTGAGTCCACTGGCAAAACAAGTGTTGTCCATTGCACACCGATGTGCCAGTGCATATCCCGGCTGTCGCATCATTTTTGCCTCGCGCAATGGAGACATCAGCCGCACCACGACACAGTTGCTTCAAATGCTGGAAGGAGAGACCCCTTCGCCGACCAGCTTCAGCATGTCGGTGCTCAATGCCACAGTAGGCGCCTATTCAATTGCCACCAGCAATCATGCACCGAATACCGCCATTGCAGCATGTGCATGCAGCCTGGGCTTCGGGCTATTGGAAGCCCACATGCAGATGCTCAACCAGCCCGCGACACCCATCTTATTTATTTATGCCGATGAACCACCGCCTGCCATCTACCAAACCAGCGATACGAATATGCCGGCGCATGCAGTAGCCATGCTATTCAACGTGTTGTCGACAGACACACTGGCCTGCCGGATCACGCCCGACACTGAAGAAGACAGCCAACAGGCGCAATCCATGGCGCTAATAGATTGCCTACGGCATGGCAGTGCCAGTTGGCAAGGAGAATTCAGACGTTGGGAATGGCAGCTCAATGAAAAACAAGCTTAATTATATTTGGCGCTTGATCGCCACAGGCTTCTGCTTCATGAGCTTCAGCCTAGGGGCTCTACTACTCAGCCTGCTGGTGTTTCCTTTTCTGTTTTTGCTCCCCGCGACATCACGTCCCAGAAAAGCACGACGTATCATCAGCCTAGCCTTTCGGTTATTTCTATGGCTCATGCAAGCTCTGGGTTTACTGAAAATCGACATTATCAATCAGGAAAAGCTGGCTGCCACCCCTGGTTGCCTGGTACTCGCCAACCATCCGACACTAATTGATGTCATTGCCTTGATTGCGTTGATGCCAAATGCAAATTGCGTTGTCAAACAAGCCTTATGGCAGCACTTTTTTATCGGTGGCGTGGTCAAGGCAGCCAACTACATCAGCAACGACGATCCCGAGGCATTAGTTGCACAATGCGCAGGTGATATTGCGCAAGGCACACCCTTGATCATCTTTCCCGAGGGCACCCGCAGCGTCCCTAGCACGCCATTAAAGTTCAAACGCGGTGCGGCCTACATTGCCATGCACGGCAAACTCCCTGTCACGCCTGTTCTGATCAGTTGCAGCCCTCCTACATTAACCAAAGGGGAAAAGTGGTATAAAATTCCACCAAGGAAGGTTTTTCTACAGATCCGAGTTATTGACCCGATAAGAATAGACCAGTGGGCCAACCCTGGCGATCCTCCCAGCCTGGCGGCACGCCAGGTGACAAACCGATTGGAACAATACTTTACCGAGGCACTCAGCACACATGGAAGCACTACGTCAGGAGATCAAGGCACTCATCATCAAATCGCTTGATCTGGAAGATATCACGGTCAACGATATTGCAGACGATGCCCCATTGTTCGAGGCCAGCGGGCTAGGCCTGGATTCGATAGATGCACTGGAGTTGGGTGTCGCCTTGCGCAAGCAATATAATCTCTCGATTGAGGCGAACAATGCCAATAACCGCGAGCACTTCCAATCTGTCAGCAGTTTGGCTAAATTTGTCGCGCAGCAAAGTAATTAATTCGCCCCGCTATTGCCTGGGTTAGGGAAATGCAACACCCCGGGCAATATGCACAATAATAAATACGGAACATCAAATGACCGATGCAGAAATTCTTGAACAACTGAAAACCATTTTCAAAGACACGTTTGAAGTCGATACAGACAGTATCACCATGGATACTCACCTATTCCAGGATCTGGATCTAGATAGTATTGATGCGGTTGACCTGGCCATCAAGCTACAAACCATGACAGGCAAGCGCATCAAGCCCGAGGACTTCAAATCCGTACGTACGGTTGGTGATGTTGTCGCCACGGTGCATACCCTGCTCGCCGCCTGATGAATGGCAAATAGCCCGGCATCCATCAAACCAGGCATCGCCTGGCTCTGGATTGGCTATCCAGTCCTGATGTTTCTTGGACTGCAATTTATCGAACCACGATACCTCGCCATGATATTAGGCATCGCCCTGCTCCTGAGATGGAGCAACAAGCTACCGCAGCTGTTAAAGCAATGTTCACGACTACAAAAGCTCCTCGCATTGGCGCTACTGGCCTGGATCATTGCCACCAGCATTAGCAACGACGAAGAACTGCTACGCAGCTACCCTGCCCTGATTAGCATCGGCATGCTGATCCTGTTTGCCGTCACGCTGAAATACCCGCCGAGCATGATAGAAATGATCGCGCGCGTGCAAGACCCTCAGCTGCCGACAGCTGCCATCTCCTATACGCGTAAGGTTACATGGCTATGGTGCGGATTCTTTGCAATGAATGGCAGTATTGCCCTCTATAGTGCGCTATACGGCAGTCGCGCTTTCTGGGTGCTGTACAACGGTGTGATTTCCTACATATTGATGGGCCTGCTACTGGCTGGGGAATGGTTATGGCGCCACCGCATCCTGAACAAGGAGCGCTGATGCCCCCCCTTTTACTCAGCCAGATATTCAGCACAGCCCACCCATCGCAGCAACGCATTTGCCACGATGGCGAACAATACATTGCATATAACACCTTGCGTGATCATATCGCCGCATTGTCAGTAGCATATCGTGCCCGGCCTGAGAAACACTGGCTACTTGCAGAGCCCTCTCCACTTGCATTCCTGGTGCGTCTATTTGCCCTGTGGCACGCGGGCAAGGAAGTCGTCATTCCGCCCAATTTTCAGGCTGGCACCATCAACTCTATGCAGTATGCAGCGATGAACAATGCCAGCACCATCTTGCCTGTTAAAGACACGCCAACACTCACATCGCTGGACAGCGAGCAATGCCATCTACACCTTTACACCTCAGGCACTACTGGTAACCCTAAGATCATCAGCAAGACCTTGGCACACTTTGAGCGCGAGATTGCTATTCTGGAGCAGTTATGGGGAGCACAAATAGGCGCTGCCAGCGTGGCAGCCAGTGTGCCTCACCACCATATCTATGGCCTGTTATTCCGCTTGTTGTGGCCTCTGGCCAGTGGTCGTGTTTTCGATTGCGCTACCGCCACCCTGCCCGACCACCTCCTGCAACGTAGCGCACTACTAGGCGATTGCATATTGGTCTCCAGCCCGGCCCAACTCTCCAGGCTGCCAGAGCTGCTGCCACTAGCCGCATTATCCTCGCAGGTTAAAATGCTTTTCTCCTCTGGCGGCCCTTTACATCATCACATAGCCAAACGCTATACCAAGGAATATGGGCAAGCGCCGATGGAAATATTTGGCAGCACGGAAACTGGTGGTATTGCCTGGCGGCAACAGGCTAGAGATGCAGCCTGGACCGCTTTTCCCGGCATGCAAGTAGCGCAGGATGGTGATGGCGCATTACTGCTACAATCGCCCATCCTCGCCAACGAAACTCCAATTCGCCTGGAGGATGCCATCACTATCGCGCCAGACCAGCGTTTTAGCCTGCAAGGCCGGTTGGATCGTATCGTCAAGCTGGAAGAAAAACGCCTATCGCTACCTGCAATGGAGCTAACGCTAGACAGCCATCCCTGGGTAAGCCAATCTGTGGCACTCGTCGTGCAACGCCAACGTCAAGCCATCGGTGCTGTCGTGGTGCTCAATCGAATCAAAAAGGATGAATGGCAGGACATTAGCAAACCTGAGAGAGTCAGGCAACTACGCCAGTTCCTGGCACAACATTACGATCTAGTGCTGTTGCCCAAATATTGGCGTTTTGTGGATACATTGCCGATGAATGAACGCGGCAAACTGAGTCTGGATGCCATTTATCCCTTGTTCGAGGAGCAAGCTGCACATGAATCGCTTGCCTGAGATCACGGCTATCCAGCATCAAGGCACGCATGCCGTGATCTTGTCGCTTTTGGTGCAGCCGGAATTGCATTATTTTCCCAACCATTTTCCCGATTACCCACTGCTGCCTGGCGTCGTGCAGCTGGATTGGGCCATCCATTTTGCGCGGAAAACCTTACAGGCAATGGGTGACTTCTGCCGTATGGACAACATCAAGTTTCAGGCAATTGTCCAGCCTGGGCAAAAGCTGGACCTCCACTTGCAATGGCATGCTGAAAACGGTCGCCTTGAGTTTGCCTACAAGCAGGATGAAAAGACCTTTTCCTCTGGCGTCGTGATCCTGGCAGTAGCGTCATGAACTTCAAGCCCTGCATCCTGATCCCGATCTACAACCACCACGCCACCATAAGCCAGGTGGTCAGCAAGCTTGCAGCTTATGGCTTGCCTATCTTCATTGTTGATGATGGCAGCGACACAACTACACAGCATACCCTCGCCGCCCTCGCGCGATCACAGGCATTGGTGCAGTTGCACAGGTTAACGATCAATGGCGGGAAAGGTGCAGCTGTCATGCATGGCATGCAGCAAGCCTATGCCGCTGGTTTCAGCCATGCCTTGCAGATTGACGCGGATGGTCAGCATGACATCGCCGATGTATCCCGTTTTCTCGCAGCCGGTAGTCAGCAACCAAACGCAGTCATCTGCGGGCAGCCGATCTATGATGATTCCGTGCCCAAGGGTCGGTTGTATGGCAGGTATATCACCCATTTCTGGGTCTGGGTGGAGACATTATCGTTCTCGATCGCAGATTCTATGTGCGGGTTCCGCCTCTATCCACTTGCTGCGACTTGTGCGCTGATACAGCGAGTCAATATCCCCCGCCGCATGGATTTCGATATTGCCATCGTTGTGCACCTCGCATGGCAAGGCCTGCCGTTCTACAACATCCGCACCAGGGTCATTTATCCAGAGGATGGTGTTTCGCACTTCCGCATGCTGGCAGACAACCTCAACATCAGCAAAACGCACAGCAAGCTGTTCTTTGGCATGCTATGGCGTTTGCCAATATTGCTGCGACGCAAGCTTTTCCCCGCAGCCAGCACCGAACAACATTGGTCACAAACGCCGGAGCGCGGCTCCACACTTGGCATGAGCATCATCGCCCGTAGTTATAGCCTGCTAGGTAAACCTGTTGCCACATGGCTGCTTTATCCTGTCGTCACCTATTTTTTTCTGGTCAATCGCCAGGCTCGGCAGGCGTCAGAAGATTACCTTGCACGCTGGCAACAATTCCACGGGACGCAAGCTCAGGCATCCTTGCCTCGCTGGGCCTCCAGCTATCGCCACATGCTGGCGTTTGCCCGTGCCAGCCTCGATAAGCTCGGCGCATGGATGGGAGAAAGCATCGCTGCCGAGTTTGCTGCCAAAGACGAGATGGAAGCCTTGCTTGCCTCCGGCAAGGGTGCCATGTTGATCGGAGCACACCTAGGCAACTTGGAAATGATGCGTGCTTTGGCATCGCTACAACATAAAACCACCATCAACGCCGTGGTTTACACAGAACATGCGGAGAAATTCAATCGACAACTCGCCAGCAGCAACCCGCGCTTCCAGGTCAACCTGTTACAAGTGACTAGCTTTGGCGCAGATACCGCCATCATGCTCAAGGACAAAATAGATCAAGGCGAATTGCTGGTCATTGTCGGCGATAGGACACCTCCTGCGGAAAATGGTCGCATCAGCACAGCGTCCTTCCTCGGCAGCCCGGCCCCATTCGCCCAGGGCCCCTGGCTGCTCGCCAGCCTGCTCGAATGTCCGGTTTACCTGTTTTTCTGCTTGAAGCAAGACCAGCGTTACCATATCCATTTTGAACCATTCGCTGAACGTATCACGCTGCCCAGGCAAGACAGGCAAGGAGCCTTGCGCCAATATATCCAGCGCTACGCGCAACGGCTGGAATATTATTGTGGGCTTGCACCGCTGGAATGGTTTAACTTCTATGATTTCTGGGCCGGCAATCAGGCACAACACGCTGCCTCACCCAATACCAAGACGACATCCAACCTATGAACAAGCCAGTGAATTTATCCGCAACATCGGCAAGCGTTACCATCGGCAAGCGCCAATTGACGATACAAGAAGTATTGCAGATAGCCCGTGGCAACCATGCAGTGGCACTATCCGCCGAGCCAGCATTCAGGCAGCGCATTGAGCAAGGCGCCAATCTGCTTGCCGGGCTGCTTGAGGACAACGGCAGTGTCTATGGCGTTAACACTGGCTATGGAGACTCATGCACCGTCAATATACCGCCCGAGTTAGTGACGGAACTGCCATTGCACCTAACGCGCTACCACGGTTGCGGATTAGGAGCCTATCTTGATGACGAAGCCACGCTTGCCGTGCTGGTTTGCCGCCTCAACTCGCTCGCGCGCGGCTACTCTGCGGTACGCTGGCCTCTGCTGGAACAACTCACGAACCTCATCAACCATCGCATCCTGCCGCAGATTCCCGAAGAAGGCTCCGTCGGCGCCAGTGGCGATCTCACGCCATTGTCTTATGTCGCCGCAGCCTTGGTAGGCGAACGTGAAGTGCGCTACCAAGGCAGATTACAGCCAGCGGCTGATGTACTGCAATCATTGCAACTGAGCCCAATCAAGCTCGCGCCCAAGGAAGGGTTGGCCGTCATGAACGGCACGGCGGTGATGACTGCCCTGGCCTGCCTGGCTTGGCAACGTGCAGAATATCTCAGCCGCCTCTGCTGCCGCCTGACCGCCATGGCCTCCATCGCGTTGCTCGGCAATCGCGGTCATTTCAACCCACGCCTGTTCGCCGCAAAACCACATGCCGGGCAGAACCAGGCAGCCGCCTGGATCTTTGCCGACATATCAGATGAGAGCAATGCCGTCATTCGCCTGCAAGACCGCTATTCCATCCGCTGTGCGCCGCATGTGATCGGCGTTGCGCGTGATGCCCTGGGCTGGATGCAACGCGATATTGAAAACGAGCTCAACAGCGCCAATGACAATCCCTTGATAGACCCAGACAGTGGAGAGCTTTTGCATGGTGGCCACTTCTACGGCGGGCATATCGCCTTTGCCATGGATAGCCTCAAAAATGCGGTAGCCAACCTGGCCGACCTGATGGACAGGCAATTAGCACTATTGGTAGACAGCCGCTACAACCACGGCCTGCCACAAAACCTCTCCGGCAGCCAGGGTGAGAGGGCTGCCATTAATCATGGCTTCAAGGCCGTGCAAATAGGTGCTTCTGCCTGGACGGCCGAGGCGCTCAAGCTCACCATGCCGGCCAGCGTATTCTCGCGTTCGACTGAATGCCACAATCAGGACAAGGTGAGCATGGGCACCATCGCCGCCCGCGATTGCCTGCGCGTATTGACCCTGACCGAACAAGTCGCCTCCGCATTGATCATGGCCACCTGCCAGGGCATTGCCTTGCGCCAGCAGCAGCAAGCGACGCCTTTGACGGCAGAGCTCGCTGCTTTCATCGGCCAATGCCAATCGCATAGTGCCTTCCTGGATGAAGACAGGCCGCTGGAAGCTGAGCTGCGCCACTTCTGCGAACTCATCCGCAACGAGCACTGGGAGCTGTATCCGCATGCATGACATCAGCGCCACCATTACCGTGGAAGTGCCTTTCCATGATGTTGATGCCATGAACGTAGCCTGGCATGGGCACTATGTGAAATATTTCGAGATTGCCCGCTGTGCCTTGTTGCGACAATTCAATTACGACTATCCGCAGATGCAGGCCTCAGGCTACCTTTGGCCAGTCGTAGAATGCCACCTGAAATACATCAAGCCTGCGATTTATGGCCAGACATTACAGGTGACCGCAACATTGCTGGAATATGAAAACCGCCTCAAGATCGCATACGCGATTCACGATGCAGCGTCAGGAGAACGCCTGACCAAAGGCTACACGACTCAACTGGCTATTGAAGCCTCTAGCATGGAGCTGCAATTCGTTTCCCCCGCTGTTTTGATTGAAAATATCCAAGCCCTATGTCGATAATACCCCTTATGCTTTGCCGTTTTATGTTGCTTGCTACGCTGTTGAGCCCATTACATACTTGGGCAGAGGATGCGCTGCTCACACAGATCGCCTCCCAAACCGCGCAGCATGAAGTCGTACAAGCCAGATTCACCCAGCATAAGCAAATGGCAGCCCTGAAACGCCCACTGATCACGGAAGGTCGGCTGGTTTATTCTCGAGCCCATGGCGTACTGTGGCAAATCGAAAAGCCCTACCGCATCACCTATCTACTCGGCGAGCAGCATATCGTGGAGATTGCTGCAGATGGCAGCCGCAAGCAGCGCGGCATCAAAGACATCCCAGGATTAGCACAGGTCGGGCGTATCTTCCGCGCTATGCTCAGTGCGGATACCGCCACGCTACAAACGCAATTTGAGGTGAAGGCCAGTGGCCAGCCCACTGCATGGGATATCACCCTGCAACCGAAGCAAGCACAAGTGCGTCAATTCCTCACCACCTTACAGCTCACCGGTGGGAAATTCGTGCAGACCATTCATATCGACGAAGCCAGTGGCGACCAGACCTTGCTCAAGTTCAGCGATACACAGGCCACCACCCTCCCATCAACCGAGGACCTGCAGCTACTGGAAAGTATCAAGACAAAATGATGCTCTTGATGTCACTAGCTACCACATTTGCGCACTCAACATTCCATGGCTGATTCCAATATCATCTCCCGGCTTGATGCCTTGACGCGGCGCGCCATTGTATGGCTGATACTCGCCATTGCTACCGTATTGGGCTGCGCCTTGCAAATGCAGGGACGGCTCCCGGTCGAGACCAACCTGCTGGCCCTGCTACCCACAACGGAACGTAATCCGGTCGCGGAAATAGCAGTCAACAAGCTAGCCGAGGCAGCGGGCAACCGTGCGGTATTTCTCATCGGCCACCCGGACTCCGAACAAGTATTTCCCGCGGCCCGTGTATTTGCCGACAGTTTGTGTAATAGCGGACAATTCCGCCATGTGCTGGCAGATATTCCGCCACTGGACCCCGCAGCACTGAACAATACCTTCCTGCCATACCGTTTTCAGTTGCTTAGCCCTGAAGACCGCCAACAGTTGCAACAAGTCGCGGATAACCCCTATCCCCTGCTAGAAGACAAGTTGCAAAACAAACTTTATGCCCCGTTCCGCTTTGGTATCAGCTTACCCATCGCGCAAGACCCCATGGGATTCATGGATCGCTGGATATCCAGCCTGCCATTGAAAAGCCTGCAACTAGAACCTGAAAATGGCATGCTCGCCCGTGAAATCGATGACAAAACCTGGGTGTTTGTCAGTGCAGAGTTGACTGGTTCGGCCTACAGTGGTGAATTGCAACGCAGCGTGATGGCTGCAGTGTCCCAGGCTGAAACCGACCTGTTAGCAAAGTCCCCGGATTCCACACTCCTGCGCACTGGCACGATCTTCTACGCTGGCGCAGCCCATGCAAATGCCGAGGCCGAAGTGCACCGCATCAGCATAGTGTCACTACTTGGCATGCTGGCCCTAATGTTTCTGGTGTTTCGCTCAATCCGCCCGCTACTGCTTGGCCTACTATCTGTCGGTTTCGGCATCAGCGCCGCCTTGGCCATCACCTTGGCCGTGTATGGCGATATACACCTGATCACAGTGGTATTCGGTGCCAGCCTGATTGGAGAAGCCATCGATTATGCCATCCAGTATTTTGCCGCTCACCTCGGTGCGGGAAAAGCCTGGGAGCCAATGCAGGGCTTGCGCCGTATCCGCACGGGGCTGATCATCGCCCTGGTCACCAGCCTCATGGGCTATGCTGCACTAGCGCTAGCCCCCTTCCCTGCCTTATCGCAAATTGCGCTCTTCGCACTGGTCGGCCTCAGCGCGGCCTGCCTGTCGGTGTTCCTGCTATTACCAGCCTTCCTGCGCCAGTCTAGCCAACGTGACGTCAACCGCGCCATTACCCTGCCGCAGCATATTCTGCTCAAGTGGCAACACCAGATACGACCTGGCCACTGCCTGTTTGCCAGCCTGCTAATCCTGTTGCTGGCCATCCCGGGATGGATGCAACTGCAGGCCAATGACGATGTGCATATCCTGATTTCCAGGCCAGCTGATCTGGTAGCGCAGGAAAAAGCTATCCGCCACATTATCGGCTTTGACAATAGTAGCCAGTTCTTCTTGGTTGAAGGCCGGGATGCGGAAACCTTGCTGCAACATGAGGAAAACTTGGTCGCTCGCTTATCCGTTTTAGTACAGGGTGGAGCATTAGGCCATTTCCAGGCCATCAGCAGCTTTGTGCCCTCGCAGCAGCGCCAGCAGGAAAACCTGGCGCTTTGGCAGCGCATCATGCAGGATGAGCCAAGCTTTGAGGCGCTATTATCAGAAGCAGGCCTGCGTGATGAAATTGCCCACGCACAAATCCAAGCCTTTCAAAACGCCAATCATCACTGGCTGACTATGGAACACTGGTTAGAGCAACCTTTGGCTAAGCCCTATCAATTTCTCTGGTTGGGCAATACCAGACATGGCGTTGCAAGTATCGTGTTGCCTCAAGGCATAGAAGATACCAGCGTATTGGCACAGGCAGCACAGGGATTGCCGGGTGTTACTTTTGTCGACAAAGCCGGCAGCGTCAGCGCACTCTTCCATCAGTATCGCCAATGGAGCATTGGCTGGCTGGCCATTGCGATCGCCCTGATTTTCGGCGTCTTGGCATTACGTTATCGCTGGCGACCCGCCCTGGTGATCCTGCTGCCGACCTTACTAGCAATGGTTGTGACGATGAGCCTATTTGGCTACCTAGGCATCCCGCTCACTTTGTTCAATATGATGAGCCTGATGCTGATGCTGGGCATCGGCGTGAATTACGCCATTTTCCTGCGTGAAGGCGGTGTTCATCGCGCAGCGACACTGGCAGGCGTATTGCTTTCCGCTGGCACCACCCTGCTTTCCTTCGGTATGCTGGCATTCAGCCAAATGCCAGCATTATCAAGCTTTGGCCTGACATTGCTGCTGGGCATCGCCATATCAGCCCTATTAGCCCCTATGCTCTTGAGCTTTGATCAACAGCTTGAAAAACCGGCAAGCCTATGAATACAAACGTGCCTGGCCTATTACTGCTCATATTGATGGCTTACCTCACCGCATGCGCATCAAGTTCGCCCAACTGCACCAGCCTGCCTGGTGGTGGCCGCTATTGCCTGCAAGCCACGACCCTGGCACCAGCGTTTGAAGTCCAGCAACAAGTCGCTGTCAGATTCCGTGATCAGCAAGAGACCATGATTGCATCAGTAGAAAACGATGCCCAACAGCTGGATTTTGTCGGCCTCACCCCGTTCGGCCAGAAGCTGATTCACATGCGTTACGACAACCAGACAGCGATCGCCCTGCAATCCCCTGACCAGCGCATCCAACCCGCCATGATGCTGGCATTGCTGCAATTGGCACTCTGGCCTGCCGAAGCCGTGCAACAAGGGCTGGATGACGACTCCCTGGTCAGCACACAAAGCCATGAACGTAGCATTACTCATCGCGGCAAGCTGGTCATGCAAATTCACTATGAACAACCGGACATACCAGGCGCTGATATGCAGATCAGCCTGCCCGAGGCTTCCTTGCATCTCAATATCAAGCGGCTAGAAAGCGCTAGCGAGGAGGCTACGCATGAGTAGCCGCTATTCCTTGCATGGCTTGGGCATTATCAATGCCCTCGGCAGTGGTGCCGAGGCAGTCGCACAAGGCTTATTCTCGGGGAACACCAGGGGCCTCATCCAGGATACGCAGTGGAGCAATGGCAAACCTGCCATGGTAGGCCGCGCCCGTGGCGAACTGGCGACGATACCTGCTGCCTTTTCCCATTTGGCCAGCCATAACAATTCGCTGCTGCTTACTGCCTATCAGCAAATCTCCGCCATCGTCGATGCGGCCATCCATCAATATGGACGGCACCGCATTGGAGTCGTGCTCGGCACAAGTACGTCAGGCATGGCAGAAGGAGAGGCCGCGCTCAGGCAATGGCAACAAAGCAGCACCTTGCCCTCAAATTATCGCTATCTACAACAAGAACTAGGTGCACCTGCGCTATTCCTCAGCCAGTACCTTGAGCTACATGGGCCAGCCTATACCGTTTCAACCGCCTGCACCTCAAGCGCGAAGGCATTCCAATCTGCACGCAATCTGCTCAAGCACGGCATCTGCGATGCCGTCATCGTCGGTGGCGTAGACAGCTTGTGCTCGCTGACCATCCAGGGATTCACCTCGCTGGAATCCACCTCAAACATCTTATGCCAACCCATGAGCCAACATCGGCAGGGCATCAATATCGGCGAAGGTGCTGCATTGTTCCTGCTGAGTCGTGAACCCGGTGAGATTGCACTGCTTGGTATCGGTGAAACCAGCGATGCCTATCATATGTCAGCCCCATCGCCAGATGGACAAGGCGCAGAGTCCGCCATGCGTGCCGCCCTGGCAGATGCGCAACTACAACCTGAAGATATTGATTATCTCAACCTGCATGCCACAGCCACACTTAAAAACGACGAAATGGAAAGTCATGCCGTCTCCCGCGTGTTTAGCCAAGGCGTGCCCTGTAGTGGCACCAAGCCACTCACTGGGCATACTCTGGGAGCAGCAGGCGCCACGGAACTGGCGTTCTGCTGGCTGGCATTACAACATGGCATGCTGCCACCACATTGCTGGGATCACGCTTGGGACGATGAATTGCCAAGACTTCAGTTGGTAGAGCAATCTACCAGATTGCCCCCCCGCATCTGCATGAGCAATTCCTTTGCCTTTGGCGGCAGCAATGCCAGCCTGATTATTGGTCTATCCTCATGATGACTCCTACTCCTCAAGCTTTCCCCGCGCCAGAAACATTGCTGATGCATAGCGGCGATATGCTCTTGCTCGATCGCATCACGGCATTTGACGCAGAATGCACCATGACAACATATCGACCGCAAGCCCAGGCTTGGTATTCCGATCAAGACGGCAACATGCCAGCCTGGATGGGCATAGAGTTGATGGCACAAACCATTGCAGCCCATGTCGGCCTGCTCAAGCAACAGCAAGGCTTGCCACCGAAACAGGGCGTACTACTAGGCACCAGACGTTATCATGCTCATGTTCCAGCGTTTGCTGCCGATACACTTCTGGAGATCAAGGCCAGTGTTGCTTTTCGCGACGATAGTGGCTTAGGCGCTTATGACTGCGTCATCAACAGCGCGATAGGCGTTGTTGCTGAAGCGACGCTCAAGGTTTATGAGCCCGAAGACTTTCAATCATTTTTACAAGGAAACACGCCATGAACGCCCAAGCCAACAAGAGGCGCGTATTGGTCACCGGCTCTAGTCGCGGCATTGGTAAGGCGATTGCTTTACGCCTTGCCCGGGCAGGTTTTGCAGTGACTATTCATTGCCGCAAGAGTCGTAATGAAGCAGAGGCTGTAGTGCAAGAAATTCTCGCCAATGCTGGCGCTGCCGACATCGTGCAATTTGATGTTGCTGACCGCGCAACCACACGACAAGCGCTAGAACAAATGGTCGCAGATCATGGGGCCTACTACGGCATCGTCTGCAATGCAGGGATTTCTCGGGATGGCGCATTCCCTGCCTTGTCAGAGCAAGATTGGGATGACGTCGTCCATACCAGCCTGGATGGCTTCTTTAATGTTGTACAGCCCTTGACCATGCCCATGGTGCGCATGAAACAGGGTGGCAGAATAGTCACCCTGGCCTCAGTATCCGGCGTCATGGGTAACCGCGGCCAAGTCAACTATAGCGCCGCCAAGGCCGGGCTGATTGGGGCCACCAAGGCCCTTGCCGTTGAGCTGGCCAGCCGTAAAATCACTGTCAACTGCGTTGCTCCTGGCCTGATTGCCACTGATATGACCGAAGAACTGGAGTCCCTGGAGCACGCTCTCAAGATCATCCCCATGAACCGGGTGGGAGACGCAGCCGAAGTGGCGGCCGCAGTGTCGTTCCTCATGTCTGACGAAGCATCATACATTACACGCCAGGTACTAGGCGTCAACGGCGGAATCATCTAATGAAACGCGTTGTTGTGACTGGTATGGCAGGTATCACTGCCCTGGGGCAAGACTGGCAAGAGATCAAGCAGGTGTTGCGTACCGGGAAAAATGCGGTGCGATTGATGCCGGAGTGGGATTACATCGAAACACTGAACACCAGGATTGCCGCACCTATCGATGATTTCACCACGCCTGCCCACTACTCCCGCAAGATGACACGCTCCATGGGTCGCGTTGCCTTGCTATCGGTGCGTGCCAGTGAAATGGCATTGGCAGATGCTGGCTTACTCAATGATCCAATCATCAGCAATGGTAGTATGGGGATTGCCTATGGCTCATCTTCCGGCAGTGTCGACCCAGTCAAGGTGTTTGCTCATATGCTGGAAACCGGCTCCATGCAAAACGTCACCTCCACCAGCTATATCGAGATGATGCCACACACCACCGCAGTCAATATCGGCCTCTATTTCGGCCTCAAAGGGCGCGTCATTCCCACCTCCAGCGCCTGCACATCAGGCAGCCAGGCTATCGGCTATGCCTATGAAGCAATCCGCTATGGCAAGCAAACCATGATGCTGGCTGGCGGCGCCGAGGAAATGTCCGCGCCCAGCTCTGCCGTGTTCGACACCTTGTTTGCCACCAGCAGTGCCAATGCCAAGCCACATACCACGCCACGCCCGTTTGATCGTGACCGTGACGGGTTGGTCGTCGGTGAAGGCGCTGCCACCTTGATATTGGAAGAGTACGAGCATGCCAAGGCACGCGGAGCACGAATTTATGCGGAAATTGTGGGCTTTGGCACTAATTCGGATGGCCGTCATATCACCCAGCCGGAAGCAGAAACCATGGCAGTTGCCATGCAGCAAGCGCTGGCAGATGCTCAGTTACCCCCGGAGGCGATTGGCTACATCAGCGCGCACGGTACAGCTACTGACCGTGGCGACATGGCCGAAAGTCATGCCACTCACCAGATATTTGGCACCCGAGTGTCCATTAGCTCCATGAAAAGCTACCTGGGGCATACCCTAGGTGCTTGTGGTGCGATTGAGGCCTGGTGGGGAATCGCCATGCAGCAGGATGGCTGGTTTGCGCCGACATTGAACCTGCAACATCCCGATCCGCAATGTGCAGAGCTTGATCACATCATGGGTCATGGTCGCGATATGCGGACGGAATATATCATGAGCAACAATTTTGCCTTTGGTGGCATCAATACTTCGATCATTTTGAAAGCTTGTGTCGATTAACAAGCCATCATCACAATGACTAAAAGGGGAAACATATAATGAAATCCACGCTCAGCCTGTTATTGTTATTCGTCAGCATCATCATGAGCACGCCAGCCCTAGCTCGCTCTACCGTCCCTGCAATCAATCTGGACAATATCGCAATTACGTCGGCGAGTGGTGCTTCGCTCAAGGACAGTGATGTCGAGCAAGCCATCATTACCGCGGCTGGGATTAACCAGTGGTCGATTATCAAGAAAGAACCCGGCGAGATCATTGCCAAGCTCGTGGTACGCAATAAGCACATGATCGAGGTAAGGATTCCATATTCCGCAACACAATACTCACTGCTGTATTCCAGCAGTGACAACATGAAATATGAATTAAAAGATAGCACGACCTATATCCACCCGTTTTACAACAAATGGGTTACCGCACTGCGCGAATCCATTGACCGCGAATTATTGCGCCGTTAGACGATAGGGAGCCTGCTGCAAGCATGCGTAGAGTAGTCGTCAGTGGGATGGGTATTGTCTCGTGCCTGGGAAATGAGATCGGCGTCGTTTCACAAGCCCTGCAACAAGGGCACTCTGGTATCCGCTACCAACCGGAATATGCCAGCATGGGCTTGCGCAGCCTGGTGGCTGGCATACCGGATATCCATAGCCTGCCCCCTATCCCGCGCAAACATCGACGCTTCATGGCAGATGCTGCCTTGTATGCTTACCATGCCACGAGCCAGGCGATTGCAGATAGCAAATTAACGCCATCTTTGCTCAGCCAGCCTCGTACCGGCCTGGTGATTGGCTCCGGGGTAGGCTCACCGTGGGAACATCTGCAGGCCATGAATGACCTGCGCCAACACGGTATGCATAAGATACTGCCTTATGCCGTACCACGCATCATGGGTAGCACCGCTTCAGCATCCCTCGCAACTGCATTCAATATTGAGGGAATCAGTTGCTCAATGTCGTCTGCCTGCGCCAGCTCTGGTCATGCTATTGGTTATGGTGCTGAGCTTATCCAGTTTGGCAAACAAGATATTGTCATCGTTGGCGGCGCAGAGGAAACCACCTGGGCAACAACCGCCCCTTTTGACGCGATGGGCGCATTGTCCGTGAAATACAACGATGCCAGCGCATCACGCCCCTATGACCTCAACCGCGACGGCTTTGTCATTGCCGGAGGCGCAGGCATATTGGTGCTGGAAGAGTTAGAACATGCACGTGCGCGCCATGCTCCAATCTATGCAGAAATCAGCGGCTTTGGCACCTGTTCTGATGGCATGGACATGGTCACTCCATCAGCAGATGGTGCTGCACGTGCCATGCGACTTGCACTAGTAGGGCACGATGCCGCCAATATTGACTACATCAATGCTCACGCGACCTCCACACCGCTTGGCGATATTACAGAACTCAATGCCATTCGCAGCGTGTTCCTGGACCACCTACCACTCATATCATCAACCAAGGGCTTGACTGGCCATCCGATTGGCGCTGCAGCTGCGCATGAGGCGATTTACTCAATTCTGATGATGCGCGATAGCTTCGTCGCAGGTTGTACCAATATAGAGACTCTCGATCCGCTTATCGGCAACATGCCTATCTTGCAAAAAACCCTTCACAAATCCGTACATCGCGTTCTATCCAATAGTTTTGGCTTTGGTGGTACCAATGTCAGCTTACTGCTTCAATCCCTTTAATCACTCACTTGTCACAAATAAATCAGGAGGAAACACCATGAATAATATGCTCAAACATACCGTACAGGTCGTCACCCTATTAGCAATGCTGTTACCCGGCACACATGCTTTTGCCCGCGATGACCAGAAAATGCACCCTATCGAAGAAGCATTGAATAGCGCTGCCGCCAAGGAAAAACTAGATCCTGCAATCAAATTGTATTTTGGCAATCAAGCCACGCCCGCCATAGAAAAGAACTACGGCGAATGGAAAACCAACAAGAAAACCAATGGCTTCAATAAATCTGACCGTGAGGCCTGTGAATGGACACTCCTGAGTGCATTACTTGAATTACAGGATCGCGCTCGCAAGGAAGGCGGCAATGCCATCATCAAGATCAAGAGCAATTACAAAAACCAGGAAACCTCTAGCGAAACAGAATACATGTGCGGCAGCGGTGCATTAATGTCTGGCGTTGCCCTGAAGGGAGAGGTAGTAAAGCTCAAGTAATACCACTTACTCAAGTTTGTTCAGGCATGAAACTTAGTTGTTGATGCAATGCATGCCTGGACAAATCAATTGCCATTGTCCAGACAATACAAATGTATGTGATGCCTACACACCTTCATTTATATGGGTTTGATAGCCACAGCATTGACTAAAGTCTCTTCCCGTTTTTCCGGTACAGGAACTCCAATCCATTCAAAGAAACCGCTATCCGGCCTGCTCCACCATAAGAATGGCAAGGAGATACGCTCTTCAGGGAGACTAAAGCCAGCTTGACGTATCATGGCAATATATTCTTCCGCTGTTTTCTGCACATGCATGGGATGGCGAAACAGCAGCCGTATCTGCAAGGAATGAATATAACGCTTGGTCGACTCAGCAAACAAAAGCACGCCACCGGGCTTGAGCACACGGAAAAACTCTGCCATCGCCTCCTGCTGGTTCACAATATGGTGAAAAGTCTGGTGACAAAACACCATATCAAAGCTATTGTCTTCCAAGCCCTGCATCAAGGATGCATTACCAGCTACTAATGTAACCGGCACCTCACAGGCTTGAGCTCGAGACTGTGCACGTGCTGGGAAGTGGGGGTCAGCATCAAATCCGACGATCTCTAATGGCTGGAATCGTTTTGCCAAGGCAGTAAATGAATGCCCGAACCCACAGCCTACATCCAAGATACGTGCATATTGATGCCCTGCGGGAAGCAAGCGCTGCAAGTCATTCAATGCTCGCTCTAATACTCTGAGACGCCACATATTGGTATTGAGGAACCAATTCCCAAAACGCGTTTCTTCGACAAACGGCAGTTTTAAACTCATGTGACCCAACGACCCTTTCACAGCGTTGCGGCAATAAAAAAAGCCAGAAATTCTGGCTTTTTATCAACACAAGAAAACCCGGTATCTGAATGATTATACGGACTTCCTTATAAAATTTTGGTCGGGACGGTGTGATTCGAACACACGACCCCTTGCACCCCATGCAAGTACGCTACCAGGCTGCGCTACGCCCCGAACCTAGGTTTCCGGCAGGGCCGAAAATCAAGAAAAAGATTGTATCAAAAATACCGGATTTAGCACAGGTAAAAATAGGGCTTTATTCAGTGTGAACTCAATAAATTCAGCACTTCGCGCAGTTCTGAACGTAGTGCTGCAAAATCAACTGCAGGGGTAATTGATTGCGCAGCGGAAGCTACTTGAATATCGGCAACAGATGACTCATGAATACTACTTTCGTGAGACAAACCATTGCCATTACTTTCATCTAGGCGATTACGCGCACCACTGATAGTAAAGCCTTGCTCATAGAGCAACTCACGTATGCGCCTAATCAGCAACACTTCATGATGCTGATAATACCGGCGGTTTCCACGGCGCTTTACGGGTTTGAGCTGGGTAAACTCCTGCTCCCAGTATCGCAACACATGGGGTTTGACCCCGCACAAATCACTGACTTCACCAATGGTGAAATAGCGTTTTGCAGGGATCGGCGGGAGCTGAACCTTAGGCGCTTGCTCCGGCATATGCCTCCTCTACCTTGCTCTTAAGCTTTTGGCTAGCATGGAAAGTCACTACGCGGCGAGCAGTGATGGGAATCTCTTCGCCTGTTTTTGGATTGCGCCCTGGGCGCTCAGACTTCTGGCGTAACTCGAAATTGCCAAAACCCGAGAGTTTGACGCTATCGCCAGCTTCCAGTGCTGTACGGATTTCCTCGAAAAATGCTTCTACCATGTCCTTGGCTTCACGCTTGTTCAAACCTACTTGTTCAAACAGTAAATCAGCCAAATCAGCTTTTGTTAATGTCATGCAAAACCTTTCCCTACTACTTTTTTCTAATTTCTTAATGCTGCACCATGTTGCTGAGCCAATAAATCCAGCAACTCGGCCATTACTGCATCGGCTTCTGCATCGGTCAAAGTTTTTTGAGTATCTTGCATAAGCACAAGAAATGCAAGGCTTTTTTTCCCTTCAGCGATGCCTTTACCTTGGTAAACATCGAACAATGCAATGTCGCTGATCAAGGTATTTTTGCTAGTCCGCATGGTGTCGATTAATGCCTGGATAGAAGTAGACTCATCCACCACTACAGCCATATCACGACGCACCGGAGGGAATTTCCCTACCTGCACATAGGATGCCACCTGAGATTGCAGCAAAGGCTCAATATCCAGCTCAAACAAGATAGCACTACGAGACAATTGATAATGCTGTTGCCACTTAGGATGTAACTTGCCTATCCAACCAATAGCCTGGCCATTTACCAAGATTTGCGCAGTTTGGCCAGGATGCAGAGCTGGATGTTGTCCAGCGACATATTGAGCACGGCCATGGGTCAGTCGATCTACTTCCGCCTTCACATCGAAAAAATCGACTTCACGTGCAGCCACAGCCCATTGTTCTGGTTCAGCACTGCCATAAGCCAGGCCAGAAATACGACCCACTTCCCGATACCCTGCATCTTCGGCAAAATAAGCCGAGCCAATTTCAAACAGGCGCACACGCTCCTGCTTGCGGTTGAGATTATAGATCAAGGTTTCCATCAAGCCAGCCCATAGTCCTGTACGCATAACACCGAGGTTGCTCGCGATAGGATTTTTCAGGGCAATCGCATTAGCGTTACCAAGGAAGTCACGCTCCCAGCTTTCATCAACAAAGCTGTAGCTAACAATCTCCTGATAACCACTGGCCGCCAAGCTATCGCGCAAACTGTTTCGGTTCAGCCTGGACTCTGGTGATGGCAACATACGCTGTTCGTCCTGTGGCGCCAGTGCCGGAATATTGTCATATCCATGCAAGCGGGCCGCCTCTTCGATCAAATCTTCCTCTATCTTGATATCGAAACGATAGCTAGGAGGCGTCACCTCAACACCGTCTGCAACCTGCGTAAACTGGAAATCTAAGCGCTTAAGCAATGCAGCCACAAGTGTTGCATCCAGCGTAATACCCAGTACAGAATTCAGCCGTCCCAAGCGCAAATGCACAGCGGGACGTTGAGGCAACTGATGCAATACCTCGGTTACTGTCCCCGCCTGGCCACCGCAGATTTCCAGCACCAATTGGCTAGCGCGCTCCAGAGCCTGTACGGTATTGCCAAAATCAACACCACGCTCGAAACGATAAGAGGAGTCAGTAGAAAAATTCAATCGGCGCGCCTTACCCACGATCACTGCAGGGTCAAAGAACGCACTTTCGAGAAAAATATTGCGGGTGGTATCACCTACCGCGCTTGCTTCACCGCCCATGATCCCGGCCAGCGCCAAAGGCCCCTGATCATCGGCAATCACCAGAAAATCATCGCTCAAAGTCAGCTGCTGATCATTGAGCAACAACAACTCTTCGCCTTGACGTGCATAGCGCACCTGAATACCGCCTTGGAGCTTGTCCGCATCAAATGCATGCAGTGGCTGGCCCTGCTCCAACAAGACATAATTGGTAATATCGACAATCGCACTGATACTACGGATACCGCTGCGTTCTAACCTACGCACCATCCAATCTGGCGTTACAGCGTTAGCATCAACACCCTGTATCAGGCGGCCAGCATAACGTGGGGAAGCACTTGGCTCATGGACCTTGACCGCCAGTTGATGCGTATGACTAACAGGCACCTGCTGAATCACTGGTAACTGCAGTGACGCACCAGTTAACGCGCTCACATCCCGGGCAATCCCGACAATACTCAAACAATCGGTACGGTTAGGTGTCAGCTTAAGGGTAAGCAGCTTATCGTTGAGGTCGAATAATTCGCGAATATCTTGGCCCACTGGCGCATCTGCCGTCAGTTCCAATATGCCATCACTCTCCTCGGCCATGCCCAGCTCTTTGGCAGAGCACATCATGCCGAAGGATTCAACACCGCGCACTTTGGCTTGCTTGATCTTGAAGCCAGGCAGCTCTGCACCCACCAGCGCACAAGGGGCCTTAAGCCCAGCGCGTGCATTCGACGCACCGCATACGATTTGCAGTGGCTCTGCAGCGCCGACATTGACCTTGCATATCTGCAGGCGATCAGCGTCCGGGTGCTTCTCGGCACTGATAATTTCCGCGACAACAACCTTAGTGAAATCAGGAGCAACCGGCTCCAGCTCTTCCACTTCCAGGCCCGCCATAGTGAGGGCGTGGCTCAAGCCCTGGCTATCCAGGCTTGGATTTACAAATTGGCGCAGCCAGTGTTCAGAAAATTGCATAGTATTGATCTGTCCAAAAGTAGGGGCTAAGCGAATTGCTTCAAGAAGCGCAAATCGTTTTCAAAGAACAGGCGTAGATCGTTAACGCCGTACCGCAGCATAGTCAGGCGCTCTACGCCTAGGCCGAAGGCAAAACCACGGTACTTTTCGCTATCAATTCCGACATGGTGGAACACTTCTGGGTGTACCATGCCACAGCCACCAATTTCCAGCCAACCGCCGTTCCAGCTCATATCCATTTCTGCTGAAGGCTCGGTGAATGGAAAGAAGGATGGACGAAAACGTACCTGCAAATCATCACGTTCAAAGAAGCGTTGCAGAAAATCCTGCACTACACCCTTGAGGTTAGCGAAACTAATGTGCTCATCTACCCACAATCCCTCCACCTGATGAAACATGGGAGAATGCGTGGCATCAGAATCAACACGGTATACGCGGCCTGGCGCAATGATCTTGAGCGGTGGCGTCTTGTCCTGCATGTAGTGCACCTGTACCGGTGAGGTATGGGTACGCAACACATGCTTTTCATCTACGTAAAAGGTGTCGTGCATCGCGCGCGCAGGGTGGTCTTCCGGGATATTGAGCGCAGTGAAATTGTAGAAATCAGACTCGATTTCAGGGCCTTCTGCCACCTCAAAACCAATGGAATGGAACAGCTCCTCTACACGTTTCAAGGTCAAAGTTACCGGATGCAAGCCACCAGTGCCTGCACTACGGCCCGGAAGCGTGACATCGATTGTCTCGCTGGCCAATTGACGATCCTGTTCCGCCTGCAAAATAGCGTCACGGCGTTGCTTGAGTGCAGACTCCACTTGTTGCTTGACGACATTGATAGCCGCCCCTGCGGCAGGACGCTCTTCTGCAGACAGTTTCCCCAGCCCCTTCAAGGCTTCTGTCAGGCTGCCGCTTTTACCCAAGTAACGTGCCTTGGCCTGCTCAAGGTCGGCGATACTGGCACAGCTTGCGAAGTCCTGCTGTGCTTCGCTGATAATGTGATCTAGATTTTGCATGTTACGGTTTTGTCCTCACGGATGCTTTCACAAACAACCACTCTTCAAATTGATGCCACATGCCATCAAACATCATGGCCGCTTGTGGAAAAACCCGGAAAAAAAAGGAGGCACAAGGCCTCCTTTTCTTATTGCTGTTGCTTAGGCAGCGGCGAGACCGGATTTAGCAAGTTCGGCAAACTTGGCAAACGCCTGCTTGTCGAACACAGCCAGATCGGCCAGCACCTTGCGGTCAACTTCAACCGCAGACTTCTTCAGACCGTTGATGAAACGGCTGTAGGTCAAGCCATACTCACGAGCACCGGCATTGATACGTGCAATCCACAATGCGCGGAATTGACGCTTTCTTTGACGGCGGTCACGGTAAGCATATTGACCAGCCTTCATCACCGCCTGTTTGGCGATACGGTAGACGTTCTTACGACGACCACGATAACCCTTGGCAGCGTTCAGAACCTTCTTGTGACGCGCACGGGCAATAACACCACGCTTTACTCTAGGCATCTCTTATCTCCTTATTGAGTTGGCATCATGGCGCGTACGCGCTTGACGTCAGTTGAGGAAATAATAGCCGTGCCGCGCAGGTTACGCTTCTGCTTGGTGGTCTTCTTGGTCAGGATATGACGCAGGTGAGAGTGAGTACGCTTCACCTTGCCATTTCCCAAGAACTTGAAGCGCTTTTTGGCGCTACTCTTGGTCTTCATCTTTGGCATTTTGTTCTCCTAAAAGGGATATTGAAAAAAGAGCGATCGGGCATGCCGTTGGCCTCGTCGCCGCTTCCTTTACTGCTTACTACTCACAAACCCTGCCGCCAGAAGGCATCAAGGCTTTGCTTTCTTTTGCGGTGATAACACCATCACCATCTGGCGGCCTTCCATCTTGGGGAACTGCTCCACCACTGCGTGCTCAAGCAAGTCAGCCTCAACTCGCTTCAGCAACGCCAAACCAATCTCTTGGTGAGTAATTTCACGACCACGGAAGCGCAAGGTCACTTTTGCCTTATCACCTTCCTGCAGGAAACGAATCAGGTTACGCAGCTTGACTTGGTAGTCGCCTTCGTCAGTGCCAGGACGGAACTTAACTTCCTTGACCTGCACCTGCTTTTGCTTGAGGCGTGCTTCATGCTGACGCTTGCTTTCGGCATACTTAAATTTGCCGTAATCCATCAACCGACAGACAGGCGGACTAGCCTGTGGCGCGATCTCAACCAAATCGGTATCAATCTCTTCGGCCTTGGCAAATGCTTCATTCAGACTAACGATGCCTAACGGCTCGTTATCCACCCCAACCAAGCGAACCTGTGACGCTGTAATATCGCCATTGATCCGCAATTCCTTTTCCTGAGCTATCGCAAAATCTCCCGTTATTTAATATGTAAGGCCAAAATAATAGACCGCGCTACTTGCGGGGTACTTTAGACCTTATCGGTAATGTCGGCCTTCAAGCGCTCAATAAACGCACTTACCGGCATTGAACCTAGGTCTTCGCCCTTGCGAGTACGCACGGCCACTTGACCAGTTTGCATTTCGCGCTCACCTGCAACCAGGAGGTAAGGCAGCTTCTGCAAGCTATGCTCGCGGATTTTATAGGTTATTTTCTCATTTCTCAAGTCCGAATCGACACGGAAGCCATTTTTACGTAGCTCCTCGACCACGGAATTGACATATTCAGCCTGCCCATCACTGATATTGAGCACCATCGCTTGCACCGGTGCCAACCAAGCAGGCATGGCGCCAGCAAAGTTCTCGATCAGGATACCAATAAAGCGCTCCATGGAACCAACAATGGCGCGATGCAACATCACTGGATGCTTACGGGTATTGTCCTCGTCAACATACTCGGCATCCAAGCGCTCAGGCAAGTTAAAATCAAGCTGGATGGTACCGCACTGCCACAAGCGACCCAAGCTATCCTTTAGCGTGAACTCAATCTTGGGGCCATAGAAAGCACCTTCACCCGGCTGCAACTCAAACTCCAGATTGTTTTGACGCAAGGCAATAGCCAGCGCCTCCTCGGCTTTGTCCCATGCCTCGTCGGTACCCACGCGCTTTGCAGGACGGGTAGAGAGCTTGACCAACACTTCTGTGAAACCAAAGTCCTGGTAGGCCTTGTAGAGCATGACGATGAAATCAGCTACTTCATCCTTCACTTGATTTTCAGTACAGAAGATGTGGGCATCATCTTGAGTAAAGCCACGCACGCGCATCAGCCCATGCAAAGCACCAGAAGGCTCATTACGATGACATGAACCAAACTCAGCCAAGCGCAATGGCAGATCACGATAACTGTGCAGGGAGCTGTTGAATATCTGAATGTGCCCAGGGCAATTCATTGGCTTGACTGCATAATCCCGGTTTTCCGAGGCGGTCGTGAACATATTGTCATGATAGTTCTGCCAATGCCCTGACTTCTCCCACATAGAGCGATCCATGATGGTCGGTGTACGCACTTCCTGATAGCCATACTCGCGGAACATGTTGCGCATATATTGCTCAACTTCCTGCCAGATGCTCCACCCACGCGGATGCCAGAACACCATGCCCGGTGCCTCATCCTGCATATGGAAGAAGTCCAACTGACGACCCAACTTGCGATGGTCACGCTTTTCAGCCTCCTCCAGCATGTGCAGATAAGCTTCCAGATCATCCTTCTTGGCCCAGGCTGTGCCATAGATGCGCTGCAACATTTCATTACTGGAATCACCACGCCAATAGGCACCAGCTACCTTCATGAGCTTAAAGGCTTTGAGCTTGCCAGTGGATGGCACGTGGGTGCCACGGCAAAGATCAGTAAAATCATCCTGGGTATACAAGGAGATTTCCTGATCTGCAGGAATAGAGCCAATAATCTCGGCCTTGTAATCCTCGCCAATCGACTTGAAATAAGCGACGGCCTCATCGCGCATCATGACAGTACGCACGACAGGAATGTCGCGCTTGACCAGCTCCTGCATACGAGCTTCGATTGCCTGCAAATCTTCAGGCGTAAATGGACGTTTATAGGAAAAGTCGTAGTAAAAGCCGTTGTCGATCACAGGACCAATCGTCACCTGTGCTTCCGGGAATAACTGCTTGACTGCCTGCGCCAGCAAATGGGCGGTTGAGTGACGGATAATCTCCAGCCCGTCAGCATCGCGATCGGTAATAATCGCCAGATCAACATCGTCTGTAATCTGATACGAAGTATCCACGGCCTTGCCATTGACCTTGCCGCCCAAGGCAGCACGTGCCAAACCGGCACCGATATTCATCGCAACTTCTGCGACAGTCACAGGCTCGTCAAACTTGCGTTCCGAACCATCTGGCAAACGAATAACTGGCATATATCCTTACCCAATAAACAGCAAAAGCCGTCAAACGGCTTTTGCTTGCGCAATCAATGTAGTTGGCGATTATCGCATAGAGGCCACAAGCACCACAACAAGCGATACCTTATCGCTTGTAAGGTGAGGCCAATGGCTCTCCAATAAAGACTCCCTGAACAGGCCAAGCCACGCTCTTCCAATAAGCTTCAATCGCCGAAGCCCCTAAGAGATAATGCTTGAGCAATACTGAAGGATTAGGAAATTTCTGCCAATAATTGCATGGTTCCGACACCGTGCCATAGCTAGCCGTCGCCCCTGCTTCCAGCCAACGTAAGCTACTCATCTGCCCATTGCTCAACAAATCACCACCAGTTGAAGTCAGGTGGTCTGCCAAGGCACCTGGGAAGAACTGCAGAGTATCAAGATAAGGCACCTTTACCAGACCTGTCTGGTAAATCATGATGTCCTGCACATCACGAATGCTATCAGTGTTGAGGCTTTTGATTTCAAGATACCGCTGCGCCACCTTGCCTGACGGTGGGAAAAACATGGCGCGACTGCTGCGATTCTTATCTGAAGTTGTCAGGTAATAAGCCGTGGCAGCAGGCGCACTGTAGTCACTGGCAAAGCCGCGATCAATCAAAGACTTGGCCTCATCAAACGACTGTACGGGCAACAACATGGACAATCGATAACCCATCTCATCAAAAGGCTTGAGCGAGCGGGAGTTGAAATAGCGGCTAGGATGCTTGGCTGGCGCGCAAGTATTAGCACATTGCTCAGGGTCAAACCCCATAGTCATCGCCGAAGTAATGGAGTTACACTCCACGGCATAAGGCGCTGTCCACATCATCACAATCGCCTGATGCCGGGGCTTTAGCTGAGCATCAATTTCTTGCTTAAGCTGGGAAAAGTATTGCGCGCTCAACTTCTTAGGGCTGCCAGGAATACTCACCTTAATGAGATTTTCCACAGGTACGCGACGCACTTTAAGATAATACTCCCCTGCCTGCACACTTTCCGGCTGGTCTATATTGACGATGACAGCCACATTCTCCGGCTGCAGATTGTATCCATCCTTGTTAGGTGTTCGCAGGGAAATCGCTTCCCCGGCCAAAACACAAAGAGCTTGAAACATACAACAGAGCAGTAAGAAATATCGCACGTTCGCTTTTATCCGTTTTTTAACTTAAATACCTGCTGGGATCATACAAATAAAAATGGGAGCCTAAGCTCCCATGAATCTTACAATGACTGGATGTCAGACGCTATGACAGCTTGCGTCTACGACGTGCGCCCAAAGCCACTAAACCCAAGCCCACCATCAACATGGCAACCACCTCAGGCTCTGGTACTGCGGTAATCACCAAGCTAGTTGGCCCGACACCTCCTCGCGCATACAACAAAGCAGTATAGATACCATCGCTAGCTACGGAAAAATTAAATACGCCGCTATCAATTGCCCCCAACAAGCTCAAAGTACCAAGCTGCGTCGCACCCTGCCCCAGAGTCACACCTAGCCAGGAAAAGCTACTGTTAACATCAGTCAATGACAAGGAATAATCCCCTACCAGCAAACCAATGTTGTACTTGTATATCCCTGGTAACGTGGTTGCTGAATCCACCTCAAACACTGGCGCTGCCTGAGCAGCAACACTACCAGAGAATGCGGCGATGATGAGCAGGCTTCGTAACATATTCAAGAATTTTTTCATGATCTGCATCCCTTTATGCTTTCTCAGAAATAGACGGAGTCCTGCGACGTGATGTATAAGCCACCAACAACCCAAGACCAACGCACAACAATGCCCAGGTATCGGCTTCAGGCACTGGAGACACCGTAAAACCAAAAGACCCCACACCAAAACCATTGTTGGCATCACCAAACACACTGAACAGGTAAGAGCCCGTGGTCAACTCAGGCAAAAGGAAAGTACCAGAACCATAGAACGTGCTGATGAGCGACACTCCCTTGTAGATACTGATGCCAAAACTGCCATCAACAAATGACACCGGGAAAGCATAATCCAGCAAAGACAACTCATAAACACCCGCATCAAGGCTGTGAGAAAAGACGGCATCACTAGGCAAACCGCTATCGGCGTAAAGATAGCCGACCTCATCAACCTTGGTGGCTGCATTGACCGCCGTCATCATGACCAGCATCAAGACACCCACCACCCACTTCATTACATAGCGTCTCATCACTTAATCTCCCATCAAAGTTAAGACAAGAGGACATAAGCAATAACCAGGCCAAATGGCGATAATATTAAAATTCAATTAAATCATAAAGTTAAATTGCACCTATTGCTTCATCTCGCAAAACCTGCACCACAAACAACATGTGACGCTTAGAAATGCATCACACCAAGCAAAGCTCAGAGTCTGCAGATATCCCTGTTATTTGGTTACATCGAAAACATCACGTCTTTTGGTTAGCAAGATTTTGCTGCCAGCGCCAACTATCCACACACATCTGATGGATTCCACGAGTAGCTTTCCAATTCAATGATTGTTCAGCATAGGCAGGATCCGTGTAACTAGCCGCAACATCCCCTGGACGACGAGAGACCAATTGATAAGGCACGGCCTTGCCGCTGGCACTCTCAAATGCCTTGACGATCTGCAACACGCTGTAGCCCTGGCCGGTACCAAGATTGCAGGTGAAGACACCGGTTTCCTTGCCCAGCCTTTCCAGGGCTCGCAAGTGGCCGATTACCAGATCAACGACATGAATGTAATCACGCACCCCGGTGCCATCGACCGTGGGGTAATCACTGCCAAACACCGAGAGAAACTCGCGCTGCCCCTGTGCCACCTGGGTGATATAAGGCATGAGGTTATTCGGGATGCCGTTGGGATTCTCGCCGATCAGGCCACTCTCGTGCGCCCCGACAGGGTTGAAATAGCGCAGGATAGCAATCCGCCAGCTCGGGTCAGAGGCTGACAAGTCGCGCAGGACATCCTCCACCATGAGCTTGCTTGCCCCATAAGGGTTGGTTGCAGACAAAGGAAAGCCCTCGCGAATAGGCACACTGGCAGGGTCGCCGTACACCGTTGCAGAAGAGCTAAAGACAAACTGCTTCACATTGAAATCTTGCATCACACGCAACAAAGTCACGCTGCCAGCCACATTATTGTCGTAATACCACAAGGGATGTATGACCGACTCCCCCACCGCCTTCAAGCCGGCAAAGTGCATCACGGCCTCAAAAGCATGCTTGGTAAATAAATCGCGTAGCAAAGCTTCATCCCGCACATCGCCCTCAACCAACACTGGCGCCTTGCCTGTAATCTGCTTGATACGATCAATAATGTGAGCCTGACTATTGCTGAAATTATCCAGCACTACCACCTCATACCCTGCATTAATTAACTCCACACATGCGTGAGAGCCTATATAGCCTGTGCCACCTGTTACTAAAATCATTTAACCATTGCACTCCGTGCACATTTAATAGATACCGAACATAACATAAATATATGAGGATTTATTGGCTAGCATATAGCACCATCCTTTAGAATCATGGATAGTCAAATTGTAGTCAGTTCAATCATCCTCTAATTATGCAGATAAAAAATACCATTTTGGTCACTGGCGGCGCAGGTTTTATCGGTGGTAATTTCGTATTAGACTGGATCAAGGCAGGGCTTGGCACAGTTATTAACCTCGACAAACTGACCTATGCTGGCAATCTGGAAAACCTCAAGGATATCGAAGGTAACCCCAACCACATCTTCGTGCATGGCGATATCGGTGATCGTGTACTGCTCGCAAAACTTCTTGTAGACCACAAACCGCGCGCCATCATCAACTTTGCAGCCGAAAGCCATGTGGACCGCTCTATTCATGGCCCTGAAGACTTCATCCAGACCAATGTGGTCGGCACATTCCATTTACTGGAAGAAGTACGCGCTTACTGGAATGCGCTGGTAGCGGCTAACCCGACAGAGAAAGAAAACCCGCAATTCCGCTTCCTGCATGTTTCCACCGATGAAGTGTATGGCACTCTGGGTCTTACCGATCCAGCATTCACCGAAACAACGCCTTATGCGCCGAACAGCCCATATTCAGCCTCCAAGGCAGCGTCTGACCATCTGGTCCGGGCCTATCACCACACTTATGGCTTACCAGTGCTAACCACAAATTGCTCCAATAACTACGGCCCTTACCACTTCCCAGAAAAGCTGATTCCGCTGTGCCTACTCAACGCTTTGGCTGGCAAACCACTGCCTATCTATGGTGACGGTCAGCAAATTCGCGATTGGTTGTTTGTCAAGGATCACTGCAGTGCAATCCGTCGTGTACTAGAGGCGGGAAAACTGGGTGAAACCTACAATATCGGCGGCTGGAACGAAAAAGCGAACCTCGATGTCGTGCAATCACTGTGCAGCATCTTAGATGAGCTACAACCCAAACCTGACGGGACAAGCTACAAAGAACAACTCACTTTTGTCCAAGACCGGCCAGGCCACGATCGCCGTTATGCTATCGACGCCAGCAAATTGGAGCGCGAACTGGGTTGGAAACCAGCTGAAACATTCGATACGGGTATCCGAAAAACCGTTAAGTGGTATCTCCAAAACCAATCCTGGGTCAATAATGTCACCAGCGGCGAATACCGCAACTGGGTCAGCAGGCAATATAGTGGGAGTACAGAATGAGAAAAGGCATCATTCTGGCTGGCGGTTCTGGCACAAGACTTTACCCAGTAACACAGGCAGTCTCCAAACAATTGCTACCTGTCTACGACAAACCCATGATCTACTACCCACTGTCCACCTTACTGCTGGCAGGAATACGCGACATTTTGCTGATTTCCACTCCTCAAGACACGCCACGCTTTGAGCAACTTCTTGGTGATGGCAGCCAATGGGGCATTAACATCACATATGCCATACAACCATCCCCGGATGGCCTAGCGCAAGCCTTTATCATCGGTAAAGATTTTATCGGCAATGACCCAAGTGCACTGGTACTAGGAGATAATATTTTCTACGGTCATGATCTGGCTCATGATCTGGCTCATGCCGATAAACGCCAGGACAGTGCTACCGTCTTTGCCTATCCTGTGCACGATCCTGAGCGCTATGGTGTAGTAGAATTCAACGACGCTGGACAGGCCATCAGCCTAGAAGAAAAACCGAAAAATCCAAAGTCGCGCTATGCCGTCACCGGTCTTTATTTCTACGATAATCAAGTCGCTGACATTGCAGCCGACCTCAAGCCATCCGCGCGCGGTGAACTTGAAATCACAGATGTGAATAAAATCTATCTAGCAAAAGACAAACTAAATGTAGAGCTGATGGGGCGCGGCCATGCCTGGCTGGATACCGGCACCCACGAGTCCCTGCTCGAAGCCTCTCTATTCATTGAAACCATAGAGAAACGACAAGGGCTCAAAATCGCCTGTCCTGAGGAAATCTCTTATCGTAAAGGTTATATCAGTGCGGTAGATGTCGAAAGAATTGCTCAGCCCTACCTGAAAAATGGCTACGGTCAGTACCTGATCCGCATGTTGAAAGAAAAAATCTTCTAATGAAAGTCACACACACTAATATTCCTGATGTCATCATTTTCGAACCTACCGTATTTGGCGATGCACGCGGCTTTTTCTTCGAAAGCTTCAACCAAAAAGTCTTTGAAGACGCCGTTGGCAAACATTACGACTTCGTGCAGGACAATCACTCCAAATCATCCAAAGGCGTATTAAGAGGCCTGCATTACCAGATTGAACAAGCCCAAGGCAAGCTTATACGTGTTGTCTCAGGTGAAGTTTTTGATGTTGCAGTAGATATCCGCCGCTCATCGCCAACCTTCGGGCAATGGGTAGGCGAATATCTCTCAGCAGACAACAAGAAAGAAATATGGGTTCCTCCAGGCTTTGCACATGGATTTTTAGTGCTATCCGAGACTGCTGAATTTCTCTACAAAACCACAGATTTCTATGCACCCGTGCACGAACGATGCATTAGCTGGAACGATCAAACGATCGGCATTCGTTGGCCGGAAATCGGCACAACACCTTTACTATCCACCAAGGACCAACAAGGCCAAAACATTCAGCAAGCTGAGTTATTTGCATAATGGCAGCATTCAATAAAATCCTGCTCACTGGCATTGATGGTCAAGTAGGACACGTACTCTACCCAAAACTGCAAAGACTGGGAAAAGTCATTGCACTAAATCGTCACCAGCTTGACCTCTCAAGACCTGATCACATCCGCGATGTTGTACAACAAATCAAACCAGACCTGATCATTAACCCAGCTGCATACACGGCCGTTGATAAAGCAGAATCAGAGTCTGAGCTAGCATATGCCATCAACGGTATAGCGCCTGGCATACTCGCAGAAGAAGCAGCCAAGATAAATGCACTCTTAGTGCATTATTCAACAGATTATGTATTTGATGGTGCCAAACCCACACCCTATCTCGAAACGGATAAACCCAACCCACTCAGTGTATATGGAAAAAGTAAGTTGCTTGGAGAAAAAGCCATTCAAGATATTGGATCAGCACACCTCATATTCAGAACTAGTTGGATATATGGCAATCATGGTAGCAATTTCTATAAAACAATACTTAAGCTTGCTATGCAAAAAAACAATCTAAAAATTGTAGCTGATCAGTTAGGTGCTCCAACCCATAGCATCGCACTTGCCAAAGCAAGCGTAGGTATCATTCAGCGATTCAATCCTCATGATAGCGGGTTGTATCACTTGAGCAATGCAGGTAAAACATCTTGGCATATTTTTGCAAAAACTATCATTCAGCAATACCTTGTCCTACAACCATCTAAAAACTGGCCTATTTTAAAATTGGCAACTGACGGTCTAATCCCCATTGCAGCAATCAACTATCCAGTCAAAGCACTAAGACCCTCCAATTCATTATTAAGTAATGAGCGAATAGCACAACAATTTAACATTAGCCTGACTGACTGGGAAGATGAACTGTATTTGGCCATGAACGCCTTGACACTACACGATTTAACGTAACCCTCCGCTCAGCATCATTTTGACTCAAACTACGTATACTTAACGTCCTATAGATATACATTCCACACGGTTCCTCGACGTGACTAGACTACCCTCAATCTAGTAGACACCGCTAAAGTTTAATCAACTTAGCGGAGGTATGCTGACAAGGTCACAATATGCAGAGGAATTCAAGCGCAAAGCTGTGAGACAAGAGAAGGAGCTATACAGTAGCTGAATGTTGCTAAGTGCTTAGGTGTATCGGCGCAGAGCCTCTACGTGGGTGAGAGCGGAAGATCCTAGCAACGAGGACAGGATCGCGACCTACAGCAACTACAAGTGCATCAAGTAAGTTACCAAATAAACTCGCGCAAGCAGCCCTTAATCGCCTCAGATAGCAGTTTGTCATGCATAAGACGGACATTACTTACATCCGCACCTTCCAAGAGTGTGCTATATCTTGGAGTCATGCTGAATTGATTCTCACGTAAAGTGATCGGCTGATTAATAAAATCGACACTCGCCAAGGAAATCATACTAATTGCAATCACTAATAACAGTCTGGAGAAGGAAACTAACAGGGAAGGTGATCATTCATTCAGACTAGGTACAAAGTACAGTGGCAAACTCCTTTTTTAGTAGCTTAAAAAAGGAAAAAGTTCATACTCATATGTACCATATGAGGGATTAAGACATGTGTTGGGATATTCGATTATATTGAGGTGTTTTATAACAGGGATAGAAGGCATACTAACCAGGCGGGATGAACCCTAATGCATTTGAAGAACAGTAACTCAGCAGGAATAGGTGTCTACCAAAGCGTGAGTAGTCCACAACTCAATAGTATTGCTAAACACACATTTTACTCACTCACAAAAGAGACTGAATTTCGACTAAAATTTAACCATCACTACGATTATCTTGACTTAGAGACGCTCAAACTTTTTAGAAAAACTCTCTTTATTTTCCTAATGCCCAATCCAATTAAAAAACTGAACAATCGCATTAAGTCAGCAATAGATAAAAAGCATCTTAATCGCACAATCAGGTTTTCAAAGTACAGGCTATCAGATGTTTCTTTATGAATAGCCATGTAAATATAACTCTTATCTGATACCAACCTTCTCGAAATAGAGTTAATCAGAAAATTCATATCCTCCGAACTTAAAACAGAGCTCGAAGAAGTAGACAATCTATATAAACTCTCAAGAACTTTATTAATTTGCTCAATATTAAAATATAAAGATTTATTATCTCTCTTCATTGTAACCGAACTAATATTTCTATAATAAAAATAAATCTCATCCTTAATAGTTATTGCCTTTCTAGATAAAGTCAACATTCCAGAAAGCAACAAAATATCTTCGGAAAAAATCAGTCTTTCATTTACACTAACATTTAATTTCAGAAAAGTTTTACTTAGCAGTTCTTTTCTATAAGCTTTACCTGGCGTACCTAATTTTGTATTTTTCTTTTTCAAGACAGTTCTGACAAGATTTTTGCTATCCAAGTCAACAACTGGTGTTTTTAACTTATTAGACCACCATTTTAAGTGTGGTGTAACTCTGCAATTAAAGAAAACTATGTCAGCATCATACTTTGAGGCTGAAGAATATATTAGTGAAATAGCATCCAAGTGCAACTCATCATCAGGATCTAGGAATACAATATATTCACCAGTAGAGTTTTCAACACCGACTCTTCTAGCATGATAAGTCCCCAAATTTTTTATATTTTTAATAATTCTAATACGGCTATCTTTTTCCGCCCACTTTTGTGCTCGAAGAATAGAATCATCAGCACCACAGTCATCAATAACTATAATTTCAATGTTTGAGAATGTCTGATGAACACAAGACTGTAAAGCCCTATCAATATATTCCCCAACATTATATGCCGGAAGAACAATTGATATTAGAGGATCAATTAAATCATTACTCAAAATAAAACCTCATTTTCAATTCACCACTGAATAAAACCAGCAATACTTATCATTAATACGATCACTCTAACAATCAGTCAAAACTTTTATTACATAATAAAGCTAACATCTATAGATAAATTACCCCACTCAATTAACTCACGCATATATTCATAAACCCTCACGGAGACACATGGTTAATGTATTTATGTATCTAATAACTCTACAATTCAAGCATGGATAGCAAAACGAGTTTATGCCAGCATACCGTTTGACGCTGCTCAATCAGCATAGAAATGCACCACCCCAACGTAATCCAAGAATATTGTAAAAATTATGTGGATAGAGCTTTTTGTAAGAACAACAATGAGTTAATCCGAAGAGTCTCTATTTTCTGATCAATCAAGGAAAAATCAATGGGTCCATCAGGAACTTTTCCACCATCAACTACCATTCTATCAGAAAGATTAAACATACTAAGCAATGAGTTAAATCTAGCCAAGCCCCGATCACTATTCCCCACTACAATAAAATCTTTTTTAAACAAAATAGAAAACACACACGCATGAAATGAATCCGTTACAACGAACTGTGCGTCACGAAATCCTCGTAACCAATCCTCAACAGGAGGAGCAATACGATCTTGTAGAGATACTAAGCTATTTTCCGATCTACTATTAACATGAAATATTTGCAAATTATTTTTTTCTGCTACAGAGTTAAAAAGCTTTTGCTTTTCAGGATTCATATCAAGTATATATACAAGAACTCCACGTTTACACGGCTCAGCATCACGCCCCTCGGGTAACAAATCAAGATAATCCCCCTTATCCAACAACATTGTAGGATCAAGGACATGGTCAGCCTCAACACCAAACTTATCTGAGCATAGTTTTACACCAGAATCCTCACGCACAGACACGGCATTAAACCTCTTTAAAAGCAGGCGACAAGCTGCTGTCTGTTCAGGATTTAGCTGCCACTTATCAGTACCAAATGATGCAGCATAGGAAATACGCTTTGTAATTTTATTATCGCCAAGAAACTCCAAAAAATAGTCCTTTATGTTAGGAGCATATGCCGCCCGCCACACCTGATCGCTACCAACTATGATAGCGTCAAAATTATGCTCACTAACACCATCGCATAAATCCAAGCTACTTCTGAACAGCCTTGTTTTTGGAGTTATATTATTTTCTATAAAAGAACGAGAGTAAACCTCAATAATCTCTTTTTCCTTTGACGGTAAAATTGCTAGCTCTCTTCTTCCCAGCAAAAACTTTTGAATACTGCGCTTCCCTATCACAAGTGAAGTCTTCCATAATGGCGGAATATTATGACCACGATTGATGAGCCAGACATCGTGCCCCATTCGCTTGAGTAAAGTCATTAACGCCCAGGCTTGTAAATTACCTCCATAGTTACTATGCAATGGAAGAGTAAGAATTCCGACTTTCACTTTATGATTCCCTATATTATTGAATAGCTACGCGTATACTTAACATGTTAAAAATTTTTATCCTATGTAATATAACCTTAGTATCCAAGCATAAGAATACAGATAAATCTAAATTTAGTATAAAAACGACATCCTCAAAACTTGAACCTAGTAAGCATTTTAAATAATTGCAAACACAGAATTTATATTTATTTAGAAGACACTCTCTACGTATTTTTTAGAGTTTTCGTTGCACTCATCACAATCATACACTCTTAAAATTTCCATAAATCAGCCAGCGAAGTTTCATTTTTTTACTGACTTATGAATTTCGAATAAGAGTCCTGAGCGAACTTGCCCAGATTAATCCAATATTAGCAATACTCTTTAGATCCAAAATTTATGAATATTTGTTTCAATTACGGATGCCGACCTGGCAACACCAATAAACAATACTTCTCTTTTGCGCCACGGAACAAATATATTTTTCCGTGTATATTATGGGACCTTGATCTTATTTTTTAACACTACTTTAGATATACTTCCATCGGAGAAACTATTTGCCAAGACACGACTACTGCTAAACTCAATATAATTAGCGCAAATATCGACAATCACAACAAGCGCTTATTTTTAATAATTAAGATAGAATATCTCACGATTTTATTATAAATTTAAACCATTCTGAATTATTTTTTAAAATTGCAAATTTTTTCTTTACCTTTAGAGTATAAAGTATAAATAGAACTATTTATTTTACGCCTCCACTCTGCATCGATTCCCAAAAGATAAATACACCCCATTGAAATAATAACTCCCATAATTATGATAATGAAGGAGAACAGGAAATTAGAGGGTAACAGACTGCGTAGAATCACCACTGGTATTAAGGAAGTTACACTTACTATGACACTAGATACGATTACCTTTCTCACATAGTCTGCAATTGAAATACCTACTAAATATCTGACTAACAGCAAGCGAGGGATAAACATCAGAACATTCATAACAATAGCCACAGCAAATACCACCCAAGGCATAGGCCATAACTTCAATGCAAACCATGAGGCAGGAAAGATGAGCAGCTGCATGGTACTTAAAATTAGATCATAGAGCCGTATATTTCCCGTTGCTCTTGCCGCAGTCATCAGAGGCAAACTAATTGATGTAACAAGCACCTCAAGCAGAACTAGTCGAGAAAAAAGTACTGCATCAGCAGGAGGCCTCTCCAACCAAAGAGTAAGCAAAAATTCCATTTCAATGAATAGTGGCAATGCTATTAACCACATAAGAAAAAATGTTATTTTTGATCCCGTATTAATTAAAGAAAATAACTCCTTCTTATTACCAGCAGCATAAAACTTAACAATAGGAGGGTATAAACTAGTATTAAAATTTTGCGATAAAATAATCGCTTGCCCGCCTATTTGGAGCGCAATTGCACGAGCAGCCACTACAACAGGATTAAAGACTTGACTTAATAAAATTGTAACAGCCTGAGTCCTCGCGACAGTAGAAAATGAATTAAAAAGCATCCACCCTGTAAAGGTTAATATTTCACGTAACAAAATCGAATCCCAATATACCTTTTTAATTTGGCATTCAGAATATCGCCTTATACACACCCATCCATAAACAAATGTAATCAATATAGAGACACACAACAAAGCCACTCCATACAACTCTAACTTATCAAACTCAAAAAACAACAATAATACGGCTGCTAATAACTTTAAGGCTGCTTCAGCAATAGAAATATATGCATATGTTCGCATGTCCTCATACGATATAAGTATGGCCATAAAGGGCGATGAAAACATGCTGAACATAAAGGAAAAAACAGTGTAATGATAAAGCAGAATAACAGATTCTTTACGTACAACAGGTATATTAAGCTTTTCTGTCACATACCATAAACCTATAGTTTCAAGAGCAACTAATGCAAAAATACCTATCGCAAGATATATTACAAGATTCATACTAAATAAAACACGCAACTTTTCATTATTCCCTTCACCAAGAGCATAAGAAAAATATCGTTGCGTGGCAGATGCCATTGCAGCTGGCAAGAAAGAAAAGACAGTAACAATACCACCTACTACACTAAAGATACCAAAGTCTACGACCCCCATGGCGTTCAGCACAATACGAACGGCATAAAGAGAAAAACCAATAGTGAGCAGCAACCTTAGATATAGGATTAAGGTATTTTTAACGATTCTACGATTTGTGGACATTCAGATATTTATGCCTGTTTACAGGCGACATATAGAAAAAGAAATCAGCTAGGAGAACATTAAGATGCTACAACTGCATGAATACGCATTTTAGTTCTATGCTTTTACCCAAAGCCAGTATAGCTTTGGCTCCCCTGATAAAGCATTCTCTCTTTTTTGATCAAACTTATCAATAACATTCAGACATGAGATAGTTTTCATCTTGATCAAATAGACATCATTCTGAACAACACACTCATTACCCTCTTGACTATGTATAACGTTCTATACTTGATCCACCTCTGGCTTCAGCCCATTGAACTCTGCTAGCGCCTATCGTTTAACGATAAAACGACAACGACTGGCAGTGCGCAGTTACGACTTAGGCAAAGTGTTCACTACACCACATTGCCCTCAGAAAAACGGCATGATTGAAGGAATGACAAGGATGTCATTGCAGTGTCTGGACACTGGCTGCGTCATGCACCACAATTTTTTCTGCACCCAGGTGCAATTCAATACCACCATCAGATATAGCGTCGAGCAGCTGATGGCTGCGGGTATCCATATTTGTGCTTGGTTTGATGAGTGTATATTAAATAAATCTTGGTAAGAAACAACGCCAGCGCCTCTGAGGAGTTTTCCAATTGCTTGCGCCGATATTGCCAGCATTAGTTGTACAATAGTTGGCATTCAAGCCATACACCATGGTAACGCCTTCGACAAATGCACTACCAATAATGGATTTGAAAACAACTTGCCGCTTAAATTATCGGAAGTGATGGCAGTAGCTTGCGGGTCATGAGGAAGATAGAGGAATGAAATTCGCTCATTGGATTAAGTTCCTACTTAACAATCAACTAAATTAGTAATACCTGTTTAGCACTTCTTCTTAATCACGGAGAAATCATGAAAATTCTGGTCGTACACAATGCTTATCAATTGGCAGGAGGGGAAGATAGTGTAGTCAAAAATGAAATTGCATTATTGCAACAGCATGGACATGACGTTGCGCTTCATCTAGTTTCCAATAACGATGTACATAATATTGCTGGAAAGATAAATGCAGCACTTGGAGTAGTATTTTCACCAATCTCTTATTTCCATATTCGCAAGATACTCAGACAAACTCAGCCTGACATTGTCCATGTACATAATTTTTTCCCATTAATTTCCCCAGCAGTGTTTTATGCCTGCAAGGCGAATAAGACACCTGTTGTGTTGACATTGCATAATTATCGCCTGATTTGTCCCACTGCATTACTGATGCATAATGGCAAAGTAACGGAGAAAAGCCTTGAAAGAGGGCCTTGGTGGGCTATTCCAAAAAAGGTTTACAGAGGATCATATATTGGAACATTCATGCTTGCCCTCATGATTGCCACCCACAAGCGCCTCGGCACATGGAATCACACAGTTAGTCGCTTCATTCTGCTAAGTCAATTTTCCATCAGTAAATTTATCAAGGCCGGTATTGACCCACACCTTCTCACGGTTAAACCTAACTTCGTTGATATAAAGAAACCTCCCGAACAAGAACGCACCGGATTTTTATTTGTTGGACGCCTATCGGAGGAAAAAGGAATTGACGTACTACTATCTGCACTCGAAAAACGCAATAGCACTGTCAGTCAATCAGAAATCCAAGTTGCAATAGCAGGAGACGGGCCATTATCTCCACGAATAATACAATCCGAACATCTTGTTAAATATTTGGGAAATCTAAAAAGTGATGATGTACGCGCCTGGATGTACGCCTCCAATGCACTGATTTTGCCAAGTGTTTGGTATGAAGGTTTTCCAATGGTAGTTGTTGAAGCTTATGCTTGTGGCCTTCCTATCATTGCAAGCAGAATAGGTGCCCTTGCAGAATTGGTCGAAGATGGTGTAACAGGTCTACTGTTTAATCCAGGTGATGCTGTAGATTTGGCGGCCAAACTTCAATGGGCTATCCAGCATCCCGAAAAAATTAAGGAAATGGGGAAGCGTGCCCGGCAACGCTATGAGCAAAGATACACCTCGAATAAAAACTACGAAGAATTACTATCCATCTATAACGCCGCTATTGTAAATCGATAAAGTTACCTGAACGATTTCCACCACATGCAAAACACCACACCTGCTAATATCTTATGGGAAAAAACAACCTGATTAATCGAATTTATACATCTATGAACGTCCGTATTGATCATTGAACCGAACAATATCGTCCTCCCCAAGATATGCTCCAGATTGCACTTCGATCATTTCTAATGGCAATCTTCCTGGATTGGCTAATCTATGAGTTACACCAAGTGGAATATAGGTGGACTGATTTTCCGACACTAGGAAAACCTCATCTCCACGCGTAACTTCAGCAGTGCCGGTCACGACAATCCAGTGTTCAGCGCGATGATGGTGCATCTGTAATGATAGTGTAGCTCCCGGGTTGACAACAATCCTCTTGACCTGGAACCTCTCTCCCATATCTATACTGTCATACCAACCCCAGGGCCTATGCACTTTGCGATGCAGATGCGCTTCCGGCCTTGCTTGCACTTTCAGCAACTCAACCACTTTTTTGACTTCCTGGGTCTGGTTTTTATCTATCACCAAAACAGCATCCGGGGTTTCGACGACGGCAATATTACTGACCCCCACGCAAGCCACCAAGCGACTAGAGGAAAGCGCCAATATGTTCTCGCATCCGGTTAACACAACATCACCCTTACTAGCATTGCCTTCGTCATCTTGAGGTAGTACTTTCCAGTATGAGTCCCAGGCTCCTACATCAGACCAACCAGCAGCCAAGGGAACCACCACGCCTTTAGGTAGAGAGGTCTCAGCATTGGCAACCCGCTCCATGACGGCATAATCAATGGAGTCACTCGGACAACTAGAGAACAGAACTTTATCAACACGGACAAAATCACCATCATCCTGTTTTTGCTCCCAAGCCTGTTGTACCGCTTGCAGAATATCCGGCCGACATTGCGTCATAGCCTGCAACCAAACTGAGGCTCGCATCATGAACAGCCCACTGTTCCAGAGAAACTCACCACTCTCGACATAGCGTCCTGCTGTCTGCAGGTCTGGCTTTTCAACAAACTGTGCAATTGTAAACGCGGTATTGTCCTCTATGAGTGACTCTCCCTTTTGGATATAGCCGTAGCCAGTTTCAGGACTATCAGGCACGATACCAAAGGTAACGATACTGCCCAGCTCTGCCTGCGTAGCAGCAAGCTTAACAGCATCTTGAAAAATCTCAGTTTCGACTATCACATGATCAGCAGGCATGACAAGTAGGATAGGATCTTGCCCATCTTGCGTAGCTTCTAACGCCGCCACGGTCAGTGCTGGTGCTGTATTTTTCCCTACAGGCTCAAGGATGACTCGTCCAGAGGCGCCCATCAAGCGCAATTGCTCAGCAATGACAAAGCGATACTCCTCATTACATATAACTAAAGGCGCTCCGACCTGTAACGCCACGCCCTCCCATTGAACTCTACGCAAAGTAGCTTGCAGCAAGGAGTCGTCATTGACCAGACTCAGCAGCTGCTTGGGATATTTTTCACGCGAAAGTGGCCACAACCGGGTACCGGAACCACCACAAAGCACTACAGGTACGATAGCAATTGACATCTTGCCCTCATCTTATATTTATCTAATTGAAATGGGATCACACCAGCCAGAATTACCTGGGCCAGCGGATTAGTCGCGACCAAACAGGGTTCGCGTAAACACTATGCTATTAACATCATTCAAATCTGCAGTCAGTTGGTTAGAAACAATCACACCGGCATAGCGTTTGAAGGTCTTCAAATCATTCAATACATTGGAATTAAAAAATTCGGTTCCACATCACAGGCTCATTAAACAATACACCTCAATCTCTTTAGCTTTTATTGAGCATGTCTATTTTCTCAGCTACGATTGCAGAGCAACAACATCATGTTTTTTGAACTAGCAGGATGGCAATCGACAATCCGACGTACCCTGCACCCACCATTGCAATTTTCACAATCACTGAATTTTCAAAACAACATATGGTTTAGATGCTTTAACACTCTAACGTGATGGGGAAGAAAAATAATCCTTAGTGTATGCATGAACATCAGGAGAGGATTTCAACTCCTCTATGCTCCACCACTTCAATTGTGCATGTTGATTGTCATGTTGCTTTATCTCAATCGTGCCTGGCAAATCAATGCGATGCCCCAGCGCGACATAGTGCGTTGTGATACCAACATCACCGGCAAAACTATCTTCATAAAAATGCTGATAGGCTCCCATCAGCTCGGGCTTAATATCATAAGCATCTAGCTCATTCACAATCGACAACTCCGTTTGTATAACTCGAGACAAAGCTGCTGCAATCGTTTCATTTTTCATGATCCGGCCACCAGGTACAAACCAGAACCCCTGAGCCGGCTTGTTCAAGCGTCGCCCCAGCAACGCTTTGCCATGCTGATATATTATCAAGTCGACGGAAACCAAAGGCATGGCATCAACCATAGCTTCAAATTTTTCTTTAGGATGAAACATAATTTATTTACTAATTAGTATATTTATCCAAAACTGACAATCTTGAAAAAACGATTTTCTTAATCAGAATCGGAAGATATAAACCAGCAATCAATAGTACAACAAAATATAGCAAGAAGTTAGGACCATCCCAAGACATAAATCTCATGCCGATACCTTTCACTAAACCTATTACTACTGTATTCAGCAAATAAATGACAAAAACATATCGCCCCAGCTGCATGAGTAATTCTGACTTATTAAGACTCGGTATACTCACAAAAAACATTAGCGCGGGGATAGACAGCAAACCAATGATCAGTTTCGGCTCTGGCAGCAAATTACTAAATGTAAGGACAATTCCAAACGCAAGAACCCATCCCCAGCCAAAATATCGCTGTAAGCTTAAAAACTGTTCATAATGCCTCGCTATCCATACTCCAAGCATAATGAACAACAAATATTCAGCTACACGGCTCAACATCAAAAGGCTAGGTAATTCATCCCGGACTAGAAATGAGAATAACCCGATGACTAGCCAAATTTTAGTGGTCTTCACCAGCCAATGAATCACGGGGAATAACAAGTAAAAGAGAAATAGTACGTAAATATACCAGAGTGATGAAGCACTGCTCTGGGCTGGATGTAGCAATATATCCAGTAATCCTGACAAATCATCACTTTGCAAATTATCCACATAAATAAAATGACTAGCGATTAATTTACCCAGGTAAATTAATATTGCCATGATCATAAACGCAGGCATCAAGCGCATAAATTTATTTTTAATATATACGCTATAGGATGAGAAATTTTGAGGATTTTTATAAGTATATTCGATGACAAATCCGCTCAAAAACATAAAAAATGGCATATGAAAATAATATATTAACTGCTTAGTAACCTCATACCATTCATTGCCGATAGGTGGCTGCCTAGCTACAACATGACCGACCACAACCAGAAAAATGGCCAGCCCTTTAGCTCGATCAATCTCGAACAATCTTTCTCGGCTCAAAATATTACTTTCCGATGACATTTTTAAGCACATGAAAAATAAACAATGAATTTGTCACCAGATAGCGCTTCCACAACCGCCTAGGCTCAGAACACAACCTATGCAGCCACTCCAAACCATTCCTTTGCATCCAGAGAGGTGCTCGCACGATAGTCTCAGCATGATAATCAAAAGCAGCTCCTACACCTATCATGACGGCATTGATTTTTCCTTTATGTTCAGCCATCCACTTCTCTTGCTTTGGGCAACCCAGACTCACCCAGACAGTACCAGCTCCAGACTGATTGATTTGACCAATGACAGCCTGGTCTTCCTCAGCGCTCAGTGGGCGGAAAGGTGGGGAGTACATTCCAGCGATATTGAGCTGAGGGAAATGTTGAGCCAGCCTTTCTTTCAAAATATCAAGCGTAGTTTGTGTACCTCCATAAAGAAAAATTGATTCACCTGTTGCCTCCGCATGGGCGCAATACTTCCACATCAGATCAGGGCCATTTATACGTTCCTGATTACCATATCCCTTGTTGCGTATCATCCAGGCAACAGGTGCGCCATCAGGCGTAGCCATATCGGCTTGATTGACTATACCCTCAAACTCTCGGCTTTGTGTGGCTGACACCACGGAATGCACATTGCAAATACATACATAAGCACTCTGATGAATAGTTGCCCAGCCTGAGATTCTGGAAACTGCTTGCTGCCAAGTAATGACATCAATATCAGCGGCGAGCACCTTCACCGTTTTTCTCGACACATTCATTCAATTTCTCCGAGGTAGGTCTGCTTAAAAATTCAAAAAATGTAAGGAAATAATATAAAAATGAACTACGATTGAATTGAGTCATTTCCACAACCTTACTTGCGATAAAACGCAGCCTCCATGCAAGCATGCATTGCATAATGCAAAATTAATAACCATAATTTTCGATGTAAAATTCTTAGCACCAATGTCACTCAACTTGGACAATTCAATTCCGTCTGTTAATAGTGAAGTAGCAGATGCCGTATAGTTGTCTTGGGTATCTTTCGCAACTAAACCAGTTAAACCATTCTCGCGATAGGCAATATCAGGGCTATGCAACTACACAATTATAGCCCCCAAAGGCACTTTGCAAACAAATGGGTCTAGGATACCCAATCCCACTAAACTCAGAACTTATCATGACACTGAAAACTGCAAGTTAGGAGAATTTACCTCTACTTTTTTACAATTTATAATGCACGCATGAATTGGAAAGGGTGAGTTGTTCAACGATAGCACTATCATAGCTAGCCATCACAATCATGAATTTAAAGTCAGGAACTTGCTACCGTATAAGGTCTAACCGCATCCAACAGAAAGTTGATACATTTTCCTTGTACATCGAACCTACGTAAACACCTACCTTGCAAGGAAGTTTTTCAATTAGAATCTTCCGCATCTAAAAGTGCTACTTAACTCCTTCAGGCTGGAAGCTATAATAGATTGACTTCCAGCTGCAGAGGCCTCAGCATCCCCTACTGAATGATAGTAATTCTATCGTCATTGTAACTATTAGATATTTTACAACCGTTATATTTTGACTCGTCCTCAAAAAACGCAATGTCCTAATCGGTATAGAGTCACATTAGAACCAACTCACTTGCGCTCCCAATCAGCTTTTTTTATGTATAAAGTAATAACAACTCTAAACATTTAACTTTCTTTTTTTACTCAACAACCGAGCTGGATTACCCACAACCACCGAATCCGCTGGTATGTCTTTAAGAACTATTGTTCCCGCCCCAATAACTACATTATCTCCAACAACCACATTGCCTAATATAACGACATGCGCCCCAATATCCACATTATTACCAATAACAGGCACCAAAGCTGAACCAAACTCTCCTGTTTCCTTAACACCTATAGTAGTAGTATGTCTTAACGTAACATTATCACCAATTCTTACTTGATCATTAATCACTAAACCCATACCATGAAATATCTTAGCATTTTTCCCAAGTTTTAAATTCCATGGAAGTTCAATTCCTAATAGCCACTCCACACTCAATCGATAAAAAATTAAAAATGGCAAGCCAATTAAAAATATAAACTTATTAGCGTGACGGACAAAATAAGCCAAACGAAATAAGACAAGTACGGCTCTAGCTTTAACATTACCCTTATTAATGATCCAATCCTGTGTTATTACTTTCAAAAAATCCACATCCCCTCCTGACAACCACACTTAGACTTAATTTATTTAATAGCTGATCATTTTACATGCAACAAAAATGAATTAAATTAAGTAAAATTATTCAAATACAGAAAATTTTGAATGATTAGCAACTACTTTCAAGCAAGGGATTGAACTATCGACACAGATTAATAAGTACAGAATAAACACCAAGAAACTTTGCATACGTACTAGTCCTGCAATAATCAATTTTCTAAAAGACCAGACCTCAGCACAACAGAATTAAAGCGATAATATATCTACCTAGAGAAGCCATCTGCGTAAATAATAACTGGGGTTTCACTGATTGTCACTAATCCACGACTAATTTTCCGTTCAAAATTGTCTCCAGCATAAGCAAATTTTGTTAACGCAGGCTGATTAGTAACATCCAAATCAAAGCTCTTTCCCGTTGTCCAAAAAATCAAAGCAACCTTACCGTTTTTTTCCACTCGAACTTGTTTTAGGCCATTTAATTCAGATTGCATATAATCCACGTAACCATTTAACAACCAAGACTTGACTATGCTATATACCCGACCTAATGCAGTTGGAGTGGAATAATTAGCCTCCACCATGGGCATACCACCATCTTTAAGTGAGGCACCTTCCCAAGTATAAAAACTAAAATTAGCAATCTTAAGTGCAGCATTACTAATTACACCCTGCGCCAAGGCATCCTCAGCTGAAGTATTGCCTCTTTCTATTGTTGGTATACAATCATTTGATGCAGGATTACAGGAAATATTAGCTTCAGTATTCCATAAGGCAATATTATCAAGACCATGATTATCTAGCATTGCTCGCAGATTGCGTAAAACGCTCGTTGATCGGTCAGTAGACCTTCCTAAATAAACATGCACACTAATGGCATCGATATAGCTTCCACCACCTGTTGCCAGAAATTGAGAAAGAAATGACATCCCAGCATTAGTAACATTTGGTCCGATTAGTTTATTAGTAGGGTCTACCGCTTTTAATTCCTGATATGCAACCCTGGCTAACGTAGCCATGTTTTCTGCACCACCATCCCAGAATGCCCAATAGTCCGCCTCATTCCATAATTCCCAAACTTTTATCCTACCTTTGTACCTCGTGGCCAATGCTTTTACATAGTTTCGCCAATCATCAATATTGACAGGCATTGTGCACGCAGATCGCCCATAAGGATAATTATTGCAAGATTTAGCGTGTTTACTACCAGCCCAGTCTGGAGTCATGCCTAATGTATAAATGATTTGCACATCTGGATTATTACGTAATGCATAATCCACATACATATCCAGACGTTTAGCATAAAGAGAACTTGACCATAGAATAGGTCCTTTATAAGGCTGCAAATTAGCCCATGTGGTACCAGTATCCCATAGCCGTATTGAACCAGGATTAAAGCTAGGCCAAGTTGAATGTACACCTAATTTATTTATATGAATTCCGAAAAAACTGTTATCAATGGGTTTGGCAGCATATACAGGCAGCTGAGATGTGTTTGTTGTAGTTGTGGTGGTCGTTTGATTGGTAGCTGAAGTAGAATTTACAGGCCTAGGAGCTATTGGCGAAGAAGATTTTTCTATACCAGAAAAAGTGCCGCCACCTCCACCAACCACATTCCCTCCTAGTCCAGGACGAGTCTCTGCTCCTTGATTAATGGGAGTTGTGTCGACAATTGGGAGTTGTTGAATATTGGGATTGCTTGCAATATTTCCAACAGAAGAAGGATCAATTTCCTTAAATACAGCTCCATTAATACATAATTTTACGTTGACATCATCCAGCCCCAACCTAACAGAACCTACAGTATCTAAAGGGTAAATTCCCTTGAGTTTAATTTGCTTCCACGCAGTAGTAGCATTAGTTGTCTGGATTGCGGCAGTTTCATAATGTGCCCCATCTCTACGGAAGAAAAATCTGACCTTCACCGCTTTATCAGCCTTCACCCAAACACTGATTTCGTAAGCATCATTCTGACTAAGTACGCGTGGGATAATAAGCTCAGCATCGCCTACCCCTCGACTCTTAACTACAAATGAAGTGGAAGATTTTCCCTCTCTCTGCCCGCAAGTCATATCTGCATTGGAATATGAATGTGTCGCCCCCCCCCATGAATTAACTACCCATCGAGCCTCAGTTGGCGCGGAAAAAACGGAATTCGAGACTAAAAAAAATAGGATCATACTGAAAAAAGTATTCACTCTGATACGCATCATGATCTACTCCCAGTTGGTTTTAGCTCTCTTACATTAAACGCTACAGACCTAACACAACAAATAAAAACAAAAAGCAAGAAATAATAAATTAATGTGTTATCAGTCAAAAATAATATGTTAAAAAAGAGAAAACCAACTCTTGCAACGTAATTTTTTGCTGTGTACATTAAGGCTATTATCAAGGCAAAAAATAGCAATCCATACTCGTAAAATAATTTTACAAGATCACTATGCAAGTTAACTTTCTCTGAATTTCCAATACCAATACCATGCTGAGCTAGCTCATACGATGCCCCTGGCCCTTGACCAAAAAAAATAAATTGTTCAGGGTGAGCGTAAATTTCTTTTGCTGGCAAAGACAATAACTGCTGTCGCCCCATTCCAAGCTGATCTGCACTTTGCTGAGTATATGCATGGATAAAATAATCAAACTCCCCCATACCATACATTAAAAGCATTACTAAAAAAAATAAATTTAATGGCACCATTAACCATGGATTGAGGAGATAACGCCCTTTTTTTTCACCTAACAAAACAAAAAAACATGATGCCAACGCCCCAAGCAATGCAATCCGCTTCAAGCAAAGAAAAGTCATTAATATGCACAAAATAAGCAATCGATAACGTTTTTCGATCAATGCAAATGGGGCCAACAAACCAAACACAAATGCAAATGAGGACTCTAATGAAGATTCAGATGCTGCGATATCAAAATTAAACCCACCTGTAAAAGCACCTGAGAAACCAAAATAAATCAAAGCCCCAACAAAAAAAACATTAAATATTGTCCACAGCTTTAGCCGAGGTATTGCATAAAGCAAAGATATAGAAATTCCAGCAAACGTCAGAAAAAGATCCTTAACCCCTTCAATATTACCTAATGGCGATAAAATCAATCCTGCTAAAACAAATGCAAGAAAAGGCCTCGCCTCTTCCCCGCTTCTTATCTTGCCATCAGCCAGCACAGCAATCAAAACAAGAAATGGAACAGTGAAGAATAAATATCTTAAAAATGGCAAGGTTAGACATAATAATGTCAACACAAACCCTATTCCAAATATAATATTACGCAACAGTAAAGGAGAATCTTTTTGCACTGAATTTTGCATAACATTAGCCATATTACTTGACTTGAAATTCCATAAAATCTCGATAAGCTTGTCTCAAACCATCACTCAATTGAGTACTAGCTTTCCACCCAGCCTTACTCAGTCTCGTCACATCCATGAGTTTTCTTGGCGTGCCATCCGGCTTGGTAGTGTCGAATTCGATGT
>VFQU01000162.1_pt1 | contig 80149 bp, 60 predicted proteins | sample 3512311 | NCBI WGS metagenome assembly VFQU01 (sample SAMN10412377, study PRJNA504923) | tailings metagenome | isolation source: Relicate 3 Philex TSF3 active mining site | place: Philippines: Tuba, Benguet | collected 2017-08-29 | reverse complement strand
TGCGGCCGGTGACCAGCTGGAACGGCCGCGTGCTGATCTCGGCCCCCGCGGGGGCAACACCGATGATGACGCTGGTGCCCCAGCCCTTGTGCGCGCACTCCAGCGCCTGGCGCATCACCTGCACGTTTCCGATGCACTCGAAGGTGTAATCCGCGCCGCCCTTGGTCAGCGAGACGAGGTAAGGCACGAGGTCGCCCTCGACCTCCTTAGGGTTGACGAAGTGGGTCATGCCGAACTTGCGCGCCATCGCCTCGCGCGCGGGGTTCAGATCGACGCCGACGATCATGTCGGCGCCGGCCAGGCGCAGGCCCTGGATCACGTTCAGGCCGATGCCGCCGAGACCAAACACCACGGCCTTGGAGCCGACCTCGACCTTGGCGGTATAGATCACCGCGCCGATGCCGGTGGTGACGCCGCAGCCGATGTAGCAGACCTTGTCGAAGGGCGCGTCCTCGCGGATCTTCGCCAGCGCGATCTCGGGCGCGACGGTGAAGTTCGAGAAGGTCGAGGTGCCCATGTAGTGGCGGATCGGCCGGCCGTCCAGCGAGAAGCGGCTGCTGCCGTCAGGCATCAGGCCCTGGCCCTGGGTGCTGCGGATCGCCTGGCAGAGGTTGGTCTTGGGGTTCAGGCAGTACTCGCACTCGCGGCATTCGGGCGTGTACAGCGGGATCACGTGGTCGCCGGGCTTGAGCGACTTCACGCCCGCGCCGACCTCGACCACCACGCCCGCGCCCTCGTGGCCGAGGATGGCCGGGAACAGGCCTTCGGGATCGGCCCCAGAGAGCGTGAACTCGTCGGTGTGGCAGACGCCGGTGGCCTTGATCTCCACCAGCACCTCGCCGGCACGCGGGCCTTCGAGGTCGACGGTTTCGATGCTGAGCGGCTTGCCGGCTTCGAAGGCGACGGCGGCGCGGGTTTTCATGGCGGGGGCTCCAGGCGAAAGGCGGCCCCCGATTCTACGTTTCCCCGGCGTCGCGCAGGCCCGCGGGGCGTGAAGTCAGCACGTCCACGCGGTGCGCCCGGCCTCGGACCTCAGTGCGCTTGACGCAGCTGCCAGCCGCGCCACGCCATCACGAAGAGCGTGATCGCGGTCAGCGGCAGCACGCCGTAGACCATGGCGGTGCGGTACTCATCCAGCAGCGCGTGCTCCTGCGCGTACATCACCAGCCAGGCGGTGTAGGCCACATAGAACAGGAAGAAGAAGCCGCCCTCCCAGCGCTCGATGCGGTAGCCGTTGAACATCACCGGCAGGCAGGCCACGGCGACGGCGATCATGATCGGAATGTCGAAGCGCAGCGCCGAGGCCGCCACCGGCACATCGCCCGGCGCCACCAGCGCGGTCAGGCCGAGCACGGCCAGGATGTTGAAGATGTTGCTGCCGACGACGTTGCCGACGGCGATGTCGCGCTGGCCCTTCAAGGCCGCCATGATCGAGGTCGCGACCTCGGGCAGCGAAGTGCCGGCCGCGACGATGGTCAGGCCGACCACCAGCTCGCTGATGCCGAGCTTCTGCGCGAACGCGATGGCCGCCGCCACCAGCCAGCGCGAACCGAGCACCAGCAGGGCCAGGCCGACCGCGATCAGCAGCAGCTGCACCCAGGTGCGGTCGAGCCAGGGACCACCCTCGGGCAGCTCCTCGCCGGGCTCCTCGGCGGGCGCGCGGCGGCTCTGCAGGTAAAGCACGACCACGTAGGCGACCAGCAGCCCGGTCAGCAGCAGGCCATCGATCAGGCCCAGCACCCCGTCCATGGCGAGCACCCACATCAGCAGGGACACGCCGATCATGATCGGCACCTCCTTGCGCACCAGCTGGCGATGCACCACCAGCGGGGTGATCAGGGCCGACAGGCCGAGGATGAACAGCACGTTGAAGATGTTGCTGCCGACCACGTTGCCGACGGCGATGTCACCCTGGCCGCTGACCGCCCCCTGCAGGGACACCGCCAGCTCCGGCGCGCTGGTGCCGAAGGCCACCACCGTGAGACCGACCACCAGCGGCGAAATGCCCAGCGACAGCGACAGGCGACTGGCGCCGCGCACCAGCAGGTCGGCACCGAACACAAGCAGGACCAGGCCTGCGGCAAACATCAGAAGACTCACGGGAGGACCTCGGGTGGCGGAGGGTGCCGTCGAGCCTCTCGGGGCATCGGCAGCGGATCCCGGCATGTTGAGGCATCCCGGCGGATTTCAAGCGCGATTTCTAGCGCCCTGCGCGCTTCCGCGCCGGCGGCCGCGGGGCGTCGGGCCCCGGCCCCGCCACCGGGTTTGGCTCGGGCGAAGGGCCGCAGTGCCGGCGCTGGTCCTCGATCAGCCGCGGCAGGCGCTCGGCGAGGAAGTCGATCAGCGCGCGGATCGAGGGCAGCAGGCCGCTGCGCGAGGGGAACACCGCGTGGAAGATGCCCTGCGGCAGGCTCCAGTCGGGCAGCACGCGCTCCAGCGCGCCGTTGCCCAGCAGATCGGCGCAGACCGTCTCCGGCAGCAGGGCGATGCCGTGACCGGCCGCGGCCACCTCGCGCAGCACCGGGAAGTCATGCGCCATCAGCCGCGGCTGGAAGTCGACGCGCTCGATCGCGCCCTCGGGGCCGTGCAGCTCCCAGCGCTGCTGGCCGGGCTCTTCGCTCATCGACAGGCAGGCATGCGCGGCCAGATCGGCCGGATGGCGCGGCCGGCCGCTGCGGTCGAGGTAGCGCGGGCTGGCCACCAGGAACTCGTTGATCTGGGCGAAGCTGCGCAGGATCAGGCTGCCGTCGTCGTTGAGCCGCGTGCGCACGCGCAGCGCGACATCGATGCCCTCGTTGATGAGGTCGACCCGACGGTTGCTGACATGCAGCTGCACCCGCACCTCCGGATAGCGCTCCAGGAACTCCGGAAGCAGCAGGGCCAGCTGGCGCTGTGCGATCGCCACCGGCGCGCTGATGCGCACCAGGCCGCGCGGCACCGCCGACTGGCGCTCCACCACCTCGCGCGCGGCCTGGGCCTCGTCGAGCATGGCGCGGGCGTGGCGATACACGCTCTGGCCGAGATCGGTGACTGCGAAGCGTCGCGTCGAGCGCTGCAGCAGGCGCGCGCCCAGCGAGTCCTCGAGCGCTGTAATCCGCCGCGACAGGCGCGACTTCGGCATGCCGCTGGCGCGCTCGGCCTTGGAAAAGCCGCCGTGTTCGACCACGAGGGCGAAGTACTGCAGATCGTTGAGGTCGTGCATTTGGGAGCCGGGAATCGGGAAACGGGAATGGGGAATCGGAAAAGCGGGTCGCGGCGGTATCGGGGGCGCAGGGTGAACGGAGGCTGGGCGCGCAGGCGCCCGACGTTCGTTCCATCAGCGCAACGGAGCGTGCTCCTGCACCGGATTTATCGCAACAGCGTTGGCAATCAAGCTGTGCGCCATCGTCCACCCGAGGAGCACCGCCATGAAGGTCCTGCATATCGATTCGAGCGCGCTTGGGAGCGCCTCCGCCAGCCGTGAACTCACCGCCGCGGTGGTGCGCCAGCTGCGCGCCGACAGCCCGCATGTCGAAGTGAGCTACCGCGATCTCGACGCGCAGCCGCTGCCGCACTTCACCGGCGCGACCCTGGCCAAGAGCGATCCCGCTGAAGCCGAACTGGCCAAGACCGTGCTCGACGAGTTCCTGGCCGCCGACGTGGTCGTGATCGGTGCGCCCATGTACAACTTCAGCCTGCCCTCGACGCTGAAGGCCTGGATCGACCGCATCGCGGTCGCTGGCGTCACTTTCCGCTACACCGCCAACGGCCCCGAAGGCCTCGCGGGCGGCAAGCGCGTGATCGTCGCCAGCACCCGCGGCGGCGTCTACGGCGACGCCAGCCCGGCCGATTTCCAGGAGGCCTATCTGCGCCAGGTGTTCGCCTTCATCGGCATCCCCAGCATCGAGATCCTGCGCGCCGAAGGGCTGAACCTCTCGCCCGAGAATCGCCAGCAGGGCTTGGCGGCAGCGCACGCCGCCATCGTCGGCACGGCCGCCGCCGCGGCCTGAGGCTCGCGGCGCGTGCGGTGATCGATCCGCGCGCCGTTTTTCGAGTCGTGCTGGAAGCCGGACCTTGTCCAGCGCCCGCCTGAGCGAGCAGCGAGAGACGGCCCGGCCTCCGCAGCGGTCCTCCCCGTCCGCTGCGGATCTCCACCGATCGACAGGTTTGGTCGAACTGTCGATCTGCTGCAAACCTCGTGTCCCCCCGGAGCACCGCGGTCGCCAAGGATGGCGCCGCGGTGCGTTTGTTTTGGGCCACCGCAAGCCCACGCCGCGGATTGATCGATCTCAAGCGCGGCCTGCCCCCGGCGATTAACCTGTTGCCTTCGCGGCCCCGCCCGCCCTGCTGTCGATCCCTCCCATGAACTTGAGCGACAAGGCCCGTCCCTGGTTCCGTGAACCCATGGTCTGGCTGGTCATCGCCCTGCCGCTGACCGCCGTCGTCGCCGGACTCAGCACTCTGGCCATCGCCATCCGCTCCGGCAGCACCGACGCCGTTCCCGATGTGGTCCGCCGCACCCTGCAAATCCAGGACGCCGACATCGCCGCCGACCGCCGCGCCATCGAGCTCGGCCTGCGCGGTGAGCTGAGCATTGATGCCGAGACCGGCGCGATCCAGGCGCAGATGCAGGGCTTGGGCGAGACAACGCCCGCACTGACGCTGCGCCTGCTGCATGCCGGTCGCGCCAGCCGCGATCTGGAGATCACGCTGGTGCAGGCAGGCGGGAGCTGGCACGGCCGTGTGGAAGGCGCCACCGGCCAGGCCTGGAACATCGAGCTGTCCGCCCCCGACCACAGCTGGCGCGTGGGCGGCCGGCTCGACCCGGGTGCCAGCCGCAGCGAACTGATCCCCATGCTGTCGGGCGGTTGAACCCAACCATGGACATGCGCAGCCCCGCCTGCCACCACTGCGGCGAGCCGCTGCCGGCCGTCCCCGTGCTGGCCGAGTTCAAGGGCGCGCAGCGCGCCTTCTGCTGCGGCGGCTGCGCCGGTGCCGCGCGCTTCATCGAGCAGGCCGGGCTTGGCGACTACTACCGGCTGCGCGAGGAGCAGGGCCGCCGCGTCGGCGAGGACGCGCACGACTACAGCGCCTTCGACCGCGAGGACGTGCTCGCCGAGCACAGCCGGGTGCCGGCCGAGGCGCCGGACTGCCGCGAGATGACCCTGATCGTCGACGGCATGCGCTGCGCGGCCTGTTCCTGGCTGATCGACCGCGCGCTGGGCGCGTTGGACGGCGTCGAGGACGTGCAGTCGAACGCGATCAGCGGGCGCGTGCGCCTGCGCTGGCGGCCCACGCAGCTGCGCCTGTCGTCGGCGCTCGAACGTCTCGCGGGGCTCGGCTATGCGCCGCATCTCTCCCCCGGCGAGGGGCTGGAGCGCGCACGCGCCGCCGAGCGCCGGCAGCTGCTGCTGAGGCTGGGCGTGGCGGGTTTGGGCAGCCTGCAGGCGATGATGTTCGCCGAGGCGCTGTACCTCGACTTCGCCAACCAGATGGCGCCGGCCACGCGCGACTTCTTCCGCTGGATCACCTTCGCGGTCTCTGCGCCGGTGGTGTTCTACGCCGGCTGGCCCTTCCTCGCCGGCATGGTCAGCGAGTTCCGCCAGCGTCGCCTCGGCATGGACACACTGATCGGCAGCTCGGTGCTTCTGGCCTACTTCGCGAGCCTCGTCGAAACCCTGCGCGGCGGCGCCCACGTCTGGTTCGACGCGGCGGTGATGTTCGTGTTCTTCCTGCTGGTGGCGCGCTATCTCGAACGCATGGCGCGGCAGCGTGCGAACGCCGCCGTCGATGCGCTGGCGCAGGCGCGGCCGGCGCTGGCCTGGAAGCTCGACGCGAGCGACGAAGCGGTACAGGTGCCAGTGGCCGCGCTGGCGGTGGGCGACCGCGTGCGCGTGCCGGTGGGCGAGGCCCTGCCGGCCGATGGCGTGCTCGACATGTCTGCTGCCGAAGTCGATGAGGCCCTGCTCAGCGGCGAGTCGACGCCGGTGGCCAAGCGGGAAGGCGACGAGGTCTACGCCGGCAGCGTGGCCCGCCTGCAGCCCCTGCGCCTGCGCATCACCCGCACCGGCCAGGACACCCGCCTCTCGCATCTCACCCAATTGGTCGAACGCGCGCAGAACGCGCGGCCGCGGGTGGCGCAGATCGCCGATCGCGTGGCCGGCCACTTCGTCGCCGCCCTGCTGGTGTCGGCGGCGCTGACCTTCGCGGTGTGGTGGCAGATCCACCCCGAGCGCGCCTTCGAGGTGATGCTGGCGGTGCTGGTGGTGAGCTGTCCGTGTGCCTTGTCGCTGGCGATTCCGGCCGCACTCGCGACCGCCGGAAACACGCTGACCAAGCTCGGCGCCCTGCCCCTGCGCGGCGATGCGCTCAGTGACCTGGCCGAAGTCGATACCGTGCTGCTCGACAAGACCGGCACGCTGACCACCGGCAGCCCGCAGATCGCGCGCGTCGAGGTGCTGGCTGAACTCGATGCGGACGCTGTCACCCGCATCGCCGCCGCGCTCGAACGCGACGCCGGTCATCCGCTGGCGCGCGCCTTCGCGGGCATCGCGGCTCCGCCGGCCGTGGCCATTGAAGTCACGGCCGGCGCGGGCGTCGCCGGCGAGGTCGAGGGCCGGCGCTGGCGCATTGGCCACGCCGGCTTCGCCGCCGGTCGCGATCGCGATCTGCCGGGCATCTGGCTGGGCGACGGCGCACGCGCGTTCGCCCGTTTCGAGCTGGTCGACGCGCCACGCGGCGATGCACAGGAGGCCATCGCCGCACTCCGTGCGCAGGGCCTGCGCGTCGAGGTGCTGAGCGGCGATGCGCCCGAGGCGGTGGCCGCCACCGCGCGCGCGCTTGGCATCGAACGCTGGTCGGCGCGGGCCACGCCGGAATCCAAGCTGGCCCGCCTGCGCGAGCTGCAGGCGAAGGGCCATCGCGTGCTGATGCTGGGCGACGGGATCAATGACGCGCCCGTGCTGGGCGGCGCCGATGTCTCGATCGCGCTGGCCTGCGGCGCGCCGATGGCGCATCGCGCGGCCGACATCGTGCTCTCGGGCGAGCGCCTGATGCGCCTGCCGCAGGTGGTGCAGCTGGCCCGGCGCACGCGCCGGATGATCCGCGAGAACCTGGCCTGGGCGCTGGTCTACAACGCCATCGCCCTGCCCTTCGCCGCGGCGGGCTGGGTCACGCCCTGGATCGCCGCGCTGGGCATGGCGGGCTCGTCCCTGCTGGTGACGCTGAACGCCCTGCGGCTCGGCCGCAGCAAGGCATGGACGCTGCCGACCGCGGCGACCATCGACGCCCCTGCGTCGACCGAGGCCACTCGATGAGCGTGCTGATCTATCTGGTGCCGGTCAGTCTGGTGCTGCTGGGGCTGGCGGTCTGGGCCTTCTGGTGGGCAGTCAGGCGCGGCCAGTTCGACGACCTCGACACCCCGGCCATCGACATCCTCGCGGAGGATCACAAGGAGCGCGACCTCAAGGACACTGCCGAGGCGCGCTCGCAGTCCGAGCGGGAGCAGCCGTGAACCGATCAGACACGCCATGCCGATCGACTGGCTGAGCCTGGGTGCGGCACTCATCGCCGGCCTGCTCGGCGGCGTGCACTGCATGGCCATGTGCGGCGGCGTGGCCGCCGGTATTGCGGTCAGCGCGCGCGCGCAGACGCCGGGTGAGGCTTGGCGCATGGCCTGGCGCAGCAATCTCGGGCGCATCACCGGCTACACGGTGGCGGGACTCGTGGTGGGCGGCTTCGGTGCGGGCCTGATCTCACTCTCGCGCAGCGAAGTCCTGCTGCTGGGCGCGCGCATGGCGGTCGGCGCGGTGCTGGTGCTGGTCGGGCTGCGCATGCTGTTTCCCGGTGCCGGCTTCAACCTGTTCGCCAAGCCCGGCGCCGCGCTGTGGGCGCGACTCGCGCCGCTGCAGCAGCGCCTGCTGCCCGCCAACACCGCGCCGCGCCAGTTCGCGATGGGTCTGCTCTGGGGGTGGCTGCCCTGCGGGCTCAGCCTGACCCTGCTCTCGGCGGCGTGGCTCAGCGCCGACGCCCTGCAGGGCGCGCTGATCATGGCCAGCTTCGGCCTCGGCACCCTGCCGCTGATGCTGCCGCTGACCTACAGCGGCGCCCGCGCCCTGCGCTGGCTGCAGCGCCCCGGCGCCCGCCGCACCGCCGCCGCCCTCGTCATCACCTCGGGCCTGCTGACTCTGGCCGCGCCCTGGCTGGCGCAGATTCCGGCGGTGCATGGGGTGCTGGAGGCGCTGGGGTGTAGGACGGTGTAGAGCTGGGAATCGGGAATCGGAAACCGCCGCGCGATATCAGCGCATGCGACGAGGCTTGGTTGGGGTGAGGGGGCGCACCGGTGCGGGCCCTCGGGCTAAACGCTCGTGAACCACGATTCCCGATTCCCCATTTCCGATTCCCAGCCTCACAGCGGCCTGAAGAAAAACTCCCCCGCCTCATGCCCGGCGAACTGGATCGGCGCGTACTGCGGCACCTGCGAGATCGGTGCGTCGAGGGCCGCCAGCGCCAGCGAGGCGTTGATCTCGCGGTACAGGCGGGCGCCTTCGAGCACGCGGTTGTTGTCCTGCAGCACATTCAGGAAGGCGCGAGCGAAGTAGGAGTGGCGGCCGCTGCCAGCGTCCGGCACCGGCTGCAGGCCGCCGGAGGTCAGCGCCAAGCGCGATCGTGAACTGTTGAGGCTGCGCACCCAGTCAGCCCAATCGGCGCCGGGCTCGGTCGCCGCATAGCTCGGCAGGCCGGCGCCGGCCAGCGCGCCGGAGTAGCAGGAGTCCGCCACCACCAGCACGTGGCGCGAGGCCAGGCCCTCCAGCAAGTCGGAGACGGCGCGGTTGGAGATCCAGCTCGACGCATCGCCGGCGCGCGCGTCGACCGGGATCCAGTAGCCCTCGCGACCATCCGACGACAGCTCGCCATGGCCGGCGTAGTAGACCAGCAGGTTGTCCTCGGGCTTCAAGCTCTCGCGCAGTTCGGACAGCGCGCGCAGCACGTCCATGCGGGTGGCGTTGAGCAGCAGGCGGGTCTCGTGGCCGTAGCGCTCGCGCAGCAGCTGGGCCACCGCGGTGGCGTCATTGACCGCGCTGCCCAGTGCCGGGAAGCGGGGGTCGGTGTAGCGGTTGTTGCCGATCACCAGCGCGTGGTATCGGCCGAGCTTGACGCTGGCCGGCAAGACGCCAGGCGTCGGGCTGGGGCGTTCGGCCTCGGCGCCGGTGGCCTGCGGCGCGAGCAGGCTGAAGCGGAGTTCGGCCACTTCGCCGCCGCGCCCCAGAGCCTCGATGCGCACGTCGAGGCCGCCGGGCGGCACCTCGACGCTGGCGCGGAACAGGCCGTTGTCGGCCAGAACGACGGGCAGATCGTTGACGCTCAGGCGCTCGATCCGGTTCGGCTGCGACACGCGCCCCACCACCGCCTGTCGACCGGGCGCGCTGCGCGCGGCACCGCCGCCGCCGCTGCGCGTGAGCGCCAGGGCCGGGCTGATCACCTCAAGCTGCGGAGCGGTGCTCGCCAGCACGCCGCCGCCGGCCAGCGCCACCTGCTGTTCGAGCGCGACGATGGTGAGCTGCTGCTCGCGCAGCACGCTCTCGCGTTCGGCGAGCTGGGTCTCCAGCAGTTTCATCAGCTGCCAGTCTTCCTGCTTGCGTGCCTCGAGCTCCCGCTCCATCGCTGCCAGCTGCTCCGCATAGGCAGCGCGTTCGCGCCCGGTCGACGCCGACGCCGCGGCCGCCTGCGATTCGAGGGCCGCCGCCGCCGCCTGCCCGGCTTCGATGGCGCGCTGCACGCGCTGGCGCTGTTCTTCCAGCGCTGCGGCATCGGCGGCCTGCGCGGCCGCCAGCTCGGCCGCTTCGGCCTCGCGCCGCTTGACCGACTCGCGCTGCGCGGCGAGGCGCTCCCGCAGGCTCTGCAGCTCGTGCTCCTGGGCCTCGATGCGGCTGCGCATGGCCTGCAGGTCGGCGCGTTCAGCGCCAGCGCGCTCACGCACCTCGGCCAGCTGGCCGCGCAAGCGCTCGGCCTCGCCGCGCGCGCGGGCGGCATCGGCACGGCGCTGGGCCAGCTCGGCCTCGAGTTCGGCGATGCGCTGCTCCAGCGCGGCGATCCGTTCGCGCTGGGCGGCGATCGTGGCATCGCGTTTCTCGAACTCCACGCGGACGACCGACGCGTACAGCAGTTCATCGCCGGCACCGGCGGATTCGCGGTACAGGTTGAGCGCGCGCAGCGGATCGGCCGCCACGCCCTGGCCCTGCTCCAGCAGCAGGGCGAGATTCGCCTTGGCGCGCTTGTGGCCCTGCGCCGAGGCCTTCTCGAACCAGCCGGCTGCAGCGAGCGGATCCGGAGAGGTGCCCAGCCCCTTCATCAGGATCTCGCCAACGTGGTTCTGCGCCTCGGCGTCGCCGGACTCGGCGGCGCCCAGCCAGACCTTCATCGCGGTGCGGTAGTCGGCGCGATCGAAGGCGACGTATTCCCCGCCGCGGATGGCGCAGTCGGCCTGGGTGGTGCGCACCGGCCGCCGCGCGGAGAGGAAGTTCGCCTGCCCGCCAAGCCGCCGCACCTGGCCGGGCAGCAGGCAATCGACCACCAGCAGGTCCTCTGGCGTCGCCACCGCCGCGGCGGTCGCGGTCGCCGGCGCACCCACGGCGGCCGTCCACACGAGCACTGCGCACACAGCCGCCACCACGCAACGAGAACGCGCGTTGCCGCCCATGCTGCCCCCCCGGCGATTGCCTGAACGTGTTGTGAAGGCGCGAGTATACTCGCGTGACTTTGGTCACGGTCCCACCCTCGGGCCGTGGCGCGCGACCACCCGTCGGAACCCGCCATGACACCGCAGCCCGCAGGAGCCCCACCGATGGCCACGATCCGCACTTTCCTCCGGCGCATCGGCGCCGCGCGGCTGGCAGCAGCGGCGGTGCTCCTGCTGGGCCACGGCGCGGCGCAGGCGACCGGCTGTCGACTCGAGTTCGTCGAGCCTTCTCCGCTGGCACTGCAGCCCGCCAGCAACGTCAATGTGTCGCTGCGTGCGGTCGATTCCGGGGTCGGCGTCTGCACCGGCGCGAACTTCGCAATCAGCGTGTCCTCGGACACGACGGCGGGCACGCTCATCGCCCCCTTGACCGGCAGTCTCGTCGGCAATTCGGCGCCACAGGTGCTCAACATCAGCACGCCGAACCTCGGCGGCGGCGTGGTGACCTGGCAGGCGGCCTGCGTCAGCGGCTGCGAGGCCGCCACACCCCCCAACCCGACCCTGACCGTCAACGTGCTGGGCGGCCCGCGCGAACTCACGCTGCTGTTCGGCACACCGAACGAAGCGCCTCCGGGGGCGCAGGTGCCGGTGGCCGTGCGGGTAACCGACGGCGGCATTCCGGTGCCGAGCGTGGCGGTCAACTGGCAGGCCGTGAGCGGCGGCGGCACGGTGCAGCAGCCGAGCACGGCCGCTGACGCAACCGGACTGGCGCCCAACGTCGTAGTGGCGCCGACGGCGCCCGGTCCTGGCCTGTTCCGTGCGGCTCGCGGCGACGACCCGATGGTCACCGTGGACATCCCGCTGGAAGCCGTCGTCTACAGCTTCAGCGCAGGGGCAGGCGCCACCAGCACCACGGCAGGCACACCGCTGACGCTGCAGGCTTTGCTGTCGAGGCAAGGCCAAAGCCTGAGCGCGCCGGCGGGCGCGCAGGTGTTCTGGCAGGTCGTCTCAGGTCCTGCAGGCGGCCTGATCAGCCCGCAGAACGACGGCTTCACCGACGCCACCGGCGCGAGCAGCGCCGTCTTCGTGGCGTCACAGGCCGGCACGTATCTGGTCGAAGCGGCCTACGCCGCCAGTCCGCTGTTCCCACCCAGCATCCAGTCCTTCACGGTGACGGTGTCTGCCGGTTCGACCGGGGGCATCGAAGTGCTCGACGCCCCCACCGAGGTATTCAGCGAGGACACCACCGAGGCGGGCATCGAGGTGCTGCTGACGGGCTCGCTTGCCAACGGCGCGCCCGCGCCTCTGGCGAACACCGAAGTCAGCTTCTACATCAGCAGCGGCGAAGGCGGTTTCGGCGATGGCAGCAGCCTGCACATCGCGCGCACCGACGCCGGTGGCCGCGCCCGCAGCCCCAGCCTCATCGCCGGCCGCAGCAGCAACCCGATCGTGGTCGAGATCGCCAGCCCGGGCCTCGCCCGTGCCCAGGCGGTGATCGGCGTGCGCCCGTCGCGCTACCGCATCGAGGCTGCACCGCAGCTGCCGCCGTTCGGTGGCACCTACCTGCTCAACGCACGGCTGTGGCGACAGGGTGCTGCCGGCGTGGACGTGCCGGTTGCCGATGGCGTCGTCGTCTGGAGCGCCAGCGCCGGCCAGCTGGCCGCAGCGAACTCGCGCAGCGACGCGCAGGGTGCGACCAGCAACCGCTTCACGCCGGCCGTACCGGGCATCTACGAAATCAGTGCGCGCTTCGAGCCGGGCCCGGGCCTCACCGGCGGCTCGGCGCGATTCCTCGTCGAGGTCGCGGGCGGACAGCTGCGCCTGCTCTCGGGTGACGGCCAGCGCGCACCGGCGGGCACCGAGCTCGCCTTCCCGATCGTGCTGCAGGCGCTGCGCGACGGCATTCCCGAGGCCGGCATCGCCGTCCGCCTTGAGGGCGCGACGGCAGGCCTGGTGGAGACCTCGCCGGCCGTCGCCACCACCGACACGGAGGGGCGCGCCAGCTTCCGCGTGCGTCTGTCCGCCACCGCCCAGGGAGATGTAGCCCTGCGTGCCGTGCGCGAGGACAGCGGCGCGCAAGTGGCGCTGCGCGCCAGCGCCGGCACTGCACCGGCCGCGCGCCGGCTTGAGGCCCTTCAGGGTGACGGCCAGAGCGCCGCGCCCGGCAACCTGCTGGCGCAACCGCTGCTACTGGCGGCGACCAACGACGGCGCCGCCGCTGCGGGCGTGCGCATCCAGTTCAGCGTGCAGCCCGAGGGCGTCGCCGAAGTCCTGCCCGCGGCCGAACTGACCGGCGCCGACGGCCGGCTCGCCGCACAGGTGCGTCTCACCTCGCTGGCCGCAGGACCGCTGCGGGTCTTCGCCACGCGCAGCGACGATCCCGCCGCCAGCGCGGAGTTCAACCTGTTTGCCGCGGTCGGCGGCGAGACCCGCCTGCAGATCGAGGGCGGTGACGGTCAGATCGGCGTGCGCGGCGGTCGCGGTGGCGATCTCGTGGTCCGCCACACCGTCAACGGCCAGCCCGCGGCCGGTGTCAGCGTGCAGTGGAGCAGCGTGAGCGGCCCTGCACGTCCGCTGCAGTCGAGCAGCCTCACCGACGACCAGGGCCGCGCCCGCGTGCCGCTCGAGTTCGGCAACGCGGCCGGCAGCTCGCAGATCCGCGCGCGCATCAACGCCGACCTCGAGGTGCGCTTCCGCATCGAGACCGTCGAAGGCGCACTGCAGCCGGTCGCGGGCAACAACCAGTCGGCACCGGCCGGCAGCGCGCTGGGCCAGCCGCTGGTGGCGCGTATCGAACCGCGCGCATCCGGCATTCCGGTCGAATGGCGCGTGCTGTCGGGCGGCGGCAGCCTCAGCGAAGCGGCCACGCTCACCGACGCCAACGGCGAAGCCCGGGCGCGCTGGACGCTGGGCCCGCAATCGGGCACCCAAACCGTCGGCGTGCGCCTCGCCGGCGGCCTGGAGCAGGTGTTCACTGCGCAGGCAGGCGCGCTGCCCGGAGCGCGTCTCGAGATCGTCAGCGGCAATGCCCAGCGCGTGCCGCCTGGCGTGGACAGCGCACCGCTGGTGGTGCGGGTGCTCGATGCGGCCGGTGCCCCCGCCGCGGGCCAGCGGCTCCGCTGGAGCAGCGCCTCCGCCGGTTTGGATGCGGAGACCAGCACCACGGACAGCAGCGGCCGAGCCAGCGTGCGTGCACGCCTCGCCCTGCCCGGCACGGCGCGCGTGCTGGCCACGTTGGACGGCACCGATCTTCGTGTCGAATTCACCGTCAACGCCGGGCTGGGCCAACTCGGACAGCTCACGCCGCGCCAGCGCGAAATCGCCGACGTGCTCGACAGCGCCTGCGCCGCGTTGGCTGGCCTCGCCGCGCCGACGCCTGCCCAGCGCGACCTGCTCGCGCGCTGCGGCGATTTTTCCGGCGCGGCGGGCGGCAGCCCGGACGCGGTGGCCGCGGCGCTGTCGCAGCTGCCCAACGACGTGGGTCTGAACCTCGCCCGCGCCGGCGACGAAGCCATGCGCGGCCAGACCGGCAACGTCGATCAGCGCCAGCGAGCCCTGCGCGGCGGAGCGCGCATGCAGATGGAATTCGGCTTGAACACGCCGGACGGAAGCCTGCCGCTGTCGGCCCTGCCCGCGCTCGCGGCGTTGGCCGATGGGGAGGCGGTCAGCGAGGAGGCCGGTGCGGGCTTCGAGCGCTGGGGCGCCTTCATCAACGGCAGCATGGGGCGAGGCCGCTCGCGAGGCGTCGGCGTGAACCCGGCCTTCGACTACCGGCTCGGCAGCGTCACCGCAGGCGTCGACTATCGGTTCAGCGACCGCTTCGTGGCCGGCGCCGCGCTCGGCCTGAATCGCGACAGCACCGACCTCGCGGAAGGCCGCGGCGAGCTGGAGAGCCGCGGCAGCGCGCTCTCCGCCTACGCCAGCCTGTGGCTGCCCAAGGACACCTACCTCGACGCCAATCTCAGCCTCGGTCGCAGCCGCTTCGACCTCACGCGCCGTCTGCGCTTCCGGCTCGGTGGAATCAGCGTGGACCAGCTCGCGCAGGCGCAGACCGATGCGACCCTGCAGGGCGGCAGCCTCGCGCTGGGCCGCGACTGGCAGCGCCGGGGCTGGAGCCTGGGCGCCTATCTGCGGGGACAGTTCAGCCGGGTCGAGTACGACGCCTTCGAGGAGCGCCTGATCGGCGGCCGTGCGGGCGAAGGCTTTGGCCTGCGCGTGCAGTCACCGCGCTGGAACAGTCTTGAGGGGGTTCTGGGCGGCCGCGCCTCGCGCGCCTACAGCTTCGACTGGGGCGTACTGCTGCCCAGCCTGCTGCTCGAGTACAGCCGCGAATTCAGCGACGACCCCTCGCGGCTCGACGCCCGCTTCCTGGCGGATCCCACGGGGGGCGTATTCAGCCAGAGCGGGGCTGCGATCGACCAGAGCCATGTCAACTTGGGCCTTGGGGTCAGCGCCCTGTTCCCCGGTGGACGCAGCGGCTTCGTTCAGTACGAACGTCGTCTGCAGGACGACAACATCAGCCACTGGCTGCTGTCGATCGGCGGCCGCTTCGAGTTCTGACGCGGCGGCGGGGATTCGGGATTCGGGATTCGGGATGGGATGGGATGGGATGCTCGCAGGCTGCAGTCTGCGAGATCCCCGCAGCTCCGATCTGGATCGCTTGCAGCAACGGATTGAGCGCGCAATCGGCGGTGTCGGCGAGCGCGCTATGTGGGCCATGCGTCGATGACGGCCTTCAGCGCTCGGTAGCGCAAGGCCCGGGAGCATTGCGGAGGGCTGCGGTGCGGAAGCGGCCGAGGCAGCGTCAGGCGTTCGCGGCGTCGCTCAGGCCCGCGGACCGGCGAAGGCAAGGACCTCATCGATCCGCTCGGCCCCGCTCAGCAGCATCATCAGGCGATCCACGCCGAGGGCCACGCCCGCGCAGTCAGGCAGGCCGTGCTGCAGGGCCGCCAGCAGATGCTCGTCGAGCGGCAGTGCGTCCTCGCCCCGCGCGCGGCGGCGGCGGTTGTCCCGCTCGAAGCGCGCGCGCTGCTCCTGCGCATCGCTCAGCTCGTAATAGCCGTTGGCGAGTTCGACCCCGCCGACATACGCCTCGAAGCGACAGGCATGCGCCTCGGCACCCTCGCCTGCCACCCTCGCCAGCGCACATTGGCTGGCGGGAAAGTCATGGAGCAGCAAAAGTTCATCGCGCGGCAGCTCGGGCTCGATCCGATGGGTCAGCAGCAGGTCGAGCCAGTCGTCGCGCTCCAGGCCTTCCGCGTCGATGTCATGCCCAGCGAGCGCCGCGCGCAGCTCGGCCTCGCCGGCCGTGGCGGGGTCGAGTCCGACGTGGTCGCGGAACAGCGCGCGGTAGCTGGAGCGCCGAACCCTCAGGGAGCGCCCGACCAGGGCAAAGGCGGCAGCCAACAGCTCGGCCACCTCGTCCATCAGCCGGTAGTGGTCGATGCCCAGCCGGTACCACTCGAGCATCGTGAACTCGGGATTGTGGCGGCCGCCGCACTCGCCGTCGCGGAACACCCGGCCCAGCTCGTAGCAGTCGCCGACGCCAGCGGCCAGCAGACGCTTCAGCGGGAACTCGGGCGAGGTGCGCAGGTAGCGTCGGCGCGAGGCACCGGCGTTCGGGCCGCTGTAGTCGAGCGCGAAGCTGCGGATGTTCGGCTCGGTGTTGCCGGCCGCCGACATCAGCGGCGTTTCCACTTCGAGCACGCCGCGCGCCTCGAAGAAGGCGCGGATGCAGTGGTTCAGCCGCGCGCGCAGGCGCAGCGCCTCGATGCCTGCACCGGGGCGCCAGTCCGCCTGCATGGCGCTTACTCGATGCCCTGGCCGATGCGGCCGAACTCGAAGTCGCTGTTGAACCAGATCAGGAAGGCGCGACCGACGAGGTTCTGCTCGGGCACGAAGCCCCAGACGCGGCTGTCGGCGCTGTTGTCGCGGTTGTCGCCCATCACGAAGTAGTGGCCCTCGGGCACCACCCAGCGCCCCTCGCCCTGACGACCCAGCTGGTTCGGGCGCATCAGGATTTCATGCTGGCGCTCGCCGAGGGTCTCGCGCAGATGGTCCGCGCCGTCCATCTCGCGGCCTGCGCCGACGCCGAGGTAGCGCCCGATGCGCTCCTGCGCTTGGGGCTCGCCGTTGATGTAGATCGTCTTGTTACGGTACTCGACCTGATCCCCGGGCAGACCCACCACGCGCTTGATGTAATTCTCCTTGGGATTCACCGGGTAGCGGAACACCACGACGTCGCCGCGCTCGGGCAGGCCGAACTCGACGATCTTGGTATCCAGCACCGGCAGGCGCAGGCCGTAGGTGAACTTGTTGACGAGGATGAAATCGCCGTCCTGCAGGTTCGGCATCATCGAACTGGACGGAATCCGGAACGGCTCGGCGAGGAAGCTGCGCACGATCAGCACGATCAGGATGACCGGGAAGAACGAGCGCGAGTACTCGACGATCACCGGCTCGCGCACCACCTCGGTGCCCAGGCTCGATCCCGCCTGCGCGCGCTCGGCGCGGGCCTTGGCGAAGAACAGGGCGTCGATGCCCCAGACGATGCCGGTGAATGCGGCCAGACCAACCAGCAGGGCAGCGAAGTCGAAGTTCACGTGGGGGCGTTCCAGGGTGTAGGGAGTGGGATCGAAGTGGAGACGACCGTGGCTTATTTGTTGTCGACCTGCAGCACGGCGAGGAAGGCCTCCTGCGGGATGTCCACGCTGCCGACCTGCTTCATGCGCTTCTTGCCTTCCTTCTGCTTCTCCAGCAGCTTGCGCTTGCGGCTGACGTCGCCGCCGTAGCACTTGGCCAGCACGTTCTTGCGCAGGGCCTTGACCGTGGAGCGCGAGATGATCTGCGCGCCGATCGCGGCCTGGATGGCGACGTCGAACATCTGCCGCGGAATCAGTTCACGCATGCGCTCGCAGATATCGCGGCCACGGCGGTCGGCGTGCATGCGGTGGCAGATCATCGACAGCGCGTCGACACGATCACCATTGATGAGCACGTCGAGGCGCACGAAGGGGCCCGGCTCGAAGCGCTGGAAGTGGTAGTCGAGCGAGGCGTAGCCGCGGCTCACGGACTTCAGGCGGTCGAAGAAATCCAGCACCACCTCGGCCATCGGCAGCTCGTAGCTGATCTGCACCTGGCTGCCCATGTAGTGGATGTTCTTCTGCACGCCGCGCTTTTCTTCGCACAGCTTGATGACGTTGCCGACGTAGTCGGGCGGCGTCAGCACGTTGGCGAGGATGATCGGCTCGCGGATCTCGTCGATCTTGTTGACCGGCGGCAGCTTGGCCGGGTTGTCCAGGGTCAGCGTCTCGCCGTCGGTGGTCAGCACCTCGTAGACCACGGTCGGCGCGGTGGTGACGAGATCGAGGTTGTACTCGCGCTCCAGGCGCTCCTGCACGATCTCCAGGTGCAGCATGCCCAAGAAACCGCAGCGGAAGCCGAAGCCCATGGCCTCCGAGCTTTCCGGCTCGAAACGCAGCGCCGCATCGTTCAGGCGCAGCTTCTCCAGCGCCTCGCGCAGCGCCGGGAAGTCCTCGGCATCGACCGGGAACAGGCCGGCGAACACGCGCGGCTGCATTTCCTGGAAGCCCGGCAGCGGCTGCGCCGCGGGCTTGGCCGCGAGCGTGATGGTGTCGCCGACGGGCGCGCCGTGGACGTCCTTGATGGACGCGCACATCCAGCCGACCTCGCCCGGACCCAGTTTGTTCTTGACGAGGCGCTTGGGCGTGAACACGCCGACCTGGTCGACCTGGTGGACGCGACCGGTCGACATGACCTGGATCTTCTCGCCGGGGATCAGGTCGCCCTGCACTACGCGCACCAGCGAGACGACGCCCAGGTAGTTGTCGAACCAGGAATCGATGATCAGCGCCTGCAGGCGATCGGTATCGCCTACTTTGGGCGGCGGGATGCGCTGGACGATGGCTTCAAGCACGTCGCGCACGTTCAGGCCGGTCTTGGCGCTGACCTGAAGGGCATCAGTGGCATCCAGACCGATCACCGCCTCGATCTCAGCCTTGACCCGCTCGCAGTCGGCGGTGGGCAGGTCGATCTTGTTCAGCACGGGAATCACTTCGAGGCCCTGCTCGACCGCGGTGTAACAGTTGGCGACCGACTGCGCCTCCACGCCCTGCGCCGCGTCGACCACCAGCAGCGCGCCCTCGCAGGCCGACAGCGAACGGCTGACCTCATAGCTGAAGTCGACGTGGCCGGGGGTGTCGATGAAGTTGAGCTGGTAGGTCTGGCCGTCCAGCGCCGTGTAGGGCAGCGAGACCGACTGGGCCTTGATGGTGATGCCGCGCTCGCGCTCGATGGGATTCGAGTCGAGCACCTGGGCTTCCATCTCGCGTTCGGCCAGGCCACCGCAGATCTGGATGATCCGGTCAGCGAGGGTGGACTTGCCGTGGTCGACGTGGGCGATGATGGAGAAATTGCGGATGTGCTGCATGCGTGGGGCCGCCTGGCCCGCCTCGATCTGGGCGAAATGACCGCGCATTATAGCCCGCGGCATGCCGCGGGCCGGGATTCGAGAGTGGGGATTCGGGATTCGTTGAGCCGGCTCTCGCGGATGTGAAGCCCGCGCACCGGCCCAGGGTATGCCTACTCAGGCGCCGCAGTCGCCGACGCAATCAGCGCCACCCCCGGCCTCGCGCGCTTCAACGAATCCCGAATCCCCACTCCCGAATCCCGGCTTCTAACCCATCGGGCTGAGCAACTGGGACAGGAAATGCCCCAGCACCCGCGGCTCGGCGATCAGCATGAAGACGAGGCCGTAGACCGCACCCCAGAGGTGCGCGCTGTGGTTGATGCGGTCATCGCCCCGGCGGTCCATGTAGACGCTGTAGGCGATGTACAGGCCGCCATAGATCACCGCCGGCACCGGCAGGAAGAACACGAAGATCAGGTTCCAGGGCGCCAGCAGGATGAAGGCGAACAGCACCGCCGACACCGCACCCGAGGCGCCCAGCGTGCGGTAGTGCGGGTCGCGGGCGTGACGGAAATAGCCCGGGAGCACCGACACCAGCAGGGCCGAGAGGTAAAAGAACGGAAACGCCCACAGGCCGAAGCGTTCGGCCAGGAAGCCCTCGATCAGCCGCCCAAAGAAAAACAGCGTGATCATGTTGAACAGCAGGTGGCCGAAATCGGCATGCACGAGCCCGTAAGTGAACAGGCGCTCGTACTGGCCGCGCTGCACCGCCGGCGACCACAGCATGAGGCGATCCAGCAGGCCGGGACGCTCGAAGCACTGCCAGCTCAGCAGACCGGTGAGCAGGATGAAGCCGAGGGTGAAGGGAAAGTCGAAGTCCATCAGTCCGCCCCCGGCAGTTCGAAGGGACCGTGCGCGGCTTCAGCGCGCTGCCAGGCCGGGCGCGCCTTGACGCGGGCGACGAAGTCGCACACCCGCGGCAGCTCGAGCCCGCTGCGCTCGACCGCGGCCATCAGCGGATAGCTCATCTGCACGTCGGCGGCGGAGAAGGCATCGCCCGCGAACCAGTCGGACTTCGCCAGCTGCTGTTCGACGAAGCGGAAATGGGTCTGCAGCTGCGGACGCACGTAGTTGGCCATCACCTTGGCGCACAGGCCCTTGACCACGGGCTTGACGAAGAAGGGCATCGGCTGGGTCGGCAGGCGCGAAAACACCAGGGCCAGGATCAGCGGCGTCATCAGCGAGCCTTCGGCGTAGTGCAGCCAGTAGCGGTAGTCGAGCGCCGCCTGGGTGCCGGCCTTGGGCTTGAAGCGGCCGGCGCTGTCGTAGCGCTCGACCAGGTATTCGATGATCGCGCCCGACTCGGCCACCGTGACATCGCCGTCGGTAATCACCGGCGACTTCCCCAGCGGGTGCACCTTCATCAGCGACTTCGGCGCCAGGATGGTCTTGGAGTCGCGCTTGTAGACCTTGACCTCGTAGGGCTGCCCCAGCTCCTCCAGCAGCCACAGCACCCGCTGCGAGCGCGACTTCTCCAGATGATGGACGACGATCATGGGCAGCTTCCGGGCTCCGACAGGGGCGCCAAGGGTAGCCCAGCCCGCTGCGGACGCGTCTCCTCTCCGGGTCTTCACGGTTTCCAGCTAACCTGTGCGCCCTTTCAACCCACACACCGGCAGCCCATGAGCATCCAGATCGGCGACTCCATCCCCGAAGCCACCTTGAACCTGCTGCGCGACGGCGTGCAGGCCGTAACCACCTCCGAGATCTTCAAGGGCAAGAAGGTGGTGCTGTTCTCGGTACCGGGTGCGTTCACCCCGACCTGCTCGGCCAAGCACCTGCCCGGCTTCGTGGAGAAGTTCGAGGAGTTCCAGCGCCGCGGCATCGAAGTGGCTTGCATGGCGGTCAACGACGCCTTCGTGATGGGCGCCTGGGGCAAGAGCCAGAACACGCCCGAGGGCCTGATGATGCTGGCCGACGGCAATGGCGCCTTCACCCAGGCGCTCGGCCTTGAGCTCGACGCCACCGCGTTCGGCATGGGCCTGCGCAGCAAGCGCTTCGCCCTGTACGCCGAGGACGGGGTGGTCAAGCTGCTGCACGTCGAAGCCCCGGGCGAGTTCAAGGTGTCCTCGGCGGAAGCCGTGCTGGCCGCGCTCGACGCCTGAGCCAGGCCCGGGCGCCCGACGCCCGCGCTGATCCAAACGGAACGGGCGCCTGTCGGCGCCCGTTTCGCGTTCATGGCTTGCACACGAGGCCCTGCGCCCTCACCTTGCCGCGATGGATACCCCTGCCCCTGCTGCCGACCACCGCCGCACCACCCGCGCGGTGGTGGCTACCCTGCTGCCGTTTCTGAAGCCTTACCGCGGCCGCATCGCCCTCGCCTTGGCCTGTTTGATGGCGGCCAAGCTGGCGGGGCTCACCGTGCCGATGATCCTGAAGAGCCTGGTCGACGGGCTGAATCTGCCGTCCGACGCCGCCAGCCTGATGCTGGTGCTGCCGGTCGGCCTGCTGCTGGCCTATGGCGCGGCGCGCCTGTCCGAGCGGGTGTTCACCGAGCTGCGGCAGATCGTGTTCGCGCGGGTCATGGCGCGCAGCGCGCGCACGGTGATGCTGAAGGTGTTCCGCCACCTGCATGCGCTCAGCCTGCGTTTCCACCTGAATCGCAAGACCGGCGGGGTCAGCCGTGACGTCGAGCGCGGCGGCAGCTCGATCTCCGACCTGCTCGACTGGACCCTCTACACGATCTTTCCGACGATCATCGAAGTCACGCTCGTGACCATCGTGCTGGTGGTGCTCTACGACACCGGCTTCGCGCTGATCACCGGCCTCACCCTGATCGCCTACGTCGTCTGGACCATCCGCGTCACCGAATGGCGCACCAAGTTCTACCGCGCGTCCGTCGAAGCCGACACCGCCGCCAGCGCGTCCGCCGTGGATTCGCTGCTGAACTACGAGACCGTCAAGTACTTCAACAACGAGGAGCACGAGGCCCAGCGCTTCGACGCAAGCCTGCGCACCAAGGAAGAGGCCGAGGTGCTGAGCTACAAGACGCTGGCGGTGCTCAACATCGGCCAGAACGCGATCATCTCGCTCGGCGTCACGGCGCTCATGTGGCGCGCCGCTTCGGGCGTGGTCGCGGGCGAGCTCACCGTCGGCGACCTGGTGCTGGTCAATGCCTACCTGCTGCAGCTGGCCGCACCGCTGAACTTCCTCGGCATGATGTACCGCGAGGTCAAGCAGGCGCTGACCAATATCGAGAAGCTGTGGAACCTGCTGGACGAGAACCGCGAGGTGCAGGACCGCGCGGACGCCCGCGTGCTGCGGGCGGCGCGGCCGGTGGTCGAGTTCGAGGACGTGCGCTTCGCCTACGACGAACGCCGCGAGATCCTGCACGGCATCTCTTTCCGCATTCCTGCCGGCGGCACGGTCGCCGTGGTCGGCCATTCGGGCAGCGGCAAGAGCACGCTGGCGCGGCTGCTGTACCGCTTCTATGACGTGGGGTCCGGCCACATCCGAATCGACGGCCTCGACCTGCGCGACTACACCCAGGACAGCCTGCGTGCGGCAATCGGCATCGTTCCGCAGGACACCGTGCTGTTCAATGACTCGATCCGCTACAACATCCGCTACGGCCGCGTCGACGCCAGCGATGCCGAGGTCGAGGACGCGGCCCGCGCCGCCCATATCCACGACTTCATCGCGGCCCTGCCTGAGGGCTACGACAGCCCGGTCGGCGAGCGCGGCCTGAAGCTCAGCGGCGGCGAAAAGCAGCGCGTTGCCATCGCCCGCGCCCTGCTCAAGAACCCCGCCATCCTGATCTTCGATGAAGCCACCTCGGCGCTGGATTCCAAATCCGAGCGCGCGATCCAGGCCGAGCTGGACCGCATCCAGCAGGGCCGCACCACGCTGGTGATCGCGCACCGCCTGTCGACCATCATGAATGCCGACCGCATCCTGGTGATGGACGCCGGCCACATCATCGAACAGGGCACGCACGCCGAACTGCTGGGGGCCGACGGCCACTACGCGCAGATGTGGCGGCTGCAGCAGCGCGAGGCGAAGCAGGAAAGCGCGGACGCCTCACCAGAAGGCGCCCACGCCGGCGCGTGAACAAGCCACCGCCGGCCGCATCGCCAACACCCGCCTCACCTGCCCTCACGCTCCGACAGCTCCGACAGCGCCGCCTCCAGCGCCTCCAACCGCGCCGTCAGCGCCTCGTTCTGCGCCGAGAGCCTTGCGTTCTGAGCCTCCAGCTTGGCGTTCAAGCCCTGGATCGCGGCCAGTGCGACGCCGTCGGCGTCGACGGTCGAGATCGTGGTGTCGTTCTCGCCGAGCCCGAATGCGGCGGCGAAATCCTGGGCCATCGGCCCCATGTGCCGGATGGCCTCGCCTTGGGCGATATAGCTCCAGGTGCTCATGGGCAGATCGAGCACGCGTGCGAGCACAGCGTCGGTGTCGACCGGAACGATGGCCATTTTAAGACTTCGGTCGGACAGCGAGCTCCAGGAGCCGGCATTCGCCGCCATGCTCACGCCGGTGTTGGCGGCGGTGTTGTTCGAGCGGATCGTCACCGCGCCGTTGCCGAACAAAGTCATGCGCGGCGCATAGGTCGCGCCGTTCGAGTGGGCGATCTCGAAGTTCGCATCATTTGTACCTGCCCCGCCATTGGACGCCCCGAACTGGATGCCCTCCTGGTTGGCGTTGTCGACGATGAGCTGCACATCCGCATTGCCGCCGAAGGCATCACCAGCGCGGCCGCGGATGGTCAGTTCGACATTGACGTCGCGCGGTGGCGTGTTGATGCCAACGCCGCCCTGCGCGCGGATGTTGAACTGGTTGGGCCCGGTCGAGACAAAGTCGGTGGCCTGTGTGTCCGCCCACATGAAGCTGCCTTCGTCACCACGCCCCTCGCTGGAGACGGGTACGTCAGCACAGCCCTCACCTACTTCCCCGCTGACCGAGCCGCGGCGCACCTTGGCGCGGTGACCACCCGCCCAGGACCTGAAGCCGCCGGCGCAGTTGCTCGTGCCACCACCGACGGCGCTGTCTTCGCCTGCTGCCGTGTTGTTGCTGCCACCGGCAATTGCGCTGCCGCTTCCGGACGCTGTATTGAATCTGCCACCGTTGACGGTGGCACTCGGGCCCACCGCCTGGTTCGCCAACCCTCCGCTAATCGTTGAAAGGCTTGCGCCCGCAAGGTTTCCGTATCCACCGCCAACCGTCGCGGCGAAGCCGCCGGCGCGGTTGTCAGCGCCGCCGCTCACAGTGGCAATGATCGCACTGTCGAGCGAGCTGACCCCGTCGCCTGCCCAGTTCCCGTAACCACCACTCACTGTGCCGTAGTTATCCGTGACCCGGTTGGGGCCGTCACGTTCGATGTCCGGATCGCTGTCACCGAGCGGAACGCCGCCCCCGGCGATGGTGGCGCCGCGCACGCCTGCAGTCACGCCGTTGGCACTGGAGCCCGCGATCGTGTTCGTCGTGATTGGCAGCAACGGGGTACCAAAACTGATGGTCGAGGGCTCGATCCGCAGGCTGCGGGCGTTTGCCGTCCGCAACACCAGCGGCTGCGCATCTGTCGTACCGAGGAAATTGATCGCGGGATTGCTGCCTGAATCCCCAGTCGTACTCCAGCACTGCCCTACGGCAGCCGGCGTGTTGACCGCCTTGGTGCGCCCCGGCAACGCCACCCAGCCCGTGCTGCCGGCCGGCCGAATGGCCAGCTCGACCTCGGCATCGTCGTAGCCCGGCGGCAGATCGAACTCGACGCGGAAGTCGCCTTCGATGACGTCCACGCCCTTGAATTCAAAGGGCTTGACCAGCGCATAGCCCTGACCGGTGTTGGCATGCACCGACAGCTTCAGGTCGTAGCGGCCATCCGCCGGCGCGCCGCGCTCATCGAGTCGGCCGCTGTAGGTGAAGGTGTCGGCCTGCACCGCGCCGGCGGCCACGAGGCTGGCCAGCGCAAGTGCAAGGCGTGAGGGAGCGTTGCGAACAAGGCAGTGGCGCATCGGGAAACTCCTGGGTCTGTGCGGTTCGGAACCGCGATGAAGAGAGCCGCCCTGGACAGGCATGCGGCAGGCTGTAGCGGTGCGGCGCGAAGCGGAAACGTGGTGCTGCGGATCGGTGGCGCTCCGCGCAGGCGCGCGGACCGTCACAGAGAGCAGCAGGAGCACAAGGCGGAGCACGCTCATCAGGGCCTACCGTCCGGGGTGACTGAAACACCTACGACGCCACCCGTCGGACGCGACAGTCGAGACGCCGCCTGCACATCACTTGGCGGGCATCGCAGGCGCTGCCGAAGCGCCGGACGCAGGCCGCGCGCGCGCCGCCGCCACCGCGGCGCGCGCATCCAGCAGGGCCAGCCCGTGTGCGGATCGCGTCGCCGTGCCGAGCAGCAGATCGATCACCGCCGCGGTATCGAGATCTGGCCGCACCGACAGCACCTGGGCGGCGGCATTGACGACCTGCGGCGCGGAGAGCGAAGCGCCGCTCGCGCGGATGCGCCCGCCGCCGGGCACCAGGGCCTCGATGTTTTCGCCAAGCGCATGCAAGTCCACCGACGGGCCGGTGGAGGCAAAGGTGCTGAGCACGCCGGCCGCGTCGACCGAGGCCACCGACAGCACATTGGGCAGGTTGATGCTGCCCGGCAGGTCGCGGACGAAGTCCATGTCCCGGTTGGCATTGCCGGCGGCGATCACGAACAGGATCTCCGGCGCCTCGGCGATCAGGGCCGAATAGCCATCGAACAGAGTGTCGAAGATCGACTGCGCGCGGCGTTTGCGCGTCTCCGCATCGGGCTCGATGTGATGGGCCGCGAGCAGGTCTTCGATGTCGCGCGCGGTGATGCCCCAGCTCAGGTTCGCCACGCGCACGCCTTCGGCGCGCAGGTGGGCAATGCTGGCGCGCGCATAGTCGAGCATCCGCGCCGCGGTCGCCTCGTCGATCGGCGGTGGCACCGCGGCATCGGGCACGGTGAACCGCACTGGCACGATGCGGATCGCCGGATTACCGCGCGAGGCGATGTCGGCCACGAGGGTTCCGTGGCTGCGGCCGAAGTACCAGCGGTTGAGCGCGTCGTAGGCGTCGATGTCGTCGACCTCGAGCGTCGCCACGGTCTCGCGCAGGAAGGCCACGTCCGGCCCCTCCAGCCCGGCGCGCAGCGCGCCGTTGCCGCGGGCGATGCGTTCGGCGAAGTCGATCTTGCCGGCGAAGGCCGGCGGCACCGGCGCGAGGTCGCCGGCGGTCGGCTGCAAGTCCTCGTCGAAGGCCAATCCCGCGGCCACGGCGTTGCGACCCTCGAAGGCCGTGCGGTCCACGCCGGTATCCCAGACCGCGACCGACACCGACGCCAGACGCTCGTCGGCCCCGAATTGCACTGAACGCGCCGACCAGATGTCGGCATCCGCGGGTGCCGGGTTCGCCACGATCCACGCGGTCAGCGCCTCGCGCATCGCCGAAAGATGGGGGCCGAACACGCGCTCACGCGTCGCGATCTGCAGCGTCCAGGCCGCGAGATCCAGCGGCAGATCGGCATCGGGCTTCCACACGGGATCGGCGTAGATCCTCAGCCCGCCCCGCCGGCGGGCCGGGCTGGTGCCATCGAGATTCGCCCTCAGCTCGATGACGCGCGCGCGCACCTGTTCGGCCGGCAGTGCCGCCAGCGCGCGGGCCACTGCCTCGCGAAAAGCCTGCGTGGCCGCCTCCGGCGAAGTCTCGTGCGCCGCAGCCCGCAGGCCCTCGATCTCCAGCAGGCCGGTCAGCCGCAGCGCGGGTTTGTCCTCGACCGCCAGCGCCTCGTCGAGCAGCGCATGCGCCGCGTCCGTCCGCCCCTGCAGCAGCGCAGCGCTGGCCTGGGCCCTCAGCAGTTCCTGGCGTGCGGCCTTGTCGCGGATGTCATGCGTCGCCAGCACCTGTGCCGCATCACGCGCGACCGAGGCGGCGAGCGCGGAAAGCGCGGCCTCGTCATCGAGCAGCCGGCTCGGCGCGACCGGCAGCCGATAGCCCAGCCGCGGCAGGTCGGCGGCGGTTTGCACCACGATGCGATCGGTGACGTCCGCCGCTGCGTGCAGCGCCGTTGCGCCGCCACCCAGCGCGAGGACAAGCAGCGCAAGTTGGGCGAGGCGCGTGAACCGGGCGTACGCGCGGGTGGAGAACGTGGACATGGGCGGCTCCAAATGCGGGATCAGGCGAGCAGGTCACGCCGGGCAAGCGCAGCGCCCTCAGGCGACCGCGGACAGGCGCGCGAGCGCGTGCGAAGACAGGGCGGGACTACCCGTTCAAAGGGGATCGAAGCCGTTGGCGAACAGCCGCGCGTCGGCGGGCTCACAGCTCGCTGCCGCCGTCTTGAGCCGGAAGCGGCCATCGGCCGACTGCAGCGACGGGGCCATGCGCAGCGCGGCGGCGACGCCGAAGCGCCCGTCGGCGCTGGACAGACGCGGCGCCACGGTCGCGCTCACCCGATAGCGGGCGGGGTCGTCGTCAGCGGGCCCCGTCCCGGCGTGCGCAGGCATCGCGCCGAGAACAAGGGCCAGCAGGGGAATCAGGGGGCTCGAAGTGGACACGGCGCGACTCGTCGGTGGTGGGCTTCAGAAAGACCTACGGCGCCGACAGGCGAACGCGACAGCTCGCCGTTCATGCGCCCCGCGGCGCCGGCTCACCCGCGCGGACCATTCGCCACGTGGTGCCCGCAAGCCCCCACCCTCAGCCCGACTGAGACGTGCGTGCGGGCGAGGCGAGCCGCGGGGCCAGGCCTCATCGAACCGGCTAGACTTCGCGCCCAACGCCGGTTTCGGCGGCCATTGCAGTCGAGAAGCAGCCCATGCCCCCTGCCCTGCGCGCGCTCTGGCGCGTCTGCATCGAGCGCCCTTGGCCCGTGTTCGCGGCCACGCTGGCGATCACCCTGTTCGCCCTGCTGCAGTTTCCGCAGGTGCGCATCGACACCGACCCCGAGAACATGCTGCCGGCCGAGCAGCCCGAGCGCGTGTTCCACAATGCCGCCAAGCAGCGCTTCGGGCTGAGCGATGCCATCGTCGTGGGCGTGATCGCCCGCGAGGGCAGCATCTACACGCCACGCTCGCTGGCGGCTCTGCATGCGCTGAGCGCCGAGGTGAAGCGCATCAAGGGCGTGGTCGAAGTCGACCTGATGTCGCTGGCCGAAGTCGACAACGTGACCCAGGGCGGGCCGGGCACGGTGCGCTTCGAATGGCTGATGCGTACGCCGCCGGCCAACGATGCAGAAGCGCAGGCGATCCGCGCCGCCGTCGAGCGTCTGCCGCAGGCCTACGGGACTCTGGCCTCGGAAGACGCACGCGCCGCCGCGCTGTACGTGCCGATCGAGGACAAGAACGAGAGCCATCGCATCGCCGGCGAGATCCGCGGGTTGATCGACGCGCTCGACAGCGAAGATGCATTCCACATCACCGGCCTGCCGGTGGCCGAAGACACCTTCGGCTACGAGATGTTCGTGCAGATGGCGATCTGCGCGCCGCTGGCCGGGCTGGTGATCTTCCTGCTGATGTGGGGTTTCTTCCGCAGCGCGCTGTTCGTTACCGGGCCGATGCTGGTGGCGATGGGCAGCGTGATCGTGACCATGGGCGCGCTGATCGGGCTGGGCTACCCGGTCCACATCATGAGCTCGATGATCGCGATCTTCCTGATGCCGATCGCGGTGGTCGATGCCATCCACATCCAGTCGGACTTCGCCGAGCGCTATCGCCCCGGCGACGACGCCAGTGCGGTGATGCAGGAGGTGCTGGGCGATCTGTTCAAGCCCATGCTCTACACCAGCCTGACCTCGGCGGTGGGCTTTGCCTCGCTGCTGCTGACGCCGATCCCGCCGGTGCAGGTGTTCGGCGCCTTCGTGGCCTTCGGCATCCTGTTGGCCTTCGTGTTGACCCTGACCCTGCTGCCGGCCTTCCTGTGCCGGCTGTCACCGGCCACGCTGGCGCGCATCGCCGCGGTCGACACCCAGCGCAGCCGGCTGTATGCGCCGCTGGCCTTTGTCCGCCGCAGCTCGCAGAGCCATCGGCCGCTGGTGCTCGGTGTGGCCCTGCTGGCGGTGGCGTTCAGTGTGTTCGGCATCCTGCGCATCGAGATCAACGACAACCCGGTGCGCTGGTTCAAGGCCAGCCACGAGATCCGCGTGGCCGACCGCGCGCTCAACGCCCACTTCGCCGGCACCTACGACGCCTGGCTGGTGCTGGAGCAGGATGTGGACGCCCTGCGCGCTGACTGGACGCGCGACTGGTCGGCGCTACCCGCGGACCCGCTGCGCGAAGCGGTGCTCGCCGCCCTGCAGTCCGAGCCTGAGACGGCGAACGCGCTGCGCGCCGCGCAAGACGCGATCGACGAAAGCGACGCCGACTTCGGCCTGATCGAGGACTGGACCGCGCGCATCGAAGCCGCCCAGAGCCAGCTGGCGCGCTTCCAGCAGCCCGAGCTGCTGCGCTGGATCGAACAGCTGCAGAGGGCGCTGGAGGATTCAGGCCTGGTCGGCAAGTCGAACGCCGTCACCGACATCGTCAAGACCGTGCACCGCGAGCTGCGCGGCGGCGATTCGTCCGAGGAGCGCATTCCCGACAGCCAGGCCGGCGTGGCCCAGACCCTGCTGCAGTTCCAGGGCTCGCACCGGCCGCAGGACCTCTGGCACTTCGTTACCCCCGACTACCGAAGCGCGCTGGTCTGGCTGCAGATGACCAGCGGCGACAACCAGGACATGAGCCGGGTCGAAGCCTTCGTCGCCGAGCACCTCGCGGCGCATCCGCTTCCCACAGGCGTCAGCGCGCGCTGGGCCGGCAAGACGCATCTGAACCGCGTCTGGCAGGGCGAGATGGTGCACGGCATGGCCTGGAGCCTGGCGGGGGCGTGGCTCACCGTGCTGCTGATGATGATCGTGCTGTTCCGCAGCCTGCCGCTGGGCCTGCTCTCCATGCTGCCGCTGACGCTCTCGATCGCCGTGCTGTACGGCCTGGTCGGCTGGCTGGGCAAGGACTACGACATGCCCATCGCGGTGCTGTCGGCGCTGGCGCTAGGGCTTGCCGTGGACTTCGCGATCCACTTCCTGCAGCGTGCGCGCGACCTTGCGCGCCGACTGCAAGACGTCGAAGCCACGCTTGACGCGCTGTTCCGCGAGCCGGGTCTGGCCATCAGCCGCAACGCCATCGTGATCGCCGTGGGCTTCACGCCCCTGCTGTTCGCGCCGCTGGTGCCCTACATCACGGTGGGCTGGCTGCTGGCCGGCATCATGGCGCTCTCGGCCGTGGTCAGCCTGTACCTGCTGGCGGCCCTGCTGGGCGCCGGCAATGGATGGATGTTGAAGAGGATGATGCGATGACGCCTGTACTGAAGACCCTCGCCCTTGCCCTGCTGGCCTCGCTCTCTGCAGGCCATGCGCAGGCTCGCGACGTCGACCCGCGCGCCGAAGCCATCGTGGCGAAGGCCCAGCAGGCCGCTCGCTACGCTGGCGACGACGGCCGCAGCCTCGCGCGCATGCTGATCACCGATGGCCGCGGCCAACAGCAGCAGCGCGTGTTCACGATCCTGCGCCGCGATATCGAAGACGGCGGCGACCAGGATTTCCTGGTGGTGTTCTCGCGCCCGGCCGACGTGCGCGGCACGGCGTTTCTGGTCAACAAGAAAACCGAGCGCGACGACGACCGCTGGCTCTACCTGCCGGCGCTGGATCTGGAGAAGCGCATCTCGGCCGGCGACAAGCGCACCAGCTTCGTCGGCTCGGACTTTTTCTACGAGGACATCAGCGGCCGCAACCCGGCGCTGGACTGGCATTCCATCGTCAGCGAGGGCGAGCGCGAGATCGTCATCCGTTGCGATCCCAAGGAACCGGACAGCGTCGAGTTCGCCTACTCGCACGCGGTCATTGATCCGAAGACCTTCCTGCCGATCCGCGCCGAGTACTACAACGCCGACGGCGAGCTCTTCCGCAAGATCGAGACGCTGGAGACGGCCGTGGTGCAAGGCCACCCGACCGTGGTGCGCAGCCAGGTCACCGACCTGCGCTCCGGCAGCAGCACGCTCATGGAAATGCGCAACCCGCAGTACGACATCGGTCTCGATGAGAGTGCCTTCGGCACCGGCGCCCTGCGCAACCCGCCCCAGCAGTGGCTGCGCCCGTGAGTGCAGCGCTGCGTCTGCAGCCGCTGGCCGCGCTGCTGGCGCTCGGCCTGTCGTCTTCAGTGATCGCGCAGAGCGACGACTGGGACGACTGGGGCGAGGAATCTCCCACGCAGTGGAGCGGCTACGTCGAAGCCGCCTACAGCACCCGCTTCGACCGCGACCCGCTGTTCGATGAGCGCGCCAGCCGCGCCGAGCTGAAGGGCCAGATCGAAGTCAGCCATGAGCTCGAACGCGCGCAGCTGAGCGCCAAGCTCGACGTGCATGCGGATGGCATCGAAGACGGCCTCTGGTTCGACCTGCGCGAAGCCATGCTCAGCCTGCCGGTCGGCAGCCGCGGCCACGCGCGCATCGGCCGTCAGGTCCTGTCCTGGGGCACGGGCGATCTGCTGTTCATCAACGACCGCTTTCCCAAGGATTTCGAGACGCCGCTGGCCGGCGGCGAGGACCTCTACTTCAAGGCGCCGTCCAACAGTCTGCGGCTCGACTGGCGCTTCGATGCGTTGAGCGTCGATCTCGCCTGGACGCCGCGCTTCACCCCCGACCGCTACATCGATGGCCAGCGTCTCGGCTTCTTCGATGCGCGCAGCGGTGAGCGCGTCGGCGGCCGCGATCTGATCGACGCGAGCGAGCCGGGCGGCAGCGAATGGGGCCTGCGTCTGCATCGCAGGCATGAAGGCGTGGAGTACGCGCTGTATGCCTACCGCGGCTTCGACAAGCAGCCGCTGGGCGCCGATGCGCAGGGTCGACCCAGCCACTTCCGCCGCGACAGCGCGGGCTTCAGTCTGCGCGGGCCTGTATTCGGCGGCATCGCCTCCTTCGAGGCCGGTCGCGAATGGTCGGGCGCGGAGTTGGGCGCAGGTGTGGGGACCGTCGCCGCGCGCGTGCCGCACAAAAGCGCCGCGATGGCGGCGTTTGAGAAAGAGTGGCGACCCAAGCTGACGATCGGCCTGCAGGTCTACTTCGAGCGCCACGACAGTGAGCCCGGCAACCTCTCACCCCTCAATGGCGAATCGCGCCAGCTGGTCTCGCTGCGGATCACGCAACAAGCCCTGCGCGATCGACTGAACCTGAGCGCCATCGCCTTCCACTCGCCCGACCAGCACGACCGCTGGCTGCGCCTCACCGCCAGCCATCGCCTGAGCGACCAGTGGCTGCTCGGCGCCAGCGCGAACGTCTTTGGCGGCCGCGTGCAGCGCTTCTTCGGCCAGCTGGTGGACGACAGCAATGCGGGGGTTTGGGTGAGGAGGCAGTTCTAGCGTCGCAGACGCGATCCGAAGGAAGAGCTGCAGCACCGCGAGCCCCAGCCAAAGCTCAAGGACGGGAGCGCCCTACGAGGTCCGGCAGCTGGATCCGCGCGTCACAGCTGAATTCGTCGAACAGCCGGTTGAGGTACTCGTAGTTCAGATCGGATCGGCTGCAGCCGAAGTTGAGCAGAAACCCGGCCAGCATCAGCAGAGCGGGATCGGCCCCGCAAAGCCGCAAGGTGTCGCGGCGCTCGAACGATCCGGGTGCGAAATCGAACTCGTCGCTGTTGAGCAGCTGCAGCTGCGCGCGCTGACCCAGAAAACGCCAGGCGGGGTCTCTGCCCAGCCACTCCTCGGGCTCGGCGGGGCGCCAGCCATAGCTTTCGATCTTCATGGCGAATTGCCGGAACGAGGGTCGCTCACGCTCCAGCCGGAGTCGGCGAACGCGCTCAGCGCCGTCACCCAGATCGAGGACCGGTTCGAAGTCCGGCGCGTGCAGCACGCAGGCGACCAGCCACAGCCCAAGGTTCCAGGCATCGCGACGGGAGCAGTGGAGGATGAGATCGTCCGCAAGTCCCCAGCCTTCAAGTCGCCCGCGATACTCGATGCGCAGGCCCGACAGCCCGGACCGAGGCAAAGGTGCCGGAAGCTTGGCGGCATCGAAGCGGAAGTGCGTGGCGTCGTACTCGCGCTCATCCAGCGCGCGCGGCGCATCCGTCTCGCTGGCCTGATCGAAAGCGTGCAAAGCGTGGAGCGCGGCCAGGTGCCGAGCTTCAAGTTCTGGCTCATCCATTTCGAATCCTTCTCCTCGGCCAAAGCACCACCAGGGCCACACCCCCCAGCACGGCAACCGAGGCCAGCACCAGCCGCAGGCTCACCGGTTCACTCAACAGAATCACACCTGCCACCGCGGTGATCACCGGCACGCTCAGCTGCACGGTGGCGGCGGCGCTGGCGCGCAGCTGCGGCAGGGCGCGATACCAGATCGCATAGCCGAGGCCCGAGGTGAGCGCGCCGGAAGCGATGGCGTACAGACTGCCCGGCGCATCGATCTGCATTGCATCAGGCGCGAGCAGCAGGGCGATCGCGATGGCGGCACCGGCCATCGGTACCGCGCGCAGGAAGTTGCCGGCGGTGACCGCCGTGGGGTCACCTGCCCCGCGTCCGCGCAGGCTGTAGACGCCCCACGCGATGCCGGCCAGCAGCATCAGCAGGGCCGCGCCGAAGGGCGGCGCGGACAGGCCCGGCAGCAGCAGGCCGATCAGGCCGGCGATGGCGAGCACGAGGCCCAGGCTCTGCACCGCGCCGAAACGCTCGCCGCGCAGCAGCGCCCAGCCCAGCATGCTGGCCTGCACCGCGCCGAACAGGATCAGCGCCCCGGTGCCGGCGCTGAGCCCGATGTAGGCGTAGGAAAAAGCGATGGCGTAGGCGAACAGCGCGGCGGCGGAAGCCCAGCTGCCGACGCGCAGCTGCGCCGGCCTACGCAGCCCGATCAGCAGGGCCAGTACAAGGGCGCCCGAGACGATGCGCAGCAGGGTGAAGCTGGCCGGGTCGATGGCGGTGTCGCGCAGCGCCGCGCGGCACAGCAGCGAGTTGCCGGCAAAGGCGAGCAAGGCCAGCGCGGTCAGGCCAGCGATGGAAGTTCGACGCATCGGCACCCGTCTCCGCCGCTGACCTCAGCGCCGCGCGAGGGCGGGCCGCTGCACGCGGCCCGCCGTCGACGTGGGCTTACTGGATCGCGCAGCTCTTGGCCTCGGCCGTCGGGGCGGACGTACTGCCGGCAATGCGGCGCACGATCACCGTGGTGGTGGCGGTGAGCCCGGCGGTGTTCTCGATGGTGTAGGTGAACAGGTCGGTGCCGCACCAGGTGTCATTGGGAACGTAGCGCACGCGACCGCTCGCCAGCAGGGTGGTGGTGCCGCGGAAGCCGCGGTTGACCGAGACCACGCGGATGGCGAGGTTCTGCGGGTCGCTGTCGTTGGCCAGCACATCGATCTCAACTGGCGTGACGCCGGGGGTAAAGGCCTCGTCGGCCACGGCGATCGGACCCACGGGCGGCGACACCGTGATCACCAGGCTGGCGGTGTCCTCGCCGCCGGCGCTGTTGCGGATGCGGTAGCCCAGGGTGACCACGCCGCCGAAGAACTCGGCCGCCGGGCGGAAGGTGACGCTGCCGCTCGGGGTGAAGTTCACGGTGCCGTTGCTGACGCCGGTGACGGCGACCAGGGTCAGCGTGTCGCCCGAGGGGTCGCTGTCATTGGCCAGCACGTTGACGGTGATCGGCGTGTTGTAGGGCGTGGTGGCGACGTCCGACAGCGCGCGCGGCGGCACCGCCGTGACGGTCACGGTGATGCGGCCCTCCACTTCCACGCCCGAGGCGTTGCGGGCGCGGTAGCTGAAGGTGTCGGTGCCGATGAAGCCAGCGGCTGGGGTGTAGGTGACCACGCCGGCGGCGGTGAAGCCGGCGCTGCCGTTCGAGGGCGTGCCGAGCGCCACCAGACTCAGCGCTTCGCCGGCCGGGTCGCTGTCGTTGCTCAGCACGTTGAAGCTGACCGGCGTGCCGCGCACGGTGCTGGCGGTATCGGGGTTGGCCACCGGCGGCACGATGCGCACGGTGATGTTCACCGTCGCGGTGGCGGTCAGCGCGCCATCGCTGATCGTGTAGGTGAAGCTGTCGCTGCCGGTGAAGCCGGCGCGCGGCGTGTAGAGCACGCTGCTGCCGCTGATCGTGGCGCTGCCGTTGGCGGGCGCCGAGACCGTGCTGATCGTCAGCGCATCGCCATCGGGATCGCTGTCGTTGCCCAGCACCGCGATGCTGACGGCGCTGGCGTTGCGATCGACGGTGGCGCTGTCGTTGGCCGCCAGCGGCGCGCGGTTGACCAGCACCTGCGGGCCCAGCTGCTCGCTCTGCTCGGTTTCCTCGAAGCGGTAGACGTCGACGGCACGCTTGTGCGCGGCCGGGTTGCGCAGGGCGCGCTCGATCCAGGCCGGCGGCGCTGCGACCGGCTCGCGCTTCCATTCGCTGCGCTTCTCGATGCGGGTTTCGCCGGGCACGCTGCGCTCTTCCACGCTGAGGAAGCTGACGTCGACGCGACGGTTCTTGGCGCGGTTGGCTTCGCTGTCGTTGGCGAAGCGCGGATTGCTCTCCCCCTCGCCGCGGATGTCCATCTCGTCGATGGCGACGCCGTGGCTGGCGAAGAACTCCGCGACCGCGCGCGCGCGGCGCTCGGACAGGCCCTGGTTGTAGGCCTCGCGGCCGAGGTCGCAGGTGTGGCCAACGATGCTGACCCGCGAGACGCGGCTGTCGGACTTCAGTGCCGCCAGCAGGGCGTCGAGCTGGGAAGCATCGGCATCCTGCAGGCTGAAGCGGTCGAGCTTGAAGTAGGTCGCCGCGTCCATGCCGACTTCGTTGCGGACGAGCTGGGGCTCACCGGTGACTTCCACTTCGGTCACCACTTCCACGTCGCGGTAAGGCTCCACGGCGCGGTAGGCCTGGGCACCACCGAAGTCGTAGCGCCAGCTCAGCAGGCCGCGGGTGTCCGAGCGGTCCAGCACGAAATCGCCGGCGCGGCGCAGGGCCTCGAGGCTCACGCCGATGCTGTGGCCGGTGCCGGGGATGAACTTCTCGACGCCGAGGCTGAAGGTGTTCTGATGCGAGCTGAAATCGCCCCATTCACGATCGAAGCCCGCCTGCAGGCGCAGCTGGGCCTCTTCGAAGAAGCGGCCGAAGCGGGCGCCGACGCCCTGGTCGTAGGCCTGCTCGAAGGCGCGGGTGATCGTGGTCAGGGTGCGCTGCTGGGTGAAGGGGCGGCCAGCGGCCGTAGTGCCGTTGATCGTGCTGACGTTGACCAGGGTGCGGGTGTCGACGAGACGCTCGTCGGTGAGGCCTGCCGACACGTAGAGATCACCGAACCAGGTCTCGCGCTCCCAGCCGAAGCCGAGGCTGGCCTTGCGATCGCCCATCACGTTGCGGTCGACCGCAGCGAATACCTTGGCCACGCTGGCGCCGGTCGGGTCGGCGATGACCTGGTCGAGCGTGCGCCCGCCCCAGAGCCAGTGGTAGCCAAGCTTCAAGCCACCGGCGCCGCCCTGGCCGTACCAGCCTTCGACCATGCCGGTGGCGTGGCCGCGGTGGCCGAAGAAGCCGAGGAACTCGCCGTTGACGTCGCCGTCGTCATTGAGGCCGAGGCCGATGCGGCCATTGCTGCCTACATAGGTGATCGGCACCACGCCCTCGGCGGGCGGCGGGGCGGTCTGCGCCTGCGCGAAGCCAGAGGAAAAAGTGAGCAGCGCGGCCAGCAGCATGGGCTTGTGCATGGCGAAGTCCTTGAAGTTCGGCGCAGGGCGCATCGGACGCGAACTTTAACAGTTGGGTCACGAACGTGTGCCGCGCTTCGCTGCAGCGCAGCTTGATGCTCACCCTACGCCTGCGTAGGGTCGCGCCCCGGGATTCACGCGAACGGACTCGACCGGCGCGCGCGGCAGGCACCAAAACAATCCGCCGCGCGCACGCCGCACACCGCATCGACACGCTTTCGGGGAGGGAAGCATGTTCGTACGTTCGATCCGCGCCGCCTTCGCGGCCCTGCTGCTGTGCCTCGCATCCACCGCCGCGTTCGCCCAGAGCGGCTACACCCAGACCCGCCACCCGATCGTGCTGGTGCACGGCCTGCTCGGCTTCGACGCGCTGCTGGGCGTTTACGACTACTGGTACGGCATGCCGTCCGACCTGCGTGCCGGCGGTGCGCGGGTCTACGTGGCCGATGTCTCCGCCAGCAACTTCAGCGAGGTGCGCGGCGAGCAGCTGATCCGCCAGCTCGACAGCCTGCGCGCGATCCATGGCCACGCGAAGTTCAACCTGATCGGCCACAGCCACGGCGGACCGACCATCCGCTACGTCGCCGCGGTGCGCCCGGACCTGGTGGCTTCGGTCACCTCGATCGGTGCGCCGCACACCGGCAGCAAGGTCGCCGATGCGCTGGACACCACCCTGCCCGTCGGTTCGCCGCTGCGGCCGCTGGTGGCGGGCTTCGTCGACGCGCTGTCCGGCTTCATCGAGTTCCTGTCCGGCAGCCGCGATCCGCAGAACGCGCTGGGTGCGCTGGCCTCGCTGTCCTCGCGCGGTGCGGCCGACTTCAACCGGCGCTTCCCGCAGGGCATGCCGGCGACCGCCTGCGGCCAGGGCGCGGCGGTGGTCAACGGCATCCGCTACTACAGCTGGGGCGGCACGGCGGTGCTGACCAACGCGCTGGATGCCGGCGATCCACTGCTCGGCGCAGGCAGCCTGTTCTTCGGCTTCGAGCAGAATGACGGCCTCGTCGGCCGCTGCAGCTCGCATCTCGGCGTCGTACTGCGCGATGACTATCCCTGGAACCATCTCGACCAGGTCAACCAGGTGCTGGGCCTCACCCGCTGGTTCACGCCCGATCCGAAATCGGTGCTGCGCGCGCATGCCAACCGGCTGAAGAACGCGGGGCTCTGACGCCCGTGGCAGCGCGCGAAGCCGGGGCGGAAGGGCTGGAAACGCCAGCAGGGATGAGCCGGCACCTGCTGTTCGGCAGCGCCGCCGTGCTCGGGCTGTGGCTGCTCGGCGTGCTGATGGTGCTGCCGCAGCGGCCGGAAGAAGCGCCGGCGCTGGTCCGGCCTCCGGACGCAGGCGCGCCACTCGATGCACGCGAGGGCGGCGGCGCGCGCGCCGCGACCTCTGTCGCTCCTGACGCACTCGATGTGGCACTGCACGCGCGGGTCTCTCCGGTCGAGCAGGCGCGCGCGTCTGTCCGTCTGGCGCGCAGCTCGCTGCGCGGCAGCGAAGTCGACGGCGAGCTTCGGCTCGCCGCCGACGGTCGACTGCAGATGGATGCCGCCACCGTGCGCTTCTTCGAGTACCACCTCGCCCTGCTCGGCGAGCTCGGGCTCGCCGACATCCGCGCCCTGCTGGCCGAGCATGCGACGCAGCGCATCGGCGCGTCCTCGGTGGCCGAGGTGATGGCGGCGTTCGAGCGCTATCTGGGCCTGCGCCAGGCGCTCACAGCCCTGCCGGCGGGCGCGTCGCTAGCGGACACGCTGCTGGCGCGACGGGCGCTGGAGCAGCAGTGGTTCGGCGAACACGCCGAGGCCATGTTCGGCGAAGCCCGCGAGCACGATGCGCGCACGGCGCAGCGACTCGGTTCAAGCAATGCGCAGACGGAGCCCTCGCCGGAAGCGATCACGCCGGCCGAGCGCGAGGCGCGCGTTGCTCTTCTGGCCGAAGAGCAGAGCCGACAGTTCGAGGTGCTGGATCTCCCTGCTGAACAGCGGCGGGCCGAGCGCGAGGCGCTGTGGGGCGCCCAGGCAGCGGCGCGCCTGGACGCGCTCGACGCGGAACGCGCGGCTTGGAATGCGCGGCTGCAGGCCTATGTGCGCGAGCGCGATCGACTGCTCAGTTCGGGCGCAGCGACGGCCTCAGCGCTCGACGCCCTGCGCCAGCGCAGCTTCGATCCACGAGAGCGGCTGCGTGTCGAAGGCATGGAGCGTTCCGGCGCGCTCTGACGCGTCGCGCAACCACACCTCGTGAAGGTGCTACGCCGCAGGCGCACCCTGCGCGAATCGAAGCACCAGGGCCGTCGGCGCCATGGCGTCGCTCATGGTTTCGGGGTACGCGCGACCCGCACCGAGACACCCGAGCGCTGCGGCACCTGCATACAGCTGGTCCATTCAAAAACAATGGATGAAGCCGGGCACGCGCTGTCGCCGATCTGCGTTGGGCATGTCTTGTGCACCCGCAGAATGTCGGCACCGGCTCTGCCAGGGCTTCAAAAAAGAGTTTGAGCCACGCCGTGCATACGCGGCTCGCGGCGCGCGCCGAAGCAGCGCCTCAGCGCTCCGGCAGCGGGATGAATTCGCTCTCGCCCGGAACTTTCGCGAATCGGCCCTCGGCCCAGTCCCGCTTGGCCTGCTCGATGCGCTCGCGGCTGCTGGCGACGAAGTTCCACCACACAAAGCGCGGGCCCAGCGGCGCGCCGCCGCACAGCATCAGACGCGCCCTGCCCTGCGCGCGCAGGCGCGGCAGGCTGCCTTCGTCCAGCACCACCAGCGCCCACGGCGGCAGCGGCATGCCGTCGAGTTCGGCCTCGCCCTCCACCAGGTAGAGCGCGCGCTCGACGTGCTCGGGCGGGATTTCCAGCTCGGCCCCGTCCTGCATCTCGATTGCGACGTACAGCGTGTCCGACTGCACGCTGACCGGCGAGCGCAGGCCGAAACCGTGGCCGGCCACGCAGGTCAGCTCGACGCCGTCACGCACCCGCCTCGGCAGAGAGGACGCCGGATGGTGCTCGAAAGCCGGCGCCATTTCCGCCTGCTCGACCGGCAGGGCGATCCAGGTCTGCAGCCCGTGGATCGGGTGCGCGCGCTCCTGCAGCGACTCGGGGCTGCGCTCGGAATGGACGATGCCCGAGCCCGCGATCATCCAGTTGACGTCGCCGGGCTGGATGTCCTGCACGCTGCCCAGGCTGTCGCGATGGCGGATGCAGCCCTCCCACAGCCAAGTGAGGGTTGCCAGGCCGATATGCGGATGCGGACGCACGGCGATGCCCTCGCCAGGCGTGAAGGTGTGCGGACCCATGTGATCGAAGAAAACGAAGGGGCCGATGCGGCGACGGCTGGCATGCGGCAGGGCGCGGCGCACCTTGAAGCCACCGAGGTCATGCTCGCGCGGGTTGATGATCTCAGGCATGGGTCGGCCTCTGTGGCGGCAGAAGACCGGACACTGCCACGCTGGCGGCACGCCGCCAACCGCCGGACTGCATGCATTCGCTGAGTCATGCAGAGGCCGCGGTCGCACCAAGGCCGGATTCGCGCTGCCGTCCACGCCGGGGAAGGTCTTTGTGGGGACCAGGACCCTGAGCGTCTTCCAGGCCCTGGGAAGCGCAACGCGGGGCTCAGCAGCGCTCAGGCGCCGGGGATCTGCAGGCGATCGCCCACCCGCACCACATCGCCGCGCAGTCGTCCGGCATTGGCCGCACGCAGCCGCGCCAGCGGCACGCCGTGGCGCACGGCAATCGCGCTCAGGGTTTCGCCGCGGGCGACGATGTGCTCTCTCGCGCGCGCCGTGGTGTTGGAGGCCACCCAGGTGCCGGGCGGCGGCTGCAGGCTGAAGAAGTCGCGGATGCCGTCCGCCACCGCCGCGGACAGGCGCGTGCGGTAGGCGGGATCGTTGAGCTTGCGCTCTTCGCCCGGGTTGCTGATGAAGGCGGCCTCGACCAGCATCGAGGGCACGTCGGGCGAGCGCAGCACCACGAAGTTGGCGCGCTCCACGGCCGGCTTGTGCGCCTTGCCGACCCGCTTCAGCGCATTCAGCACCTGGTTGGCGGCATCCTCGGAGGCCTTCATGGTCGCGCTCTGCGCGAGGTCCAGCAGCACCGCGGCCAACGTGTTGTCCTTGTCGTCCAGCTTGACGCCGCCCACCAGGTCGGCCGCGTTTTCGCGGTCGGCCAGCCAGCGCGCGGCTTCGTTGGTGGCGCCGCGGGTCGACAGCACGTAGACCGAGGAGCCGGCGGCGCTGGAGCGCGGCGCGGCATCCGCGTGGATGGAAACGAACAGATCCGCCTGCGCCTCGCGCGCCAGCCGGTAGCGCTGCTCCAGCGGAATGAACACATCGGAGTCGCGGATCAGCACGGCCTTGTAGCCGCGCATCGCATTGACTTGGCGGGCGACTTCGCGCGCCACCGCCAGGGTGATGGTCTTCTCGAAGGTGCCGGCCGGGCCGATCGCACCCGGATCGCGGCCGCCGTGGCCGGCGTCGATGGCGATGATGATGTCGCGGTCGGTGCTGGGCAGGGCCGTCTGCACCGTGCGCGCCGGCGCCTCCGCCACCGCGCTGGCGCCGTTCGGCAGGTCGATCACCAGCCGATGACCGCGGCCATCGCCCGGCGGCTCGATGAAGCTGCGCGGACGCACGCCGCGCTCCAGATCCAGCACCACCCGCAGATCGCGGCCATTCTGCACGCCAGTGCGCAGGCGCTGCAGCAGGCCAGGCTGGAAATCGGGAACCCGCGCGCCGTGACCGAGGCTCGCGGACTTCAGGTCGATGACGATGCGGTGCGGGTTTTCCAGCGCGAACAGCTTGTAGTCGACGCTGCCGGAGAGATCCAGCACGAGCCGGGTGCGCTCCTGACCGGTCGCCACGCGCAGCTCGCGCACTTCGACCGCCCCGGCCGCGAACGCGACCAGACTGAGCAGCGCAAGCAGTACGAGACGGAGGCTTCCCCTGAGCATGGCGCACATTCAAGCCGATGCAGCGCTCGCGCGCAAGCCGAAAAATGCTTGGAAATCCGCCAGATGCGCGAGCTTTCTCGACTACGGTTCAAGTCTGGTGCAGACAGCCCCCCGGAAAGGCGCTGCTCCACACCCGGAGGGCGCAGGCCAAGCCATTGAATCGAATCACTTTTGATCGGCAAGCGCAGCCAGCCAGTCGGCGCCCAGCGGGCTCAGCGCCTCGAATCCCGCACGTCGCCCTGCACCCTCGACGGCCAGCTCGATCCGCAGGTCAGCGGCCGGCAGGAAGGCCGCGCCGCGGTCCGGCCATTCGACCAGCCACAGGCGTGCGCTGTCGGCGAGCTCGTCGAGGCCCAGGAAGGACAGCTCCTCCGGGTCGGCGATGCGGTAGAGATCGAGATGCGCGACCTCGCCGCCTTCCACGGGATAGCGCTCGATCAGCGTGTAGGTCGGGCTCTTGATCGCGCCCTCGACGCCGAGCGCGCGCAGCAGGGCGCGCGCCAGGGTGGTCTTGCCGGCGCCGAGGTCGCCCTGCAGATGCACGACGGCACGCGTCGGCAGAGTGGCGGCGAGCCGCTGGCCCAGCCGCAGGCTGGCCGCCTCGTCAGCAAGCTCGAGCACCAGGCTGCCCGTCGATGGGGATGCGGGTGCGCTCATGGCGAAGACTCCGCAGGTCGATTGAGCACCTGCCGAAGCAGCGGCAGCAGGTCCAAGGGCAGCAGACCGCGCTCGCCCTCGGCGGCGGCGAGATCGCCGGCGACCGCATGCGCGAGCGCGCCCAGCACGGCGGCATCGAAGGGTTCAAGCCCCTGTGCGATCAGCGCCGCAATGACTCCGGCCAGCAGATCGCCCATGCCGCCCACCGCCATGCCGGGATTGCCGGCGTCGATCACACGCGGCAATTCGCCCGGCGCACCGACCACGCTGCCGGCGCCTTTCAGCACCACCGGACACCCAAAGCGCTGCACCAGGTGCGCCAGGGCGGTGTAGCGGTCGCGCTGCACGTCCACCGCGCTGATGCCCAGCAGGCGCGCCGCCTCGCCGGGGTGTGGGGTGAGCACGGCCTGGGGGCAGGCGCGCGGCGCCTGCGCCAGCAGGTTCAGGGCATCGGCATCGAGCACGCAGGGCCGGTGCGCGGCCAGCACGCGCTCGAACAGGGCCTGCCCCCAGTCGCCCTGCCCCAGACCGGGGCCAAGCGCGATGACCGTCGCGCGTTCGAGCAGGGGATCGAGTTCGCTGGCGGCCTCGACGCCGCGCACCATGCACTCGGGCTGCGCGGCGACCAGCGCCGCGGCATGCGCGGCTCGGGTGCCGACGCTGACAAGGCCGGCACCGGCACGCAGCGCGGCGCGCGCGCACAGCAGGGCCGCACCGACCATGCCCGTATCGCCGCCGAGCACCAGCACGTGCCCGCTGTCGCCCTTGTGTGCATCGATGCGCCGCCGCGGCAGCGCACCCGCCAGCGCGCGCGCATCCAGCGCGACTGCCTGCGGCTCCAAGTCGGCGCAGGGCCCAGGTGCGTCCATGCCTTCGGGCAGCAGCGACGCCAGTCGCCGCTGGCCCGACAGCGCGCGGCCGGCGCCGGTGTAAAGCCCCGGCTTCGCGGCGACGAAACTGAGACTGAGATCCGCCCGTACCGCCACGCCCGGCGCCTCGCCGCTGTCGGCGCTCACGCCCGAGGGCAGGTCCAGCGCCAGCACCGGCCGCTGCGCCGCGTTGATCGCCACGATCAGATCGGCGTGCGGGGCGCCGGGGGCGCGCGTGAGGCCGAGGCCGAACACGGCATCGACCACGACATCGGCCAGCGCCAGGCTCTCGGCGGCCAGCTCGGGGTCGTCCTCCCAGGCCACGCGGCGGCCGCGCCAGTCGCGGCGCGCGCGCTGGGCCTCCGCACTGCCGCGGGCCTCGTCGGCGCGCAGATACACCACCCAGGCGTCGTAGCCGGCCGATTCGGCCAGCCGCGCCAGCACCCAGCCGTCGCCGCCGTTGTTGCCCGGCCCGCAGACCACGGCCAGAGTGCGGGCCCGCGGCCAGCGATGCTTCAAGGCGTCCAGCGCGGCCCAGGCCGCGCGCTGCATCAGTGCGTAGGCATCGCCGTCCAGCGCCTCGATCAGGCGCGCGTCGATCGCGCGCACCGCGGCTTCGGCGAACAGCTCGATGGAATCTGCATCACTGCACGACGGCAGCCGGCTTCCTGCGGCCGCACGCGGGCTGGCATGCTTCGGGGTCTCGTTCATGGGCCGCAAGTGTACGCACCGGCTTCAGGCACATGGACCGTACACCTTGGGCTGGATAACATCGATTCTCATTTCCAAGCCCACCGACCAGGCCCTCCCATGCGCATCCGCTTCCCTGCCCTCGCCGCACTCGTCCTCGCGCTGTCGCCGGCCGCTCAGGCTGCCGACCTCGTCGTCTACACCGCCCGCAATGAGCAGCTGGTCAAGCCCTTGTTCGAGCGCTACACCGCCGAAACCGGCGTCAAGATCGAGTACCTGACCGACAAGGAAGCGCCGCTGATGGCGCGCCTGCAGGCGGAAGGCGCCCGCACCGAGGCCGATGTGTTCATGACCGTCGACGCCGGCAACCTCTGGCAGGCGGCCCAGCTCGGCCTGCTGCGCGCGGTCGAGTCGCCGGTGCTCGAAGCCAACATCCCCGCCCATCTGCAGGATCCGGAGAACCGCTGGTTCGGCCTGTCGGTGCGCGCCCGCACGCTGATCTACAACACCGACAAGGTGCAGCCCTCCGAGCTCAGCACCTACGAAGCCCTGGCCGAGGCCCCCTGGAAGGGCCGGCTGTGCCTGCGCACGTCCAAGAAGGTCTACAACCAGAGCCTGGTCGCGACCCTGATCGAGAACCACGGTGCCGAGGGTGCGGAAGCCATCGTCGCCGGCTGGGTCGCCAACCAGGCGGCGCAGCCCTTCGCCAGCGATGACGAGGTCATCCAGGCCGTGGGCGCCGGCCGCTGCGACGTCGGCATCGTCAACACCTACTACTTCGGCCGCTTGAAGCGCGACAACCCGGCACTGCCGGTGGCGATCTTCTGGCCCAACCAGGGCGAGGGCCAGCGCGGCGTGCACGTCAATGTGTCCGGCGCCGCCATCACCACCCATGCCAAGCGGCCGGAAGCCGCGCAGGCCTTCCTTGAGTGGCTCTCGGCAGGCGATGCGCAGTCCAAGTTCGCCTCGGTGAACCTCGAGTTCCCGGCCAATCCGGCGGTGGAAGTCGATCCCGCCGTTGCCGGGTGGGGCCCGTTCCGCCAAGACCTGATCAACGTCTCGCGCGCCGGCGCGCTGCAGGTGCAGGCGACCCAGCTGATGGATCGTGTCGGCTACCGCTGAGGCCTTGCCGCTCGCGCCGCCGATGCGGCGCGGGTGGTTCGGCGGACTGAGCCTGCTGGCGCTGGCGCTGTGTCTGCCCAGCGCCGTGCCTCTGGTCGCTGCGCTGGCGGCCCTGTTCAATCCCGATCCCGAGATGCTCGGCCACCTGTGGCGGCACACGCTGCCGCGGGTTGGAGCAAACACGCTCTGGCTGCTGCTGGGCGTGGGACTCGGCAGCGCCCTGCTCGGTACGGCGTTGGCAGCACTGGTCGCACTCACCGACTTCCCCGGCCGGGGCTTCTTCCGCTGGGCGCTGGTGCTGCCGCTGGCCCTGCCCGGCTATGTGTTCGCGGTGGCCTTCATCGGCCTGTTCGACTACAGCGGGGCCTTCGCCACCGTGCTTCGCGAGCAGGGATGGGTGCTGCCCGAGATCCGCTCGCGCGGTGTCGTGATCGCGGTGATGACGCTGGCGCTGTTTCCTTACGTCTACCTCGTCGCCAGCGACGCCTTCACCAGCCAGGGTGCGCGTGCGCTCGAGGCCGCGCGCGCGCTGGGCATGTCGCCGCGGCGAGCCTTCCTGCGGGCAGCCCTGCCGCTGGCGCGGCCCTTCATCGCCGGCGGCGTGCTGCTGGTGCTGATGGAAACCCTGGCCGACTTCGGCACCGTCGCCGCCTTCAACTACGACACCTTCACCAGCGCGATCTACAGCGCCTGGTTCGCGATGTTCTCCACCGACACCGCCCTGCAGATCGCCGCCGTGATGCTGCTGGCGGTGATCGCGCTCGTGCTGCTGGAAGCGCGCTCGCGGCGCCGGCAGTCCTTCGTCCAGCTGGGCGCGGTGAACGCCGCGCGCCTGCCGCTGGGACGCTGGCGCTGGGCCGCGACCGCGTTCTGCGCCCTGGTGTTCGCGCTGGCCTTCGTGCTGCCGGTGGCGCGGCTGGGCTGGGTCGCCGCGGCGCATCTGCACGAGCTCGACGCGCGCTACTTCGAATTCATCTGGAACGGCGTGCTGCTGTCGGCGATGGCGGCGGCGCTCACCGTGACGGCGGCGCTGGTGCTGGCGCTGGCTGCGCGCGAGCAGCCGGGCCTGCTGAGCACGCTGGCGTTGCGCATTGGCACGGTGGGCTACGGTTTGCCGGGGGCGCTGTTGGCCATCGGTCTGTACGTGCCGGTGACCCACGCCAGCGGCTGGCTGCTGGACCGCCTGCAGATCGAGATGGCGCTGACCGGCGGCCTCGGCCTGCTGCTGGTTGCCTACGGCGTACGCTTCACCGCAGTCGCGCATGCGCCGGTATCGGGCGCCCTGCTGCGCGTGCGCGACAGCCATCTGGAAGCCGCGCAGCTGCTCGGCGTCACCGGCTTGGGCCGGCTGCGCCAGGTGCATTGGCCGCTGCTGCGCGGTGGCCTGGCCACCGCCGCCCTGCTGGTCTTTGTCGACGTGATGAAGGAAATGCCGATCACCCTGATGATGCGTCCCTTCGGCTGGAACACCCTGGCCACCCGCGTGTTCGAGCTGACCAACGAGGGCGAGTGGCGGCGCGCGGCCCTGCCCGCGCTCAGCATCGTCGCGGTCGGCCTGATCCCCGTACTGCTGCTGACGAGGCGCGCCCGCGATGCGGCTTGAACTGATCGACTGCGCGGTGGGCTACGACGGCCGCGCCGTGCTGGCGGGCGTCAACCTCGGCCTTGAGGCCGGAGAGATCGGCTGCCTGCTCGGCCCTTCCGGCTCGGGCAAGACCAGCCTGCTCCGCGCCATCGCCGGCTTCGCGCCGCTGTATGCCGGGCGCATCCAGACCCGCGCCGCCGACGGCGAGCCGCGCCTGCTGAGTGGTGCCGGAGTCCAGCTGCCGCCGGAGCGCCGCGATATCGGCATGTTCTTCCAGGACCACGCCCTGCTGCCGCATCTCACCGCGCTCGGCAACGTGATGTTCGGCCTGTTCCGCCTGCCGCGCCGCGAGGCCGAAGCGCGCGCGCGGCGCATGCTCGAGCTGGTCGGCCTGGCCGGCTTCGAGCCGCGCTATCCGCATGAACTCTCCGGCGGCCAGCAGCAGCGCGTGGCGCTGGCCCGCGCGCTGGCGCCGCGGCCGGCGCTGGTGCTGCTGGATGAGCCCTTCTCCAGCCTCGACCCCGACCTGCGCGAGCGTCTGGCGCTGGACGTGCGCGCCGCGCTCAAGGCCGAGGGCGTGGGCGCCCTGCTGATCACCCATTCGCAGACCGAAGCCTTCGCCATGGCGGATCGCATCGGCGTGGTCGCCGACGGCGCCCTGCAGCAGTGGGACAGCGCCTACGCGCTCTACCACCAGCCGGCCAACGCGATCGTCGCGCGCTTCATCGGCGAGGGTGTGTTCGTCGACGCCACCAGCCTTGGCGGGCATCGCCTGCACACGCCGCTGGGCGAGGCGCTGAGCCCGGCCAACGGCCACGCCCCGGGTCAGCGTCTGCAGCTGCTGCTGCGCCCGGATGATGTGGTGCACGACGACGCGAGCCCACTGCAGGCGGAAGTCGTCGCCCGCGCCTTCCGCGGCGCCGATTTCCTATACACCCTTCGGCTCGACTCCGGCGAGCGCCTGCTCTCACTGGTGCCCAGCCACCACGACCACGCCGTCGGCCAGCGCATCGGCATCCGGCTGGATCTGGAGCACGTCGTCGCCTTCACCATCGACTGAGCGCGTGGGCGTCCGGAAAGCTCAGCTGTCACCGCTGGCCGCGAACTCCGGGTCCGCAGCGGTCGGCGCACCCGCAGCGCCCGGGGAAGGCGACGGGAGACTGGCGTCGATGAAATCCGAGAGCAGTCGCATGAACTCCTGCGGGTGCGTTTCCATCGGGTTGTGGCCAGCCGCATCGATCCACGCGAGCTGCGCCTGCGGCAGCGCCTCGGCGGTGCGCTCGGCCGTGGCCGGCGGCACCCATGCATCCTGACGGCCCCAGATGATCAGCTGCCGTGCGGGCAGCCGACTCACATCCAGGGGCTCGACCGCCGTGCCGCGCGCCAGCACCCGGGGCGCCGTGCCGGCCAGCAGCAGCGGCGCGCGGTAACCCTCGACCTCGGCCTTGCTGGGCTCACGTCCGTAGGCGGACGCGAGCGTCTTGCCGAAGCGCTCGGGTTGCAGCATGTAGTAGTGCGCGGCCACCTCGGCCCAGCGGGAGAACGGCGGGTACTGCAACAGGTCCGCCACACGGCTCGGCGGGCGGCTGCGACCACCGAGGCCACCGTCGACCAGAACCACGCCCACCGCCTGCGCCTCCAGTTCGGCTGCAAGTCGTGCCGCCACGCTGGCCCCCATTGAATGCCCCACGGGGATGACCGGAAGCTCGCCCGCCTGCTCGCGGACGATGCGGGCGAGGCACGCAGCCAGCGGCTGGTCCGGCTGCGCGCGGCTGGTGTAGCCGTAGGGCGGCAGATCGATGGCCAGCACCTCGTGCCCTGCCTCGGCCAGCGCCGGGCCGGTCAGACGCCAGGAGAAACTCGAACCGGCGAAACCGTGGATGAGCACGATGCGAGCCCGGGCAGGCACAGCCTCGGGCGCCCAGCGCTGGAGGTGCCAGCGCACGCCGCACCCCTCGACGAAGCGCCCCTCGCGAAAGGGCGACTCAAGCGGCGGCAGGGCGCGTCCGGGCATTGGCAGCAGGTAGGGCAAAACGGCCAGAGCGGCCAGTAGCGCCAAGCCCCGCAGGCCCCATCGCTTCACGATGCGCATCGTTCATCTCCCCATCGACCGCCCCCGAGCATGCCAGCGGCGTCCCCGCTCCCGCCAGTGGCAAGCGCAGCCGCCCTCCGCAGGCCGCGACGCCCCCCGCGAACTCGGACGCGAGAGCTCGGGCGGCGTGGGCACGTCCGGCAGCCTGCACCGGTCGCTCCGTACCGGCCGTCGCGCTGCCGCTAAAATCCCGCGCATGTCCGACTTCGCCCTGCTGCTGTTTGGTGCTGCCCTGGTCAACAACTTCGTGCTGGCGAAGTTCCTGGGGCTGTGTCCCTTCATGGGCGTGTCGCAGCGGCTGGATTCGGCACTCGGCCTTTCGCTGGCCACCGCCTTCGTGCTGACCCTGTCCTCGGGGCTGGCCTGGGCGCTGCAGGCCTGGCTGCTGGAGCCGCTCGATCTCGCCCATCTGCGCACGCTCGGATTCATCCTGGTGATCGCTGCGGTCGTGCAGTTCACCGAGCTGCTGATGCGCGCCCGGGCGCCCCTGCTCTACCGAGTGCTCGGCCTCTACCTGCCGCTGATCACCACCAACTGCGCGGTGTTGGGCGTCGCCCTGCTCAACGTGCAAGCCCGGAATTCGCTGCTGGAGGCCCTGCTGCAGGGCTTTGGCGCCGCGCTCGGCTTCGCGCTTGCCCTGCTGCTGTTCGCCCAGCTGCGCCAGCGCCTCGCCTTGGCCGATGTGCCGGCCGCGTTCAGGGGCGCGCCGATCGCGCTGATCACCGCCGGCCTGATGGCGCTGGCCTTCATGGGCTTCGCCGGCATGGACCGCTGAAGCCGACAGCAGGGCGCGACTTGCGCGCTACCACAAAGAACGAGGCCCGACGCATGCGCCGGGCCTCGTGCGGGTCGTGCAGTGAGGCTGCGATCAGACTAGCTTGATCTCGCGCAGGCGCTCCATCAGGTAATCGTGCGAGCTGATCGGCTCGGGGTAGCGGTTGGGGTTCTCGGCCGAGATGCACTGCGGCAGGGTCTCGATCAGGAAATCCGGGTTCGGGTGCAGGAAGAAGGGCGTGGAGTAGCGCGGCTTGCGCGCGGCTTCGCCCGGAGGATTGGTGACCCGGTGGGTGGTCGAGGGGTACACGTGGTTGGTCAGGCGCTGCAGCATGTCGCCGATGTTGACCACGATGGTGTCCTCGTCGGCGGTAAAGGGCACCCACTCGCCCTTGCGCGACAGCACTTCGAGCCCAGCGGCAGAGGCGCCGACCAGCAGGGTGATGAGGTTGATGTCCTCGTGCGCGCCGGCGCGGACGTTGGGGATGTCATCGGCGGTGATCGGCGGGTAGTGGATCGGCCGCAGGATCGAATTGCCGAAGTTCGTCTTGTCGGCGAACCAGTCGGCCGGCAGGTCGATGTGCAGGGCCAGCGCCGACAGCACGCGCGAGCCCAGCTGGTCGAGCGTGGTGTAGAGGCCGTAGGCGACCTCCTTGAACTCTGCAATCTCGCTCGGCCACAGATTCGCCGGCATCACGTCCGCGTACTTCGAATCGCGCGGGATCTCGCGGCCGACGTGCCAGAACTCCTTCAGGTCGAAGTGCTTGGCGCCCTTGGCGGTCTCGATGCCGAAGGGCGTATAGCCGCGGGCACCGCCACCGCCGGGCACGTGGTACTGCTTCTTGGCCGCTTCCGGCAGGGCGAAGAAGCGCTGGAACACGTCATAGGCGCGGTCGATCTGCGCCTGCGGGATGCCGTGGCCACGGATGCCGCAGAACCCACACTCGCGATAGGCCGCGCCGAGCTCGGCGACGAAGGCATCACGGTCGGTGTCGAAACGGCGGATATCTAGGGTGGGGATGGACATGTGGTTCGCCTTCGTTGTTGGCAGCGGCGGGTTCAGGGTTCTGGGGTGTTGAGTGGATGGGATTCGGGATTGGGGATTCGGGACTCGTAGAGCGCGGTCGTCAGCGCGCGGCAGACGGTAAGCGCTCGCTTTGTCGACGCCGGAATGCAGCGCGAGCCCAAGAGGCTCGCCCCAGTCGCAAGGCTCTACAACGAATCCCGAATCCCCACTCCCGAATCCCGCCGCTGTTGAAGCCGCGCTAGAGCGCGGCTTCAACAGCGGAACGCAAGCGCTGCTGCACATCCAGCAGCAGCGCCTCGTCGTCCGCCTCGACGGTGATGCGGATCAGCGGTTCGGTACCGGAGGCGCGCAGGACGAGACGCCCCCTGCCCTCCAGCCGGGCTTCGGCCGCCTTGGCCTCGGCCTGCACCCCTGCCGACTCCAGCGGCTTGGCGCCCGGGGTGATGCGCACGTTCACGGTCTTCTGCGGCACCCAGCTCAGCCCCTCCTGCAGGGCCTTCAGCGACGTGCCGCTGCGGCGCAGCACCTGCAGCACCTGCAGGGCGCTGACGATGCCGTCGCCGGTGCTGGCCTTGTCCAGCACCAGCACGTGGCCCGAGGCCTCGCCTCCGATCAGCCCGCCATGGGCCTTCAGCTGCTCCAGCACGTAGCGGTCGCCGACCTTGGCGCGCACGAAGGGTATGCCGCGCTGCGCGAAGGCGCGCTCAAGACCGTAGTTGCTCATCAGCGTCCCGACCACGGTGCCAGGGTTGACGCCCTGGGCCAAGCGGTCGCAAGCGAGGATGTAGAGTTGCGCATCGCCATCGACCAGCCCGCCCTCGGCATCGACGAACAGCACGCGGTCGCCATCGCCGTCGAAGGCGATGCCGAGCGCCGCACCCGAGCCGCGCACCAGCGAACGCAGCGCGTCCATGTGGGTGCTGCCGCAATCCTGGTTGATGTTGAGGCCGTCGGGCGAGACCCCCATCGAGATCACGTCGGCGCCCAGCTCGCGGAACAGCTCGGGGGCGATCTGATAATTGGCGCCGTGGGCGCAGTCGAGCACGATCTTCATGCCGCGCAGGCTGAAGCCCTTGTCGACCGTCGACTTGCAGAAGCTGCTGTAGCGCTGGGCGGCATCGCGGATGCGCACGGCCTTGCCCAGCTGCTCGGACTCGACCGTGCTGAAGGGGCGCTCCAGCTCGGCCTCGATCGCGTGTTCGACGGCGTCGGTCAACTTCTCGCCATCTGCCGAGAAGAACTTGATGCCGTTGTCGTAGTGCGGGTTGTGCGATGCGCTGATGACGATGCCGGCGTCCGCACCCAGCTGGCGGGTGAGGAAGGCGACGCCCGGCGTCGGCATCGGCCCCAGCAGCATGACGTTGGCGCCGGCTGCGACCAGTCCGGCCTCCAGCGCCGACTCGAACATGTAGCCGCTGATGCGGGTGTCCTTGCCGATCACCACGCTGGCATGGCCCTCGCGCGCCAGCACGCGGCCCGCCGCCCAGCCGAGCTTCAGAACGAAGTCGGCCGAGATCGGGCCTTCGCCGACGCGACCGCGGATGCCGTCGGTGCCGAACCAGCGCTTGCCGCTCATGCGCCGATGGCCTCCGCGGCGGGGTCGGGCGCCGGACGCGAGGCTTTCATCAGCATCGCCAGGATCGCGCCCAGGCGCTCGCGCATCTCGCGCCGGTCGACGATCAGGTCGATCGCGCCGTGGCTCAGCAGGAACTCCGAGCGCTGGAAACCCTGCGGCAGGGTCTCGCGTACGGTCTGCTCGATCACGCGCGGGCCGGCGAAGCCGATCAGGGCCTGCGGTTCGGCGACATTGAGATCGCCCAGCATGCCGAGGCTGGCGGAAACGCCGCCGGTGGTCGGGTGGGTCAGTACCGAGATGTAGGGCAGCCCGGCCGCGCGCAGGCGACCCAGCGCGGCCGAGGTCTTGGCCATCTGCATCAGCGAGAACAGGCCCTCCTGCATGCGTGCGCCGCCGGTCGCGGCGAAGCAGATGAAGGGCATGCGCTCGGCCAGGGCGTACTCGGCGGCACGGGCGAACTTCTCGCCAACCACCGAGCCCATCGAGCCGCCCATGTAGCGGAACTCGAAGGCGCAGGCGGCAAGCGGCAGGCCCTTGAGGCGGCCGTGCATGGCGATCAGGGCATCCTTCTCGCCGGTCTGCTTCTGCGCGGCGGCGATGCGGTCCTTGTACTTCTTCTGGTCGCGGAAGCGCAGCGCGTCGCTGGGCTCCAGGTTGGGCGCGATCTCCACCGCGCTGCCGGCATCAAGAAACATTGACAGCCGCTGGCGCGCGCCAATCGCGTGGTGATGCCCGCACTTGGGGCAGACCTCAAGGTTGCGCTCCATCTCGGGCCGGTACAGCACGGCCGCGCAGCTGTCGCACTTGCTCCACAGCCCCTCGGGCACGCCGCGCTTGTTGCCGCCCTCGGTGCGGATCCGCGAGGGCATCAGTTTGGAAAGCCAGCTCATGGGCGAGACACCCGCCTGCCTGTGTGAAAGGGGCGCGATTCTAGCAGGCGGGCACCGCCGGGGCCCCGCCCCCTAGCTCTGGGCGTCAACGGCCGTCGAACAGGCTGAGAAAGAGCTCAGGGTCGGCCGGACCGCGGTGGCTGACGAAGCGGAACGGCGCCAGCGGCCCGGGCAGGCTCCAGCACAGGGAGACGTCGCCATCCGCGCGGAAACCTGCGAGCAGGCGCTCGCCGTCCGGGGCGGCGACGTGGCGCCCGTTCGGCAGGGCCAGCCGCTCCAGCAACAGGTCAGGACCAAGCTGTTCGTGCAAGGCCGCGGGCAAGCCGGCGGCCACCCCCGCAAGCTCACGCACCAGGGACGCTCCGTCCATTTCCGTGCCGAGGGAACGCACGACCAGCAGCGGGAAGTAGCGCCCCACGCGGTCGACGCTGGGCATGAGCGCCACCGCAGAGGCACCGCCGCACAGCCGCCCGGCGGGAATCAGGCACTGCCAGACCGGGCTGACGAGGTAGCTGTCCAGCCACTGTTCGGACGATCCCTGCAGTGCAAGCATCCCGCGCGCCAGCCAGTCGTCGATCCGCCGAAGGTCATCGCCGGCCAGGCCGCGGCTGACGAAATCCCCCAGCGCGGGAAGCTTGCCGAACAGGCCATAGCTCGGCATGTCAGGCGCGCGAAGGGCAGCGGAAGCGCATCACCTCGCGCATCTGGAAGGGGTTGCGCACACTGTTCGCGGTGATGTCGAGCTGCACCCGACGGCCTTCGATATCGAGCGTCGCATTGAAGCGCTCCGGGCCCGAACCAGGCCGCAGTTCGGCCGCATCGAACAGCCGGAACAGGGCCCAAGGGCCCGACCAGCTGCGGCTGCGCTCGCCGGTCGCCGTGGCCGCCGCGACCGCGCGGATGTTGCCCTGCCCCTGCCCGGGCCAAGTGACGCGGAAAACGTTGTTGGGACCGTGGTCGTAGGTGAACATCTGGCCGTCGAAGTCGAGGGTCAGGCGCTCGATGCCGGGATCCATGGTGAGGACTCGCAGCTCGAAGGAGAGATCCATGCTGTCGCCGCCGCGCGGGAAGAACACCTCGCGGATCGCGGCAGCGTTCTGGAAGGGCGTCATCGACACCGTATTGCCGCTGGCCTGGCGCAACACCCAGGCGGCGCCGGTGGTATCGGTTTGCGGCGCCAGCCGGGTACGGAAGAAGCCGTCAAAGCGTCCGCCCGGTGCGAACAGGGTCTGGAAATCCGAGAGGGTCACGTCCTTCAACGAACTGCGCGTGAAGGGATAGCGACCGCCGAGCGCGCTGCGGCAGAACTGGCCGACTTCGGCATCGATCTCGGCCGACAGCGATTGCCGCACGTTGCCCTCGGCAAAACGCTGACTGCTGTCGGCGAGCCCTTCGACCATGCCGCGCAGCATGTCCGGCAGGTAGGCGGCCTCGGCGCGGACCTTGCCGAGCATCTCGGTCGGCGGCACCGCCTGGGTGCGCGCCTGGATCGCCGACTCGACGGAGCCGAGTCCCATGTAGAGCTCGTTGAACATGTTGAGGATCTGCTCGACCGGCGCACTGGCCGTGCCATCGCCGACGAGCTGGTGGAGGTAGGCGAAGTGATCGTCGACCAGCACCTGCTCGATGTTCTGCTCCGTCCGGTTGGGCGAAAGCAGATCCACCGGGCCGGCGATGCGCTCCACCGTGTTGCGCTCGGCGCTCAGGCGACGCTCGGCGCGCGCCAGCAGCGAGTTGTTGTCGGCCGCCGGCTCGACCTTGGACAGCCGCGTCTCGCGCGCCACCGCCTCCAGCAGTCGCCGCAGGGGCGAGTCGGCGCGCGAGGCCAGCACGCGGGCGAACTCGCGGCTCTCCATGATGCTGCCGGGCTGCTTGATGCGCACGTCGGCGAGAAAGGCCGTCCACTTCTCGCGGTACTCGTTCAGGTAGAGCTCGCGCATCTGCCGCGGCAGAACCCCCTGCACCTGGTCCCGCAGCTGGCGCTCGCCGCTGTGCGCCGCGCGGCCCAACACCCAGGACTCCTCCTCCTGCATGCGCCCGATGACCGAACGCACCTCGGGCAGGAATACGTGGTGGTAGCCGTGGTGGGTGAACAGACCGGGGACGCCCGCGCGCAGGCCCTTGCCGCTGGCGCTGTCGAAAACCAGGGCGGCGCGGTCGCCGCCCAGATCCGCCAGTGTGAAATCGCGCAGGGGCTCTGCGAGCAGCTCTCGGCGCAATCGGCTGTAGCCGCGCTGGGCCAGCGAGAAGCCGCCGAGCCGATCGCGCACGCGTTCGACCAACTCGGCATCCATGGCCCGCGTCGGCGCGATCCGGCCTTCATGCAGCAGCCGGGCAAGGTGGTGCTGCAGCAGCTCACGCTCGCTGGGCGGCATGCTGGCCGGCAGGCTGGTCTCGAAGTCGGCGCGCACGAAGCCCTCGACCTCGCGAGCCACGTAGTGCTCGGGCTGGTGCAGCATCAGGTAGATGCGCAGGGCTTCATAGCTGAACTCGAGGTCATCCTCCGGCGCGCCCTGCAGGATCAGATGCACGCGATCGACGACCTGCGGCAGCAGCACCGCCTCCAGGCTGCGCCGGTAGGTGCTGCGCGCGGCGGCATCGAGCTTGTCCCCCTGGAACAGGCCAAAGCGCAGACGCAAGGGCGGCTCGTCGACGAGGAAGTCCGGGCCATCGGCAACCCGCTCGATCGCGCTCAGGATCGGCAGCATCACCGCCAGCGTGTAGTTGTTGCTGCGGCGCGCTTCCGCAAGATGCTCGGCGATCACCTCAGTGCTCTCGTCCACATAGGCGACGTAGTCGAGGTTGCCGCGGTAGCTGCCGAGCATGCCCAGTCCCAGCACGACGGCCGCGGTCCATGCCGAGACATGGCCGGCCGCCCCCAACCAGCGCTCCCGCCGCTCTGCCCGGCGATTGCGCCCCGCCAGGTGCGCCTCCGGTAGCACCACCTTGTGCAGCAGGTCCTGCAGGAAGAAGCTGCGCCCGCTCTGCGCCTGGCTGGGCAGGGCGACGCGCGCATCGAAGCCGAGGCTGCGCTGCAGGCTGCCGAGCAGACGGTCGAAGCTGGTCCCGTCCTGGGTACCGCTGGTGAAGTACACGCCGCGCAGCATGGCGGCGGGCCCGAAACGCTTGCCGGCGAACACTTCGCCGAGCACTTCGCGCAGCGGAGCGAGCAGGCCGGCGAAGTGCTGGGGCAGGGCGTAGGCACGGGCGCGCCGCGCCGGGTCGAGCTCGTGCAGCAGCACCTCGGGCAAGCGGTCGAACAGGCGCCGATTGAGCGCTTCGAGCTCATGCTGCAGCAGCGCGTCGAGATCGTCGCGTCCCGCCTCCGGCTGGGCCGGCAGCGGCAGGGTCGCCCCCCAGACCTGGGCCCGCTCCTCCTTGCTCAAGCGCTCGAAGAACTCGTTGAAGCCGCCCAGCTGGTCGGCCTTGGTGACCAGCACGTAGATCGGAAACGCAATGCCGAGATTGCCGGTGAGCTCCAGCAGCCTCGCACGCAGGCGCTCGGCGTGCCGGCGGCGTTCGGCCTCATCCGCCGACAGCAGATCCTGTACCGACAGGGTCAGGATGGCGCCATTCAGCGGCTGGCGCGGGCGGAAGCGCTTGAGCAGGCCGAGGAAGCCCTCCCACTCGGCGCGATCCGCATCGGCATTGCTCTCCTGCGTGGTGTAGCGGCCGGCGGTATCCAGCAGCACCGCCTCTTCGGCGAACCACCAGTCGCAGCTGCGGGTGCCGCCAACGCCGCGCACGCTCTCCTTGCCCAGGGTCTGCGCCAGCGGAAAGCGCAGGCCGCTGTTGACCAGCGCAGTGGTCTTGCCGGATCCGGGGGCGCCAATGAAGACGTACCACGGCATCTGGTACACGTAGCGACGGCCCAACCGCGACCAGAAGCCCTCGCCCTCGCGGCCGCTGCCGAAGCGGGTGTCGCGCATCTGCACCAGGGCGCGCTGGAAGTCGGCGCGCAGCGCATCGATGGCAGGCTTGTTGGGGTCTTCCGGGCGCTCGGCTTGGCCGCGCAGGCCGAGCACGGCATCGACCAGACGCGAGTTCATGCGCTGGTCTCGCCAGACGCGCGCGACGACGCGCAAAAGCACGAGCCCGAACAGCAGGCCGATGATCCACAGCCGCACGTGGACCGGCTCGAGCGGGCGCCAGTCTGCGAAGGCGAACAGCGGGCCGGCGAACCAGATCAGCAGGGCCAGCAGGATCAGGCCGAGCGCGATGAATACCCGGCGGTGGAACAGCAGGCCGAACAGCTGCGCAAACATCAGCGCACCTCCTGCGTCAGCTGGGCGGGCGTGGCGAATACCGTGATCTCCACGCGGCGGTTCTGCGCCCGACCCTCTGATGTGGCGTTGTCCGCCACCGGTCGCGCTTCGCCCCGACCCTCGTACTCGATCAGATATTCGCTGCCGAGCACCTGGCCGAGGACCAGCGCCACGGAGCGCGCGCGCGCGACCGACAGCTCCCAGTTGGAGGGAAAGCGCAGGCTGCGGATCGGCACGTTGTCTGTGTGACCCTCGACCAGCACGCGCGGCCGCACCTGCAGTTCGCCAACCGCCTCGCCGACGCGCTGGATGATGCGTGCGTACTGCGGCTGCGGATCGGTGCTACCCGACTGGAACAGCCCACTGCCGCGCAGGGTGACCGTGCTGGCCTCGGCGGTTTCGCTGACCGACACCAGGCCCTGGGCGATCTCCTCGGCAAGGAAGTGCGAGAACTTGATGGGCGGCGGCGCGTCCCTCGGCACCACGGGCGCGGCTGGAACCTCGAGCTGGGTGATCGCGACGAATCGCGGCGTCGAGCGCTCACCCAGCAGGATCGACAGCGCGATGAACAGGGCCACGAGGGCAGCCAGCGCGAGGGTTGCGCTGGCCCAGACCGGAATCATCCGCCACGCGCGCGGGCGCTCGGCGGGCACGCCCTCCCAGCGCGGCGACAGCGCCGCCGGCGCCTGGCCGCGCTGGCTGGCGAGGATCTCCAGCAGGCGGCGGCGCAGGGTTTCCAGCTGCACCTGCCCGTTCGAGATGATCCGGTAGCGCCCCTCGAAGCCGAGGCAGATGCAGTAGTACATGAGCTCCAGGAGGTCGACATGCTGGGCCGGTGCCTGCGCCAGCTTGGCGAGCAGCTGGAAGAACTTCTCGCCGCCCCAGGTTTCGTTGTGGAAGGTCACCAGCAGGCTGTTGCGCGACCACGCCCCGTTGCCACCCCACGGGGTCTGCGCCGCGGTCTCATCGAGCACGGTGCACAGGCAGTAGCGTGCTGCGACCACGTGTTCGTTGCTCACGCCAAGGCCCTTGGCGGTCGCCTCGAAACGACGCACCTCGTCGACGAGATGGGCGCGCAGGCGGTCGGGCTCGGCGTTGTGCACCAGCGTTCGGATCTGGAACACCAGATTGAGCAGCGGATTAGCAGCCGCCAGCAGCGGCGTGCCACCGGCCCGCACTTCCTGACGCGGGGGCAGATCGACCGTCCCCAGGGGTTCGGAAGGACCTGCGGCCCCACCGGGGCTGGGCATGACGAAGGTGCGGTTGTTGGGCTGCTGACCCAGCACGGCGGCGTTCATGGAAAGACCTTCCCAGAGAAAGGGCGACGCGCGGGGCGCGCTTCGGATTCATACGGCTCGGGGGCGAAAGCGCGTAAGTTCATGCGCGGCGGATGGCCCAGCACTGCAGCTCGAGATCCGGAAAATCACCGGCCACGTGCAAGGCCAGCGCACCGTTGCCCTGCAGCTGCTTCCACAGGTCAACGCTGGTGTCCATCTCGAAGTAGTGGAAGCCCGCGTGGTACGGGATCTGCCGTGGCGCCACCGGCAACAGGCGCAGCCCCACGCCCGGCAGCTGCAGGTTGACCAGATCGCGGATGCGCTCGGCGGGCCCGATCTTGACCTGGGTCGGAAAGTGCGCCCGAAGCACCTCGGGCGGCGCCGCCGCGTGCACCGCGAGCACGAACTGCGCGGACTTCAGCAGATCCCGATCGTTGACCTGACCGATGCGCACGCCGTAGTTGCGCAGCTGCAGGTCGATCTGGATGGCGTTCTGCTCAAGCACCGAGGACAGCGCTCGGCGCAGGTGAACCAGCAGTGGGAACAGCGACTCGCGCAGGCCGTCGTGCCGATAGGGCGGCCAGTCGGCAGGCGGCCGTCGCCCGGCCTCGACAAAGGTGCAAAGCTCGCCGGCGAGCGCCACCAGCTCCGCGTACAGGCGCTCGGGATGCAGACCCGGGCTGCTTTCCAGATGGCGGAAGATCGACTCCGCGCGGTTGAGCAGCTGCAGCAGCAGGAACTCGCCAACCTCGGAGATGCCGCCGCGCCCGGGCTGCTGCAGGCGACCGGCGAGCGCGTCGGCGCGCTGCCCGACCAAGCCCTCGACCTCCCGCAGGAAGCCGAGGACCAGCGCGTGGGCGTCAAGCCTGAGCACCGGCGGGATGTAGTCGCGGTCGAGCACCAGCAGCCGGTCGCTGCGGCACTCGAGTACGCGCGCCACGCCGAGGCCCAACCAGCCCTCATCCAGACCGTGCGCATCGACCAGCCGCAGGCGCGGCTCCGCCAACTGCACCTCGGCCGGCTCGCCGGCGAAGCTGTTCTCGTCGCGCAGCAGCGCATCGCGCACGCGGTAGCGCGCCAGCGAGGCGGGGTTTTCCTCGAACAGCACGTTCTCGCCACCTTCGCGCGCCAACGGCAGAGCGAGATGGATGAGTTGCCCGACCGCGCCCTCTTCGAAGCTGATCGCAGGCGGCAGCTCGGCATGCTGCGGCAGGCAGAACGGCGTGCCATCGGGCAGGATGCCCTCCGCCGCGCGCAGGGCCAGCTTGCCCACCGCGAGCGCGGCCTCATCGATCTCCAGCCGGCGGAAGCCCCAGAAATGCGGTTCACCGGCCAGCGCGCGCTGGTGCGCGAAGAACTCGTGGTAGCGGGTCTGCTGCTGGAAATGCTGGGGCCGCAGAAACATGCCCTCAGCCCACGCAACGCGCTGACGGTCCGACATCAGTCGCGCTCCAGACGCGCGAGCTGGAGCGCGTTGCGTCCGACCTCGAGCGAGTAGGCCATCACGGGATCCGCGCGGGTCAACACCTCCGGCAGTTTGATCCGAGAAACCTTGAGCGGCGGCAGCTCCTCACTGGCCCGCCAGCGGCTGACGGCGATGTCGCGGTAGGCGGCCACCACGCCGAAGCCGACCTGCTCGGGCTCCAGCGAATAGCGGCGAACTCCGTCGGCGCCCGGCTGCACGGGGAACTCTTCCTCCAACGCGAACTCGGCATGGATTGGCTGGGCGCTCAGCGCGAAGAAGTCGATCGCCCTGAACGGCTCGAGCTTGCGCAGCTTGTAGACGCGCAGCATCACCGGCGAGGGCCGGCCGTTGGGATCGGGATTCACATCGGCAGTGACCCGGTAGCTGAGCTGGAGGGTCACCGGCACAGTGCGACGCGGCGCCGTGGTGCAGCCGCTGGCCAGCGCGGCAAAGCCGAGGCCTGCTGCCATGAGCAGACGTCTGCGCTGCGGATCAGTGGACAGCTCCGGGGGGAGGAAGTAATCGCTATCGGAGGTCATGGAGCGGGGACCGGTTTCGAGGGAGGGATGGGTCGGGCGGCGTGCGACGTGGGCGGGCCGTCAACGCCCCGCTTCGAGTGCGCTGTCCAGCGCAGGCAACTCGGCGCAGCCGAGTTCGCCCTGATCCGGCCAGGGTTGGGTCACTTCGCCCGGCTGCCCGACCCAGACGGCGAGCGCGCTGTAGTTGTCCTGGGTGTCGCTGGCACGCTCGATCACGCGCTGCTCCATCAGCACCAGCCACTGCTCGGCGGACTCGGCCTGGTGCAGGGTGTCGACCATCTCCTGCTCCTCGACGGCTTCCCAGAAGCCGTCGGTGCAGATCAGGAAGGCATCGCCCTCGCTCAGCTCGAACGCGCCCGGCAGTGCTTCCGGCACGGTGCCCTCGCCCATGCCCAGCGCCGCGAACAGGAGATTGCGCCGCGCGTGGTGGCGCACTTCGGACGCCTCGATGACTCCCGCATCGACGAAGCTCTGGACCACGCTGTGGTCCTTGGTCATGCAGCGGATTTCGCGACGGCGGATCAGGTAGAGCCGGGTATCGCCGAGGTGGGACCACTGCGCGCGCTGGGCGCGGCCATCGATGAACAGGGCGGTCACCGTCGCACTCATCTTGCTGAGGCTGGCGGTGAGCTTCTGGCCGTAGCGGATGGCCGCATCGGTCTGGGTGATGAGCGCGCTGACGTGTGCGGGATCCAGCGAAGGCGCTGCCGCGAACGCGCTGAGCAGCGTGCGAACGGCGGTCTCGGAGGCGACCTCGCCACCGCCGTGTCCGCCGGCGCCGTCGCACACCACGAAACACGAGGCCAGAGGCGAGGTCCAGTAGCCGCAGGCGTCCTCGTTGTAGCTGCGCGCGCCCTGCCCACTCAGGGTCGCGTACTCGATGCGCGTGCCGCCGGCCGCGACGAACGTGCTCATGGCGAGCCCACCGCCTGCATGCGCCGGACCTCGCCTTCGTAGGCATCGACGAAGGCGCCCTGGAAGGCGGCGTCGAACTCCTCGCGCGCCTCGCCCAGCAGCTTGGCGTGCTCGGCTACGAATGCATCCCACAGCTGGGCCTTGTGCGCGCTGGGCAGCAGCCCGGAGAAACCGCGCGGACCGCCCACGCGCTGCTGGATGTGCTCGGGCGAGAGTCGCCCGGCCATGGCGTACATCGCTGAACGCGAGGCCGCCAACAGGCCCACCTGATGGGCGCTGAGATCGTTGAACGCATCACGCACCGCCTCGACCGGCGGCATGAAGCCCGGCAGCCCACGCCCCACCAGCTGCAGCATCGCGGCATGGGCGTCGGGAGCGAACTTCAAGGGATTGTTGCCCGAGGTCGCGATGATCGTCATCTGCGCACGCAGTTCATGCTTGGTGGACGAGCGTGCATGGATGAGCTGCAGGGCGCCGGCGACCAGACCATGGAACAGCCGGCCGAGGTTCTCGGCCGCCGCTTCGTCCCACGCTCCGAACTGGGCGGGGCTCAGCCCACAGCCGCGCGCAAAAGCCTCAGCCAGCACGTCAGGATCGGAACTCACGCCCCCGAGGGCAGCCGAGCTTGACTTGGGCGCAGTTCCACGTGTCGAAGCAGAAGGGTCGTAGGGAATGCTTGCCGGCTGCGCGATTGCGAAAGCCTGACGCGGGGCCGGCGCCTCGGGCGCCGTCACCGCGATGACGTCAGGCTGACGCGAACCGGCCGCCTCAGCAGCACTTCCGGGGGCTCCGATCGCGCTCCGATCAGCACCTGTCGGTCCCGCCAGCGTCACAGAAGACCCACCCGCAGTTTGAGCACGCTGCACTCCAGTGGCCCCTCCCGCACCGCCGATCAGGTCCATCAGCCCGGAATCGGCGGAACCCGGAGCAGCGGAGCCGAACTCGAGCTCGAGCGGATCAAGGGTGTTCCCAGCCAACGAGGACGCACCAGAAGGAGGCGCGGAGCCCACAGGCGGAATACCGCTTGCATCCTTCGGCACCGAGAGCGCCGAAGGCAAACGGAACAGGCCGTCCATCTCACTTCCCTGATCCAGCGCAGCTGCCCCTGCCAGGGACGTCGTTTGCGGTGCCTGCAGCAGAGCGTCGGCACCGCCCAGCAGCCGCTGCAGCGGGTCATCGGCAGAGTTGGCCTCCGGTCGCGAATGACCGCCCACAAGGCCTGTCCACCCATCAGCTGGCCGCGGTCCCCGCGCGTCGAACGCCTCGAGCTCCGCGAACACCTCGGCGATCGCGCCCGGCTCGCCCGAGAAATCGGCCAGCTCACAGACGGAGGCCGTGCCCCCGGACGCCGTCGATGGCGCAGGGGGAAGTGCAAATACGTCGAACTCTTCAGGAATGGTGACGGAGGTGCCCTCCTCCCTCGACACTCCGGGTACCGCTGGGATTGCGCTCGCCCCACGTTCCGGCGATGCGGCGCGTGCGCGGCTGAGCAGACTCAGCAGGTAGCGTCCCAGCACGATGGTTTGACCCACCCGCAGTCGCGTCTGTCCGGCCGGCGGCAGTTCGATGCCATCGATGAACACCGGCGTTGAACTGCTGGCGTTTCGCAGCCACGGTGTGCCCTGCACGTCGATCCACGCGCTGAGATGACTGCGCGAGATCAGCCGCTCGGGATCCTCGAGCGAGAGGTGACAGGCCGGAGAGCGCCCCACACTCACGGGGGTGTAGCCGAGAAGCACGGACAGACCCGGCCCTGCCTCGCCGCCCGCGTAGGACAGCACCTGCAGCTCAAGCACGTCGGCGTTCATCTGGAGCTTCCCGAAAGATGTGCAGCGAGTGGGCGCAGCGATCTCAGGCCGATCAACCTTGCCGACCAACGACCATGGACCACGACAGGTCGGCGACGCTATCAGAGCGATCGAACGCCCTCAAGACTGGTCATCCGATGCTTTGTGATGCTACTCACCATGTCACATTCTAGAAAGCGGATCGGTCGTCAAGCGCCACACGGTCGCAGTCTGCGCCGCACCCGAAGGCGAAGGCCTTCACGGATCCGGACGAAAGCCCCTCTTCCCCCGACGGACGGAAAGCCCCATCAGAAACTGTTTATATCTCTGTTTTTAATGCTTTTTTTGCGCCACTCTCGCTTGCGAAGACACAGATCCCTGGGCAGACCCCGCTCAGGGCGACCAGCCGCCAAGTCATTGATTCATGGCCAAGAGCCGCACTCTGCTTGCCGGAGGAGGCGCCGGGCGGCGTGACATTTGACGTCACAATTGGCCAACAAACGCTTGCCAAGATTTGCCGGTTCGTTGCATCGTGACTTATCCACGCACGCACCGTGCGTTTACACAACGATCTTTCACTGACGCTTATCAGGGGCGCCAAGCGCACATGGATCAGGCGACGCTTAAGCCAGCGGCACCACGCAGCGCAGACGCATCGGCAGCCTCCGCAGGCACAGGCGCACATGCAGCGCTCGGCAGCGCCCTTCCTGCGGGGACGCGACTGCGTGAGTTCGAGCTGATCTCCGTGATCGGCGAAGGTGGTTTCAGCATCGTCTACGCCGCGCTCGATCAGCGTCTCGGGCGCGAAGTGGCGATCAAGGAATACATCCCCGCCAGCCTGGCCCGCCGCGAAGATGGCTACAGCGTGCGCGTGCGCTCCGAGCAGCACGAAGAGAGTTTCAGCGCCGGACTCGCCGGCTTCATCAACGAAGCGCGGCTGCTCGCGCAGTTCAAACACCCCGCTCTGGTGGAGGTGCTGCAGTTCTGGGAAGAGAACGGCACGGCCTACATGGTCATGCCGCGCTACCACGGGCGCACCCTGCGCCAGGTCCTGCGTGATCTCGGCGCGCGCTGCGACGAGCGCTGGCTGAAGCGCACGCTGGCCCCAGTGCTCGATGTGCTGGAGATCCTGCACGAGCGCAGCGTTTACCACCGCGATATCGCGCCGGACAACATCCTGATTCAACGCGACGGACGCGCCGTGCTGCTGGATCTCGGCTCGGCCCGGGAAATCCTCGGAGATCGCGAGCAGGCCGTGACTGTGGTGGTCAAGCCCGGCTATGCGCCGCTCGAGCAGTACTCCGGCGAATTCTCTCTGCCGCAAGGCCCGTGGACCGATATCTACGCCTTTGGCGCGGTGCTGCACTTCGCGGTCACCGGCGCGCCGCCCCAGGCCTCGATCTCCCGGGTGATGAAAGACTCGCGCGCACCGCTGGCCAGCAGCCCGCGCCCGGGCTTCAGCGAGCGCTTTCTGCAGGGCATCGATGCAGCGCTCGCCCTGCAGCCTGCCGATCGACCGCAGACGGCGGCGGCACTGCGTGCGCTGCTCGCCTTCGACGAGGATCCGGCCGCCACGCCTGACCGGGCGCATGCCGAGCGAGCGCTGGATGCCCTGCACGTGGACGAGGCGATCACCGCAATCGTCAGCGCCGAGGAGATGGCCGGCATCGCCGCCCAGCTGGCAGGCGCAGGCGTGCCGCTCACGGCCGTGGTCTCGCCCCCCGCAGGAGGCATCGAGAGCCCCACGCCTGCAGCGCAGGATCCTATGGCACCGGCACCCCACGTCCCGGAAACACCGGTCTTCAAGGACGTGGAGGCCCTGCTCTCGGGCAAGCTGCTCGCAGACACCACCGATGTGCGAGTGGTCAGCGAATCACGGCTCGAAGCCCGGATCGACACCGAAGCCTCGAGCGAAACGATGCCCAAGCGCAGAGCCTCGCTGCTGGCAGCGGTGGCCTCCTTGGCAGTTCTCGCGATCGCAGTCGCGGCTTGGCTGGGTTCAGGAACAGATTTCGCAACGACACTCCAAGGCGCCGGCTTGCCCGGCGCTGTCGAAGAAGGCCTCGAACCCACCCCCACGCCTGCACCGATGCCCTCGCGGCTGGAACCCGCGGCGAGCAGTCTTCCGCCTTCAAGCGCCACGACCGGAGTCCGGCTGTCCCAGCGCTCCGATGCTGACAAGCCCCCAGCAACGAGCACAGGCGAAGAGGCGACCGGCGCGGCCATGCCGTCTGCCCCGGCCCAGGGCACAGCCCGATTCGCTACCGCCCCAATGCCGCCTCAACCGGCGGCCGCCATACCCGAGGAGGTGTGGGCAAGCGAGGGCGTGATGGCCATCGACGTGCAGCAGGGTTTGCCCTTGGTGGATCTCGGCGATTCGCAACCGGGCGCCCCCGGCCCTGCCGTCCAAACGCGCGCGGACGCCAGCGCGCAAACCGTACCAGTGGCCAACAGGCCGCCACCGCGCCGCCCGCCGAGTGCACCTGCGACTGTCAGCGTGCGGCTCGGCATCAGCCCGTGGGCAGAGGTCTGGGCCAACGGCCAGAAGCAGGGCGTCAGCCCACCCCTGCGCGCACTGCCTCTGCCCCCCGGGCGCCATCGCATTGAGCTGCGCAACACGGCGTTCCCGCCCCACAGCCTCGAGATCGAGGTCAGGGCCGGCGAGAACCCCGTCATCGAACACCGCTTCAGCGCCGAAGGCGCCTAGTTCTTCACCGACCCTTTCCTGGGGAGTCCAAGCAGATGTGGAATCGATTCAAAGCCGGCGCCGCGCTTGCGGTCATCACCCTTGGCCTTGCCGGCTGCCCAAGCCAGAAGACGGTGGCTCCGCCGCCGCCACCGCCCGAACCCACGGCCGAAGAACTGGCGGCCATGGCGCGCGAGGCAGCCGGCCGGCGCCATGTCGACCTTGGCGTCGCCCACTTCGAGGCAGGCAACTACCCGGAGGCCGAGCACATGCTGCTGACGCCGGAGGTCTGGCAGTCAAGCCAGACCCAGCAGCTGCGCGCGCTCAAGTTCCTGGCCTTCACTTACTGCGTGAGCGAACGCCCACAGCTGTGCCGGCAGTCCTTCGAGCGCGCGTTCCAGCTCGATCCGGGCTTTGCACTTGCCCCCGCCGAGCAAGGCCACCCGCTGTGGGGACAGGCCTACGCCGACGCCAAGGCCGCACAGGGTCGCTGAGCGCATGAGCGCCGATCTGCCCGACTTCGAGCCTCTGCTGCAGCCGCTGGATGGCGAGGGGCCCTGCGGCCCGGAAATCGACTACGACGGCGATTTCATCGAGCTGGAGCGGGCCATCGCCGGCACGCCGGAGCGCCAGTACGGGGACACGATCATCGCCGCCGAGGGCGCCGACTTCGCGCGGGTCCTGAACCAGGCGAGCAGCCTGATGCAGCGCTGTCGCGACTTGCGCCTCGCGGTGATGATCACGCGTGCACTCACCCGCACCCGCGGCGCACTCGGCGCCCGCCATGGACTCGCGCTGATCGAGAGCCTGCTCGACGTCTTCGGCGAAGCCCTGCACCCGCGACTGGAGATCGACGGCGAACGCGACCCGCTGCCGCGCGCGAATGCGCTCGCAGTGCTCGCTGCAAGCGAGGGCCTGCTCGGCGATCTGCGCGTGCTCAAGCTGCCCACGCGTCTGATGGGCAGCTTCGAACTCGCGGAACTGGAGCGCAGCGCCGCCGGTCGCGAGGGTGCCCCCCTCAGCCGCCAGCAGTTGCACCAGCTTCTGCAGGACGAGCAGCTCGCCGGCAACCCGGAGCTCGAGGCACTGGGTCTGCTGCACGCGTCGCTGGAACGGCTACAGCAGCGCCTGCGCCTCGAACTCGGCGTCGAGAACGCACCCGATCTGCGTCCGCTGATGGTGCTGACCGCCGCACTCAAGCTGCCCGAGCCCCCCCGCGCGGAAACCACTGACAGCGTAGAAGCACAGGCAAACCCGCAGGACGCAGTTCCGACAGCCGATGGCCTGCCGGCCTTGCGCTCGCGACAGGACGCCATCCGCCTCCTCGAGGAAGTCTGCCGCTTCCTTGAAACGCACGAACCGGCGAATCCCGCCCCCCTGCTGATCCGCCGCGCGCGCGGAATGATCGGTCAGGACTTCCTCAGCATCCTGCGCGACTTCGCCCCCGATGGCGTGGCGCAGGCCGAACACCTGGCGGGGCTGCGCTCATGAGCCTTGCCCCGACAGCCCCTTGCTTCACCCGTCCGAACGACAGCCACGCGCACCCAGGAGCCTCCGCATGAGCGCCTCGAAGTTCACCACCAGCAACAAGAACAGCGGCCAGAAGTTCATTGCCCGCAACCGGGCCCCGCGCGTGCAGATCGAGTACGACGTCGAGATCTACGGCTCCGAGAAGAAGGTCCAGATCCCGTTCGTGATGGGCGTGATGGCCGATCTGGCCGGCAAGTCCGGCGCGGACCTGCCGCCGGTCGCCGATCGCAAGTTTCTGGAAATCGACATCGACAACTTCGACGAGCGCATGAAGGCGATCCGGCCGCGGGTGTCGTTCGCCGTGCCCAACACGCTGACCGGAGAGGGCAACCTCGCGATCGACATCGCCTTCGAAAGCATGGACGACTTCTCGCCCGGCGCCATCGCGCGCAAGGTCGAAGCGCTGTCCAAGCTGCTCGACGCGCGTACCCAGCTGAACAACCTGCTGACCTACATGGATGGCAAGACCGGCGCCGAGGAGCTGATCGGCAAGGTGCTGGGTGACCCCACCCTGCTGAAGGCGCTGGCGGCAACACCGCAACCGGCCAAGCCCGCCGAAGCCGCCACTTCCAGCAACGACTGATCGCGTCGATCCGCACCGAGGACATCCCCATGGCCAACGCCAACGCCGCACTGAAGCAGCCGCTCAGCGCCGAACTGCATGCCGACGAGTTCTCCAGCCTGCTGCAGAAGGAATTCAAGCCGAAGACCGACGAGGCGCGTGACGCCGTCGAGACCGCCGTGCGCACGCTTGCCGAACAGGCGCTGTCGAACAGCCTGACCATCGGCAGCGACGCCTACCAGGCGATCGAGGCGATCATCGCCGAGATCGACCGCAAGCTTTCCGAGCAGGTCAACGCGATCATCCACCACGAGGATTTCCAGCAGCTCGAAAGCGCCTGGCGCGGGCTGCACTACCTCGTCAACAACACCGAAGTGGATGAGATGCTGAAGATCCGCTTCATGCCGATGGCCAAGCGCGAGCTGCATCGCACCCTGCGTCGCCACAAGGGCATCGGCTGGGACCAGAGCCCGATCTTCAAGAAGATCTACGAAGCCGAGTACGACCAGCTGGGCGGCACCCCCTATGGCTGCATCGTCGGCGACTACCACTTCGACCACAGCCCGCCCGACGTCGAACTGTTGGGCGAGATGGCCAAGATCGCCGCGGCTTCGCACTGCCCCTTCATCGCCGGCGCAGCACCCACGGTGATGCAGATGGAGTCCTGGCAGGAACTGGCCAACCCGCGCGACTTGACCAAGATTTTCGAGAACACCGAGTACACGGCGTGGCGCAGTCTGCGCAACTCCGAGGACTCGCGCTACATCGGCCTCACCATGCCGCGTTTCCTGGCGCGCCTGCCCTACGGCGTCAAGACCAACCCGGTCGACGAGTTCGACTTCGAGGAGTCGACCGACGGCAGCAACCATGGCGCCTACTGCTGGGCCAACTCGGCCTATGCGATGGCGGTGAACATCAACCGCTCCTTCAAGTACTACGGCTGGTGTTCGTCGATCCGCGGCGTGGAAAGCGGTGGCGCCGTGGAGGGCCTGCCCACCCACACCTTCCCGTCCGACGACGGCGGCGTCGACATGAAGTGCCCGACCGAGATCGCGATCTCCGACCGTCGCGAGGCCGAGCTGGCGAAGAACGGGTTCATGCCGCTGATCCACCGCAAGAACACCGACATCGCCGCCTTCATCGGCGCGCAGTCCCTGCAGAAGCCGCAGGAGTACTACGACCCGGACGCCACCGCCAACGCGAACCTCGCCGCGCGCCTGCCCTACCTGTTCGCCTGCTGCCGCTTCGCGCACTACCTGAAGTGCATCGTGCGCGACAAGATCGGTTCGTTCATGGAGCGCGACGACATGGAGCGCTGGCTGAACGACTGGATCATGAACTACGTCGACGGCGATCCGCTGAACTCCTCCCAGCAGACCAAGGCGACCAAGCCGCTCGCCGATGCCCAGGTCGTGGTCGAGGAGGTCGAAGACAACCCCGGCTACTACACCTCGAAGTTCTTCCTGCGCCCGCACTACCAGCTCGAAGGGCTGACCGTCTCCCTGCGCCTCGTCTCCAAACTGCCCTCGGTGAAGGCCGGCGGCAGCTGATTCCCCCGGCGTGATTGCCACGCTGCGGCGAAGACCCCGTGGCGGCGCCCCGCGCCGCCACGGCTCCACCCCTGAAGAAAGAGGATGAAACCATGGCAACTGTTGGATTCGGAAATCCCATGCTCGGCGCCCAGGTGGGCAATCACGGCCCCAAGGACTCGCTGCAGGAAATGTTCATCGAACTGTCCAGCACGCCGGGCAGCTCCACGGACAGCAAGCACAAAGGCTGGATCGACGTTCTGAGCTGGGGCTACTCGGTCAACCAGTCCTCGTCGGCACACACCGGCGGCGGCAGCGGCGTTGGCAAGGCCAACTTCAGCGAGTTCGAGTTCACCCACTATGTGGACAAGGCCTCGGCCAACCTGATGAAGCACTGCGCCTCGGGCAAGCACCTCGACCAGCTGGTGCTGTCGGTCTGCAAGGTCGGTGACGGCCAGCAGGAGTACATGAAGGTGACGCTCAACGAAGTGTTCATCACCTCGGTCACCAACATCAGCAACACCGAGAGCCCACGCGTGATCGAGAAGGTCGGCGTGTCCTACGGAAAGATCAAGGTGGAAGTGAAGGACCAGAACTCGGACGGCTCGCTGGGCGCGGCCGTCACCGGCGCCTGGGACGTCAAGCAGAATAAGGCTGCCTGATCGCCGCCCCAAGCCTGCCTCCTAGCGGGCGAGCCGCACGCCGAACCCCGGGTGGTTCGGCGCTGCGGAAGCGGTCGGCGAAGGCATCGACGGCGACCGTCTGATTTCCCAGGCGCGCCACGCTGCAAGCGCGGCTCGGGCACGACCTCCTCCTAAACGAACAGCTCCGCGGGGCCCGCTCCGCCATGGACTTTCCGATGAATGCCACGCCTTCCGCGCGGCCCCTGCAGGCGCCGCTCGACGACCAGCTCTCGCTGCTGATGGGCCAGGTCCGCAAATCCCCTGCAGACACCCGCCTGCGGATCCATCTGGCCCAACTGTGCATGCTGATGGGCCAATGGGAGCGCTCGCTCGGCCAGCTGCAGGCGGTGGCCCTGGCCGACGCAGCCACCCTGCCCTTCGCCCAGGCCTATCGCGAGGCGATCCGCTGCGAGCTGCAGCGTGCGCGCGTCTTCGCCGGCGAGGCACTGCCGGCGACGCTGGGCACGCCAGCCCCGTGGTTCGCCTGGCTCGCGCAGGCGCTTCGCCACCGCGCAGCGGGCCAGCACGCTGCGGCAGACGCGCTGCAATCACAGGCCTTTGAGGCCGCTGACGCCACCGCCTTCCGCATCGATGGCGCCGACGCGAGCTGGATCGCCGACGCCGACAGCCGCATCGGCCCCTGCCTCGAGGCTTTCCTCAACGGGCAGTACTACTGGATCCCCTTCGAGGACATCCAGCGGCTCGAGCTCGAAGCCCCCACCGACCTGCGCGATCTGGTCTGGCTGCCGGCGCGGCTGGTACTGGCCAACGGCGGGGCGCATTCCGTCCTGCTGCCCGTGCGCTATCCCGGCAGCGAAACCAGCGACGAGGATGCCCTGCGCCGCAGCGCGCTCACCGTATGGCGCGAAGCCGGCGACGCCGGCTGGACCGGGCTCGGCCAGCGCATGTGGGCCAGCGACCGCGGCGAGCACGCCATGCTCGCGACGCGCTGCATCGAGCGCATCAATGACTCCACCTTGCCGGCCGGACATGCCTGAGTCCCCGAGCCCCGTCGGCCGCGCCTCGCAGCTGCTGCCCGCGCTGCTGGACCGGCTTACCGACCTCGCACCGCATGAGCGCAGCGAGACGCCGCAGGCACGCAGCATGAGCAAGGCGGAGTTCCGCCGTAGCGTGCTGCGCGATCTCGCCTGGCTGCTCAACACCACCAGTGCCGAATCCGAGATCGCGTTCGAGGGCGTGCCGAACGTGCGCGAGTCGGTGCTGAACTTCGGCGTGCAGGCCCTGTCGGGCAAGTACTTGGTCGAGGACGACCTGAAAACGCTGGAAACCGCGGTGGCCGAGAGTATCCGCCGCTTCGAGCCGCGCATCCTGCCGGACAGCCTTCGAGTCAAGGTCATCAGTTCGGACGGCGAGCAGGCGACGCGCAACCACCTGTCGATGGAAATCCGCGGCCAGCTCTGGGCCGAGCCCTACCCCATCGAGCTGCTGCTGCGCTCGCGGGTCGACCTCGAGTGCGGCCAGATCGCACTCGTCGACGCCTTGGCCAGTTAGGACGCGCCATGGATCCGCGTCTGCTCGACTACTACAACACCGAACTCGCTTACCTGCGCGAGGCCGGCGCCGAATTCGCGGCCGAATATCCCAAGATCGCAGCGCGGCTGGACCTGCGCGGTTTCGAGGTCGCCGACCCCTACGTCGAGCGCCTGCTTGAGGGCATGGCCTTCCTGAGCGCGCGCGTCCAGCTGAAGATGGACGCGGAATTCCCGCGCTTCGCCCAGCGCCTGCTGGAGGTGATCTATCCGAACTACCTGGCGCCGACGCCGAGCATGTGCATCGTGCAGTTCACGCCTGGCGAAATGCCCGGGGGCGCCGGCGCCAGCTTCACCCTGCCGCGCGGGCAGCGCCTGCGCGCAGCCGCGGCAAGCGAAACGCGCACCGGCTGCGAGTTCCGCACCGCGCATGAGGTCGAACTGTGGCCGCTGAACCTTGAGCTTGCCCGGCTCGAGGGCGCCCCCGCCGCGTCGGGTGGCGCACCGGGCAGCCGTCGCGCGCGGGCGGCACTGCGCCTCGGCTTCGCATTCGCGGCACCGCTGTCCGGCGGTGCGGAGCCGCCGGATCGACTGCCGATCTATCTCAATGCCAGCCCCGACCTCGCCACGCGCCTCTACGAGCTGATCTGCGGCCACTGCATCGAGGTCCAGGTTCGCCCCTGCGGCAAGCAGCCGGGCGAGTGGCAGACCCTGCGCGCAGCGGGCGCCGGCGTGTTCGGCATCGGTTTCGAGGAATCCGAGGCGCTGCTGCCCTACAGCAGCCGCGGCTTCCAAGGCTACCGACTGCTGCACGAATACTTCGTCTGCCCGGCCCGCTTCAACTTCATCGAGCTGCGCGGCCTGCGCCCGCACCTGCGCGCGCAGGAGGGGCTGAAGTCCTTCGAACTGCGACTGCTGCTCGACCAGGACGCGGCCGACCTCGAAGCGCAGGTCGATGCGCGCCGGCTCAGCCTGTTCTGCACGCCCGCGGTCAACCTGATCGAAAAGCGGGCGGATCGCATCCAGATCGATGACAGCCGCTTCGAGCTGCATCTGGTGCCTGATCGCGCTGCGCCGCTCGACTTCGAAGTGCACTCCGTACAGGCGGTGGAGGGCTTCGGCCGCGACAATGCGATCGAGGCGCGCTTCCGGCCGTTCTATCGGAGCCTTGCCGGCGATCGCGGCAACCACGGCGCCTACTTCTCTGCGCGCCGCGAGCCGCGCCGCGTGTCGGACAGCATCCTGCGACACGGCGCGCGCTCGTCCTACATCGGCTCCGAAGTGTTCCTCAGCCTGGTCGACCAGAACGAGGCCCCCTACGCCTCGCGCTTGCGCCAGCTGGGCGTGAGCATGACGGTGACCAACCGCGATCTGCCCCTGCTGATGAGCACCGGCGGTGCCCGCGACTTCGTTCCCACCGACACCCTGCCCGTCGCAGCCGTACGGGTGATCCACGGTCCGACGCGGCCGGCCGCGGCCGTGGCCGAGGGTTCGATCAACTGGCGCCTGATCAGCCAGCTTTCACTGGGGCATTCGACCCTGGTGGGCTTGGGCAGGGACGAGGGCGCGCTGGCCCTGCGCGAGCTGCTGTCGCTGTACGGCGCCTTGGGCGAGCCAGCCATCGCACGGCACGGTACCAGCCTGCTGCGCTCGCGCCTGCAGCCCATCACTCGCCGCCTGCGGGGCGCCGGCCCCCTCACCTACGGGCGCGGCGTCGGCATCGAACTGGAGATCGACGAAGCCCTGTTCGCCGGCAGCAGCGCCTACGTGTTCGGCGCAGTGCTGCAGCGCTTCCTGGCGCGACACGTCAGCATGAACAGCTTCACCGAGACGCGACTGCGCAGCAGCCAGCGCGGCGAAATCGCCTGCTGGCAGCCCGAGCTTGGCCTGAGGCCCGTGGCATGAGCCGCAGGCAGGACAACTCGATGTCGGCCGCTGCGTTGTCCTCGAAGCCGGCAAGCCCCACCCGCGCGCAGCCGAACGCCGATGCCGCGCCCATCGCCCGCAGCGCCGAAGCACTCGAACTCTGGCAGCGACTGGCCGAGGCCCCCTGGCAGCACGATGTCTTCGCCGTGCTGCGTCGCCTGCAGGCCCTGCACCCCGAGTTGCCCGGGCTCGGCAGGGCGCCGCGCCCGCATCTGGAGCCCGTTCGCCTGGGTCAGGAGCCCAGCTCAAGCTTCGCCCCCGCCGCCCTGGCCTCGGCGGAGCTGCGCCCCGAGCTGCCACCGAAGCTGCGGGTCTACAGCTTCGGGCTGTTCGGCCCCAATGGCCCGCTGCCGCTGGCCTACACGGAGTACGCGCACGAGCGCGCCATCCATGCCGGCGATCGCGCACTGGTCGACTTCGCCGACCTGTTCCACCACCGATTCCTGCTGCTGTTCTTTCGCGCCTGGGCGCAGGCACAGTCGACCGCCAGCCTGGATCGCTCCGGCCAGGATGACTTCAGCCGCTACCTCGCCAGCCTGATCGGCCTCGGCCTTCCGGGCCAGGCCGACGCCGACAGCGTGCCCCAGCACGCCCGCCTCGGCCTCGCCGGCCATCAGGTGAGGCAGGCGCGCAATGCCGAAGGCCTGGCCTGCGTGCTTGCCAGCTTCTTCAACGTCCCCGTCGCCATCGAACAGCACCGCGGCCGCTGGCTGCCGGTGCCCACCGACCAGCGCAGTCGCCTCGGCGCCCCGCTGGGCGCGCAGCTCGGCGTGGACGCCGTGGCGGCAGCCGCGGTCTGGGATCGCCAGCACCATGTCCGCGTCGTCGTCGGCCCGCTGTCGCTCGAAGACTACGAGTCACTGCTGCCCGATCGCGTCGGCGCACTGCAGCTGCGCGACTGGGTGCGTGGCTACGTCGGCATCGAGTTCGACTGGGACCTGCAGCTGGTGCTGCGGCGCGACGAGGTCAGCGGCGCACGGCTCGGCGGACGGGCGCGACTCGGCTGGAACAGCTGGCTCGGCCGCGATACACGCGGCAGTGACCGCGGCGACTACTGCTACCCCCCCGAACACCATCACCGCGTCCAGGCCCAGGCGGCCTGAACGCTTTCCTTCGCCACCTCGCAGCAGCGGACTCCCACCATGCTCCATCGCTCGCACGTCTCCCTCCAACGGCTTCTCGCTATCGGTCTGGCCAGTTTGCTGGGCCTTGCCCCGCAGGCCGGCGCGCAGGCGCCCGACCCCGGCCTGCTGCTCGCGCTTGACGAGATCTGGCAGCTCGAACGGCCCGGCATCTCGACTCTGAGCGACCGCTTCGAGCGCAAGGACGGCAGCACGCCCGCGCGCTTCGAGACCGATGTGCGTGACGCACTCGCCTACGTCCATGTCGACGCCGAGTCGGCGCAGGTGGAATTCGCGCGCAAGCGCTTCCCTGCCGACACCTCGCCCTGGGGTGCACTGCCGCGCATCGCGCCCGCCAGCGCGCGGCTGGTCGAGGTGACCCTGCCGCGCAAGCGCTATCTCGTGCTCTCGGGCACCGGCGAGGGCCTGTTCGGCATCGGCGACTGGCAGCGCTTCGGCTTCCTGCACGTGGTCGATGTCAGCCAGCGCTGGGCCCCCATCCACTATCCCCTGGTCGCCGAAGCCGGGCTGCGCGAGCGCGTGCTCGGCCGCCTGCCCGGCTCACCGGTGCTGAACTACCTGCGCCTCGTGCCCGCCCGCTGGCGCGATGCCAGCACGGTGGAGCGCTACGAAGTGCTGGTCTACGCCCTCAACCCGAAGGGTCCCGAGCGCGTGAACACGCCGGAGGGCCAGCCGCTGGCCTACTCGCTCAGTCGCGACGAGGCTGCCGCGCGCTGGGTACTGGCACCGCTGGCGCAGACCACGGTGGCCAACGCTCGCGACGCCGCGGGGGCAGCCTTCAGCGCGCCGCCCTCGCCGTCGGAACGCTCGGATCTGGCAGGCCAGATCGCGTCATCGCCCGAGCCGGCGCCGCCCGCTGCTGCATCGATGCCCACGCAGGCGACGGGCACGGTCGACGCAGAGCGCACCGCCGCTGGCAGCGCTGGCGCTGCGCCGCTGCCGACGCGTCCGGCGATCGATGCGAGCCAAGGGAGCGCCGACGCCGCCGCCGAGGAGACAGAAGCGCTCGCCAAGCGCAAGGCGAAGGAGGAGGCCGAACAGGCGGCCTCCGAAGCCGCGGGCGCCGCCTTCAAGAAGAAGCTTCCCGGGGGGCTCTGAGCTATGCGGGACGACTGGCCTGCGATGCACCGATCGGGTCCTCGCAGGCCGTCGTCCCGGCAACCCTCCCCCAGTTATCCACTCCGTCCTTCCGGTCCTGCTGCGTTCCCGCTCGCCATGAGTGAACGCTCGGACCATGGCGGCGATACGTGCCTCCGAGTCTTGGATTCCCCATGAGCGAAATCTCCCGCGTCGCCCTGTTCGGCAAGCTCAATCCCACCCTGTACAAGGCGGTGGAATCCGCCACGGTGTTCTGCAAGCTGCGCGGCAATCCCTTCGTCGAGCTGGCGCACTGGCTGCACCAGCTGATGCAGCTGGCCGACAGCGACCTGCACCGCGTACTGCGACGCTTCGAGATCGACGCTTCGCGCCTCGCCGCCGACATGGTGCAGGCGCTTGAGCGCCTGCCGAACACGGCCACGCAGATCCAGGACTTCTCGCCGCAGCTTGAACAGGCGGTCGAGCGCGCCTGGGTCTACGGCTCGCTCAAGTACGGGCACGCGCAGGTGCGCGGCGGCAGCCTGCTGCTCGGCCTGGTCAAGACGCCCAGCCTGCGCACCAGCCTGGATCGCCTATCGCCGGAGTTCCGCAAGATCAATGCAGACCTGCTGTCGGAGCAGCTGCCCTCGATCGTCAGCGGCTCACCCGAGGACGGTCAGCTCGCGTCGGATGGCAGCGGCACCGAAGCCCAGGGCGTGCCCGGCGAACACAGCGACGCCATCCCGCACGCGGCGCTGGGCAAGCAGGCGGCGCTGAAGAAGTACACCGTCGACCTCACGGAAAAAGCCCGCAACGGCGAGATCGATCCGATCAGCGGTCGCGACGAGGAGATCCGCCAGATCGTCGACATCCTGATGCGCCGGCGCCAGAACAACCCGCTGCTGACCGGCGAGGCCGGCGTCGGCAAGACCGCCGTGGTCGAGGGCTTCGCCAACCGTCTCGCCGCGGGCGATGTGCCGCCGCAGCTGAAAGAGGTCTCCCTGCTCAGCCTGGACATCGGCCTGCTGCAGGCCGGTGCCAGCATGAAGGGCGAGTTCGAGCAGCGGCTGCGCTCGATCATCGACGAGGTCCAGGCCAGCCCCAAGCCGATCATCCTGTTCATCGACGAGGTCCACACCCTGATCGGCGCTGGCGGCGCGGCCGGCACCGGCGATGCCGCCAACCTGCTCAAGCCCGCGCTTGCCCGCGGCACCCTGCGCACCATCGGCGCCACCACCTGGAGCGAGTACAAGAAACACATCGAGAAGGACCCCGCCCTGACCCGCCGCTTCCAGGTCATCCAGGTCGGTGAGCCCGGCGAAGATCAGGCCATCGGCATGGTCCGCGGCCTGGTGTCCACGCTGGAGAAGCACCACCAGGTATTGCTGCTGGACGAAGCCGTCGCGGCGGCCGTCAGGCTTTCGCACCGCTACATCCCCGCGCGCCAGCTGCCCGACAAGGCGGTGAGTCTGCTCGACACCGCCTGCGCGCGCGTGGCGATCAGCCAGCACACCCTGCCGGGCGATCTGGAAGACTGCCAGCGCCGTCTCGAAGGCCTGCGCACCGAGCTCGGGATCATCGAGCGTGAGGCCGGCCTTGGCATGGACGTCAACGAGCGTCGCGCGCGCTGCCTTGGCCTGATCGAGGCCGATGAAGCCCTGCACGCCGAGCTTGAGGAACGCTGGCAGGCCGAGCGCGAGATCGCCCAGCGCATCCTCGATGTGCGCGCCCGCATCCGCGACCTGGATGCCGAAGCTTCGGCGCCTGATGCTGCCGCCGCAGCCAACAGCGAAGCCGCAAAGGCGGACGGAGCGGCGCCGGCGACAGAATCGACGCAGGCGAACGACGCGGATGCATCCACGCCCGACCGCGCCACCCTGCTCGCCGAACATGCCGCGCTCGAACTGGAGCTGCGCACCCTGCAGGGTGAGAACCCGCTCGTCCTGCCCTCGGTCGACGCCAATGCGGTGGCCACGGTGGTCGCTGACTGGACCGGCATTCCGGTCGGCCGCATGGTCCGCGACGAGATCAGCGCCGTGCTCAAGCTCACCGAGACCCTGGACCAGCGCGTCGTCGGCCAGAAGCACGCGCTCGAACGCATCGCCCGCCGCATCCAGACCGCGCGCGCCGGGCTCGACAACCCGAACAAGCCGATCGGCGTGTTCATGCTGGTCGGCCCCTCGGGCGTCGGCAAGACCGAAACCGCGCTGGCGCTGGCCGAGTCGCTCTACGGCGGCGAGCAGAACCTCATCACCATCAACATGAGCGAATTCCAGGAGGCGCACACCGTCTCCACGCTCAAGGGCGCGCCTCCGGGCTATGTCGGCTACGGCGAGGGCGGCGTGCTCACCGAAGCCGTACGTCGCCGCCCCTACTCCGTCGTGCTGCTCGACGAAGTGGAGAAAGCCCATCCAGACGTGCATGAGCTGTTCTTCCAGGTCTTCGACAAGGGCTGGATGGAAGACGGCGAAGGCCGCGCCATCGACTTCCGCAACACCATCCTGCTGCTGACCTCGAACGTCGGCACCGACCTGATGATGAGCCTGACCCGCGACCCCGAGCTCACCCCCGAGCCCGAGGACCTCGCCACTGCGCTGCGCGAGCCCCTGCTCAAGGCCTTTCCGCCGGCCTTTCTCGGCCGCCTCGTCGTGATTCCCTACTACCCGCTGTCGAACGAGACGCTGGCGCGCATCGTCCGCCTGCAGTTCGAACGCATCAGGAAGCGCGTCGAAACCCAGCATGGCGTCGAGTTCCACTACAGCGATGCCGCCGTCGATCTCGTCATCCGCCGCTGCACCGAGATCGAATCTGGCGGCCGCATGATCGATGCCATCCTGACCCACACCGTCCTGCCGGAGCTCAGCAAGAGCTTCCTCACCGCCATGGCCGAGGGCTATCGGCTGGCGCGTGTGGAGGTGGATGCTGCGAGCGAGGAGTTCCGCTACCGCAGCACCCGACGCGAAGCATCAGATGCCAAGGCCTCGCAAGCGAGCCTCACCTCGCAGGCCGCCCCCGAGGAAGCGCTCTGATGCCACGCGCCCAAGTGCCCGGACCGGTGGGACTCGATTTCAGATGGCATGCGTTTGATCGCGGAACCTGGGCGCTTGCCCCGCATGCTGCACCCGGACCGGTGGGTCTAGGGCCGATGGGTACCGCATCCGCGCCCCCTCAACCAAGTGCTTCCGCCGCCGTATCGAGCGCGCCGAAAACTCCGGCAATCGACATTGACGCGGCAGTCGCAAGAATCGAAGAGATCGCGCTGACGAACTACAGCGGCAAGTGCGCCACGCATGTACGTCTTGCGCTTGAAGCGGGTGGCGCCAACATGGCGACGCGACCTGCTTTGGCAAAAAACTACGGACCCAAGCTCCTCGAAATCGGTTTCGCTCAAATTGCAATCAGTGGGTATACGCCGCGGAAAGGAGACGTAGCAGTCTTCGACAGCTACGCGACGCAATCCCCGCAGGCGGGGCATATCCAGATGTACAGCGGCACGCAGTGGATTTCTGACACGCGCCAGCCCCGATTCCTCGCCCACCGTGTTCACTACGTCGGGGTCGCCTATGCCATCTATCGGCCATAAGCTTCTAACCGCACTGCTCGCGTGTGCACTGGCACTGGGCCAGACTGCACTTGCGGCAAGCCCAAGCCCGCCTGACCGCGTCTCCGATCCGATCCTCGGTGTGCCACTGAACTGGCGCCAGCTGCCGCAGTTCGAAACACCGATTCTTGGAGAGTCCGAGCGCCGCGACCGGCGTGAACTGGCGCGCGTCGACGCTGGGCACCATCAACTGGTCCTGGTGCTGAGCGTGATACCGCTCCATGCGGACGTTGACGGTGAAACGGCGCCACTCGGATACGAAGTGGACTCCGGCCAGCTGATCAAGCACTTCGGCAACTTCGCCTCGCCGCTCGGCGCGTCCTCCGGTGACCTTCCCGGCGATTTCCCAGAGCTGCGTCCAGAGCTTCTTGACGAATTGCTCGCCCGACACGTGGACACCGTGCTTGCCCAGTATCCGGATCGGGCCTCCATCCGCCACGCACTTGCGAAAAGTGTGCTTTGCGGTGGATTTGACGCCAGCGCCTTGAAGGCGCTGGAGGCTCGCGCCGTGGAGCTCCCGCACTGCATCCCGTCAGGACGGTGAGCGATCGACCATGGACAGAGGACAGGTCACATGAACCGCCTATTCAACCTGACCAGCCCTTTCGGCGACGCCCTGCGTTTCGAGCGCCTCACCGGCCGCGAGGCCGTCTCCGAGCTGTTCGAGTTCGAGTTGA
>VFQU01000161.1_pt1 | contig 80526 bp, 67 predicted proteins | sample 3512311 | NCBI WGS metagenome assembly VFQU01 (sample SAMN10412377, study PRJNA504923) | tailings metagenome | isolation source: Relicate 3 Philex TSF3 active mining site | place: Philippines: Tuba, Benguet | collected 2017-08-29 | reverse complement strand
CAGATCGTCGAGATCGCCGAGCGCCACCGCCTGGTGCTGATGGTCGACGAGATCTACGACGGCCTGACCTACGACGGCGCCGAGTTCGTGCCGCTCGCACCACTGTGCGGCGACGTCCCCTGCCTGTCCTTCGGCGGCCTGTCCAAGGTTTACCGCGGCTGCGGCTTCCGCGCTGGCTGGGTGGTGCTGTCCGGCCACCGCGGACGTCTCACCGAGTACCACCATGCCTTCGACCTGCTGGGCGCGCTACGCCTGTGCGCCAACGTGCCGGCGCAGTGGGCGATTCCGGCGGCGCTGAATGGCCCCGACACCGCCAGCGCACTGACCGCGCCGGGCGGGCGCCTGCATGCCGCGCGGCAGGCGGTGATCGATGCCTGCGCCAAGAGCCCGCGGCTGTCGGTGGTCGCGCCCGGCGGCTCGATGTTCGCGTTCCCGGGCGTTGACACCCGCGACCTGCCCGGCTTCGACGACTACCGCTTCGCGCTGGAGCTGCTGGAGCAGGACGGCGTGCTGATCGTGCCGGGTTCGAGCTTCAACGTGGCCTACCGCAACCACTTCCGCGTCACCCTGCTGCCCGAGCCCGCCGACATCGCCGAAGTGTTCCGGCGCATCGACGGCGCGCTGGAGCGGCAGGCGCAGGCGATCAAGCGAGCGGTTGCATGATGGGCCGCAAATATTTGGCGCTGGGCGATTCCTACACCGTCGGCGAAGCGGTCGCCGCCGACCAGCGCTGGCCGGTGCAGCTGGTCGACCTGCTGAACCGCCGCGAATTCCGCTTCGACCCGCCCGAGATCATCGCCACCACCGGCTGGACCACCGACGAGCTGGCGGCGGCGATGGATGCGAAGTACCCGGTTGGCACACGCGCCGATTTCGATCTGGTGAGCCTGCTGATCGGCGTCAACAACCAGTACCGCGGGCGCCCGCTCGACGAGTACCGCGAGCAGTTCAGTGCGCTGCTGGAACGCGCGCTGGCGCTGGCCGGGGACGACCCGCAGCGGGTGCTCGTGCTGGCCATCCCCGACTGGGGCGTCACCCCCTTCGGCGCCAAGAGCGGCCGCGACACCGCGCAGATCGCCCGCGAGCTCGACGGCTTCAACGCCGCGGCCGCGGAGATTGCACAGGGCCGCGGAGTGCGCTTTGTCGACACCAGCGCCGTCTCGCGCGAGCGCGGCGCCGAGTGGGTCGCGGAAGACGGCCTGCATCCCAGCGCCGAGCTTTACGCCGCCTGGGCGAAGGCCGCCGAGGTCGCGCTGCTCGGGCCCTAGGGTGGGCCCTGCCCGCCCTGAGCTCCACGCCCGCCGCCCCCTTCGCATCCACCCTGCGCCGCGCGAAGCGAACAGCACGTGCGTCGATGCTCGCGGGACCCGTCCCGCCCCCTCCATGGGCGGGGCCCAGGCCCAGCCTGAGTTCGCTATGGTCGCGCCGCTCCCTGCGCGCGGCGACCCATCTGAGCGCGCTCTTGCGGGTGCCTCCATCCATCCGCCTGCGCCCCAAGCCAGCCGAGGCCGAGGCCGTGATCTGCACTGCGCCCCACCCGGGTTTTCCTCGCCTGCTTCCTGCGGCTGAGCTACGGCTCGGCCTGTCTCTGGGGCGAGTGCACCACGGCCGCTCTTCGGATCATCCTGCCGCTGACCGCTCTGTTCGCCAGCCTGCTGCTCGGCGCCGCCTGAGCCAGCCTAGTGCGCGAACGGCCGCGTAGCGAGAACCGGCAGTGCACGCACGAGCCGCACTAGACTTCGGCCGCAACGCCATGGCTCAGCGAGCGCGAGGCATCCCGCGCAGCTCGATGGTGAACTCGACGCCGCTGCCGTCGGCGAGGTTGGCTGCGCGCGCGCTGCCGGCGTGGCGCTCGGCGACCAGACGAACGATGTGCAGGCCAAGGCCTAGGTGCGGCGCGCCGCCCGCTGCCGCACCGCGCGGGCGCTGGCTGACCAGGGCGTCGAACAGCTTCTCGTGGCGGCCAGGCGCCAGCGTCGGGCCGCTGTTGGCGACGACGATTCGCGGGCCCTGCGCACCGGCCCCGAGCTCGATGCAGATCGTGCCCTCGGGCGGACAGAAGCTGCGCGCGTTGTCGACCAGTTTGTCGAGCGCCTGAACGATCAGGTCCGGCGCACCGTGGAAGGGCACCGGCTGCGCCGGCACGCGCACATCGAGCGTGCGCGGCGCCAGCAGCTCGCGGTAGCCCTCGCCGCAGGCACGCACCAGGGCGGCGAGATCCAAGTCCTCGGGCTCGGCGCTGGCGATGGCGCGCTCGATGCGCGAGCTCTCGCCCATGGCGCGGACAATCGCCGCCAGCCGCTCGCTGCCGGCGCGGGCACGATCGAGATAGACACGGCTGGCCTCCGGCAGACCCTGCGCTTCGAGATTGTCGAGCGAGCCGCGCACCACCGCCAGCGGCGTGTGCAGTTCGTGCGAGAGGGTGCCGGCCAGGCTGCGCAGGTAGGCGGTGTAGCCGGCGACCTCGTCGAGCAGGGTGCCGAAGCTGCGCGAGAGTTCGCCGAGCTCATCGACGGCGGCGCTGCGCTCGAAACCGCGCGCGGCATCGGCGCCACCGCGGGCCAGCGCGGCTTCGGCCTGCTGCGAGAGACGGCGGATACGCGCCGAGAGACGCCCCGCGAACAGATAGAGCAGGCCGGCCAGCAGCAGCACGACGGCAAGGCTCACGCCCAGCACGCGCAGCAGGGCGCGGTCGGCCAGCAGCAGGGCCGCGCTGGCCTGGCGCAGCACCAGCACGCCGCGGGTTTCGCCCTCGATCTCGATGCGTGCGCGGGCGGACAGCTGCAGGCGGTTGCCGTCCTCGATCGCCCGCCAACGCGGCGCGTCGGCGGCGTCGCCGGCGCTGGCACCGGTCGCGTCCGGGGTCGCCGGATCGATGCCGCCGAGCACAGCGGTGAATAAGCGACGCCAGCCGGACACCTGGCCGGCATCCGCGGCCAGCTCGCCGACCTGCAGCAGCGGGTGGCCTTCGCCATCCTGCAGCTCGCAGATGTGCGCCTGCGGGCACAGCGCTGCCAGCAGCTCCGACAGCGCCGGCTCGGGCTCGCGCAGCGGCCGCAGCAGGCCGTCACCGAGGCGCAGGCCCACCTCGCCGGGGTGCGCGTGGTCGATCGCCTGCACGCCCAGCGCCAGCGGGCGCAGGCCAGGCGGCAGGCGCAGTTCGATGCGGTAGCCGGCGGCGTCCTCCTGCCAGTAGCCGCTGACGCGCGGTGCCGGGCCGCCCAGGGCCTGCACCGACAGCGCGCCCGGCGCGGCATTGGCGAGACGCAGGCGCGCGCGGCCGTCGAGGGTATCGAGATCCAGCTCGACCCGATCGGCGTACTGCGCCTCGGGCTGCGCGGCTTCGGCGCGCAGGCGGGTGCTGTCGGCGACATCGATCAAGAGGTGCAGGGCCTGCTCGCTGCGCGCGGCGCGCAGGCGCAGGCGGCCGGATCCATCGAGCGCGCGAGCGGCATCCAGCGATTGCGGCCAGTCGCCGTCGTAGCCATCCAGCTCGATCGGGCCTTCGGCGGCGGGCACGCTGACGCCGCCGGGGGCCAGCGGCAGCAGGCCGGGGTCGCGCAGCAGGGCGCGCTCGATGGCGCTGCCCATCACTTCGAGGGTGGCGGTCTGCTGGGCTTCCTGGCCGCGGCGCAACTGCGCCTCCAGCTCACGCACCAGCACCCAGCCGGCGGCCGGCAAGGCCAGCGCCGCAGCGGCGAGCAGCACCAGCTGCTGGCGCAGGCGCATGGTTCAGAGGCTGAACGTGGAAGCGATCACGGCCGCCAGCGGTAGCCGGCGCCGTGCACGGTATCGACCTCGTCGAACCTGGGGTCGATGGCCTCGAACTTCTTGCGGATGCGCTTGATGTGCGAGGTGATCGTGGCCTCGTCGACCACGACCTCGGCCTCGCGCATCAGCTGCTCGCGCGAGCGCACGTGGCCGGGGTGGCGGGCCAGCGCGTGCACGATCCAGAACTCGGTCACCGTCAGCGGCACCGACTCGCCGTTCCAGCTGACCTGCATGCGCTCCAGCTCCAGGCGCAGGCCGCGCAGGGTGAACACGGTATCGCGCGCAGCCGGCGAGCGCATCGCGTCGATGCGGCGGAACAGCGCGGCGACGCGCGCGGTCAGCTGCGGCAGCGAGATGTCCTTGCTCAGGTAGTCGTCAGCGCCCAGGCGCAGGCCGGAGATCACGTCGATGTCGGCATCGCGCGCGGTGAGGAACAGGATCGGCAGCGTCGGCGCGCGGGTGCGCAATTCGCGACAGAGCTCGAAGCCGCCCTCGGGCTCGTCGCCCAGGCCGACGTCGATCAGCACCAGGTCCGGCAGCTTGAGCGCGAAAGCGGCACGCGCTTCGGGGCGACTGCCGAAGCCGTGCACCTGGTAGCCGTAGCGGCTGAGCGCGTCGATGTAGTTGGCGCGGATGGCCGGCTCATCCTCGACGATGGCGATGGTGCGCGACATGGGCGGCGTCCTGGCTCGGCCTTCAGTGCAGCGCTTCGGGCGCGCCGTGACACTTCTTGTACTTCTTGCCGCTGCCGCAGGGGCAGGGATCGTTGCGCCCGACCTCGGACTCGCGCCGCGCCGGCTGCGGCTTCTGCTCGTCGAGCCGCGCGTAGTGCAGGGCCTGCAGCACGGACGGCAGCTCCATGATCAGCTGCACGCGCTCGGCGGCGCTGAGCGGCTCCATGTCCTCATCCCCCTCGAACTCGGACTCGTCAAAGCCCTCGTCGAGTTCCTCGAGTTCGTCAGCCTCATCGCGGACCTCGCGCAGGGCCTCGTCCAAGGCGCCGCGGGTGATCGGGCTGCCGGGCAACGGCTCGCCACCGCGCACCACGTTCATGATCTCGTCGAGCGCGGCGCGCACCTGGGTGTCCGGTACGCCGGCCTGCTCGATCAGCCTCGCGGTGCGGGCGAGCTCCGGGTCGGCCATGGCGGCGGCCACGCCCTCGGGCGTCAGCGCATCCTCCAGGGGGGCCTCTTCGTCCTGCTCGAAATCGTCGTCCTCGAGGTCGTCGTCGAGATCGCCCTGGTCGTCCTCATCGGGATCGCTGAGCGCGAAGATCACGCTCACCGCCTCTTCGAGCTCGGGGTCGTCGTCCAGGCGCTCGTCCCAGGCGTCCTGCTGCAGGTACATGCCGTACTCGAAGCCCGCGGCCCAGTCGGCACCGTAGGGGGTGTCGTCCTCCAGCGCCTCCAGGCTGTTCGAGCTCACCGCTTGGAACACCTCCTCGCTGAGCTGGATCGCCGGCATGTGAGCGGTGAGATCCTCGGTGTCGGTCTGGGCGATGCGGCGGCCCACCGAACGCCAGAACGCCAGCAGCAGGCGACGCAGCTCCTCGTTGCGCTCGGCATCCTCGAAGGGCGCATCGCCGCCGCCCCAGACCGCGGGCAGCAGGGCTTCGATGTCGGCCAGTTCGGGCGCCACGAACATGGCGCTGAAGAAGCCGTCGACGGCCTCCAGGTTCATGCCGTCGCGCGGGACCGCGCCATCCCAGAGCAGATCGTCCAGCCGCTGGAAATCGGCGTCGGAGAACGGCGCATTGGGCGGCGTGATCGAGGGCATGGAGTCGGCCTTTGGCGTGTCGGGGGCGACATGGTAACGCCGCAGGCGCCTAGCGGCGCCTGCGGCGCGGGATTGGGGGTGAGCCGGCGTGCGCGGCACTGCCGCGCACGCCGGCGAACGCTCGAGCGCTGTGCGCGAGGGCCGGGTAGGGATTGGGGATTCGTTAGGAGCCGGTCGACTCAACGCTGTGAGCAGGCGAAGTCTGCGCAATGTTGAGCTCATCGATACGCACAGCTCTGCACTTCAATCCACGGCAGGCATTGCAGCCAGCACCCCCTCAGTCAAGATCGCGCGAGCGGATGAAACATCGACGCGGAATGAATCCTCTGCTCTTGCGAATCCCGAATCCCCAATCCCCAATCCCGAATCCCGGCTCAATACGCATACTCCCGGAACAGCGGATCCACCGAGCCGCCCCACTCGCGGTGGAAACGTTCGAGCTTGCGCTCGGCGGCGGTCTCGCCGCTTTCGACGATCTCGATCAGGGACTCGAGATAGATGCGCTCGTCGACGCCGTTGCAGTTCAGGCGCGCGCGGCGCTGCAGGCCATGGGCGGCGATCTTCAGCGTCTCGCGGGCCAGCGCCAGCACGTTGGAGTTGCGGAAGGGCAGCTTGAGCGCCTGCCGCGGCACGCCATCGCGCAGGGCGTTGCGCTCTTCCATGCTGAAGTCGCGGACCAGGTCCCAGGCGGCATCCAGCGCGGTGTCGTCGTACAGCAGGCCGGTCCACAGCGCCGGCAACGCGCACAGCCGGCTCCAGGGGCCGCCGTCGGCGCCGCGCATTTCGAGGTAGCGCTTCAGGCGCACTTCCGGAAACGCCGTGGTGAGGTGGTCGCCCCAGTCGCTCAAGGTCGGCTTCTCGCCCGGCAGCACGCTGAGTTCGCCGCGCAGGAAGTCGCGGAAGCTCAGGCCCGCGGCGTCGATGTAGCGGCCCTCGCGGTAGACGAAGTACATCGGCACGTCGAGCAGGTAGTCGACATAGCGCTCGAAGCCGAAGCCGTCCTCGAACACGAAGTCGAGCATGCCGGTGCGGTCGGGATCGGTGTCGGTCCAGATGTGCGAGCGATAGCTCAGGAAGCCGTTGGGCTGCCCTTCGCGGAAGGGCGAGTCGGCGAACAGCGCGGTGGCGATCGGCTGCAGCGCCAGCGAGACCCGGAACTTCTTGACCATGTCGGCTTCGGAGGCGAAGTCGAGGTTGACCTGCACCGTGCAGGTGCGGGTCATCATGTCGAGACCCAGCCCGCCGACCTTGGGCATGTACTCGCGCATGATCTTGTAGCGGCCCTTGGGCATCCAGGGCATGTCCTCGCGGGTCCACTTCGGCTGGAAGCCCATGCCGAGGAAACCGATGCCGAGGCGGTCGGAGACGATCTTGAGTTCGCCCAGGTGGCCGGCGGTCTCGCGGCAGGTCTGGTGCAGGTTCTCCAGCGGCGCGCCCGACAGCTCCAACTGGCCCGCGGGTTCGAGCGTCACCGAGGCGCCGTCCTTCTTCAGCGCGATCAGATGCCCGCCCTCCAGCACCGGCGTCCAGCCGAACTGGGCCAGGCCTTCCAGCACGGCACGGATGCCCTGCGGGCCGTCGTAGGTGGGAGGACGCAGATCCGACAGCCGGAAGCCGAACTTCTCGTGCTCGGTGCCGATACGCCAGTCCCCGGGCGGCTTGTTGCCGGCGGCGAGGTCGTCGATGAGCTGCTGCTTGGATTCGATCCGTGAACCGGGCGCGCTGCTGGGGCTGGACACGCGGAACTCCTTGAGTGGCGATGGGCGGCGGCACGCGGCCGAAGCGATGGCGAGGGCGCGGCGACTGCCGGAGGCAGACAGGTGGGGCCAGCGCGGCCCCCACGCAAGCGGCGCGCACACTGCGCGCGGCGGCGTGAAGCGGCGGCGAGGCCGCCTGGCCTCAGCCGCCCAGCTTCTGCCAGAGCTGACCCAAGGCGAGCCCGCCCGCACCGATCAGCACGCCGAAGTAGATCACGGTGGCGATCTGCGCGACATGGCCGATCAGGATGGCGAGACCATCGCGCTGGATCAGACCGACCGCATAGAACAGCAGGGCCAGCGCCGGCAGGGTGTTGCTGAAGGGCACCAGGCCGAACGGCGCCATCAGCAGCAGGGCCGCGCTGATGAAGGCGAGGTTGTTGACGAGGCCGATGCCACGACCATCGGCCAGCGACGGCAGGCGGTGCGGGCGGCTGATGCGCTCAAGCCGGTGTACCCAGACGAGACCCGAACTCAAACCCGAACGCACGCGCTCCGACGGCAGCTGGCGCTGCTTCAGCCGCGTCGGAATCCACAGCGGCCGCCCCGAGAGACGACTCAGGCCCACGAGCAGGATGGCCGCGCCGAACACCGTGCTGACGCCGGGGATCGAGACCGGGATCAGGAACACCAGCACCAGCAGCAGGCTGAGCAGCAGCAGGCCTTCGTCGCCGACCGCATCGAGCAGGGCGCCGAGCGCGAGGCCGTCCGCGGGCAAGCCGTCGATCAGGCGCTGCAGCTGCTCGGCGAGGCTGGCCGAAGTGTTGGCGGAATCAGACGGAGATGTCGGGCTCACGGAATGCCATCATGCGCGGCGCGCGGCGGAGCGCGCGGGGCCGCGAGCTTAGCAGCCCCACCTGGATGCCCTTCGAGCCTGCGGATGCCACTGCCCTTCTGTCGCCCCCTCGCCCTCGCCCTGCTGCTGGCCTGCGCCCCGCCCCTGCGGCCGGCGCTGGCGCAAGCGCAGGAGACGCTGGAGCGCGGCAATGGGCCCGAGCCCTCGACCCTGGACGCCCACCGCTGCCAGGAAATCGCCTGCGCCAATGTGCTGCGCGATCTCTACGAAGGTCTGGTCGCGGAAGACGCACGCGGGCAGCTGATCCCGGGCCTGGCCGAACGCTGGCAGCGCAGTGACGACGGCCTCGAATGGACGTTCGACCTGCGCGAGGGCGCGCGCTGGAGCGATGGCCAGCCCATCGATGCCGCACAGGTGGCCGCCAGCTTTCGCCGTGCCTTTGAACCCGCCACAGCCGCGCCGCTGGCGCCGCTGCTGCACGCCATCGAGAACGCCGCAGAGGTGCAGGCGGGCCGCGTGCCGCCCAGCGCGCTCGGCGTCGAGGCCGTGGATGCGCGCAGCCTGCGCATCCGTCTGCATGAGCCCATCGACCTGCTGCCGCGGCTGACGCTGCCGATTGGCTTTCCGCTGCGCGTCGACGCCGTCGAAGCCCACGGCAGCGGCCACACCCAGCCGGGCCGGCTGATCGGCAATGGCGCCTACGCGCTCGACGCCTGGCGGCCGCAGTCGATGATCACGCTCGTGCGCAATCCACACTTCCACACGCCCGCAGCCATCGAGCGCGTGCGCTTCCACGTCACCGAGGATGCGGCCAGCGAACTCAAGCGCTACGCCGCCGGTGATCTGCACATCACCGAGACCGTTCCGCCGGGCCGGCTGGACCGGCTGCGCGCGCGCTTCGGCGAGGAGCTTCGCATCAGCCCCTATCTCGGCGTGTTCTTTCTGGGTCTGAACATCGAGCGCACGCCGCTCGATGCCAAGCCCCTGCGCGAGGCGCTGAACCTGAGCCTCGACCGCGAGCTGCTGGTGCGCGCGGTCACCGGCATGGGCGAAGCACCGGCCTACACGCTCGTGCCGCCGGGCGTGCGCGGGCACGTTCCCGTCGAGCCCAAGTGGGCGCGGTGGACGCCCGAACAGCGGCTTGACCGCGCACGTGCGGCCTATGCCGAGGCCGGCTACACGGCGGAGAACCCGGCGCGGCTCACGCTGCGCTACAACACCTCGACCGTGCATCGCCGCGTGGCGCTGGCGGTGGCGGCGATGTGGCGCGAGCAGCTCGGCGTGATCACCGAGCTGCGCAACGAGGAGTGGAAGGTGTTCGTGGCCAACCGAAGGCAGCGCCGCGTGACCGAGGTCTTCCGCGGCGGCTGGATCGCCGACTACGACGATGCCGGCAGCTTCCTCGATCTGTTCGCCAGCGGCAGCCCGCTGAACTGGAGCGGCTACGCCGACGCCGAGTACGAGCGCCTGCTCGGCGCGGCGCGCGCGGCCAGCGATCCGGAGCAACGCGCCCGCCTGCGCGGCGAGGCCGAGGCGCGCCTGCTCGACGCCTACCCGATCGTGCCGCTGTACTTCTACACCTCGAAGCATCTGGTCAGCCCGCGCCTGCGCGGCTTCGAGCCCAACCCGCTGGACCGTCACCCCAGCCGCTTCCTGCGCTTCGCCGAATGACGCTGCCGCGCTTCATCACCCGCCTGTTGGAAGCCGCGCTGACCCTGTGGCTGCTGCTCAGCCTGTGCTTCGTGCTGCTGCGACTGGCGCCGGGCGGGCCCTTCGACGGCGAGCGCGCGGCGCCGCCCGAGATCGAAGCGGCACTGGCCCAGGCCTACCGGCTCGATGCGCCACTGTGGCAGCAGTACCTCGACTGGTTCGGCGGCCTGCTGCGCGGCGATCTGGGGCCGAGCTTCACCTATCCCGACCAGCAGGTCGGCGACCTGATCCTGCAGGCCCTGCCGGTAACGCTCAGTACCGGCGGCCTCGCCCTGCTTCTCGCGGTCGTGCTGGCCCTGCCGCTGGGCTGGCTGGCGGCGCGCGCCCGCGGGCGCTGGCCGGATCGTCTGCTGATGGGCCTGTCGGGCTTGGGTCTTGCCCTGCCCAAGTACGTGGTGGCGCCGCTGCTGGTGCTGCTGTTCGCGGTGCTGCTCAAGCTGCTGCCGGCCGGCGGCTGGGGCCGCATGGACCAACTGGTGCTGCCGGTGCTGGCGCTCAGCCTGCCCAACCTCGCCTACGCGGCGCGGCTGGTGCGCGCCGGCCTGCTCGAAGCCTGGGAGTCGGACTGGTACCGCGCGGCGCGGGCGCGCGGCCTGTCCTCATCCACCCTTCTGCTGCGGCACGCAGCACCGGTGGCCCTGCTGCCGCTGCTGGCTTGGCTGGCGCCAGCGGCGATCAACCTGCTGAGCGGCTCGGCGGTGGTCGAGCAGATCTTCGGCCTGCCGGGCCTGGGCCGCTATTTCGTCCAGGGCGCCCTCAACCGCGACTACACCCTGGTGCTGGGCGTGGTGGCGACCGTCGGCATCGGCATCGTGCTGGTCAACGCAGTGGTCGACGGCCTGCGCGCACGGATCGAGCAGCGCGAGCTATAGGGTGGGCCCTGGCCCACCACAGGCTCGCCCGACACAGAAGGCTTGCGCACACGCACTTCGGCAGTCTCGGTGCCACGGTGGGCCAGGGCCCACCCTATGAAAGTCGAGGTGCGGCAGCCTGCAGGGCCGAGCGAACGCTCTCGCTCTTCGCTTCGATCAACGCAGCGAACATGCAACCTGAGGCGAGGGTGGAGCCCATGGTGGGCCAGGGCCCACCCTATGAGAGGGCGTTGACTCCGGGCGACGCGGGGCTGAGCCGGCCCTACCCTGGGGCGGGCGGCTCCAGCGGCCACTGCAGCAGGTGTTCCTCCTGCGGGCGGGCGAACAGGTAGCCCTGGCCGGCGTCGCAGCCGAGTGCGCGCAGCACCGCGGCTTCCTCGTGGGTTTCGACGCCCTCGGCGACGGTGGCGAGGCCGAACTCTTCAGCCAGCGCAAGGATCGCCTTGACCACGCCCTGGCTGGTGACCGAGCGGCCCATGCCGCGCACGAAACTCTGGTCGATCTTGAGCCGGTCGGGGCGCAGCCGCCCGAGGTAGGCCAGCGAGGAGAAGCCGGTGCCGAAGTCGTCGATGGCGAGCTTCAGGCCGCGGGCGCGCAGGCGGTCCAGCCGCAGCAGCACGGCGTCGGCATGGTCCATCAGCACCGATTCGGTGAGCTCGAGTTCAAGGGCTTCGGCGGGCAGGCCGCTGTCGGTGAGCGCAGCTTCGACGGTAGCTTCGAAGTCCTCGCGCTTGAACTGCAGGGTCGAGACGTTGACCGACACCGGCACTGGCGGCAGGCCGCGCGCGCGCAGCCTTACCGCGGCGAGGCAGGCCTCGCGCAGCACGAACTCGCCCAGCGGCACGATCAGGCCGGTGCGCTCGGCCAGCGGGATGAACTCGGCCGGTGAGACCAGGCCGCGCTGCGGATGGCGCCAGCGCACCAGCGCCTCGTAGCCGGCCAGCGCATCGGAGCGCAGGTCGATCTGCGGCTGGAACACGAGGAAGAACTCCTGCCGCTGCAGGCCCTGGCGCAGCTGCGACTCCAGGGTGAGCGCCTCAAGGCCCCGGCTGGCCAGGTCCGCGCGGTACGCCTGCACGGTGTTGCGCCCCGCCAACTGGGCGGCTCCGAGTGCCAGCTCGGCGGACTTCGCCAGCGCCTCCGCCGAGTCGCCGTCGCCCGGGCCGATGGCCAGTCCGATGCTGATGCCGAGGCTGAGCTCACGGGCATCGACCTCGATCGGCTCGCTGAGGACGCGCTGCAGTCGACCGGCCAGCGCCAGCGACTGCTCGGCGCTCTCGGAGGGCACCGCCACGAGGAACTCGTCGGCGCTGATCCGCGACATCCAGGCCTCGGCCGGAAGTTCGCGCGCCATTCGCGCCGGCACCGCGCGCAGCACGAGATCTCCCGTGGCGTAGCCCAGCGATTCGTTGATCTGGCGGAAGCGGTCGATGTCGACATGCATCAGCGCCACATTCGAGAGCCCGGACTGCAGTTCGGCATCCAGCGCTTCGATGAGACGCTCGCGGCGGGGCAGTCCGGTCAGCAGGTCGTGTGCGCCGAGATACTCGATGCGCGACTCGAAGGCCTTTCGGTCGGAGGTCTCGACGAACTGGCCGATGTAATGCAGCGGAGCGCCGTGGGCATCGTCGACGCGGGTGATGGTGAGCCACTGCGGGTAGACGGTGCCGTCGCGACGGCGGTTCCACACCTCGCCTTCCCAGCGACCGCGATCGAGCAGGTCGCGCCACATGGACCGGTAGAACTCGGGCGGATGGTGGCCGGAGGCCAGCAGGCTGGGAGAGTGCCCAAGCACGTCCGAGCGCGGGTAGCCGGTGATGGTCTCGAAGGCCCGGTTGACGTCGATCATGCGACCTTCCGCATCGCAGATCAGGATGCCGAGCTGGCTGTTTGCGAAGACCTCGCTGGCCAGCCGCAAGGCGGACTCGGCACGCTTGCGCGCATCGATGTCGATCAGCACACCGGCCAGGGCTCGCGGCGCCCCGGCGGGGTCTCGCTCGACCACGGTGCCGCGCGCCAGCAGCCACGCCCAGCTGTCGCCGCGGCGCACCCGGAACTCTTCATCCAGCAGGGTAGGACAGGGCTCGCCGCGGCTCAGGCGCTGGTGCAGCCGCGCGGCATCTTCGCCATGCAGCAGCGCCAGCAGAGGATCGACCGGCAGCCGTGCATCGAGCGCAGCGGACTCCGTGGGAGCGTGTCCGTCGGCTTCTGCAGCGCTGTCGTGCACACCCAGCATGCGCGCGGCCCGTTCGCTGAGGCGCAGGCGCGCGGGCGCCAGTTCGAGCTGCCAGGCACCGAGCTCGGCCGCCTCCATCGCCAGGCGCTCGCGCCGCTCGGCGCCGCGGCGCGCCTGTTCGGCCTGCTGGCGCGCGATCAGCATCTGCAGGTCGCGCGTCAGCAGCTCGAGTGCGTCCAACCACTCAGCCTCGCTGCCGTCGGCGCGCGGCCAGGCCTCCAGCACGGCGGGCGATCCGTCCGCATCGATCCGCTGCCCGCGCAGATCGAAGCGCCGCGGAAGGCGGCTCGCGGCCTCCGATGCCGCGGCGGGGTCCCCGCCGGCCGAGCACAGGCAGCGGGGCTCGGCATCCGCGGTCAGTACGCGTGCGGCCACGAAGCCGCCGCTGTCGACCAGGAGGGTGCACAGGGCCTGCAGGCGCTCGTCCAGCGGGCGTTCCTCGACGATCAGGCGGCCGCCGTGCACGGTCAGGCGCTGCACGCACTCATGGCGGTTGAGGCGTTCGAGGCCGGCATCGAGGGCGCGCCCGATCATGCCGAGCTCGTCGTCGCCGTCGACCTGGGAGGCTTCGGGACTGGCGCCCGCGTAGAGCGAGTGGGCGGCGACCTGCAGGCGTGCGCTGCGCTCCAGCAGCAGCAGGCGCAGCAGCCACCAGATCAGACTGGCCGCGATGACCAGGATCAGCGCCTCGCTGCGGAACACCCGGCGCATCTCCCAGCGGGCCTGGGCTTCGGCCAGCGAGCTGTCGGTCAGCACCATGAGGCGGCCATAGGCCGGCGGGGCGCTGCGGATGAGCGTGGACTCCGCGCGCAGCGCAAGCGGCCCCTGCTCGAGGCGCACACTCTCTTCGGCGGCGCGCTGGGCAAGGTCCCGGAGCAGACGGCGTTCGGCCGGCGGCAGTCGCGCCTCGACCACATCGAGCGTGCGGCCCAGATCGACCCGGCGCAGGCTGGCGAGCACGCCGCCCTGCGCGTCCAGCAGCCAGGCTTCGCGAATGGCCGGATACAGGGCCAGCCGGGTGATCAGCGCACCGCGACCCTGGATATCGCCGAGTTCGGCATAGCTGTCCAGGCGCCGCGCGGTCTGCCCGACCAGCTCACCCAGGTTCAAGGCCAACGCGTCGCGCGCCTGGTTGAGGGCCTGGGTGCTGCGGATCTGGAACAGCACCAGCAGCACCACCGTGCACAGGCACATGATGAAGACCGGCAGGGTGAGCCGCGCCGGCCAGCGGATCAGCAGGCCACGCAGCCACCGCTCAATCCGCATCGCCTGCCCTCGCGCGCAGCGCGGCTTGGGGCCGCGGATCCAGCAGGGACGGCCCCGGCGTCTCCACCAGTTCACCGCGCACGGTGAGCAGAGCGGCCAGTTCGGGCAGCACGCGCGCCAGCGCCGAGCCGGGCGTGCTGAGCAGGGCATGACTCTGGCCGGAGTCGAAGAACTCGATGCCTGCGAGTGCGGCGCGATACTCCGCCTCGCTGAGGCCCGTGCCGGGCACCAGTCGATCGATTGGCAGGGCCGCCGGTGTCCGGAAGGCGATGACGCCCTCCTGCCAGGCCGCCAGCAGTTCACTCACGGCGTCCGCGCGCGTCTCGATCACCGGCTCACGCGCCACCAGCACGTCATAGATCAGCCCGTGCATCTCGCGGGTGCTGTGCAGCAGCGTGTGGCCCTGTGCCAGCAGGCGGCTGAGCAAGGGCTCATAGCAGACCACCGCTTCGGCGTCGCCGTCCTGCCAGCGGCGTTCGAGGTGGACCGCGCGCACCTGCGCCACCGAAACCGCCTCGGGGCCCAGGCCGGACGCCCGCAGACTGGCCGCCAGCATCAGTCCGCCCACCGCGCTGTCCTCGACGAGTACCCGACGCCCGGCGAGGCCCGGTCGCGGATCGATCCCGGCCCGCAGGACCACCCCGTCGGCCCCTCGGGATTCCGACAGCACCGCGATCACGCGGAGATCCGGCATGCGGCGCCAGAGGCGCAGGGCCTCGTCCAGCGTCACGGCGGCGGCATCGAGGCGGCCGTCGCGCAGCGAATCGAGGGTGTCGGTCGCCGAGGGCAGTCCGACCAGGCGCAGACTGGCCGGCAGCCTCTCCTGTTCGCGCAGCAGCACCAACGGGTCGTAGCCCAGCCAAGGCCCCATCGCCACCGTCAGCGGCGGCCGCGGCAACGGCGCCACGGCGACCGCCGCGAGCAGGGCGATCAGTCCGAAGAACAGCAGCGCCGCGAGCGCGCGGGCGCGCCGGTCACGCGGCGCGGGGGACGCAGGCTGGGTGGCGTCGGCAGGCAAGAGAAGGTTGGTCCAGATGGGCAGCGCGGGCTGATGCCGCGACTTGCAAGCCATGTGCCGCGGTGGCGGCCCGCACCCCGGGGAGCAGGCCGCCCGCGGTTTCCGCGGTATGGGATTTGCTTGCCGCCAGTCCGTCGTCGAACGCAGGGCCGCCGCGACGGCGCCGCCCCTTTCAGGAGTCCACACATGAGCAACACCGCCGAGCCCCGTGGCACCCGCGTGCGGATCCCCGATCCGAACTGGGACAAGATGCGTGAGACGGTGCTGATGATGGAGCTCGCGGTCGGCCAGATCGAGGGCGCGATGCGCGACAGCGACAGCTCGGTGCAGGTGCTGACTGACACCTTCACGGTCATGGCCAAGCACATGGGCACGATCGCCGCCGATGCCGGCAGCCTGCCGGACGAGGGAGAGCTCGGCGAGATCAAGCGTCGGATGTCCGGCGCAGCGGCACAGGTCACCGGCATGGTCCACCAGTCGATCATCGCGTTCCAGTTCTACGACCGGCTGGTGCAGCGCCTCAGCCACGTCAGCCACGGCCTCGAGTGGCTGGCGGAGGTCGTGAGCAACGAAGAGCGCGCGACCACCGCCGAGGAGTGGCTGGCCCTGCAGGAAAAGATCCGCGCGCGCTACTCGATGCCTGAGGAGGTGGAGATGTTCGAGGCGGTGCTGCTGCATGGTAAGACCGTGCAGCAGGCCTTGGCCGAGTTCATGGAGAAGATGAAGAACAAGGGCGACGACATCGAACTGTTCTGAGCGTCTTGCCCGGCGCTCAGCGGCGCCGCAGGCGCAACACCCGTCCAGGCAACATCGTGGCGCGCTCGCGCCGGAGGTCGATGGCCTCGTCGATCTCGACCTCGAAGCCGTGCGTTGACGCAAGCGCATGCAGGTAGTCCACGGCATGCGCGTAGCGCCCGCAGGGCTGCAGCCGGAAGCCCTCGGGGTCCGCGTGTTCGATCGGCTCGATCGAGAACAGCAGCCAGCCACCGGGGCGCAGGGCCGAACCCGCGCGCTCGAAGACATCCTCCAAAGCGCCGACGTAGATGAAGACATCGGCGGCCACCAGCAGATCCCAGGCCTGCGCCTCGCGGGCCAGCAGCGCCTGCAGCGACGTCGCGTGGAGCGCGTCGTAGAGCCCGCGCGCCGCCGCTTTCTCCAACATCTTCGCGGACAGGTCGGCGCCTTCCAGGCGTCGCGCCAGCGGCCGCAGGGCGGGCGCGGCAAGGCCGGTGCCACAGCCGAGATCCAGCACGTCGAGACCATCGGCGACCGGCAGGTAGCGGCTGAGCTGCTGCGGCAGGCGGTAGTCGAGATGCTCCACCAGCCACTGGTCGAAGTCGGCGGCCATGCCGTCGAACAGGCGGCTGACGAAGGCATCGGGCGGTCGCGCCGGCTGCGCACCGCGCAGGGTGTCGAGCTTGAACGCGAGGCTTGGGGCCTCGGGATCGAGCGCGAGCGCGTGCGCGAACGCGTCCGCCGCAGCGGCGGTTCGATCCAGCAGGTGCAGGGCTTCGCCGAGGTTCTCCCACGCCGCAGCCTGCGTGGCATCCAGGGTGAGCGAGCGTTGCAGGGCTTCGACCGCGGGCTCCAGCTGGCGCAGACGGAACAGGCTGCGGCCCAGCGTGCACCAGCCGATCGCAAAACCTGGCGCCGCCGAGAGGGCACCGCGCATCAGGCTCACGGCGTCCACCGCGGCGCCGCGCTCGCAGAGCAGGTTGGCGAGGTTGTTGGCCGCCTGCACCAGCATCGGATTGAGGCCCAGCGCCGTCCGATAGCTCTGCTCGGCCTCGGCGGACCGACCCAGCGTGGCCTGCACCACGCCGAGGTTGTAGTGGGCCTCGGCCCAGCCGGGCGCAGCGCGCACGGTCGCCTGAAACCCCTCCAGCGCGCGCCCGGTGTCGCCATCGTCGAGCGCATGCACGGCGCTCAGGAACAGCGCACCGGGGTGAGCGGGCCACTGCGCGAGGCACTGCGCGAGCGCGGCTTCGGCGCGGCTGCGCTGGCCGCAGCGGGCGGCCGCCATGGCATGCAGATAGGCGACTTCGGCATCCTGTTCAGCCAGCGGCAGCGCATCGAGCAACGCGAGAACCTCGGACACCCGGCCCTCGCCCAGCAGCTGCTGCAGGCGTGCGCGCAGCGCCGGATCGACTCCGCTCATCCGCTCGAAGCCCCCAGCTGAAGCCAGCCGGCAAGGCGTGCACGCGCTTCGTCCACGCCCAGCCCCGTTTGCGCCGAGAACAGCTGTGCGCTCTGGCCCTCGCCGAGCTCGGCCCGGACTTCGCGCAGTGTCTGCGACTGGGCGCCGCGCCCGAGCTTGTCCGCCTTGGTCAGCAGGACATGGCAGGGCAGGCCGCGGGCTTCGCCGAAGCCGAGCATCTGGCGGTCGAAATCGCGCAGCGGATGGCGGATGTCCATCACCACCACCAGGCCCGCGAGGGAGCGGCGGTTCTGGAAATAGCCCTCGATCAGCCCACGCCAGTGATCGCGCAGCTCAGGCGGCACCTTGGCGAATCCGTAACCGGGCAGGTCCACCAGAAAGCGCGCAGGGGCGAGCTGGAAGTACACGAGCTGCTGCGTGCGGCCCGGCGTCTTGCTGGTGCGCGCCAGTGCGCCCTGGTCGCAGATGCGGTTGATCGCGCTGGATTTGCCCGCGTTCGAGCGGCCGGCAATCGCCACTTCGACGGCCTCATCGGCCGGCAGCTGGCGCGGGGTGTGGACGCTCAGCAGATAGCTGGCGACGCGGAACGGGTTGGTCTCTGACATGGGTCATCCAAGGCGGACGGGGACAGCGCATCAAGCGGCTTCGTTGACCCGTCATGGGCGGGCTGGAATAATCCCGCGATTCCCGCGCCTGCCGTAGCCTACGGTGGTGCCAGCGGTCGAGACAGCATTCCAGTTCGGAGCAAGTGTATGAGTTTTCGCCGCTTCCTTGGGCTGGCGGGCCTGCTGGCCGCCTCTTCCGTCCTCGCCCAGAACGCCGCGGAGGTGACCGCCGCGCCGGAACAGGCCCCCGCCGAGGTCGCCACCTTGGCCGATGACACCGCCAAAGCCGTGCCGGGCGACGCCGCCGCCGGCCAGGGCAAGGCGGCGGTCTGCGCCGCCTGCCACGGCATGGACGGCAACTCGGCCGATCCGCAGTACCCCAAGTTGGCCGGGCAGCATGAGCGCTACATCGCCCGCCATCTGGCCCTGTACAAGAGCGGCGAGCGCAACAACGCGATCATGCTCGGCTTCGCCGCCGGCCTGTCGCCGCAGGACATGCGCGACATCGGCGCCTACTTCGCCACCCAGAAGGTGCGCGCCGGCCTCGCCGACGAGAGCGTCATCGAGAGCGGCCCGAATGAAGGCAAGAAGTTCTTCCAGGTCGGCGAGAAGCTGTATCGCGGCGGCGATCTGGAGCGCGGCATTCCGGCCTGCGCGGCGTGCCACGGCCCTGCCGGCAAGGGCAACCCGGGCCCGGCCTACCCGGCACTTGGCGGCCAGCACGCGACCTACACCGCGGCGCAGCTGAACCTCTTCCGCGACGGCACGGTGCACGGCCGCGACGCGAACGCCAATGCGGTGATGGCTGGCGTCGCGCGCTACCTGACCGACGAAGAGATCCAGGCGCTGGCCACCTATATCGAAGGCCTGCACGAAGCCGAGTGAGCGCGGGGAACCCCCCGCGCCTCCCACGGTCGCAGCCCTGGTCCGCGTGCGCGGGCCGTGACCTGATGTTCAGACAGGCCCGCCTACCCTCGGCGGGCCTTCACCTATCTGGAGACCCTCCATGCTGATGCGCCTGTTCGCCGCCGCTGCCCTGTTCGTCGCCACCGCCTGCTCGGCGCAGACGCCGGCTGCCGTCGCGGCCCCCGTGGCCGGCACCGACTACGTGCTGATCAACCCGCCCGTCCCCACCAGCGCCGCGCCCGGCAAGATCGAGGTCGTGGAAGTCTTCGGCTACAGCTGCGTTCATTGCGCGACCTTCCAGCCCGTGGTGAACGAGTGGAAGAAGGCCCTGCCGGCGCACGTGCAGTTCAGCTACATGCCGGCCGTGTTCGGCGGCGCCTGGGAAATCTACGCGCGCGCCTACTACGCCGCCGAGACCATGGGCATCCTCGACCAGTCCCACGACGCGATCTTCAAAGCCCTGCACACCGACCGCAAGCCGATCCAGAGCATCGAGGACGTGGCCGACCTGTACACCGCCTACGGCGTGACCCGCGAGGACTTCCTGGCCAGCATGCAGAGCTTTGCGGTCAACGCGAAGATCGCCCGTGCCCAGCAGACCGTGCAGCGTTACGGCGTCGAAGGCACGCCTTCGATGATCGTCAACGGCAAGTACCGCGTGATGTCCCCGCGTGAGGGCGGCTTCCAGCGCATGCTGGAAATCGTCGATGCGCTGGTCGCGCAGGAGCTGACCGCCGCCAAGGGCGGCTGATCGCCCGCTCGCGCACCCAGATGCCCAAGCGTTTCCCATCGGCCCCGGTCGCCCTCGCGCCCGGGGCCGCTGCGTCTCAAGCCCAGGCTTCCACGAAGCTGTCGGTGCTGAGCGCCAACATCCAGGCCGGCGCACGCACCGACCGCTACATGGACTACGTGTCGCGGCCATGGACGCACGTGCTGCCGCATCGCGACAAGCGCGGCAACCTCGACGCGCTGGCCGGCATGGCGCGCGGCTTCGATCTCGTGGGCCTGCAGGAGGCCGACCCGGGCTCGCTGCGCTCGGGCTTCGTCAACCAGACCCATTACCTCGCCGAACGCGGCCGCTTCCCGTTCTGGAGCCACCAGCCCAACCGGCGGATGGGCGGAATCGCCACCAGCGCCAATGCCCTGCTGAGCCGCCTGGAACCCCAGGAAGTCATCGATCACCCGCTCCCTGGCCGCATCCCCGGCCGCGGCGCGCTGCTCGCGCGCTACGGGCAAGGCGGCGATCAGCTGGTGGTGGTGGTGGCGCATCTGTCGCTGGGCGTGAAGTCGCGCCTGGCCCAGCTCAGCTTCATCGCCGAGCTGATCGAGGACGCCCCGCGCGCGCTGCTGATGGGCGACTTCAACTGCGAGCCGCTCGCCGCCGAGATGCAGGCCCTGTATCGCCGGACGCGGCTGCTGCCGCCGGATCGACCACTGCCCAGCTTCCCCAGCTGGCGACCGAAACGCGCGATCGACCACATCCTCGTCAGCGAGGGCATCCGCGTGCAGCGCCGCTGGCTGCTGGAAGGTGCGCCCGCCGACCACCTGCCGGTCGCGGCCGAGATCGAGCTGCCCGGAGCGCTGTAGCGCCCATCCGCACACGCGCCCGAGAGCTCGCTCTCCCGAATCCCGAATCCCCAAAAGCATGAGCCCCGCGCGAAGCGGGGCTCATGCGTTTCAGCCTTGGATCAGAAAGGTGCTCAGAAGCGCACGTCGATCTTGCCGTAGATGAAGCGCTCAGGCAGGTCGTAGGTCGAGGCGTCGTAGCCGTTCAGCGAGCAGGACAGGCAGAGCGGCGCCTGCTTCTCGAACAGGTTGTTCACGCCCAGGGTGAACTGGGTGCCTTCCAGCATTGGCGCCTGCCAGCCCAGCTGCAGGTCGTGATACGTGGTCGAGCCCAGCGGGTTGGCGTTCGGCGCCGGGTTGCGGCAGACCGCGAAGGTGCGGGCGTCGCCGCAGTCCTCGGTCACCCGGTCGATGAAGCGGCTCGTCCAGCGCGCGCTGAAGTCGCCGTAGGCCCAGTCGAGCGCGAGGTTCGAGGTCCACTCGGGGATGGCGCTGTTGTTGACCTCGATGCCCACGCGACGCGGCTGCTGCACGCCGTTGGCGCCGCGGGCCACGTAGTCATCGACGAAGGTGTTCTGCCAGTCGACGCGGAACTGGCCGATTCCGGTTTCCGGCAGGGTCCAGCCGATGTCGATGTCGTAGCCGCTGGTTTCGATGCTGCCCAGGTTCTGGAGGCGATTGTCGAAGCCGTTGATGCCGCCCGTTGAGGCGCGGGTGATGCCCTGGCAGAAGGGCGAGGACGGACCGCCGGCCACACACAGGTTCAGCTGGGTCTGCGCGTCGATCGCCTGAATGCCGCCTTCCAGCTCGTGCTGGTACCAGGCGAACTCGATGTCGAGGCGCTGCGACCAGCCGCTGTTCTCGGCAAAGCTCGGGCTCCACACGAAGCCCGCCGAGGTGCTGTCGACCATCTCGGGCTGCAGGTCGACGTTGCCGCCGGTGGTGACCGAGATCTGCGAGTTCGCCTGCTGGGCGCCTGCGGGCACGCCAAAGGCCGCGCAGTTGGCGCGGGGCGGTGCGCCGGTGAGGCTGATCAGGCAGGGGTCATCGAGCTGCGCATCGAAGCGACTGGCCGAGCCGAACAGTTCACCGATCGAGGGCGCACGGAAGCCTTCCGCGAAGGTGCCGCGCAGCAGGAACTGCTCGTTGATCTGCCAGCGCAGGCCGAACTTGCCGGTGGTTTCGCCGCCGAAGGTGGAGTAGTCGGAGTAGCGACCGGCGACGCTGAGGTCGAGGCGCGAGCTGCCGGCCTCGTAGATCGGCGCATTGAGCTCGACGTAGTACTCGGTGACGTCGTACTCGCCCGAGGTCGGACGCGAGGGCACGCCGTTGTACTCGCCGGCGACGGTCAGCGCATCCGGACGGTAGAAGCCGTCGAGTCGACGGTGCTCGAACCCCGTCGCGAACGACAGCGCGCCCGCGGGCAGGCTGAACAGGTCACCGGTGAGGTTGCCCGAGATCAGCTCGATGTTGTTCTCGCTGGAATCGCGCACCACCGGCTGGATGTAGTCCAGCATCTCGCGGGTGAGCGTGCCCGGGCCGCCGAAGATGTTGAGCGGCACGCACTGCGGGTCGGCCGTACAGGCCGCCAGCGGGCCCAGGCCTTGGGCGATGCGGCGGATGTTGTAGCTGCCGAAGTTGGTCTGCTCGGCCTGGTTGCTGCTGCGCGCGTAGTTCAGGTCCCACAGCAGGTTGCGACTGCCGAGATCGAAGCTGCCCTCGAGCCCGGTGCCGAAGTACCAGGTGTCGACCACTTGTTCGAAGCGACGCGGCCCGCCCTCGACCGGACGTCGGCCGATGAGGATCAGGTTGGCGCCCGGGCCGCTCGAGATCAGGTCGAAGCCGAACGGATTGAAGGGGTTGCTCGCCGAGATGCGGATGTCGTCCGCATAGGGATTGCCGGTGCCGGCATCCGGGCCCAGGAAGATCGGCTCGGGCGCGGCCTGGTTGGCCGACTCGCGGCGGTTGAACAGGGCGCGCACGTAGGCGGTGGTGGACTCGCCGAGCTCGATGCGACCCTGCGAGAACACCGACTTGCGGGTGCTCGGGGTGAGGATCAGGTTGTACTCGGCGAAGTTGAAGCGGTTCGCCGTGGTGAAGGGGATGAAATCCTGCGGGTAGCGCGGATTGTTCGGGAAGGACCTGCCGTTCGGCGTGGTCAGGCTGACCGTCTGCCGGGTGTTCGGATCGGTGAAGATGAAGCGGCCGTTGGGCGTCGCCGAGCTGCCGAAGGTGAGGCCGGTCCCGGGACGCGGGACGCCCGAGAAATCGTAGGTCGAGGACGCGATTTCCTTCTGCTCGGTGCGCGAGACGCCGAGGAAGAACGCATGGCGGTCACCGCTGCCGCCCAGGCTGGCGTCGATCGAGCTGGTCTCGCCGCGGTCGCCGCCGTAGCCGCCGAACTGCACCGAGACCTGCGCGCCGTCGGTTTCGCGACGGGTGATGATGTTGACCACGCCGGCGATGGCGTCCGAGCCGTAGATCGAGGACGCGCCGTCTTCGAGGATCTCGATGCGCTCGATGATGCCGACCGGGATGGTGTTGAGGTCGGTGGCCGAGCCCACGCCCGAGGCCGAGGATTCATTCACCCAGCGTACGCCGTCGACCAGCACCAGCACGCGCTGCGCGCCGAGGTGGCGCAGGTCGACCGTGGCGGCACCGGCGCCGACGCCGCTGCCGTCCGGCGGGAAGCCGAAGTTGCCGCTGGAGTTGAACTTGGTGTTGAGCGAGGAGCCACCGCCCGTCATCTGCTGCAGCAGGTCGGCGACGGCGGTGAGGCCGGTACGCTGGATCTGCTCACGGGTGATGACCTGGATCGGCGACTGGCCTTCGATCTCGGATTTCTTGATGCGCGAACCGGTGACTTCGACGCGGTCGAGCTCACGCGGCTCGTCCTGCGCCAAGGCGAGCGCCGGCAGCAGCAGAACAGGCAGGGCACAGCGGATCGCCGCCGACAGACGGCGATGACGGATGGTGTTCATGGCTCCCCTTCATGCATGGAGCGCCCGCAGGCGCGGATCGGTAGTCCGCCGGTTCCCCCGAAGCCGGCGGCGCGCGGAGTTTGAACGGCCAGCCCGCCGACTGACAAGACGCCCGCCGGGCGCTCCGCTTCGCCCGGACATTGTTCAGCGGGCTGGCGTTCCGCTCACCGAAGCAGGAGGCTCACGCCGACGAGATAGAGGAAACCGGCGAACACCCGCTTCAGGGCTGCGCCACTCAGGCGATGCGCCAGACGCGTTCCCAGCGGGGCCACCAGCACCGAGGCAAGCGCGATCCCCAACGCCGCCGGCAGGTAGACGTAGCCGATCGAGCTATTCAGGCCGCTCGCCGGCGGCGACAGGCCGGCGTAGCTGCTGGCGCTGGCGAGCGCGATGGCGACGCCGCAGGCGCTGGAGGTGCCGACCGCGCGCACCGGCGGAACGCCCAGCCAGACCAGCAGGGGCACGGTCATGCTGCCGCCGCCGATGCCCACCACGGCGGAAAGCCCCCCGATACCGAGCCCGGCCGCGGCCAAGCCCACCGAGCGTGGGGCATCGCTGCGCGCGCGCGCGGCACGCGGCGTACCGAAGGCGAGCTGGCTGCCGGCCAGCAGGCAGAACCCGGCCACGCACCAGCGCAGCGTGTCGCCGGCCAGCGTGCTGGCGAGAACGGCACCGCCGACACCGCCCAGCATCAATCCGGGGACCAGGGTCCAGACGCTGGGCCAGAGCACGCTGCCGCGCCGGGCATGCGCGCGCGCCGAGGACAGCCCGGTGAGCAGGATGCTGGCCAGCGAGGTCGCCAGCGCAACATGCATCACCTGATCCGCGGGCACGCCCTGCAAGGGCAGCAGCCAGGCCAGTGCGGCCACGATCACCAGACCACCGCCAACGCCCAGCAGGCCGGCGAGCAGGCCGGCACAGGCGCCCAGCAGCGGGTAGACCAACCACAGACTCATCGGGACCCCCTCTCTCAGCGGCACGGCCTCAGGGCCTGTGGAAGAATCGCGACAGCGCAGCACGCACTTTCCGGTGCGCGGACCATCAAGCAGCGACCGGCCGCGGAGCCCTCGAGCCCATGTGCGGCGGGCCGCGATTGTCCCACGCGCCCCCTCCGCGGCACCCACCTTCCCGCTCCTCGAGCCCTCGGCATGTTGAAGCTCCTCCGACTCCCCCTGCTTGGCCTGTTCGCGCTGTGCCATCCCGACGCCGCGCTGGGGCAATCGCTGTTCCCCGCCGATCCGGATCGACTGTCCGAGCTGCGATCGGCGCTCGCGGAAGCGCCGCGCGCCAGCGCGTCCGAGTTCCGCGCGCTGTCCCAGCGTCATGGGCGCGATCCACTGTGGCCCTGGATCGAGCAGCAGCGGCTGCGTGGCCGGGGCAGCCAGCTGCGCGTCGAAGACGCGGTGGATTTCCTTGAGCACCACGCGGACACACCCGTGGCTTCCGTCCTGCGCGATGCGCTGCTGCGGGCATTCGCGGATCGCCGCGACTGGCAGGGCTTCCTGCGCATCGGTCTGGGTCCGGGGCATGCGGACGATCCGGAACTGGGCTGCCATGCGCTGACCGCCCGCTTCGCGCGGGGCGATGACGCCGCGGTGGTGGACGACGCCCTGCGCCTGTGGGATCGGGGCGACAGCCTGCCGGCCGCCTGCGACCCGGCGATCGCCGCCCTGCGCCGGATCGGCCGTCTGGACGACGCCCGCGTGCTGCGCCGGATCGAGGCGGCGGCAGAGCGCGGCAATGCCGGCCTGATGCGCCATCTCGCGACCGCCCTCGCACCCGGACTGCGGGCGCGGGTCGAGGCGGAGGCGCGCTTCATCGAGGCGCCGGCGGCGAAGCACATAGAGGCCTCCAGCGCGACTCCGCGCACCCGCGCCGCCGTCGAAGCCGGGATCCGCGCGCTCGCACGGCGCGACCCCGCCGCCGCCGAGGTCCTGCTCGACGCGATGGCGGCGCCGCTGGCGCTCGAGGTCGACCGGGTCGCCCGCCTGCGCCACGCCGTCGCGCTGTGGAGCGCCGCCAGCTATCTGCCGGAGGCCGCCGTCCGCTTCGCTCGCGTTCCGGCGGACGCGTATGACGATCGCCTGCATGAGTGGCGCGTCCGCGAAGCGATCGCGCGGCGCGACGCCGACGCCGCGCTGACGGCTCTGGCCGCCATGCCCGCGCCCCTGCGGGAGCGAGCGCGCTGGCGCCTCATTGAAGCCCGGCTGCTGGCCGCACGCGGTGATGACGCAGCGGCGCAGGCCAGATTGCGCGAGGCGGCGACCGAAGCGAACTTCCACGGCTTCCTCGCGGCCGAGCTGGTGGGCCTCGACTACACGCTGTGTCCCCTGTCACCGGCCAGCGGCAGCGACGCCCTGCGCGCACTCGAGCGCGCCGGCGTGCGCGAGGCCCTCGACCTGCAGGCGCTGGGTCGCCCCGGCTGGGCACATCGCCAGTGGCAGCACGCCATGGCCGCCCTTGCCAACGACCAGCAGGCGCTGGCGGTGGCGGCGGCCCTGCAGCGCGGTTGGTACGACCGCGCCTCGCAAACCCTCGGCAGCGGCGAGGGCATGCGCTTCTACGGCGAGCGCTTTCCCCTGCCCCACGCCACCGTGCTGCGGCGCGAGGCCCGGCGGCACGGTCTGCCGGCAGCCTGGGTGGCCGGGCTCATCCGCGCCGAAAGCAGCTGGATGACCGAGGCACGCTCGCCGGCGGACGCGCGCGGGCTGATGCAGCTGCTTCCCGCCACCGGACGCGACACCGCGCGGCGGCAGGGCCTCGGCTTTGACGGCCCGCAGTCACTGCACCAGCCCGAGCTCAACATCGCCTTGGGCACGGCCTATCTCCGCCAGATGCTGGATGCCCATCAGGGCCGGCCGGGCCTGGCAACGGCGGCCTACAACGCCGGCCCAGCGGCGGTGGCGCGCTGGCTGGCCGCGCGGCCACCCACGTCGCCCCTGCTGGACGATCCCCTGCTGTGGCTGGAGACGATTCCCTTCCACGAAACCCGCGAATACGTCGCCCGGGTGATGGCCTTCAGCCTGATCTACGACTGGCGCCTCGCGCAGCAGGCAGGCTCTCTGCTGGCGCGGATCGAGGGCAAGCCTGCGGGCGCGCCGCGGCGCTTCAGCTGCCGCTCCTGACCCGCCCCCGCGCGCTGAGGCGCTCGCTCGCAGCCACGCTGTGAAACGGCACTCGCCGAGCTGGGCGCGGGCGACTGCCCGCGCTCAGGGCTGCGCGGCTTCGGCAGCGTCGACGATGCGCAGCTGCGGGTTGCGGACCCGCAGATAGCCGCCCCGCGTCAGGATCACGCTGACCTGCAGTTTGAGTTCGCTGCCCGCCGGAACGACGAACTGCAAGCGCTGGCGGCCGCGCTCGAGCACGCCCGCGGGCAGGCCCGGATCGGTGGACTGGGTGAGCAGATGACGCGCGCCCATCATGGGCAGATCGCCGGGCCCCAGCCCCGTCACGCTGACCGACAGGCCACTGGCCTGGAAAGGCTCGCCGTACCGGTCGTCCAACTCGCCTTCCAGCTCCGCGGACCACTCGAGCGTCTTGCCGGCATAGGCATCCGCCGGCAGGGTCTGGGTGATCTGACCCCAGGGCTCGATGCCCACGCGCTCGAGCGTGGCAGCACCGTCCTCGATCGACAGCACGTAGGAGCGCTCACCCGCGTGCTGGTACAGGCGCCAATGCTTAAGGTTCTCCGGGGCTTCGCCTTCGGTGAAGGCCGGATCGAGCAGCAGGGAGGGCTGGGCGGGCTCGGCCGCCGCGGGAGCCTCCGTCTCGTGGGTCTCCGCAGTCACGCTGGCGACGTCCTCCACAGGGGCATCCGTGGCGGCGGAACAGGCAGTGATCAGCAGGCTGCCCAGCAGCAGCGGCAGAAACGAATGCGGACGTGGGTTCACGATAGGATCTCCAGCAGCCGGATGGCGGCAAAGGCGTGAGTTTAAGCGGTCCCAGCCGGCCGGCGGTGGCCGCTTCGCGGCGCAGTCGGTGCCACGGGACCCGGGCACGACGGCGGGCTGGGCGGATGCTGCCGCCGACGGCACTCCGGCCCCGGACGCACGCGCCGGCCCCAAAAAGCGAAACGCCGGCGCGAGGCCGGCGTTTCACGATGGCGCGATCTGCGTCGAGCGATCAGCCCTGGTATTCACCCAGTGCGGCCAGGCCGTTGGCGCGGGCACGCTCGAACACGGTGTTCTGCGCAGCCGCCAGATTGCCGGCCATATCCTGGGCCCAGATCTTCAGCGCGGCCTGCTGCATGGCGCGGCCGTAGCTGAAGGACAGCGGCCAGGGGCGATGGCCGAGCTGGTTCATCGCGTTCAGGTGCAGGGTGGCGGCCTCGTCGCTCTGGCCGCCGGACAGGAACACGATGCCCGGCAGGTTGGCCGGCACCGAGGCGCGCAGACAGCGCAGGGTGGCCAGCGCCACTTCTTCGACCGAGGCCTGCTCCGGGCAATCCTTGCCGGGCAACACCATGCTGGCCTTGAGGATCGTGCCTTCGATCAGCACGTTCTGCTCGTAGAGCGCGCCGAACAGCGAGCGCAGGGTCGCTTCGGTGACCTCGTAGCAGGTCTCGATGTCGTGGGCGCCGTCCATCAGCACCTCCGGCTCGACCATCGGCACGATGCCCTGTTCCTGGCAGAGCGCGGCATAGCGCGCGAGGGCATGGGTGTTGGCCTCGATGCAGCTGCCCGAGGGCGTGTCGTCGGAGATGGTGATGACCGCACGCCACTTGGCGAACTTGGCGCCGAGACGGGCGTACTCCTTCAGGCGGTCGCGCAGGCCGTCGAGGCCTTCGGTGACCAGCTCGCCCGGGAAGCCGGCCAGCGGCACCGTGCCCTTGTCGACCTTGATGCCCGGCAGGATGCCGTTCTTCGCCATGTACTCGGCGAAGGGCACGCCGCTGCGGGTCGCCTGGCGCAGGGTTTCGTCGTACAGGATCGCGCCGGAGATGTGCTGGGAAAGGTTCGGCGTGGTCAGCAGCATCTCGCGGTAGGCGCGACGGTGCTCCTCGGTGTTCTCGACGCCGACACCCTCGAAGCGCTTCTTGATGGTGTTGGTGGACTCGTCGATGGCGATGATGCCCTTGCCCGGGGCCACCATGGCCTGGGCGATGTCTTCCAGCTGTTCGATGCTCATAGCGGCTCCATTGGCGGCGACCGGCGCGAGCACCGGCGCTGTGGGGGGATTCAAGGCGGGACGCCGTGCGCGCAGGCGCGGGCGGAGAGAACACGACAACGCCGCGGACGGCCCAAGCCGTGGCGGCGATCACGGAAGTATACCGGCAGCGTGGCGAGGGCCGAACAGCGGACTCCGGGGAGAGTGCCCGGACGCAGGTGCGGTCAGCCATGCACAGCTGACCGCAGCCACAACCCCTTTTGCTCGACCGCTGCGTACACGGCTCTCGCCTGGCCTTTCCGACTGCCAGGGGAGCGAACGCCATGTCAGTCCGTCCAATGCCACACGCGGGGTTCTCGATGATGCGCTGCCTGGGCTTGAGCGCCACGCTCAGCCTGCATCTCGGCGCAGGCCTGATGCTGTTCATGGGCGCCAAGCCGATGGACACCGCCCATGCCGAGCCGGTGGCGACCCCGACCGAGTTCATCTTCATCCCGCCCCCTCCGGCACCTCCGCCGCCACCGCCTCCGCCGCCCGCACCGCCCCCCAGACCCGCACCGCCACTCCCTCCGACGCCGGAGCGCATGCCCGCACCGGTGCAGATCGAGACGCCGACCGAGATGACGGTGCCTGCCGCGCCGGTGCAGCCTGCGGCCGAACTGCCCAGCGCCTACGGCGAACCGGGCCCCGAGGTCGAGGACGGACCGTACGAAGTCAGCCATCTCGCCTACGCGCGTCCGCCCGGCGCCCCGAGCTATCCGGGTCCGGCGCTGCGGGCCCGCCAGGAAGGCCTGGTGCTGCTGCGCATCCACGTCGACGCGGAGGGTGTGCCTACCCATGTCGAAGTCGAGCGTTCCAGCGGACACCGCGCGCTCGACCGCGCTGCCGTCGACTACGCGCTGAAGCGCCTGCGCTTCAAGCCAGCCGAGCGCGATGGCCGGCCGGTGGCGGCCATCGCGCGGGTGCCGGTGGATTTCCGGCTGCCGGGGCGCGCCTGAGTCGCGGCGGGGTCGGCACCGGCGGCCGGCTCGGTGCCGGCCCCGCCCGGAATCCCGGAGGCGCCCTCAGAACGGGACATCTTCGTCCGCATGCGCGCGGCGCCTCGCGCATGGGTACACGTTCACGCAGGGAAGAAATCGCGGACCCGGGCCACATCGGGAGGCAGCCAGCGATCTGTCTCCGCCGAGGTCGATGGGGAGCGCAGCCTCGACCCGAGTCGCTCGCCGCCTACACCGCGTCGCTAGCGAAAAACCCGCGGATGCCCGCCACGCCCTGAGCGCCGGCGGCACGGGCGGCCGCGAGATCGGCAGGGCCGACGCCGCCCAAGGCGTACACCGGCAGCGCGGTGCGGGCGCGCAGGAGGCTGAAGCCGGACCACCCCAGGGGCAACGCGTCCGGGTGGCTGCGCGTGGGCAGCACCGGCGAGAGCAGGGCGAAGTCGCAGCCGAGCGACTCGGCCTGACGCAGGGACACCGGTTCATGGCAGGACGCACCCACGCAGGCCAGCGGCGGCCGCTGGTCGAGCCGCATCAGCAGGGTGCGGCTGAGCTGGGCACCGCAGCCCAGCGCGCCGGCAAGTTCGAGATCCTCGGGGCCACGCGCGTTCAGCAGCAGCTCCATGCCCAGCGCCCGCGCACGCTCGGCGGCACGGCGGGCCAGGGTCGTGCGCGCCGCGCCGCCAATCGTCGGCACGCGCAGCTGCAGGCGTCGGGCGCCGGCCGCCGCGGCGGCGCTGAACCAGGCCGCCAGCACCGCCGGCCGGGCCACGCTTTCCGGGCTGATCCAGTACTGCGCGGGCTGCCGCAGGCAGGCCAGGATCGGGCGATCCGCCGCCGGCAGCGTGTGCGGATCGATGGCCTCGGGCGCAAGCCAGCGCAGGGCCTGGCCTTCGAGACCGCGCGGCTCGCCGCGCCAGTCGTCGACCGCGATCGCCTCCAGCCACAGCAGGCGCTGCGGCTGGCGCTGCGGCACACGGATCAGCGGTCGGCCGGAGTCGATATCGACGCCCAGCTCCTCGGCCAGCTCACGCTTCAGCGCGGCAAAGGCCGACTCGCCCGCTTCGAACTTGCCGCCGGGAAACTCCCATAGCCCAGCGTCCTCGCGCCCGGCGGGCCGCTGCGCCAGCAGCACCCGACCCGCCGCATCGAACAGCAGGCCGGCGGCAACGCGCAGCTCGGGGAGGGTCTCGGTCATTCGCTGGTGCGGCGGTTCACTGAAGCCCACACGGCAACAGGGCCGCTTGCGCGGCCCCGTTGTGTGCACTCAGGCGAGTTGGCCGTGGCAATGCTTGTACTTCTTGCCCGAGCCGCAGGGGCAGGGGTCGTTGCGGCCGACCTTGGGATCGACCCGCACCGGGGCGGCCGCCTGGGCCTGCTGCCCCTGCGCGGCCTCTTCATCGGCGCCGTAGCCGCCGGCGCTCTCGTGCTGGAACTGCATGCGCTTGGCTTCGAGCTCGGCGCGGCGGCGCTCTTCGGCCTCGAGGCGCTCGATCTCGTCGTCGCTGCGGATGCGCACGCGGGCCAGCATGGTGGTGACTTCGCGCTTGACCTTCTCCAGCATCTCGGAGAACAGCTCGAAGGCTTCGCGCTTGTACTCCTGCTTGGGCTGCTTCTGCGCGTAGCCGCGCAGGTGGATGCCCTGGCGCAGGTAGTCCATGCGCGCCAGGTGCTCCTTCCAGCTGCCGTCGAGCACGGTCAGCATCACGTGCTTCTCGAGCGCGCGCATCAGCTCCGGGCCAACCTGCGCCTCCTTCTCGGCGAACAGCGCGTTGGCGGCCTCGACGACGTGCTGGGCGATGTCCTCCGCCGTCAACTCCTCGCGCTCCTCGACCAGCTTCTTCAGGTCGACCTGCAGGCCGAAGTCGGCGGCCAGCACCTTCTCCAGGCCCTCGATGTCCCACTGCGCATCGATCGAGTTGGCCGGCACGTGCTGCTGGGTGACCTCGGTGAACACGTCGGCGCGGATGCTGGCGACGGTGTCCTTGACGTCCTCCACTTCGAGCAGCTCGTTGCGCTGCTCGTAGATGACCTTGCGCTGGTCGTTGTTGACGTCGTCGAAGTCGAGCAGGTTCTTGCGGATGTCGAAGTTGTGCGCCTCGACCTTGCGCTGAGCCTTCTCGATCTGGCGGCTGACCAGGCGATCCTCGATGGCGTCGTCCTCCTTCATGCCGAGGAAGGCCATCGCCTTCTGTACCCAGTCGGCAGCGAAGATGCGCATCAGGTTGTCTTCGAGCGACAGGTAGAAGCGCGAGCTGCCGGGGTCGCCCTGGCGACCGGAACGGCCGCGCAGCTGGTTGTCGATGCGGCGGCTTTCGTGGCGCTCGGTGCCGATGATGTGCAGGCCACCGGCCTGCAGGACCTGCTCGTGGCGGGCCTGCCATTCACCGCGCACGCGCTCGCGGTCGGCGTCCGAGGCGGCTTCGCCCAGGGCCTGCAGCTCGGCTTCCAGCGAGCCACCGAGCACGATGTCGGTGCCTCGACCGGCCATGTTGGTGGCGATGGTGACCGCGCCCGGACGGCCGGCCTGGGCGACGATGTGGGCCTCGCGCTCGTGCTGCTTGGCGTTCAGCACCTCGTGAGGGATCTTCTGCTTCTTCAGCAGGCTCGACAGCAGCTCCGAGGTCTCGATCGAAGTGGTACCGACCAGCACCGGCTGGCCGCGCTCGTGGCAGGCCTTGATGTCCTCGCTGATCGCCTTGTACTTCGCTTCCTTCTTGAGGAAGACGAGATCGGGCATGTCCTTGCGGATCATCGGCCGGTGGGTCGGGATGACCGTGACCTCGAGGCCATAGATGCTCTGGAATTCGTAGGCTTCCGTGTCGGCCGTGCCGGTCATGCCGGACAGCTTCTTGTACATGCGGAAGTAGTTCTGGAAGGTGATCGAAGCCAGCGTCTGGTTCTCGCGCTGGATCGGCACGCCTTCCTTGGCCTCGACCGCCTGGTGAAGGCCGTCGGACCAGCGGCGGCCCGGCAGGGTGCGGCCGGTGAACTCGTCGACGATGATGACCTCGCCGTCGCGCACGATGTAGTCGACGTCGCGCTGGAACAGCGCGTGCGCGCGCACCGCGGCGTTCAGGTGGTGCACCACCGCGAGGTTGTGGGCGGCGTACAGGTCTTCGTCGTTCTTGAGGATGCCGGCCTCGCGCAGCAGCTGCTCGGCATGCTCCATGCCAGCTTCCGACAGGTGGACCTGCTTGCCCTTCTCGTCGACCCAATAGTCGCCCTCGCCCTTCTCGTCGGCCTGGCGCACCAGCTTCGGCACCAGCTTGTTGACGCGGATGTAGAGCTCGGGGGAATCGTCGGCCGGGCCGGAAATGATCAGCGGGGTGCGCGCCTCGTCGATCAGGATCGAGTCGACCTCGTCGACAATCGCGTAGTGCAGGCCGCGCTGGAAGCGGTCCTCATGGCGCAGGGCCATGTTGTCGCGCAGGTAGTCGAAGCCGTATTCGTTGTTGGTGCCGTAGGTGATGTCGGCGGCGTAGGCGGCCTTCTTGTCGCCGTGCGGCATGCCCGGGTAGACCACGCCCACCGACAGGCCCAGCCAGTTGTAGACCCGGCCCATCCAGGCGGCGTCGCGCTTGGCCAGGTAGTCGTTGACGGTCACCACATGCACGCCCTTGCCCTCAAGCGCATTGAGGTACACCGGCAAGGTCGCCATCAGGGTCTTGCCCTCGCCGGTGCGCATCTCGGCGATTCGGCCGGAGTTCAGCACCATGCCGCCGATCATCTGCACGTCGTAGTGACGCATGCCGAGCACGCGGCGGGAGGCTTCGCGCATCACCGCGAAGGCCTCGGGCAGCAGCTGGTCGACGCTCTCGCCCTTACCCAGGCGCTCGCGGAATTCCTGAGTCTTGGCCTTCAGCGCCGCGTCGTCGAGCGCCTGCATCGCGGGCTCCAGCGCGTTGATGCGCGCGACGGACTTGGTGAACTGCCGCACCAGGCGCTCGTTGCGGCTGCCGAAGATGCGGGTCAGGAGAGCGTTGAACATGGGCAGTTCCGGGTCGCGGCCGGCGGCCGCCGTGAAGGTGGAAGGGGGGCTGCGAAGCCGCCAACGAAAAAGGCCGCCTCGCAGCGGCCTTGTCGGGCGCTCGGGCGCCGCAGCGCCCGGCATTCTAACCTGTGGGTGAAATTGCGCGAATCAAGCCAGAACGGGTCGCTCGCACGGACGCTCCCATCAACCGCGCGCCGGCGCCTGCCGCGCCTGCCGCAGGAAGGGGTGCGGGTTGACCGTGCGCCCGTTGTGGATCACTTCGATATGGACGTGAGAGCCGGTCGAGCGGCCGGTCGAGCCCATCTTGGCGATCAGGTCGCCGGCGCGGACGCGGTCACCCGCATTCACCAGGTTCTCCTGGTTGTGCGCATAGCGGGTGACGTAGCCGTTGCCGTGGTCGATATCGACCATGTTGCCGTAGCCGGGGTGACGGCCGGAGAACACGACCACGCCATCAGCCACGGAGAGGATGTCGCTGCCGCGCGGGCCGTTGAAATCCACGCCCGAATGGAAGTGGCTGCGGCCGGTGAAGGGGTCGATGCGCGTGCCGTAGGTGGAGGAGGCATAACCCGAGCGCACCGGGCTGCCGGTCGGCAGCATGGCCTGCTCCAGCTCTCGGTCGAGCAGCAGGCTTTCGAGCACGCCGAGCTGGTCGCCCTGCTGGGCCAATTGCTGGGCGAGGCGGTCGAGTGAATCGACGAGCTCCTGCTTGTTGCGATTGGCGACCGCGCCCATGTCTTCGGGGCCACCCAGCGCCGGCGGTTCGGAGAAGTCGAACTCGCCATCCTCGAGGCGGCCAATCTGGGTCAGGCGCTCACCCAGGGCATTGAGGCGGTTGGCCTGCGCCTGCAGCTGGCCGAGCCGTGCCGCCATAGCGTTCAGCTCTTCCTCGGCCTCGGTGCGGGCGGCAGCGATCGCATCGCGCTGGCCGACCAGTTCTTCGTTGAGGGCTTCGAGCTGGCTCAGCGCAAGCGTTTCGCTCGAGCGCAGGGCCCAGCCGAGGCCGAATCCGCTGCCCACCAGCAACGCGAGTGCGGCAAGGCTGCCGCCGATCAGGCGCACGTCGAGCAGGTTCAGCTTGCGCGGCGCCTTCAGGAAACTCGCTACGATGATGACGTTCATGGCACTCCGGTCGTTCGTTCGCCCATGCAGACCTTTCCCAAGAGCACCTTCCAACCGCTGTTGGCGGCGAAGGAAGGCTCGCCTCTCGTCAGCCTGATCGATCGCGCCCGTGCCTTGGCCGCGCTCGACAAGCGTCTGCGTCAGTCCCTGCCGGAGCCACTCGCCAGCCAGTGTCGTCTGGCCAACGTGCGCGAGGGCAGGCTTGTCTTTCTGGCGAGTTCGCCGCTGTGGCGCACCAGGCTCCGACTGGAAGCCAGCAGCCTCTTGGCTGCGGCCAGCGAAGCCGGCGTGCCGGCCTTCGAACTCACCGTGAAAGTGGCGCCGATGCTGACCGTTCCCCCGGAGCAGGCATCGCACTCACCCGTCACACCGGCAGCGGCCGCGGCGCTGCGGGAAGCGGCCCTCCAGGCCACCGATCCCGAACTCCGCCAGCAGCTGCTGGCTTTGGCCTCCCTGGCCGATCCCACTTCCTGAGGGGCGAACGCCCCACGGCCGCCAAAACAGGCAGCCAATCCAATCGTTTCGATCTTCAGGCAATCGCCTGCGCCGGATGCGCGTAGGAGATCGGGGCCTTGGCCTCGTCCTCGAAGGTGACCTCTTCCCACGCCGACGCATCGGCCAGCATGGCGCGCAGCAGCTGGTTGTTCAGGCCATGGCCCGACTTGTAGCCGTAGAAGGCGCCGATCAGGCTGTGGCCCAGCAGGTAGAGGTCGCCGATGGCGTCGAGGATCTTGTGCTTGACGAACTCGTCCTCGTAGCGCAGGCCATCCTCGTTGAGGATGCGGTAGTCGTCCAATACGATGGCGTTGTCCATCGAGCCACCGAGCACGAGGTTGCGCTCGCGCAGCATCTCGATGTCCTTCATGAAGCCGAAGGTGCGCGCGCGGCTGACTTCCTTGACGAAGCTGGTGGTCGAGAAGTCGATCTCGGCGCTGGAGGTGTTCTTCGAGAACACCGGATGCTTGAAATCGATGGTGAAGCCGACCTTGAAGCCCTCGAAGGGTTCGAAGCGAGCCCACTTGTCGCCGTCCTTGACGGTGACGGTCTTCTTGATGCGGATGAACTTCTTGGCGGCGTTCTGCTCTTCGATGCCGGCGCTCTGCACCAGGAACACGAAGGGGCCGGCCGAGCCGTCCATGATCGGCACTTCCGGCGCCGACAGGTCGATGTAGCAGTTGTCGATGCCCAGCCCGGCGAGCGCGGACAGCAGGTGCTCGACGGTGGAGACCTTGATGCCGTCCTTGTTGACCAGGGTGCTGGCCATGCTGGTCTCGCCGACGCAGTGCGCGCAGGCCTTGATCTCGGCGGGCTCGGCAAGGTCGGTGCGACGGAACACGATGCCGGTGTTGACCGCGGCCGGACGCAGGGTCATGTAGACCTTCTCGCCCGAGTGGATGCCCACGCCGGTGGCGCGGATGGCATTGCGGAGCGTGCGTTGACGGATCATGCGTGGGCGGCGTCCCGAAGGAGTGCGTGACAAAACGACGCCGAGGATCGCATGCGCCCCGCGGTCACGCAAGCGCAACAATCGGTGAAAACCCCACACTCCGTTGCCAAAAAACAACAGAACTGGCGAAAACCGTGACCGCGTTCCGGGAACGGTCGGAACGCGGTCGGCGGCGATTCAGCCCCGCGGGCGGGGCGGAATCCGTTTGACTCGATCAGTCGGCCTGGCGGCGCAGGAAGGCCGGGATGTCGAGGTAGTCCATCGGCAGGTCAGCCGTGGCGACGCGGCCTTCGCCGCGCGCGGCAGCGCGCGGCGCGGGGGCGGCGACCGGATCGATGGCCATGCCGGTGGTGGCATCGCGCAGGCCGGCGACCGGGCGCAGGCGCGGGGTCTCGACCTTCTCGATGCGCTCGTTGCGGGGCTGCGGGCGGGCGGCCACGCCGCGGTTCAGGCCCGTGGCAACCACAGTGACGCGGACTTCGTCCTGCATCTCATGGTCGAGCACGGTGCCGATCACCACGGTGGCGTCCTCCGAGGCGAACTCCTCGATGGTGCGGCCGACCTCGTCGAACTCGCGCATGGTGAAGTCGGGGCCGGCGGTGATGTTGACCAGGATGCCGCAGGCGCCGGACAGGTTGATGTCGTCCAGCAGCGGGTTGCTGATCGCCTTCTCGGCGGCCTCCATGGCGCGCTCCTCGCCGCGGGCGGCGCCGGAACCCATCATCGCCATGCCCATCTCGCTCATCACCGTGCGCACGTCGGCGAAGTCGACGTTGATCAGGCCCGGACGCACGATCAGGTCGGCGATGCCCTGCACCGCGCCCTGCAGGACGTCATTGGCCGCGCGGAAGGCGTGAACCATGGTGGCGTCGCGGCCGAGCACGGTGATCAGCTTCTCGTTGGGGATGGTGATCAGCGAGTCGCAGTGGCTGGACAGCTCCTCGATGCCCTTCAGCGCCACCTGCATGCGCCGGCGGCCCTCGAAGGGAAAGGGCTTGGTGACCACGGCCACGGTCAGGATGCCCATCTCCTTGGCGAGCTGGGCGATCACCGGCGCCGCGCCGGTGCCGGTGCCGCCGCCCATGCCGGCGGTGATGAACACCATGTCGGCGCCCGAGATCGCCTCGACGATGCGCTCGCGGTCCTCCAGCGCGGCCTGGCGGCCGACCTCGGGGTTGGCGCCCGCGCCCAAGCCCTTGGTGACGCCCGAGCCCAGCTGCAGGATGTGTTTGGCGCCGGTGCCCCGGATCGCCTGCGCGTCGGTGTTGGCGCAGATGAACTCAACGCCGTCCAGGCTCGAATTCACCATGTGCGCGACCGCGTTGCCGCCGCCGCCGCCGACTCCGACCACCTTGATGACCGCATTCGGCGCGGCCCGCTCCACCAGTTCAAACATCGTGCTCTCCTTCCGTTCCTTGTGACGCAGCTGCTTGATGACCCCTGATTGATTCCGCCGGCGCGAAAGCGCCGACGGCTCTAGAACTCGCCCCTGAACCAGTTGCGCAGGCGCCCGAAGGCGCTGCCGACCTTGCCCGGCACCACCGGCGCGCGACGCGGACGCTCCTGCTGGCTGCCCCACAGCAGCAGGCCGACGCCAGTCGCGTGCACCGGGTTGCCTACCACTTCGCCCAGACCCCCGACGTACTGCGGGATGCCGATCCGCACCGGCATGTGCAGCATCTCCTCGGCGAGCTCGGCCACGCCCTCCATGCGCGAGGCGCCGCCGGTCAGCACCAGGCCCGCACGCACCAGCTCCTCGAAGCCGGAGCGGCGCAGTTCGGCCTGCACCATCTCGAAGATTTCCTCGTAGCGGTTCTGCACCGCCTCGGCCAAGGCCTGCCGGGCCAAGCGCCGCGGCGGGCGGTCGCCCACGCTTGGCACCTGGATGCTCTCTTCGGCCGTCGCCAGCTGGGCCAGCGCGCAGGCGTAGCGCACCTTGATTTCCTCGGCGTGCGGGGTCGGCGTGCGCAGCAGATGGGCGATGTCGCTGGTGACCTGGTCGCCGGCGATCGGCAGCGAGGCGGTATGGCGGATCGCGCCCTGCGCGAACACGGCGATATCGGTGGTTCCGGCGCCGATGTCGACCAGCGCCACGCCCAGTTCCTTCTCGTCCGAGGTCAACACTGCCTGCGAACTGGCGAGGCCCGCCAGGATCAGGTCGTCGACCTGAAGGCCGCAGCGCTGCACGCACTTCATGATGTTCTGCGCTGCCGACTGTGCGCCCACCACGAGGTGCGCGCGCACTTCGAGGCGCACGCCCGACATGCCGACCGGATGGCGGATGCCCTCCTGCGAGTTGTCGACGATGTACTCCTGCGGGATCGCATGCAGGATCTTCTGGTCGGACGGGATCGCCACCGCCTTGGCGGCTTCGAGCACGCGCTCCATGTCGCCGTAGCTGACCTCGCCCTCGCGGATCGGGACGATGCCCGGCGAGTTCTTGCACTGCGTGTGGCTGCCCGAGATCGAGGCGTAGACCGAACGGATCTCGCAACCGGCCATCACTTCGGCCTCCTCGATCGCGCGCTGGATCGAGTGCACGGTCGATTCGATGTCGACCACCACGCCGCGGCGCAGGCCGGTCGAGCTGTGGCTGCCGATGCCGATAACCTCAAGCGGCTCATCGGGCGTGTACTCGCCGACCAGGGCCACCACCTTGGAGGTGCCGATGTCGAGGCCGACGATCAGGGATTTGTCGCCTTTGCGGTTCATGTGTTCTGTCTCGGTGCAGCGGGAGTGCCGGCCTCGACGGCCGGGGGCTCGGCCCACAGCAGGGCGAAGCCGTTGGCATAGCGCAGGTCGGCGCGCACCAGCGGGCGCGCGGCGGCGCGGGTAAGTTCGGGCAGGGCGGCGACGAAACGGCGCAGGCGCGGCAGCGGCTCCTGCCGCCCCAGCACAACTTCGGTGCCGCTGGACAGGCCCAGAGTCCAGCTGCCGCGCGGGCTCAGCTGCATGCGCTGCGGTGGATCGCCGATCAGGGTCAGCAGCGGCTGCATCGCGGCGTGCATTTCCATCATCCGCTCGACCTCGCGGTCTTCGGCTTCGAAGCGCGGCAGGCCCTGCAGTGTTTCGAGATAGGGCACCTCGAACAGGCGGCCACGGTCGGACAGCAGGCGCGATTCGCCCCAGCGCGCCAGCGGCCGGTGCTCCACCAGCACGATCTCCAGCGTGTCCGGCCACAGCTTGCGCACCGCCACCTGCTCCACCCAGGGCAGCGCAGCCAGCGCCGCGCGAACCGCCTCGACATCGACCGCGAAGAAGCCGCGGTCCAGATGTGGCCGCACCGCCGCCTGCACCTGCTCGGCGCTGACGCGCTGGAACTCGGCCGACACCCGCAGCTGCTCCAGCCGCCAGCGGTCGGACGCGAACCAGCCGTTCAGCACTGCCACCACCGGCAGGGTGATGACGGCCAGGGCGAACAGCCAGGCGAGCAGGCGGACCAGGGCGTTCATGCGCGCGCGTGGCCCTCCAGGGTCTGGGCGAGGATCCGCAGGCACAGGTCCTCGAAGCCGAGTCCGGTCTGGCGCGCGGCCTTCGGCACCAGCGAATGGCTGGTCATGCCCGGCGCGGTGTTGACCTCCAGCAGCCAGTTGCGGCCTTCGCGGTCGCGCATGACGTCGACCCGGCCCCAGCCGCGGCAGCCCAGGGCCTGAAAGGCACGCAGCGCAAGCGCGCCGAGCTCGGCCTCGGCACTCCCTTCGAGTCCAGGGCAGAGGTACTGGGTCTCGTCGGAGACGTACTTGGCCTCGTAGTCGTACCAGGCGCCCTTGGGCACGATCTGGATGCTCGGCAGGGCGCACCCCTCGAGGACACCGACGGTGAACTCGCCGCCCTCGATCAGCTGCTCCATCAGGAGCTCGCCCGGATAGCGGGCGGCCAACTCGATCGCGGTGTCGAGGTCGGCCTCGCTGAACACGCGGCTGACGCCGACGCTGGAGCCTTCGCAGGCGGGCTTGACGATCACCGGCAGGCCCAGCGAACGCGCCGCCGCCTGCACGTCGTCGCCCTTCCCGAGACGCACATAGCGCGGCGTCGGCAGGCCGAGCGCGATCCAGACCTGCTTGCTGCGGATCTTGTCCATCGACAGGGCCGAGCCCAGCACGTCCGAACCCGTATAAGGCACCCCGAAGGCTTCAAGCAGGCCCTGCACGATGCCGTCTTCGCCGCCGCCGTGATGGCCGTGCAGGATGTTGAAGACGCGATCGACCACGCCCTTCGCCAGCAGTTCGCGCAGGGCCGGGATGCCGTCGACGGCGAAGGCATCGACGCCGCGCGCGCGCAGCGCCTCAAGCACGTTGCGGCCGGAGTCGAGGCTGACCTCGCGCTCGCTGGAGCTGCCGCCAAGCAGCACCGCGACGCGGCCGAAGGTCTTGGGATCAGGCGTGGTCAGGCTCATGCGGCCCCGTCCGTGTGGGCAGTGAAGTCAAGTCCGGTGGCGGCCAGGGCCTGGCTGCTGCGACCGATGTCGCCGGCGCCGGAGAGGATCAGGAGGTCGCCGTCCAGCAGCAGGTCCGGCAGGGTCGCGGCGAGGTCGCGGGGATGGGCGACCAGCACCGGATCAATGCGCCCGCGGGCGCGGATGGCGCGTGCCAGCGCGCGGGAGTCGGCCCCGGGAATGGGCGCTTCGCCGGCCGGATAGACCTCGGTCAGGACCAACACGTCGACCTCGCTCAGCACCGCGGCGAAGTCGTCCAGCAGGTCGCGCGTGCGGCTGTAGCGGTGCGGCTGGAAGGCCAGCACCAGGCGCTTGTCGGGCCAGCCGCCGCGGGCAGCGGCGATGGTGGCGGCCAGCTCGCGCGGGTGGTGGCCGTAGTCGTCGACCAACTCGGCGCTGCCCGCGCGGAGGCTCAGCGCTCCTAGGCGATTGAAGCGTCGCCCCACGCCCTGGAAGCCGGCCAGCGCGCGCGCGATCGCCGCGCCGTCGACGCCCAGCTGCCAGCCGACTGCAGCCGCGGCCAGCGCGTTCTGCACGTTGTGGCGGCCCGGCAGGTTGAGCAGCACCGGCAGCGGTGCTTCGCCGGGCAGGTGCAGGGTGAAGTGCATCTGCGCGCCGCGCTGGCTGACCGCGGTGGCGCGCACATCCGCCTCGTCGGCGAACCCGTAGGTCACCAGATGGCGCGGCATCTCGGCGGCAAGTGCGCGCACTTCAGCGTCGTCGATGCAGAGCACGCCCAGCCCGTAGAACGGCAGGCGGTGCAGGAATTCGGAGAAGGCCGCGCGCACGCGCGCGAAGTCGCCGCCATAGTTCTCCAGGTGATCGGCGTCGATATTGGTGACCACCGCGATCAGCGGGGTCAGGCGCAGGAAGCTGCCGTCGCTCTCGTCGGCCTCGGCGACCAGCCAGTCGCCCTGCCCCAGCCCGGCATTGGCGCCGGCCGAGAGCAGCTTGCCGCCGATCACGAAGGTCGGGTCGAGCGCACCTTCGGACAGCACGCTGGCGGTCAGGCTGGTGGTCGTCGTCTTGCCGTGGGTGCCGGCGATGGCGATGCCGCGGCGGAAGCGCATCAGCTCGGCCAGCATCTCGGCGCGCGGCACGATCGGAATACGCTGCGCGCGCGCTTCGACCAGTTCGGGGTTGTCGGCACGCACCGCGCTCGACACCACCACCACGTCGGCCTCGCGCACGTTCTCGGCGCGGTGGCCGATGTCGACGCGCACGCCCTGTTCGCGCAGGCGCGTGGTCGCAGCCCCCTCGGCGAGGTCCGAGCCGGAGACGGTATAGCCCAGCGTGCACAGCACTTCGGCGATGCCGCTCATGCCGACGCCGCCGACGCCGACGAAGTGGACGCGACGGAAGGCGCTGGCGATGTCGCCGTGGTCGGACAGGCGCCTCATGCGCGGGACTCCTCGATGCAGATGGCGGCCACGCGCTCGGCGGCGTCGACGCGGGCCAGTCGGCGTGCAGCCTCGGCCATGGAGGCGGCGCGGGCAGGGTCGGCGGCGAGGGCGGCCAAGGCCTCGCCCAGGCGCTCGGCGAAGGCCTCGCCCTCGGGGACCTTGAATGCGGCGCCGGCTTCGACCAGCCAATCGGCGTTGCGGCTCTGGTGGTCGTCCGCCGCGGTGGGCAGGGGCACCAGCACGGCCGGCAGGCCGACGGCGCAGAGTTCGGCCAGGGTCGAGGCTCCGGCGCGGCAGACCACGAGGTCGGCCCAGCGGTAGGCCGCCGGCATGTCCTCGATGAAGGCAGTGGTTTCGGCGCGCAGCTCGGACTCGCGGTAACGCTGGGCGGTCGCCTCGAGCGCCGCCGTGCCGGTCTGGTGGCGGATCTCGCAGCAGACGCCGGAGCGGCGCAGGGCCTCGGGCAGGTGCAGGTTGAGCGCGCGCGCGCCCTGGCTGCCGCCGACCACCAGCAGGCGCAGCGGGCCCGGCGCGCGTTCGCGCAGCCTGGGTTCGGGCAGCGCGGCGATCGCGGCGCGCACCGGGTTGCCGACGACTTCCTCGCGGGCGAAGGTGCCGGGCATGCCGACCAGGCGACGCCGCGCGAAGCGCGCCAGCAGGCGGTTGGTCAGGCCGGGCGCGCGGTTGGATTCGTGCAGCAGCAGCGGACGCCGCAGCAGCCAGGCGGCGACCCCACCGGGGCCGGCGGCGAAGCCGCCGAAGCTCAGCACGCAGCGCGGCTTGAGCCGATGCAGCAGGCGCATCGCCCCCAGCAGCGCGCGCAGCAGCATGAAGGGCGCACTCATGCGCCGCAGCAGGCCGCCGCCGCGCAGGCCTCGCACCGGCAGGGTATGCAGGGCAATGCCGGCGGGCGGCACCAGTCGGATTTCCATCGCGCCCTCGGCGCCCAGCCATTCGACCGGCACCGACTGCGCCGCCAGCGCGCGCGCCACCGCGAGGCCCGGGAAGATGTGGCCACCGGTGCCGCCGGCAAGGATCAGCACGGGGCCGCTCATGGCAGGGCTCCGATGCCGGGCTCGATGCGCGCGCGCGCCGGTCCGGGGCGGAACACGGGGCTTGGCGCTTCGAGGCGATTCGGCGCCGCCGGCGCCGGGCGCTGCAGCAGCTCGGCCGGATCCTGCAGGTCTTCGCTGCGCAGCTTGCCGGCCTGGCGGCGGGCGCGTTCGGCTTCGTAGCTCACCCGCAGCAGCAGGCCGAGGGCCATGCAGCTCAGAATCACGCTGGAGCCGCCCGACGAAATCAGCGGCAGGGTCAGGCCCTTGGTCGGCAGCACGCCCATGTTGACGCCGATCGACACCAGCGACTGCAGGCTCATCCACAGGGCCACGCCGAAGGCGCAGTAGCCGGCGAAGGCGCGGCCCATCTCGATCGCGCGCAGGCCCAGCCAGAAGGCGCGTGCGGCCAGCAGCACGAAGAGGCCGATCAGCAGGCTGACGCCGATGAAACCGGTCTCCTCGGCATACACCGCGAAGATGAAGTCGGTGTGCGCCTCGGGCAGGTAGAAGAGTTTCTGCACGGAAGCCCCGAGGCCGACGCCGGTGGCCTCGCCGCGGCCGATCGCGATCAGCGAATGGCTGAGCTGGTAGCCGGCGCCGTACGGATCCTGGAAAGGGTCGAGGAAGGACACCAGACGACGCATACGATAGGGCTCGAACACCGCCAGGGCGGCGAGACCCACCGCACCGAGCGCGGCCGGCGCCAGCAGGAAGGGCGCGCGCGCGCCGCCCAGCCAGAGCATGCCGCCGGTGATCGCACACAGCAGCACCGTTGAACCGAAGTCGGGCTGGGCCAGCAGCAGCACGCCGAGCATGCCGACCACCGCCAGCGGCTTGAACACGCCCCAGAAGCGGTCCTGCAGCTGTTCGCGGTAGCGCACCATGTAGCTGGCCAGCCACAGGATCAGCAGCAGCTTCACCGCTTCCACCGCTTGGAAGCCGAAGAAGCGCAGTTCGATCCAGCGGGTCGCGCCGTTGACCTCGCGCCCCAGGCCCGGTAACAGCACCGCGGCGAGCAGGACGAAGGCGAGGATCAGCAGGCTGCTGCCGCGGCGCTCCAGCGCGCGCAGCTCGGTGCGCATCAGTGCGACCGCACCGATCAGGCCGACCGCGAGGAAGAACAGATGCCGGTGCAGGTAGTGCAGCGGCTCGACGCCATGACCTTCGGAGATCGCCAGCGAACTGGAGGCCACCATGACCACGCCGATGCCGACCAGGGTCAGCACGACCCCCATCAGCACGCCGTCGTAGGCGCCGGCGATCTCGTCGCGCTTCTGCGCTTGCGGCATCCGCAGGCCGAACATCAGCGCACCTTCAAGGTGGCGAGCCCGATCAGGACCAGCACCACGGTGATGATCCAGAAGCGGACGATCACGCGCGGCTCGGGCCAGCCCTTGAGCTCGAAGTGGTGGTGGATCGGCGCCATCCGGAACACGCGGCGGCCGGTCAGCTTGAAGCTCGCCACCTGGATCATCACCGACAGGGTCTCGATGACGAAGATGCCGCCCATGATCACCAGCACCAGCTCCTGGCGGACGATCACCGCCAGCGTGCCGAGCACCGCGCCGAGCGCAAGCGCGCCGATGTCGCCCATGAACACCTGCGCGGGGTAGGTGTTGAACCACAGGAAGCCCAGACCCGCGCCACCGATCGCCGCGCACAGGATCACCAGCTCACCGGCGCCGGGGATCTGCGGGATCAGCAGGTACTGCGAGAACAGCGCGTGGCCGGAAACGTAGGCGAACACGCCGAGCGCACCGGCCACCAGCACGGTGGGCATGATGGCGAGGCCATCGAGTCCGTCGGTCAGGTTGACCGCGTTCGAGAAGCCGACGATCCAGAAGTAGGCGATGACGATGAAGCCCAGGCCCAAGGGCAGGGCGAAGTCCTTGACCAGCGGGATGTGGAAGGCAGTGGCCGCCGGCACGTCGGCGGTGGCGTACAGCGCGATCGCGGCGATCAGGCCGAACACCGACTGCAGCAGGTACTTCCAGCGCGACTTCAGGCCCTTCGGGTCGCGGCGGACGATCTTCAGGTAGTCGTCCAGCCAGCCAATGAAGCCGAAGGCGACCAGCACGCCCAGCAGGATCCAGATGTAGCGGTTCGACAGGTCCGCCCACAGCAGGGTCGAAGCGGCCACGGTCGAGAGGATCAGCGCGCCGCCCATGGTCGGCGTGCCGGCCTTGGAGAAATGCGACTGCGGGCCGTCGCTGCGGATCGGCTGGCCGCCGGACTTCAGCGCCGCCAGCCGGCGGATGAAGGCCGGACCCAGCCACAGCGACAGCGCGAGCGCAGTCAGTGCGCCCAGGATCGCGCGCAGGGTCAGGTAGTTGAAGACGGCGAAGAAGCGGTCGAAGCCCTCAAGCCAGCGCGCGAGTTCAAGCAGCATGCGGACCTCCGCTGTCGGCTTCGTCGAACAGCGCAGCCACCACGCGCTCCATGCGGCTGCCGCGCGAGCCTTTCACCAGCACGCGCAGCCCCGCGGCCAACCGCGGGCGCAGGGCCCTGGCCAGTGCTTCCTGCGATTCGAAGTGCTGCGCGCCCTCGCCGAAGGCGCGACTGGCAGCGGCGGACAGCTCACCCACGGTGAACACGCCGGCCAGGCCCTGCGTGCGCGCATGCGCGCCGATCGCGGCGTGCAGGGCTTCGCCATCCGGGCCGAGCTCGCGCATGTCGCCCAGCACCAGCCAGGCCGGCCCCGGCGAGGCCGCGAGGGTGTCGATGGCAGCGCGGACCGAGCCGGGGTTGGCGTTGTAGCTGTCGTCGATGATCTGGGCGCCACTGGCATGCAGGCGCGCGCTGAAGCGTCCGGCCACACCCTGCGCGGCCTCCAGGCCCTGGCCGATCTGCACGAGGTCGATGCCGGCGGCCAGCGCCATCGAGGCGGCAGCGAGCGCGTTCATCACGCTGTGACGCCCCGGCAAGGGCAGATGCACTTCGAGCGCGCCGGCCGGGGAACACAGCCGGAAGCGGCTGCCGGCGGCATCCAGCCGCATGTCTTCGGCGAACACGTCGGCATCGTTCTCGAGACCGAAGCGCAGCTGACGGCGCGCGCCCGCCATCTGCGCGAACAACGGCGCAAACGCATCGTCCGCATTGATCACCGCCACGCCGTCGGGGGGCAGTTCGCGGTAGATCGCGCCCTTGGTCTCGGCGATACCGAGCAGGGAGCCCATGCGCTCCAGGTGCGCCGGGCCTATGTTGTTGACCAGGCTGTAACGCGGTCGGGCAATGCGCGCCAGCCACTCGATGTCGCCGGGCGCGCCGGCGCCCATCTCGTACACGGCGTACTCGGCGTCCTCGGGCTGGTTCAGCACCGACAGTGGCAGGCCGATCTCGTTGTTGAAGTTGCCCGGGTTGGCATAGGCGCGGCCGGCGCGCCCAACGATCCCGGCCAGCAGCGTCTTGACCGAGGTCTTGCCGTTGCTGCCAGTGAGCCCGAACACCCGGGTCGCGCGGCCGCGCGCCATGCCGGCGGCGAGCCGACCCAGCGCCAGGCGGGTGTCATCGCAGCGCAGCTGGGGCAGCGGCACGGCCAGCGGACGTTCGACCAGCAGCGCCGCGGCACCCGCGGCGAAGGCGGCGTCGGCGAAGGCATGGCCGTCGAAGCGTTCGCCGCGCAGGCAGACGAACAGGTCGTCGGGGCAGAGCCCGCGCGAGTCGGTCTGCACCCGCAGCACGGGCTTGCCGGGCACGTGCGGCCCCATCAGCAGTTCGGCGTCGGCGAAGCGCGCGACCTCGGCCAGGCTGAGCGGTCTCATGCGCGCCCCCTCAGAGCCATTGCGGCCACCGCAAGGTCATCGAAGGGCAGCCGACGGTCGCCGGTTTCCTGATAGGTCTCGTGCCCCTTGCCGGCCACCAGCACGGTGTCGCCGGGCCCGGCTGCGCGGACGGCCGCAGCGATCGCCGCCGCGCGGTCGCGCTCGACCTCAACGGCAGCACCGGGCGCGAAGCCGGCCAAGATGTCGGCAACGATGGCCTCGCCATCCTCGCTGCGCGGATTGTCGTCGGTGACGAACACGCGGTCGGCCAGACGGCCGGCGATCGCCGCCATCTGCGGACGCTTGCCGCGGTCGCGATCACCGCCGCAGCCGAACACGCAGAGCAGGCGGCCTGCGGTGTGCTGGCGCAAGCTGGCCAGGGCCTGTTCAAGGCCATCCGGCGTATGGGCGTAGTCGACCACCACCAGCGGCTGGCCGCTGGCGCCGCCCAAGCGGTTCATGCGGCCGGGGATCGCCGTCAGCCGCGGCAGCAGGGCGGCGACGCGGGCGAAGTCCACGCCCAGGGCGAGCAGCACGCCGGCCACCGCCAGCAGGTTCTCGATGTTGAAGCGACCGAGCAGGGGCGAGTCGATGCGCACCGACTCCACGCCGTACTGCAGCTGGAAGTGCAGGCCGGCGGCGTCGAGCACGAGGTCGCCCGCGCGCAGCACGGCATTGCCGGCGCCCAGCGCGCTGAAGCCGATCAGGTCGACGCGCTCCGGCAGGCCGGCGGCGATCAGCGCGCCCTGCGCATCGTCGAGGTTGATCACCGCCGCGCGCAGGCTGTCCCAGGCGAACAGGCTGGCCTTGGCGGCGGCATAGGCGGCCATGGTGCCGTGGTAGTCGAGGTGGTCGCGGCTGAGGTTGGTGAACACCGCGACGTCGAACTGCAGGCCGGCCACGCGGCCCTGGTCGAGTGCGTGGGAGGACACCTCCATCGCCACCACCTGCGCACCGGACAGGCTCAGCTGGGCCAGCAGGCGATGCACTTCGAGCACGTCGGGCGTGGTGCGCTCGTGCGCCACCAGCTGGCCGTGCAGGCCGGCGCCGAGCGTGCCGATGCTGCCCGCCACGCGACCCAGCAGCTGCAGCGCCTGGGCGGTGAGCTGCACGGTCGAGGTCTTGCCATTGGTGCCGGTGACGCCGACCAGCTCCAGGCCCAGGGTCGGCGCGGCATACAGGGCCTGGGCCAGCTGCGGCAGGCGCTCGCGCAGGCCGGGCACGACCACCAGCGGCACCGGCAGCAGCGGCGCCTCGCCTTCGAAGGGCTCGGACAGCACCATCACGGCGCCGCGACGCACGGCTTCCGCCGCATGCAGCAGGCCGTGGGTGCGCGCACCGGCCAGCGCGACAAAACCCTCGCCCGGCTCGATCGCGCGGCTGTCCAGGCGCAGCCCGGACACCGACAGGTTCGGCAGGTCGGCGCGCTCGGGCAGCAGCTCCTGCAGGCTCAGCGCAGGCAGGCGGGCGTTCACTGGACCACCCCCGCATCGGGCGTGGGCTCGATCGCGCCTTCGGCTTCGAGCGGCAGCTCATCCGGGGCCACGGTCGGCGCCTGGATCGGCGTCGACACGTACCACTGCTGGATGTCGTCCGGCGGCACGTCGAGGATGCGCAGGGCGTCGGCCATGACGCGACCGAACACGGGCGCGGCGACGAGGCCGCCGAAGTGCTGCTGCGGATCGGGATCGTTGATCACCACCACCATCGACAGCCGCGGCTGCGAGGCCGGCACGAGCCCGGCGAACATGCTGATGTAGCGCTTCTCGTAGCCGCCCGGCACCGAGCGCCGCGAGGTGCCGGTCTTGCCGGCCACGCGATAGCCCGAGACGCGCGCGCGGGTCGCGCTGCCTTCCGGGCCGGTCACCGTCTCCAGCATGTCGATCAGGGTGCGGGCGAGCTGCGGATCGATCACCGAGCGGCCCTCGCCGGCGCCGCCGCGCACGAAGGTCGGCGGCATCCAGACGCCGCCGTTGCCGATCGCGGCATAGGCCTGGGCGATCTGCAGGGCGTTGGTGGACAGGCCGTAGCCGTAGGAGATCGTGGCCTTCTCCAGCACGCCCCAGCCGCTGGGCGCGGTCAGCACGCCGGCCTGCTCGCCGGGAAAGCCAGCACCGGTCAACTCGCCGAAGCCGAAGCGGCGCAGCAGGTCGTGGAAATGCTCATTGGGCATGTCCAGCGCCAGTTTGACCGCGGCGATGTTGGAGGACTTGGTCAGCAGGCGGGTCGGGCTGACCGTGCCGAAGTTGCGGATGTCGCGGATGGTGTGGCGGGCCAGCGGCATGTAGCCGGGGCTGGTCTCGATCACCGTGTCAGGCTTCCAGCGCCCGGTTTCGAGCGCGGCCGCCACGGTGAACACCTTGATCACCGAGCCCGGCTCGAACACGTCGGTGAGGGCGCGGTTGCGCCGTGCCGAGGCGTCCGCCCCCTCGCGGGTGTTCGGATTGTAGGTCGGCAGGTTGACCATCGCCAGCACTTCGCCGGTCGGCACGTCGGTGATCACCACCGTGCCGGAGGCCGCGCGGTTCTCCTCCAGCGCGCGGCGCAGCTCGCGGTAGGCGACATGCTGCAGGCGCCGGTCGATCGACAGGGCGAGGTCGCGGCCGGGCTCGGCCGGGCTCAGCAGGTCGACGTCGATCGGCCGCAGCTTCTGGTCGCGCACCACCCGCTTGCTGCCGGGCTTGCCGCTCAGCCAGTCGTTGAAGGCCAGCTCGAGGCCCTCCTGGCCGACATCGTCGACATTGGTGAAGCCGAGCACGTGGGCGGCGATCTCGCCCATCGGGTAAAAGCGGCGGAACTCGCGACGGTTGTGCACGCCGGGAATGCCCAGCGCCAGCACGGCCTCGGCATCGTCGGGGTTCATCTGCCGGCGCAGGAACAGGAACTCGCGGTCGGCACGCTCGTCGACCCGACTCTTGAGCTCGGCGGGCTCGAGGCCCAGGGCCGCAGCCAGCTCGGGGATGCGCTCGGGGTAGCGCGAGAGTTCCTTCGGATTCGCCCACAGCGAGGCGACCGGCGTCGACACCGCCAGCGGCTCGCCATTGCGGTCGGTGATCATGCCACGCGAGGTCGGCACCGGCAGCTCGCGCAGGTGGTACTGCTCGGCCTTGGCCTGGTAGAAGTCGGCGCGCAGCAGCTGCATGTCGGCCGCCCGCGCGACCAGCAGCGCGCCGCAGCAGGCGAGTCCTGCGGCCAGCAGGTTCAGGCGCATGCGCAGGTTGACCGGGGGCCGGCGCGACTTCTTCATTGGCGCACCACCTGCACCTCGGCCGGCTCGGGCGAGCGCATGCCGAGCTGATCGCGCGCGACCCGTTCGATGCGGAAGGTCTCGCCCCAGGTGGCCTGCTCCAGCTGCAGGCGGCCGAACTCGATGTTGAGCTCGTCGCGCTGGGCTTCCAGGCGGTTCAGTTCGGCGAACAGCTGGCGATGCTCATGGCGCGACTGCACCAGGGCGATGCCGCTCAGCACGATGCCCACCAGCAGCGGCAGCCCGAGGAGCACGCGCAGGTTCATGCGAGCTTCTCCGCCACGCGCAGCACCGCGCTGCGGGCGCGCGGGTTGGTCGCGAGTTCGTCGGCCTCGGCGCGGATGGCGCCGCCGATCAGGGCGAGCGTCGGCTTGAACTCGGCCGCCACCGGCAGGCGCCGGTTGCCGGGCGCCGGCTTGGCCAGCGCGTGCATGAACTGCTTCACCTGCCGGTCTTCCAGCGAGTGGAAGCTGATAACGGCAAGCCGCCCCCCCGGTTTCAGCCGGGAGAGGGCGGCCGCCAGCCCTGTAACCAGGTCGTCCAGCTCGCGATTCAGAAAGATCCGCAAGGCCTGGAACGTACGTGTGGCGGGGTGCTTGCCGGGCTCGCCGCGACCGATGGTCGCGCGCACCAGGTCAGCCAGCTCCGCGGTGCGGGTCAGCGGCGCCTCGGCCCGGCGCGCGACGACGGCCCGCGCGATGCGCCGGCTCATCCGCTCCTCGCCATAGGCCCACAGCACATCCGCGATCTCCGTCTCGGTGGCCCGCGCCAGAAACTCCGCCGCGCTTTCTCCGGAGTCCGGATCCATGCGCATGTCGAGCGGCCCGTCCTGCATGAAGCTGAAGCCGCGCTCGGCCTGGTCCAGCTGGGGCGAGGACACCCCGAGGTCCAGCAGCACGCCATCCAGCCCACCGGCCGTCGCCTCCCACTCCGTCAGACCCGCGAAGCTGCCGCGCCGGATCGCCACCCGCGGATCGCCCGCGAATTCGGCTTCGGCGCAGGCGATCGCCTGCGGGTCCTTGTCCATCAGCAGCAGGCGGCCATGAGGCCCTAGCTGGGCCAGCACCCCGCGCGCGTGTCCGCCGCGGCCGAAGGTGCCGTCCAGATAGGTTCCGTCCTTGACCACCCGCAGCCCTTCCATGACCTGCGCATACAGCACCGGGATGTGGTCGGCCGGCGGCGCTTCGTTGCGCATCGCCCGAGTCCCCCCGGCTACAGCGTGAGGTCGAGCATGGCGTCGCTGATCTCGTCTTCCCCGATGGTCTGACGGATCTGCGCGAGGTGCGCCTGCTCGCTCCAGAGTTCGAACTTCCCGCCCATGCCCAGCAGGACGGCCTTCTTCTCGATGCCGGCGGCGTTGCGATGGCTGGCCGGCAGCAGCAGGCGCCCGTTCGCATCGACGTCGACGAAGGTCGCCGCACCGACCAGCTTCAGCTGCAGGGCGCGGTGCACCTTCTTGGCATTCGGCAGGGCATTGACCTGGTCACGCACCTGTTCCCAGGCCGCGACCGGATACAGCCACAGGCAACCCTGCTCGTAGGGGTTGTAGGTGACGACCAGACGGTTCGCGCACTCACGCACGACGAGTTCGCGGTAGGCGGTGGGCACCGCCAGCCGGCCCTTGTCGTCGATCGTGATGGCGGTCTCGCCCTGGAACATTCCCCACCTAACCCCACAAAAAACCCGTTTTTTCTACGGCTGCCCACACTAAGCACGGGGTTCTGGGGTGTCAAGAAATTTCCGGAGCGAAAACGCGGCTAAACCCCTGTCGGCGTTGGAGTTTTCTGAACGGGTTCGGGCGATTTGCGGGCAAAAGCGCAGGGAAACATGCGCTTGCCGAGGCAAGCTCGAAATTACTTTAACTTCGAGCCTGCCGACTGGGCCGCAGGCGTGACGGGGTTCGCAGCCAGCAGGGCCTGCAGTTCCGCGCCGATCCGCGCGGTTTCGCGCAGCGGCAGAACATCCCAGGCCTGGTAGTCCAGCTTGAGCGGGCGCACCCGACCGCGCTCCAACAGCTCCCGGTACAGCAGGCCGAGCTTGCCCCGCACGGGCTTCAGGGCCGGCACCAGCACCGGCACGGCGGTGGCGCAGGCTTCGGCCAGCATGTTCGCCGAATCCGGGGTGACGACGATGCGCTCCGCCCAGGCCAGCAGGCCGCCGTAAGGATTGGGGCCATCGGCCTCGCCGTGCCACTGCAGGCCGGGCAGATCGCCCAGATCCTTGCGCGCCGCCTCGCGCAGCCAGGCCGGCGTGCGGCGCGAACTGCTGACCAGCAGGCTGCCGCCGTCGCGGGCCTGCCAGTGGTGCAGGATCGTGCTCAGCCGCAGCCACAGGCCGCGGTCCAGATCGAAAGAGGAGTGCGGGCCACCGAGCAGCACCACGGTGCGCGGCGAGGGCAGCCGCGACAGTTCGGCATGGGCGATCCGCGCCCGCGCCAGGGTCGCCCCGTCGACGCCGTGCAGGCCGCCGGTAAAGCGGAGGACGTTCGGCCCCTGCAGGCCGTCGTGCGCAGGGGCCAGCACCGCGTCCCAGTGGCGCGGGTCGAGGCGTGGATCGAGGATCTGCACGGCCCGGCAGCCGGGCACATGGCGCTTCAGCCAGCGCGTCGCCAGCGCGCCCTGGCGGCCACAGCCGATCGCCAGCCGCGGCGGCGCCTCGCGCAGGGCCTGCTCGAAGCCCGCCGCGAAGACATCCCCGCGCGCCGGCAGCCAGCGCGGCGCCAGCCAGCGCCAGGGCGCCGGGGTCTGCAGCGTCCACTCATACGGCTCGATGCCCAGGGCCTCGGCCAGGGCCAGCGCCGGCTTGCGGTTGCCAGCGGCGCCATCGGTCAGGACCCAGGCCAGAGCCAGCGTCGGATGCATGCGGTGGGCCCCGGCTCTGCAACGCAGCGTTGCGTCGAGCCCGGATTATTCCATGCGCGCACCGGACCTAGACTGCCGGCCGTGCTCACAGGCTCCTGACCCCCGCAGTCCTAGCCTTTACGATTGTGAAGCCGCAGCGCTCGGCGCTGTTCCCGCAGATTCCGCACCGGAGCCCCGCATGCATCCTCTCGACAGCACCGCCCTCGACCAGCTCTTCCGGAAGGCCCGCACCCACAACGCCTGGCAGGACCGCGCCATCGAGCCCGCCCTACTGCAGCAGCTCTACGACCTGGTGAAGATGGCCCCGACCAGCGCCAACTGCTCGCCGGCGCGCTTCGTCTTCGTGCAGTCGCAGGCGGCCAAGGAAAAGCTCAAGCCGGCGCTGTCGGCGGGGAACCTTGAGAAGACCATGGCCGCACCGGTCACCGTCATCGTCGCCAACGACCCGAAGTTCTACGACAAGCTGCCCTACCTGTTTCCGCATGCCGACGCCCGCAGCTGGTTCACCGGCAGCGCGCAGGTCGCCGAGACCACCGCCTTCCGCAACGGCACGCTGCAGGTCGCCTACCTGATCCTGGCCGCGCGTGCGCTCGGCCTCGATACCGGCCCGATGTCCGGCTTCGACAATGCGCTGGTCGACAGCACCTTCTTCAAGGAGACCGGCTGGCGCAGCAATGTGCTGGTCAACCTCGGCTATGGCGACGCCGACAAGCTGTTCCCGCGCAGCCCGCGCCTGCCCTTCGACGAAGCCTGCCAGGTCCTGTAAGCCCGCCCTTCCCCACTCCATCGCGTCGCTTCGCGGCGCTTCGCCCACCGGCGCGCCCGCGCCTTCTCCACGAGGAACACCGCCCATGCTGAAGCCCATCGCCGCCGCCCTGCTTGCCGCCAGCTTCGCCGCGCCCGCCTTCGCCGCCCCGCAGCCGGTCGAGATCGACCTGTCGCACACCCGCGTGTGGTTCTACGTCAACCACCTCGGCTTCTCCGACATGTACGGCGACTTCACCAAGTTCGACATCGACCTCAAGGTCGACCCGGAGAACCTCGCCAACTCGACCGTCAGCGCCAGCATCGACACCAGCACCGTCGACATGCGCCACGAGGGCCTGAACAAGCACCTGAAGAACGCTGACTTCTTCAACGTCGAGCAGCACCCGTCGATGAGCTTCGAAACCACCGGCGTGACCCAGAACGGCGAGGGCAAGCTGGCCGTGGCCGGCAACCTGACCCTGCTCGGCGTGACCAAGCCGGTGACCCTGGACGTGACCGTCAACAAGATCGGCGAGCACCCGATGCGCAAGACCCCGTGGGTCGGCTTCAACGCCACCGCCACCATCAAGCGCTCGGACTTCGGCATGAGCTACGGCGTGCCGGCGGTGGGCGACGACATCAAGATCTCGATCGGTCTTGAGGGCGCGCTGAAAGCCGCCGAGTAAGCGCTTCGGCATCGCGGTTCGAACGAAGGCGGCCTGCGGGCCGCCTTCGTCGTTTCCGGACGCTGCGATTCCTGACGATGCGGCAATCGCCGGCTTAGTCCGTCGCGGAGCAAGCCGCGCCATATGCAGGCATGGTCGCAGCCGCTCGCTTAGCTTCGGGGGCCCATCGCCCACGGACGCCGCCCGCATGAGCCAGAGCCCCCCGAATTGGAAGCCCGAAACCATCGCGGTGCACGGCGGCTACACGCCGGACCCGACCACCCGCGCGGTGGCGGTGCCGATCTACCAGACCGTGGCCTACGCCTTCGACAGCGCGCAGCACGCCGCCGACCTGTTCGACCTGAAGGTGCCGGGCAACATCTATACGCGGATCATGAATCCGACCACCGACGTGCTGGAGCAGCGCGTGGCCGCGCTCGAAGGCGGCATCGCCGCGCTGGCGCTGGCTTCGGGGCAGGCGGCGATCACCTATGCGATCCAGACGATCGCCGAAGCCGGCGACAACATCGTCTCGTCGAGCGCGCTCTACGGCGGCACCTACAACCTGTTCGCCCACACCCTGCCGCAGTTCGGCATCGAGACCCGCTTCGCCGACTACCGCGAGCCGGATGCGTTTGCCAAGCTCATCGACGCGCGCACCAAGGCGGTGTTCGTGGAATCGGTCGGCAACCCGCGCGGCAACATCACCGATATCGAAGCGGTGGCCAAGGTCGCGCACGCCCACGGCGTGCCGCTGATCGTCGACAACACCGTGCCCTCACCCTACCTGCTGCGGCCGATCGATCACGGCGCCGACATCGTCGTGCACTCGCTGACCAAGTACCTGGGCGGCCACGGCAACAGCATCGGCGGAGCCATCGTCGATTCCGGCCGCTTCCCCTGGGCCGAGCACAAGGCGCGCTTCCCGCGCTTGAACGAGCCCGACGTCAGCTACCACGGCGTGGTCTACACCGAGGCGCTGGGCCCCGCCGCCTACATCGGCCGCGCCCGCGTGGTGCCGCTGCGCAACACCGGTGCGGCGCTGTCGCCGTTCAACGCCTTCCTGATCCTGCAGGGCATCGAGACCCTGCACCTGCGCATGGAGCGCATCAACCAGAACACGCTGGCCGTCGCGCACTACCTGCAGCAGCACCCGAAGGTGGCCTGGGTGAACTACGCCGGCCTGCCCGACCACCCCGAGCACGCGCTGGCGCAGAAGTACCTGCCGCGCGGCGCCTCCGGCCTGCTCACCTTCGGCCTGCCCGGCGGCGTCCAAGCCGGCGCGCGCTTTCTGGATGCCCTGCAGCTGTTCACCCGCCTGGTCAACATCGGCGACGCCAAGTCGCTGGCCACACATCCGGCGTCCACGACCCACCGCCAGCTGTCACCGGCGGAGCTGGAGAAGACCGGCGTCACCCCCGACACCGTGCGCCTGTGCATCGGCATCGAGCACATCGAGGATCTGCTGGGGGATTTGGGGCAGGCGTTGGAGAGGGCTTGAGGCGGGCTGCTTCAGGCCAACGCCCCGGACGCTCAGCGCATCGGAGTGGCGGGCAAGCGAGGCTAACGCCAGACCAGGAATAGGAAGAACACGAGGCAATCGGTCGCCCTTTCGGGCCTCGGCCCATGCCGGAAATTGGAACGTGAACCCGGCCCGTCCCAGCTCAACAGGCCCGCCCGCTGCTCTCAGATCGGCCCCACTTCGACCCGGGACCTGTCTTGACGCCCGCCAGCGCATGGACTTCTATGCGGGCTCGAATCAGGGGGGCAACATGAAAATCCGAAGCAGTCGTGTGTTCAGCGCCGCGTTCGCGCTGGTGGCCGTGTCGGCGTGTACGCCGTACACGCAGGTCAAGCAGCAGCGGCTGGAGGCCGTGCCGCTGTCCGAGCGCGGCTATGTCATCGGCCGCTACGGCGTGGACTGCTGGCACAAGTCACAGACCAAATGCCAGCAGGCCTTCAATGCGCTCACCACCTACTTCGGCCAGGTCGAGCAGCCCGCCACGCCGGACGACTACATCCCCGGCATCCTGAAGGCCGAGTTCGGATCGATCACGGGCGACGACACCGAATGGGACATCGTCGACCTGCAGTCGCGCCAGCGCTGGTTCTATTTCTGCGAGGTCGTGCGCGGCGGCGAGCAGCAGTTCAACGCCATCCGCTACTGGAACTACGCCGGCGGCGGCAGCGGCTACCAGGTGCCGAACGAAGGCAGCCTGGGCCTGCGCTTTGATGCGCCCGCGGGCGTCGTGACCTATATCGGCTGGATCAAAGCCGCCACCGGCGACGGCCGCAACTTCGTCGGCATGCGCCTGCCGTCGCCTTTGGGCCTGCAGGTGGGCGAGGGCACTGAAGACGACTACGCGCAGGCGCTGCAGCGCTGTCCGATGGAAGCGCAGGGGCTGGAGGTGCGGCGGGTGGTGCTGGATGCGGCTAGTGCGAAGCATCCGATGGTGGGGGTGTTGAGGTGAGGGCGGGGAGCGTGGTCAGAACTAGAAGTCAGTCACTCGGTTCTGATGGCGCTGCATCGCTCGATGCTACGAAGCTAGACCTGACCCCAATCCGCTCGACTCTTAGAGTCCGCGAGGGCCAAGGTAAACGCGCCCAGCGTCTGCCACACTCCCCCTCACGCAGGAGCGGATCGCGGATAGCGGAGCGTGGCGCCGCATGCGACCGAACTCGCGTAGGAAGGGGACTCCATGGATACGCTGACACACGCCGTCATTCATTCGCTCGACCGCCCTGAGGGCGAGACCGAGTTCTCGATTACCTGTCGTAACGAGCTTCTGGACTGCGCGAAGCCAGCGGTTGATTCCCTCGCGCGCCAATTGGTGGCACTCGTTGGCCGGGACGGCAGCTCAGTCACGTGGGGACAGTTCCGAGACGACAGGCGGGAAGGGCCGTTTCCTAATTCCGTCCAGTCGCTGCTGAATGGTATCGACGACGACGCGTTCATGGCGATGTCCCTCGTAGCAATGCAAGAGCTAATGAAAGCTGCGCAGTCACGGAATTTCGCTACCGGCGGCTACGTATGCTTCGTCGCTTACGAAGTGCAAGCAAGGGCTTTTCTGCTGCTGGCGATCATTAAGGAACGTGGTGCCGTCATGCTCTCGCAAAATTTTGAGCCGACGGAAATCCAAGAAATCGATCTTTCGAAGCTACACCAAGCGGCACGCATCAACCTTGCCAGATATGCAGAACACCTTCACGCAGCCCCTGAGTCTGACGATGCTGATGAGTTTTTTGTCGAAAAGACCTACCTCAGCTTCGTCAATCGCCGTTCGCGTGATAACGTCGCGTCTTATTTCATTGACGCCCTTGGCTGTCAGAACGGCTTGTCCGCAGCGAGAGCCACGAAAGCAGTCGTGCAGGCAGTGTTCCAATACATTAAGTCGGTGCCAGAGACTCGAGCATTAGCAGCAAAGGCGAAGGCTGCAGTCGTTGACTACATGGCCGAGCAATCTGATGGAGCGAACATCACGCTCGACCGCATTGTAGATGTAGTGCGTCAAAGAATCGGGGCAGAAAGCGTTGAGCTTTGTGACCATCTTGTTGGGATGAAAGAGGCTCTGAACGGCGAGCAGTACCAAATTCCTGATGAGTTCACACTGAGTTCGAAGACACTTACTCCTTATTCACGCATTAAGGCGAAGACGGATAACTGGCAGCTCCAGTTTGAGAACGGGTCCCTCGGTACCCACGACTCCGAAATCGTCTACGACCGAGCAAGCCGCACCCTAAAGTTCACTCGGTTGCCCGATGAGCTAGTAAGTAAGGTCGAAGAAGCGCTGGCCGCACGCAAGCGCATGTCTGAGTAAACGATCGCCCACCAATGTTCTCGTCAGTCGTCCAGCTCTACCGTGCAAGCGGAACGCCCCAGCTCGAGGAGGCGCTGTTCCGTTACGCTGGGCCGAGCAACGATGCAATTCGGCGAGCAATCGACGCATGTGAGGGGCTGCCTCCCTATTTCGGCCGGTTCGAGGAAGAACCCGAAACAAACAGCGGCGAGGTGACATTTAGCTGGCTGTGCGCTGCCAACGAGCACGGTCGCTTCTACCGCAACGTATCCGATCTAGTGGCAAAATCGCAGTCGGTTCACCGCGGCGTGTTGCCGGGGTCGTTTTACCTCATTGAAGGTGACTACCTCGCAGGCGATCCCAACCCGCCGGAGGAACTGGAACGCCTAGAGCGCGTTTGCCAGCTCATCGGTCTGCTCGAGCGGCTCACGGGCGCAGGCAATTCGGTGACTGCCGACGGGGAAGCTAAGACACTGCTTTTTGTGCTGCCGGCAGGGGACAAGACGCCGCCAAAGACACTCCAGCTATACACCCAAGTGGACCCATCGGCGCTAAAAGTCGGGGCTCTTGAGCTCGCGCCCCTCCGTGACCTCGTTGACCCGTCGAGCGACGGAACACTCCACATTGAAGAGAGGCGTTCCATCTTTCGGCTGGCAGTAGCGGATGTCGCAGCATCCGCGCCTAGCGGCTCAGCCCTCTTTTCGCATGTAGTAATGCAATGGGCTGAGGTACTGGGAAAGTTCCGGCACGACATTGACTGCTACATCAGCAATTTTTCGTTTGACAGACTCCGAACGGAACTTGCGAACATTAAAACAGAGTTTTCCGCCAAGCTGACCAAGGTGATGGGGGACACCACGAGCCGGTTTCTCGCCCTTCCTCTGCCCTACGTCGCGCTCGCGGGGATCATCAAGACTAACGACATCCTCCCGTCCTATCTGCTTTTCGTTGGTGCTCTTGTGTTGGTTCTGCTCTACTCGGCCACAGTACACAACCAAAAACTCGAGCTTGGTCGAACTGAGTCAGCTTTCAAGCTGGTGTTCGGCCGCCTTATCAAAGGCTCGAAGCAGACAACGGCTGAGATTTCGAAACACATCAAAGAAGCCGAGACGGCATTCCACACTCAGCGCCGCTTCCTCCGGCGAACACTTATCACGCTTCGCGTAATGGCGTGGGCGCCTATTTTCGGCGGCTTGATCATTCTGGCTTACAAATTCAACCCATTCTTCCAGGAGTGGCTTGCGGCGTCGTTGCAGCAGCTCGTTATTTAGTGCGCGCCGCCAATGCGGTCCGATGAGGCCAGTCAGCAGTAGGAAAATCTTACCTCGACAACGGACGTCTTCCATAGAATGGGATAAGTCCCCGCCCGAAACTAGGTGCCGTGTCCCGTCCGATCCCACACCTGCTTGAGAAAGAGCGCGGCGTGGGTTCATTGCCGGGCAAAAAGGGGACGAAGCCAATTAATTGGTTCAGCCTGAGAAAAAACTCCGGCCACACCCCCGTTCGCCTTGCTTCCGCATCAAGGAAGAATACCGAAGCGCTAGTCAGTTTCGATTCGCTCGCCCACCCGCGCCATTGCCGCACCCACAGTGACAGCTATCCTCACCCCATGCCCCTACGCCACCTGGCCGCCAACCGCTACATCACCCCCCTCCGCGAAGGCGGTTCGATGCCCGCCGTGGTGGAAGGCGAGGACGAGGGGCTGTATGTGCTCAAGTTCCGCGGCGCGGGCCAGGGGCCGAAGGCGTTGGTGGCTGAGGTCATTGCGGGTGGGCTGGCGCGGGCGCTGGGCTTGCCGGTGCCGGAGATCGTGCTGATGGATCTGGACCCGGAGCTGGCGCGCACCGAGGCTGATCCGGAGATCCAGGATCTGATTCGCGCCAGCGCCGGGCTCAACCTGGGCATGGACTACCTGCCCGGTGCGATCAACTTCGATCCGGTGGCCGAGCAGCCCGATGCGGAGCTGGCCTCGCGCATCGTCTGGTTCGATGCCTACATCCACAACCTCGACCGCACGGCGCGCAATCCCAACCTGATGGTCTGGCACCGTCGGCTGTTCCTGATCGATCACGGCGCGGCGCTGTACTTCCATCACGGCTGGAATGGCGACACGGCGCAGGCCGGCAAGCCCTTCCCCTTGATCCGCGACCACGTTCTGCTGCGCGCGGCGTCCGCCATCGCGGAGGTCGATGCGGACATGGCGCAGCGCCTGCAGGGCAATGCAATCGCCGAGGTGGTGGCGCAGGTGCCTGATGCCTGGCTGCAGGGCGCGCAGGACTTCGGCGATCCGCGCACCCAGCGCGCGGCCTACGTGGACTACTTGAGCCGCCGGCTGGCCGAGCGCCAGGGCTTCGTGCAGGAGGCGATCCGTGCGCGCGCATGAGCTCTATGACTACGCGGTGATCCGCGTGGTGCCGCGCGTGGAGCGCGAGGAGTTCATCAATGTCGGCGTGATCCTGTCCTGCGAGGCCGCCGGGTTTCTGCAGGCGCGGATCGAGGTGGACGAAGCCCGTCTGCGCGCGCTCGACCCGGCCATCGACATGGCGCTGGTCTGCCGGCATCTGGAGGCCATCCCGGCGATCTGCCGCGGAGGTGAAGCCGCGGCGCCGATCGGCCTTCTGCCGCCGCGCACGCGCTTCCATTGGCTCACGGCGCAGCGCAGCGCCATCATCCAGACCTCGCCCGTGCATATGGGCCGCTGCGGCGGTGATCTGGGGGCCACGCTGGAGCATTTGATGCATCGGATGGTGCGTCTGCCTGTGCAGCCCGGCTGAGCGGCGCGCGTCGGGCCTCGGCACATCTACCCCGCCCGACTTCGCCGTACTCAAGGCCGCAGCCGCCACCTGCTACGGAAGAAGTGGGTCACAACGTAAGTTCCCCGTGTCGGGCCTGGACTCTGGATCCGCCCGCCCACGCCCGGCACCTGGATGCTCGGGCTCCGGCCATAGGCGGACGGTTGCGCACCCCCTCAGCGCTTGCCGAGGCGGGGCGAGCGCCCCCCTCGCGCCCCTAGAGCCGCCGGGCGAACTGGAACGCCTCGCGCTGGATCGTGTACTCGGCGCTGCCGCCGCCCAACGCCGCGCGCACGCGCAGCTCACTGCCCCGGTGCTCGATCAGTTCGACCACGCGACCGCCGCTGTGCCGGGTGAACACACGCAGCTGTTCGCCAACCAGGGGCTTCAGCTCCTCCCACTGCAGGGCGCTGGGATCGCGGTACTCCGGCTGCCACTCGGCGTCGGCGGCCCCATTCGCCGGCGCAGCGGGTCGCGAGGCGGGCACGGCCTCCAGCGAATCGGCCGCGGCAAGTGCGGCAGAAGACGCCGCCGTCGCGCCGGCTGCGGCGGCAGATGTATTGGCGCGCGCCGGCTGCACGCTGCGCCCGGAGCGCGCTCCGCCGCTGCCGCCGAGGCTGGCCAGAGGGCGACTGCCGCCCGGGCCGTTCGCGCGGGCCAGCGCCTCCTGCTCGCGCTCGATCAGGCGCCAGGTGGAAAGCGCACTGTCGAAGCCATCGAGCGGCCGCTCGCGCACCTGCGCCAGCTGGACGGGCACGCTGCGGCCGGCGCGCTCCAGGCTCATGTTCAGGCGCGGCAGCACGTCCATCGACTGGCGCAGACCGTAGAAGTCCTCGGAATCGAGCGGCGGCGCGTAGCGCACTTCGGCCGCGAGCGTGCCGCCCCGCGCGACGAACTCCCGATACAGCGCAGTCGACGCGGCGTCCACCGATAGACCGTAGTGGGCAAAGATGCGCTGCAGCGACTCCATGTGGCGCTGCACGAACGTCGCCTCGTCGATGCCGGCGGTCTTGGCGCACTGCTGGTTGCGGGCGGCCACGAATCCGAGGTCCTCGATCTCGATGCGCTCGGAGTGGATCTGCGTGGCGAGGTAGTCCAGCACTAGGGCGTTGCTGCCACCCAGCATCTCTTCCTTGCGCGTCACCCGCACCTGCGACACGCCGGGCACCTGCAGCAGGACTTCCGCGTCGAGGTCACGGCCGTTGATCCGGTAGTCGAAGACCAGCTTGGCCGGTCCGGGGCTGAGGCCAAGATCCGCCAGTTGGAAACGACCGAACGACAGCAGATCGCTGCAGCCCTCCGCATCCCAGGGAGAGGCGACATCGGCGCTGAAGGGGCCTAGATCGCCGAGGCTGGGATCGCCGAGATCGGCATGCGCCTCCACATCCAGCAGCTCCAGATGGATGCGGTCCACCCGGATGCGATGCTGGCGCTTCTGGAAGATCAGGTTGCGCATCACCCAGAACCAGCCCGGGGTTTCGGCGACTACGTACTTCGCGCGCAGCACCGCCTCTCCGGTCTCCTCGTCGACGATGCGGAAGTCCTTCGCGTAGAGGTCGCCGTCCCACTCGAACCAGGCACCGCGGAAGGTCGTCTCGAAGTCGCCGTAAGCCACCAGAATGCTGCGCGAGATGAAGTACTCGGCCCGATCCAGCGTCCACCAGGCAAGGGCGGCGATGCCGAGCACCACGCCAAGGATGCGCTTGAGGTCGATGGGCTGCTTGCTCGCGGGTTTCGGCATGGCGTGGACTCGTCGGCAGGCACGACGCCTGCGCCTCTGGGCGCGTGATGTAAGCATGAAAACGTCGCGGTTTGAATCATCGGCCGGGACTGCGATCCCCCGGGCGGACGGCCATCCCACCCGGCAAGCCCGCGGTGGTCACCCGCCGGGGACCGGCGAACACCGGTGTCATCGCCTGCACTCCGCCGCCGGGCACGCGCCGCGCATGCGTTACGCTCCCGGAAGCACCCCACCGAGGCCCGCCCATGCAGACATCCAAGGTATTCCTGCTCGTCATGCTGCTGTCCGGCAGCGTCCATGCGGGCGAACTCGCCGGCGAACGCAGGCTCGTGTTCCAGGATCAGCATGATCCCAACCTGGTCGCGTTCGCCGACGGCAGCGAGCTCACCGTCCTGTATGACGACGGCGTGTGGGAGGCCGTGCACGCGCTGGCCCCGGGCACCGAAGTGCAGCTGGGCTTCGATGCCGAACTGGGCACGGTGCTGGCCCTGCCGGAGGGCGGCCCGCGAGTGCCGGTGGTTGATGACCTCGGTGACCAGCACCCGATCGCCCTGGCGACCGAAGCCTGCCTGCAGCGCAAGGACAGCACCCTTGGCATGCACGAGTGTCTCGGCGAGGCCATCGAGCGCTGGGACCTGCAGCTCAACCTGCACTACAAACGGCTGACCGCCGGGCGGTCCGACGAGACGCTCGCCCACGTCAGGACCGCGCAGCGCGCGTGGATGGCCTGGCGCGATGCGCAGTACGAAGCGTTCACCGCACTCGGCAGCGAAAGCGGTTCACTGGGGGGCGTCATCAACGGCCAGCGCCGCCTCGCCATCATCCGCGAGCAGGCCGTGCGGCTGGGGGCGCTCGCAGCGGACTGAATCGCATGCGGACGCATTCCATCCTGCGGCCGAGCCTCTCGCCGCCGGTGTCGCGCAGAGGCGCGTCGCGTGGATGTCGCGACGCGGGTCGAACGCGTGCAACGCAGCAGTGCGGCTCTGCCTGGTCAGCGCCCGACAGGGCCGGAATCCCGCGCGTCCGGGGCATCTTCGCGACACCGCGCTAGAATCTCCGGCCCCTGCCCCATCGCGTCCCGCCACCATGCCCGCCACCGACCGCGTGATTCCCGCCAACGCCCAGAACCGCTACGAGGTGACCCGGGCGGATCTGCCGCTGTCCTGCCCGATGCCGGGCATGTCGCTGTGGAACTCGCACCCCAAGGTCTACCTGGCCGTCGAAGCCAAGGGCGAAGCGACCTGCCCCTACTGCGGCGCGCACTACGTGCTGAAAGGCTGAGTCGGCGGGCTGCACGCCCGCTTTCGCTCCGCCCCTTGCCGCTGTGCCTGCCGTCTTCCTCGCGCCACGGCTGCGCGGCGACGCGGGTCCGCAGGCCGATGGAGGCTGGGCAAGTTCGCCTCTATACGGCAGCGCTTGCGGTCGCGAACAGCGTCCTCCGCCGCCGTCCCTTTCCGCACGCACGAGCGCGAACCGCACGCCATGCTTGAAGCCGACCCCGGGCAGCCGCTGCCTGACGAGCCCACTGAAGAGCCTGCAGGCCCCAAGCGCCTGACCGTGCTGCAGCTGCTGCCGCGGCTGGATGCAGGCGGCGTCGAGCGTTCGACGCTGGAGATCGGCCGCGCCCTGGTGGGTGCCGGCCATCGCTCCTGGGTCGTCAGCGGCGGCGGCCGGCTGGTGGCGCAGCTGGAGAAGGAGCGCAGCAGTCACGTCGAGCTGAAGATCGGCGCCAAATCGCTGGCCACGCCGGCGCGGATCTTCGCGCTGCGCTGGCTGATCCGCGAGGTCAAACCCGACATCGTCCACGCGCGCTCGCGCCTGCCGGCGTGGATGGCGCTGGCGGCGATGATCGGGCTGCGGCCGCGGCCGATCTTCATCACTACGGCCCACGGGCTGAATTCGCCGGGCCGCTACAGCGCGATCATGGCCCGCGGCGACCGCGTGATCTGCGTGTCGCGCACGGTGCGCGACTACCTGCGCCAGCACTATCCGCAGGTGCCGGACGATCGCTATGTGGTCATTCCGCGCGGCATCGAGCCCGACGCCTTTCCGCGAGGGCACCGGCCCACTGAGGCCTGGCGCGAGGAGTTCCTGCGCAGCCATCCGCAGCTGGGCGGCGGCCGTCTGCTGACCCTGCCGGGCCGCGGTACGCGGCTGAAGGGCCATACGCAGGCGATCGAACTGCTCGCGGGTCTGGTCGCGCGCGGCGTCGATGCGCGCCTGCTGCTGCTCGGCGCCGACGAAGCCGGTCGCCAGCGCTACGTGGCCGGCCTGCGGGCGCAGGCACGCGCGGCCGGCGTCGAGGATCGGCTGGCGATCACCCCGCCGCGCAATGACGTGGCCGATGTGTACGCGATCAGCGAACTGGTGCTGCAGCTGTCCAGCAAGCCCGAGGCCTTCGGCCGCACGGTCATCGAGGCCCTGCACATGGGCGTGCCGGTGCTGGGCTTCGAGCACGGCGGCGTGGGCGAGCTGCTGCGCGAGCTGTATCCGGCCGGCACGGTGCCGCTGGGCGATGGCGCCGCCCTGCTCGACGCCGCCCAGCGCCTGCTGGCCTCGCCGGTGCCGGTCGCGCCCTTCGAGGGCTATCGCCTCGCCGACATGCAGCAGGCCACGCTGGACCTCTACGCCGAACTCGCGGCCGCGCGCGGATGAGCGACGGCGGCCTGCGCGGGCATCTGGCAGCGGCACGCGCTCAGGCGCCAGCGCTGTGGCTGCTGGCGGTGTTCGCCCTGCTGCCGTTCTCGCGCAGCTATGAGCTGCCCCTGCTGGTGATGGCCGTGCTCGGGGCGAAGCAGGTGCCCGGCCTGTTCCGCGCCGGCGGCGAGCCGCTGCAGCGCCTCGCCGCCCTGCTCTTCCTCGGCTACTGGCTGCCGCAGCTGATCTCGGCCTTCGACTCCGTCGCGCCCGCCAAGAGCTGGTCCGAAGTGGCAGTGGATCTGCGCTTCCTGCCTGCCCTTCTGTACGCCCAGCGCGGGCTGGCGCAGCCCGGCGCCGCCGCCTTCGCCCTGCGCGGGCTGGCCCTGCTGGTGGCGCTGTGGACGTTGGACGCGCTGGTGCAGGCAGTGGCGGGCGTCTCGCTGGGCGGCGCCAACCGCGTCGATCGCCTGAGCGGCATCTTCGGCGACGACGACCTGAAGCTCGGCGCGGTGATGGCGGCGCTGTCGCCGCTGCTGCTGGTCATCGCGCGCCAGCGTTTCGGCTGGCGAGGCTTCGCGCTCTCGGCGCTGGCGCTGGCGCTGGTGATCGGGCTGGCCGGCGCACGCGCGGCCTGGCTCAGCTATGCCGGCGTGCTGGCCCTGCTGCTGTGGTTCGCCCTGCCGCGACTGCCGCAGCGGCTGGCCGCGCTCGCGGTGGCCTGCGCGCTGCTGCTGGGCGCGGGCCTGGTCCTGCACCACAGCTCGGAGCGCTTCGCCGAGCGCATCGAGCGCAGCACCGCCGCGCTTGCGGGCGATCCCGCGGCGCTGGACCACGCGCTGTCCTTCCGTCTGCCGATCTGGCGCGCCGCGCTGTCGATGATCGAGGCGCACCCCGTCAACGGCGTCGGCGTGCGCGGCTACCGTTACGCCTACCCGGAGCACGCTCCGGCGGGAGACCGCTTCGTGTTCGAGGGCGAACGCGGCGCACAGGGCGCCTTCCATGCACATCAGATCGTGCTGGAGATCCTCAGCGAGACGGGTGCGCTCGGCCTGCTCTGCTGGCTGCTCGCCCTGGGCCTGGCGCTGCGCGCGCTGCGCGCCGCGCCGCTCGAGGCGCGAGAGCAGGCCTGGCCGGCAAGCCTCGCCCTGCTCGCCCTGCTGTTCCCGCTGAACACGCACTACGCGGTGTACTCGAGCTTTCTGTCCGTGCTCCTGTTCGCCCTGCTCGCGCTCTGGCTGGGCGCGCTGTCAACGCGTGCGCCGTCGGTGCGTTGAAGCGCGGGCAGACCTCGCACGGCCTGCTCCCATCGTGCCCCCACAGGAGACCCCCGATGAACCTTCGCAACAGCCTTGCCGCCCTCGCCCTGCTCGCCTTCGCCCACGTCGGGCAGGCCATGACCCTCAGCAAGGAAACCACCCTCGCCGATGGCCGCGGCGGCCAGATGGTCGCGGTGACCACCGGCGAACTGGGCGCGGCCGGCGCCAGCCGCAGCACCGACGCCACCTTTTCGAACTTCCAGCCTCGCGCCGACGGCGGCCGCGTCGATGGCAGCCTGCGCCGGGAGTTCAGCCGTGACGGCCGTGACACCGAGAGCGTGTTGAGCGGCCGTCTCACCCTGACGCCGGCCGCCGGCGCTGCCAGCAGCGCGCCGCGCGTGCTCGAAATCAACGACCTCACCGTCGTCCGCGAAGGCGAGGGCCCCGAGTTCAGCGGCAGCGTGAGCATCGACGGTCAGGCGATCCCCGCCGAGCGCCTGCCGGCCGCCCTCCGCAAGCTCCTGCGTCGTCTGGTCGGCCTGACGCAGCTGTGATCCACGCCTGAGCCTGCCGCGCGCCAGGGAAGGCGCGCGCGCGGATCGCGCAGCCGCGCGGCCCGGCGTCGCGCATGCGAAACCCCGGCGACACCGGACTCGTACTTCCGACCCCACGGCAGGCCTTGGGCCTCCCGCAGGCAGCCTCCAGCGGTGCGCGTCATTCGGCTGCACGCGCCGGCGTTCTTCTGGCAGTCTGCGTGCCGCATTCCTGGGCCGTGCGCGCATGCAGACCCTCACCCTCCAGCACGACGATGCCTCCGCCGAGTTCAGCCTGTTCGGCGGCCAGCTGCTGCGCTGGCAGGCCGGTGGACGCGAGCGCCTGTTCCTGAGCCCGCGCGCCGTGCTCGACGGCAGTGCCGCCATCCGCGGCGGCGTGCCGGTCATCTTTCCGCAGTTCAATGCGCGCGGGCCCTACGCGCGGCATGGGTTTGCGCGCACCCAGCGCTGGCAGCCGCACGAACAGGAAGCGGATCGACTGCTGCTGGAGCTCACCGACTCCGAAGCCACGCGCGCGCTGTGGCCGCACCGCTTCGCCCTGAGGCTGCACGCCAGGATCGAGCGCGATGCGCTGACACTGGTGCTGGAAGTCGAGAGCCTCGATGCGCGCGCCTTCGAGTTCAGCTGCGCGCTGCACAGCTACTTCGCCTGCGCCGTCGGGCAGGCGCGCGTGCTGGGGCTGGCGGACTGCGGTTTCGAGGAGGGCGGCGACTGGCATCCGGCCTCAGGGCAGCCCGCACTGGTCCCTTCGCCGCCGCTGGACCGGATCTACCGTGGCCCGGCACCCGCCCTGCGCCTGCAGGACGAAGCAGGGGCACTGGCACTTGAAACCGAAGGCTTCCGCGATTGGGTGATCTGGAATCCGGGCCCGGGCGGCGCGGCGGCGCTGGCGGATCTGGGCGCCGATGCCAGCGCTGGCTTCCTGTGCATCGAGCCGGGCGCGATCCTCGAGCCGATCTCGCTGGAGTCCGGCAAGCGCTGGACGGGCGTGCTGCGGATGCGCGCGCTCGACTGAGTTCCTGCGTCGGGAGTTCTGCCAACCGCCTCGGCCTTCGCGCCAGCCATCCGCACCGGGCCAAACCCGCCGAGCCCGCAACGCGCCCGTCCACCTGCCGCTATCCTTGCAGGCTTCGCGTCCGCCCTGCGCCTCCGGCGACGCCCCGCAGGAACACAGCCCATGCCCAATGCACGCCTGCTCGTGGTCGACGACGAGCCCGATATCCGCCAGCTGCTGTCCGAAGTGCTGGAGGACGAGGGCTATGCGGTGGCCACCGCCGAGCACGCCGAGGCCGCTCGCGCAGCCCGTGGCGAGGGCCGCTTCGATGCGGTGCTGCTCGACATCTGGATGCCCGGCATCGACGGCATCGCCCTGCTGCGCGAATGGAAGACCGCCGGCGACGACACGCCGGTGGTGATGATGTCCGGCCACGGCACCATCGAGACCGCGGTCGAGGCCACGCGGCTCGGCGCCTACGACTTCATCGAGAAGCCGGTGACCCTGGCCAAGGTGCTGATCACGCTGGAGCGCGCCCTCGAAGCCCAGCGCCTGCGCGCCGACAACCAGGCCCTGCGTCGCCAGCTCAGTCCGTCGGTCGCACCGCTGGGCGAGTCGGCGGTCATGCAGCGCCTGCGCGCGCAGCTTGAGCGCCTGGCCGGCGTCGATGCGCCGGTGCTGTTGCTCGGCGAAGCCGGCACCGGCAAGGAAGGGCTCGCGCGCTGGATGCACGAGCACTCGGGGCGCGCCGGCCAGCCCTTCGTCACCGTCGCCGGTGCCGCGATCGCCGACGAGGCCGCGGCGGCGACGCTGTTCGGTTCCGAGGGTGAGGCCGGCAGCGTGCCCGGCCTGATCGAACGCGCCGAAGGCGGCACGCTCTATCTCGACGAGCTGACCGAGCTCGGCCCCGAGCTGCAGCTGCGCCTGTCCAGCGTGCTCGAACGCCGCGAGCTGCTGCGCGTCGGCGGCCGCCAGCCGGTGCCGCTGCGCGCACGCGTGATCGCCGCCAGCAGTCGCGATCTGGAAGCCGAACTTGCGGGCCAACGGCTCCGCGAGGACCTCTACTACCAGCTCAACGTGCTGCCGCTGCGGGTGCCGCCGCTGCGCGAGCGCGGCGCCGATGTGCTGACGCAGGCACAGGCCCTGGCCGAGCACTTCGTCAGCCGTGACCGCCTGCCGCCGCGCCGCTTCAGCGAGTCGGCTGCGGCGCGCCTCGCCGCGCACACCTGGCCAGGGAACCTGCGCGAGTTGCGCGCGCTGGTGCAGCGCCTGCTGGTGCTGGGCGGCGACGAGCAGATCGAGGCCGGCGAGGTGGAATCCGCGCTCGGTCGTCGCCCTGCGGCGGCGCCTGCGGCCAGTGCCGCCAGCGGCGACGAGGGCGGCTTCCGCGCCGACTTCTCGCAGCCGCTGCGCGAGGCCCGCGACCAGTTCGAGCGGGCCTACCTGCTGCACTGGCTGGAGCAGTGCGAAGGCAGCGTCGGCAAGCTGGCCAAGGCGGTCGGCATGGAGCGTACGCATCTGTACCGCAAGCTGCGCGACCTCGGCATCGAGCTGCGCCCAGGCAAGGACGGCTGATGCGCATCGCCCACCTGCTGCTGACCCGCCGCTTCGCCGGCAGTGAGCGCTACGCCGTCGAACTGGCCAACGCCCAGGCCGAACGCCACGAGGTGACGGTACTGCTGCGCCACTGCGCCTTCGAGCCGCGCGCCGATGCGATCGCGCACCGGCTCTCGCCCAAGGTGCAGGTGGTCGACTGCGGCGAATGGCTGTCGCGCTGGCGGGCGCGGCGCTGGCTGAAGCAGCAGCGCCCAGACGTCGCCCACGCGCATCTGAGCGGCGGCTGCCGCGCCCTGCGCGGCCTGCGCGTGCCCGGTCTGCGCCGGGTCGCCACCCTGCACATCCACTACAAGCCGCAGCAGCATGCCGATCTCGACGGCCTGATCGCGATCGCGCCCTGGCAGCTGCCGGCGATTCCCGCGGCCCTGCGTGCGCGCAGCGTGCAGATCGACAACTGGACCCAGGCGCCGGGCTTCGACGCCGGCGCCCGCGAACGCCTGCGCGCCGAGCTGGGCCTGGATGCCAACACCGTTCTGATCGGCGCGCTCGGCCGCGCCGAGCCGGGCAAGGGCATGGACGTGCTGCTCGATGCCTGGCGGCAGCTGGCGCCGGACCCGGCGCGCGCGCGGCTGGCCCTGGTCGGCGCCGGCGGCGCATGGAAATCGCTGCGCGCCTCGGCCCCGGCCGAGGTGCTGATGCCCGGCTTCGTCGAGCGCCCTTCCGACTGGCTGTCGGCCTTTGATGCCTTCGTCAGCCCGGCCCGCAACGAGCCCTTCGGCCTGGTGCTGCTGGAGGCCATGCGCAGCGGCCTGCCGGTGATCGCCAGCGCCAGCGAGGGCGCGCGCCATCTGGCCGAGGTGATCGGCCGCCCGCTGCTGCCGATCGGAGATGCGAAGGCCCTGGCGGCGGCCCTGCGCCCGCTGCTGGAGGCGCCACCGCCACGCCAGACCTATGCGCTGGAGCGCTTCGGCGCCGACGCCCGGATGGCCGAGATCGAGGCGTGGTACGGGGCTCTAAAGCCCGCCGCGTAAGGCCTGGGGCTTGCCAAGACCACGGCTGCCGGCGCGACAATGTGCGGCTGCAGCATGCAGGTCCGTCCCTTGGTGGCGTCGCGATGCCACGGCGCTCAGCCGGAGATCGCCCACCAGGCTCACGCGCTTCCTCGACCGACATCCGCAGCACAGCGCAGCGCCATGCGATCATTCGGGTCGGCTGGCTGCGACCGACCGCTTCACGGGCAAGTTCCGCTCATCAGGGGGATGAGGCACGCATGAAGATTCTGATTCTCGGGGCGGGCCAGGTCGGCTCGTCCGTCGCCGCTGCGCTTTCGACCGAAAACAACGACATCACTGTCGTCGACAACGACTCTGCGCGCCTGCGCGAACTGGCCGAACGCCTGGACATCCGCACGGTCGAGGGCCACGCCAGCCTGCCGCGCGTGCTGAGCCACGCCGGCGCCGAAGACGCCGACCTGGTGGTCGCGGTCACCAGCAGCGACGAGGTGAACCTCGTCGCCTGCCGCGTCTGCGACCTGCTGTTCCGCACGCCCACCCGCATCGCCCGCCTCCGCGAGAGCGACTATCTCGGGGCCGCCGAGTTCATCCGCCGAGATCGCTCCTCGGTGGATGTGGCGATCAGCCCGGAGGCCCAGGTCTACAACCACGTGCAGCGCCTGATCGAGTTTCCGGGGGCGCTGCAGGTGCTGGACTTCGCCGACGGGCGCGCCCAGCTGGTGGCGGTGCGCGCCGTCCAGCAGGGCAAGCTGGTCGGGCATGAAATCCGCGAGCTGCGCGACCACCTGCCTCCCGGGGTGGATGCGCGCGTGGCCGCGATCTTCCGCAAGGGCAAGCCGATCGTGCCGACCGCATCCACGGTCATCCATGTCGACGATGAAGTGTTCTTCCTCGCCGACCGCAAGAACATCACCACGGTCATGAGCGAGCTGCGCCGCGTCGACCGGCCGGCCAAGCGCGTGTTCATCGCCGGCGGCGGCAACATCGGCCGCAATCTCGCCAAGGCGCTCGAGGGCCGCTTCAGCGTCAAGGTCCTGGAGCGCTCGAAGGACCGCGCCAAGAAGATCGCCGAGGACCTGGTCAACTCGATCGTGCTGGTCGGCGACTGCGCCGATGAAGACCTGCTGCGCGAGGAGAACATCGACCAGACCGACGTCTACTGCGCGCTCACCAACGACGACGAGGCCAACATCCTCTCGGCCATGCTGGCCAAGCGCATGGGCTGCCAGCGCGTGATGTCGCTGATCAACCGGCCGGCCTATGCCGACCTGGTCGAAGGCAGCAGCATCGACATCGCCATCAGCCCGCAACAGATCACGCTCGGCGCCCTGCTGGCGCATGTGCGCGAGGGCGCACCGGCGCGGGTGCACAGCCTGCGCCGCGGCGCCGCCGAAGCCATCGAAGTGGTCGCCCGCGGCGATGCCCGCACCTCGCGGATCATCGGTCGCGCCATCGAGGAGCTGAAGCTGCCGGAGTCCGCAACCATCGGTGGCATCGTCCGCGGCGACAAGCTGATCATCGCCCACCACGACGTGGTCATCGAGCCCGAGGACCATCTGATCGTCTTCCTCACCGACAAGAACCGACTGCCCGAGTTGACGGCGCTGTTCCATGCCGGAGCAGCCTGGCTATGAGCCAACGGGTGAGAGCCATCCTGCGCGTGCTGGGCGTGATCGTCGCCTCGACCTCGATTTCAAAGCTGCCGCCGGCCCTGCTCGCACTGGCCTTGGGTGAATCGACAGCGCATGTATTCCTCTCCAGCTTCGCGCTGTCCTTCCTGATCGGGGTGTCGGTGTGGCTGCCGGTGCGCCACGTCGACTACCAGCTGCGTCTGCGCGACGGCTTCCTGGTGGTCACGCTGACTTGGATCTTCGCCAGCCTGGTGTCTGCCCTGCCCTTCATGTACGCCGCCCCGAACCTGTCGTTCACGGCGGCGGTGTACGAGGCGACCTCAGGACTGACCACCACCGGCGCGACCATGATGGTGGGGCTGGACGACCTGCCGAAGAGCGTGCTGCTGTACCGGCAGATCCTGCATTTCGTCGGCGGGATGGGGATCGTCATCCTGTCGGTGGCGATCCTCCCGATGCTCAAGATCGGCGGAACACAGCTGTTCCGCGCGGAGAGTACCGGGCTTAACAACGACTCCAAGCTCACCCCTCGCGTCGCCGAAACCGCCAAGGCGCTGTGGCTGGTATACGCGGGCATGACCCTGCTCTGTGCCGGCATGTTCTGGGTGGCCGGCATGAACGCGTTCGATGCGATCTGCCACGCCATGTCGGTGCTCTCGACCGGTGGATTCGGCAACTACGACGCCAGCTTCGCGCACTTCGACAGCCGTCTGCTGGAAGCCATCGCGATCCTGTTCATGCTGCTCGGCGGGATGAACTTCGCCCTGCACTTCATGGCGTGGCGTCGGGCGAGCATGCACGTGTACTACACCGACTCCGAGATGAAGGCGTATCTGCGGATCGTCTTTGGCGTATCGCTGGTGGTGGCAGCCATCCTGTGGTTCAGCAGCACCTACGAGAGCGCGGGTACGGCATTCATACAGGCGCTGTTCCAGGTCACTTCGATGATGACCACCACCGGCCTCACCACCGCCAGCTTCGTGGATTGGCCGGGCGTGGCCCCGCTGCTGGTGCTCTGCGTGGCGATCATCGGCGGCTGCTCGGGCTCGACCTCGGGCGGCATCAAGGTCGCGCGCATCGTCCTGGTGCTCCGCCAGGGCCTGCGGGAAGTGCGCCAGCTCGTCCACCCCAAGGGCAAGTTCCTGGTGAAGATGGGCGGAAAGCCGCTCTCGGAGAGCGTGGTGATTTCCGTCTCCGGCTTCTTCGTGCTGTGGATCTCCTGCCTGTTCGGCTTCACCCTGGCGATGAATGCCAGCGGCCTCGACATCGTTTCGGCCTTCGGCGGCGCGACAGCCATGCTCACCAATTCGGGCCCAGGCCTGGGTTCGGTCGCGGTCACCTTTGCCGAAGCGCCGACGACGACCGTGTGGCTTGGCACGCTGGCCATGATCATGGGCCGGCTTGAGGTGTTCTCCGTGCTGGTGCTGCTGACGCCGGGGTTCTGGCGGGAATAGCTCACCACTGCAGCCGCCGCCGCGCGATGCGCCGGCTGAGCTCGGCGAAGAGTGCGCGGGCTTCGGCCTCGGGCAGGTAGCGGAGCTCAAGCTGATGTGTGAAGGGGCTGCTGCCGGCGGTGTCGGCGTACAGCGTCGCCATGCCGTGGCGGCGGTCGAAGGGCGACTGCGACAGCCGCAGGCCCTGCAGGCGATGGACTTCGGCGAAGGAGACGTGGCGGTCGAGCCAGCCGCTGCGCCAAGCCAGGACGCGATCGCTCAGCACCCAGCCGCAGCGCTTCGCCAGCCCGCGTGCGCGCAGCACCGCCAGTGGCAGCAGCAGCACCGGCAGCAGAAGGGCCCACGGGCCGAAGCGCAGGGTCGCCAGCGCCGTCAGGGCGGCGATCAACAGCAGCGAAGGGAACAGCACGCGACGCCAGGCGCGCGGGTGCAGGGGCTGCCAGGTCCAGCGCCCCCAGTCGATCTCGGGCAGCCAGCGTTCGATCAAGGCATCGACCTGCGCGGGCGCCGCGATCGGAATGACGTCCGATAGGGCCTGCGGTTCGTTGATCGCCTGCAGGGCCGCCGTCTCGACGCGGACGCTGCGACGGTCGAAGAAGCGGTGCAGCAGGCTGTCGTACACGGTCCAACGCTGGATCTTGGCCAGCGGCGCACGCATGCGCAGGCGGGTCAGCAGGCCCTGCTCCACGCCCAGGCTGCCGGCGCTCTCGACCAGCCGGAAGCCGTGGAACTGCAGCACCACCAGCAGCACCGCGACGGCGCGTGCGAGCACCAGAAAAGCCAGCAGCAGAACGAAGCCGAGCAGCAGCCACTGCGCCCAGCCCAGACCGAGCTGGTCGGCGTACTCGACCCCGGCCTCGGCGGTGTTGGCAAGCGTGCGGCCGAAGCGCTCGCCGTCGAACTGCGCGAAGGCACCGAAGCCCACCGCACCCAGCACCAGGCCACGGTTCGAGGTCAGGCCCAGTTTGACCAGTTCCGTGGTATCGAGGCTGAGCAGGGTCCGGCCTTCGCTGGCCGCAGCAGGCTTCGCTGTGGGCAGCGCCGCATCGCCCGCGACCCCGGCGGCCGCGGGTGTCTGTCCAGCCCCCGCCGCCTGCACCAACGCCTCGAGCGCCGCGGCATCCGCCAGCGACAGCACCTGCATCTGCGCTTCAGGCGTGCCGCCGCCGACTGCCGACTCCAGGCGCACATCGGCCACGCCCAAGACCCGATGCAGCAGGCCCTGCTTCAGCGCCACGTTCTGGATGCGGGTCAGCGGAATCTGCCGAAGGTTGCGGCTCAATAGGCCCGAGCGCACCACCAGCACGCCGCGCTCGATGCGGAAGCGGTAGGTGTAGTAGCGCGCCACCGCGCCGAGGGTCAGCAAGACGCCGGCCACCAAACCCAGCGCCTGGAACCACAGCTCGTCGTCGTCGGCGCGCTGGCCGAACACCACGAAGGCGATCAGCGGCAAGGCGAACTGGCGCAAGCTGCCGAGCAGCACGAACAGCCAGGACAGCGGATGCAGGCGGCGATCATGCTCCGCCCGCAGGCGCGCGACCGCGGCCTCGCCGGCTTCGCCCAGGTTCGCGCCGGGCTCGATCGCGCCGACCATGGCCTGCGCAGGCAGCGGCGGCGGCACGGGTCGCGGCTCGTCAGGCTGACGGCCTTTGGCGGGCAGTCCAGGCTCAGACGGCGTCATCGTCCGCTCCCAACAGATCGTTGCGCAGCCGTCGCGCTTCATCCTCGCTCAGGCCACCGAGACTCACTGCGGCCAGCCGCGTGCCGGCGGTGTGCACGCGCAGCTCGGCCAGCCCGAGCCAGCGGTCGATCGGCCCGCGGTTGAGATCGGTGTGCTGCACGCGCGAGCGCGGCACCCGCGTTTCGCTCTGCCAGATGACGCCGCGCACGATCAGCAGGCCTTCCGCATCGAGCGCGTAGCGCGTGCGCCGGTAGCTGGCACGGGCGAACAGGAAGGCGGCGAGCTGCAGGATGAGAAACACCGCCAGCAGGAGGCCCACCCGTGGCAGGCCCTCGACGTCATTGGCGCCGGAGATCAGAGCGATCGGCAGCAGCGGCACCAGCGCCGCGATCGCCCAGCCCAGATGGAAACCCCAGCGCGCCTGCGGCGCCAGCGGTTTCAGCGCAGCCGCTTCGCTCATGGCGGAACTCTCGAAGGATTCGGACATGGACTTCGCACCTCAGTGATTGCGCGTGCTGCGATGCTGCCCGCGCCGCGCTTGTGACCGCGTGCAGCGTCTACCACTCGCGCTCGACGGCGCCGGCGTGGTCATAGACGCTGCGCCGCTCGTGCGGCTGCATGCTGAAGCGCTTGTAGCCCCACTGGTACTGCGGCAGGGCGCGGCGCACGCAAGCCTCGACGCCGCGGTTCAAGGCCTCCATCGCGGGGCGGCCGCTACCAGCCATGCCCTCGGGCGCGGGCAGGAACACCATGCGGAATCCCGCGGCATCGGGCAGGCGCTCGGCGAAGGCGAACAGCACGGCGGCGTCGGTGCGCTCCAGCAGGCGCGAGACCAGGGTCATGGTCAGCGCCGGCAGGCCGAAGAACAAGGCGTGCTCACCCTCGCCCTGCTTGGGCTGCTGGTCGGGCAGGATGCCGAGCACGCCGCCGGCCTTGAGGTCGCGGAACAGCTGGCGCACGCCGGAGGCTTCCGCGCGCACCTGGCTCACGCCCGGATGCTGGCGCACCCGCCGCAGCAGCAGCTCGGTGAAACGCTGGCGCGCCGGCCGGTAGACGATCGACACCGGCGTATGCGCGGCCAGGTACTGGTTCAGCAGCTCCCAGTTGCCAAGATGCGGCGCACACACGATCAGGCCACGACCGGCGGCCAGCGCCGCCCGGAACAGGTCTTCGCCCACGACGTCGCGGATCAGGCCGAGGTTCTCGGCCTGTGGGCGGGTCCACAGGCGGCAGGTTTCGGTCAAGGTGCGCCCGGCCTCGCCCATCACCTCGTGCAGCAGGCGCTCGCGGGCAGCGCCGTCGAGCTCCGGCAGGCACAGCTCCAGGTTGCGCCGGGCGATGCGGGTCTCGCGGTTGTTCAGGCGGCGCGCCAGGTTCCCGAGCGCAGCGCCGACCGCATGCAGCCAGCGCAGCGGCAGGCGACCGATCAGCCCCATCAGGGCGTGCAGCAGGGCGGCGAGCGCGCGATCGCGGCCGCTCGGATCAGGGGTGCTGGACATGCGTGAAGTCTAGCGCGGATAGTCCGCGGCCCCTGCCCGAGCACGAGGCCCGCCCCGCATGATCGCCCTGATCCAGCGCGTCACCGAAGCGCGCGTCGATGTCGACGACCGCTGCACCGGCCGCATCGGCCCAGGGCTGCTGGCACTGATCGGCGTCCAGCCGCAGGACGGACCCGCCCAGGTCGAGCGCCTGCTGCAAAAACTGCTGGGCTATCGCGTGTTCAGCGACGGCGAAGGGCGCATGAATCTCGCGCTCAAGGACACCGGCGGCGGCCTGCTGCTGGTGCCGCAGTTCACCCTGGCCGCCGACACCGACAGCGGAATGCGGCCCAGCTTCAGCACCGCGGCGCCCCCCGCGCTGGGCCGGCAGCGCTTCGACGAGCTGCTGGCGCTGGCGCGCGCACGGCACCCGACGGTTGAAGCCGGCGAATTCGGTGCCCATATGAGGGTGTCGCTGGTGAACGACGGGCCGGTGACGTTCTGGCTGGAAAGCTGACGGCAGGGCTCTTGCATGCCGAATCGCCCTCGGGCCTGAACCCGGCCCCACCAAAAAACGCTTTGCATTCATAAACATGGCAGCGAGGCCCTCGGCCGCGTATACTGCCGCGTTCACTTCCACCCGCATCCAACCCGGGCGCCGCATGGCCATCGAAAAGCAGGAACAGCAGTCCGAGATCAAGCAGCTCATTCAAAAGGGCCGCGAGCAGGGCTATCTGACCTATTCCGAAATCAACGATCTGCTGCCCGACGACGTCGTCGAGTCCGAGCAGATCGAAGACATCATCGGAATGATCAACGACATGGGCATCGCGGTGCACGAAGTTGCCCCGGACGCCGAAACCCTGCTGCTGGCCGAAGGCTCGCGCGGCACCGATGACGACACCGCCACCGAAGAAGCCGTGGCGGCGCTGTCCTCGCTGGATTCCGAAGCCGGCCGCACCACCGACCCCGTGCGCATGTACATGCGCGAGATGGGCACGGTCGAGCTGCTGACCCGCGAAGGCGAGATCGCCATCGCCAAGCGCATCGAGGAAGGCCTGCTGCAGGTGCAGGGCGCGCTGGCCAGCTTCCCGTGGTCGGTGCAGATGCTGCTGGAGGACTACGACCAGCACCTCGAGGGCAAGAAGCGCCTCAACGAGATCGTGGTCGGCTTCAACGACGCGGTGGAGGAAGTGCCGCCGGAAGTCGTCGCCGATGCCGATGTGGACGTCGAGGACGAGGACGAAGAGGAAGTCAGCGAGGACGACGCCGACGCCAGCCCGGCCGACACCGGCCCGGACCCGGCCGAAGTCGCCCGCCGCATGGACGAGCTGCGCGGCCTCTACGCCAAGTTCCAGAAGGGCCACGGCAAGTCCGGCCCGGCCGACAAGAAGGTCATCAAGCTGCGTGAGGAGATGGCCGAGATCTTCATGAGCCTGAAGCTGCACCCGCTGCAGATGGACGGCTTCGTTCGCAAGCTGCGTGACGTGATCGGCGAGATACGCGGCCACGAGCGCAACATCACCGACCTCTGCGTGCGCCAGGCCAAGATGCCGCGCAAGGACTTCCTGCGCACCTTCCCCGGCGCCGAGACTGACGTGACCTGGGCGGACGAGATGATTCGCCGCAAGCAGAAGTGGTCGTCCGGCTTGCGCGAGGTCAAGGACCAGATCGTCGCCGAGCAGGAGCGCATGACCGCGCTCGAGCAGACCCTGTCGCTGTCGCTGTCCGACATCAAGGAAATCAACCGCACCATGGCCATCGGCGAGGCCAAGGCGCGCAAGGCGAAGAAGGAGATGGTCGAGGCCAACCTGCGCCTCGTGATCTCCATCGCCAAGAAGTACACCAACCGCGGCCTGCAGTTCCTCGACCTCATCCAGGAAGGCAACATCGGCCTGATGAAGGCGGTCGACAAGTTCGAATACCGCCGCGGCTACAAGTTCTCGACCTATGCCACCTGGTGGATCCGCCAGGCCATCACCCGCTCGATCGCCGACCAGGCCCGCACCATCCGTATCCCGGTGCACATGATCGAGACAATCAACAAGTTGAACCGCATCTCCCGCCAGATGCTGCAGGAGATGGGTCGCGAGGCCACGCCGGAAGAGCTGGCGGCGAAGATGGACATGCCCGAGGACAAGATCCGCAAGGTGCTGAAGATCGCCAAGGAGCCCATCTCGATGGAGACTCCGATCGGCGACGACGAAGACAGCCACCTCGGCGACTTCATCGAGGACACCAGCATCGAGTCGCCGATGGAGAACGCCACCGTCACCGGCCTCATGGAGACCGTGCGCGACGTGCTCGCCGGGCTGACCCCGCGCGAGGCCAAGGTGCTGCGCATGCGCTTCGGCATCGACATGAACACCGACCACACCCTGGAAGAAGTCGGCAAGCAGTTCGACGTCACCCGCGAGCGCATCCGCCAGATCGAAGCCAAGGCCCTGCGGAAGCTGCGTCACCCCAGTCGCTCGGAACAGCTGCGCAGCTTCCTCGACATCGATTGATCGACAGCGACCGCTTCCAAGAGAACGGCCCGCCTCGCGCGGGCCGTTCGCTTTTTCGGGATTCGGGATTCGGGATTCGGGATTCGGGACAGCGTGGGTCATTCGAGCCGCGCTGTTGCATAGGGTGGGCCCTGGCCCACCATGGCCTTCGCCCCGCCCCACACATGCCTGTGCACCTTGCACCCAAGCGAGGACGACGCACCAAAGCACCGGCAAGTTTCGCGCGGATCCGCGTGCGCATCGCTCATGCAGCGTGCGGCCTCTGGAAGCGGGATTGGCCACTTCGGTTCACGCGCATCGACTCGCAGCTCAGCCCCGTGCCGTTCCCCGCGCGCAACGCTGCGTCACGCCGCAAGGGCTGGGTCCCTCGCGAACGCGGGCGGACAATGCGCCCCTCACCACGAGGAGGCCCGCCATGCTCACCCTGCGACGCAGCGAAGACCGCGGCCATGCCGACCACGGCTGGCTGAAGAGCTTCCACAGCTTCTCCTTCGCCGACTACCACGACCCGCGGCACGTCCACTTCGGCCCACTGCGCGTGATCAACGAGGACCGCATCGCCGCGGGCACCGGCTTCGGCCGCCACGGCCACCGCGACATGGAGATCGTCAGCTATGTGCTCGCTGGCGCGCTGGCCCACGAAGACTCGATGGGCAACCGCGCCAGCATCGTGCCCGGCGAGGTGCAGCGCATGAGCGCCGGCACCGGCGTGCAGCACGCCGAGTTCAACCACAACCCCGCGGGCGAAACCCATTTCCTGCAGATCTGGATCCTGCCCGCCGCGCCCGGCGGCACGCCGGGCTATGAGCAGCGAGCGTTCCCGCCCGAGGAGAAGCGCGGCCGCCTGCGTCTGGTGATGAGCTCGGACGGTGCCGAAGGCTCGGTGACGGTGCGCCAGGACGCGCGGCTGTATGCCGGTCTGTTCGAGGGCGACGAGGCAGCGACGCTGCCGCTCGCGCCCGGCCGCCTCGGCTACGTGCACCTCGCCCGCGGTGATCTCACGGTCAATGGCCAGGCCTTGAAGGCCGGCGATGCCTTGAAGCTGCAGGACGAGGCCGAGGTGCGGCTTGAGCGCGGTGCGGACGCCGAGGTGCTGGTCTTCGATCTGCCGCGATAGGGGCGGGATTCGGGATTCGGGATTCGGGATTCGGGATTCGGGATTCGGGATTCGGGAT